>WNGP01002049.1_pt1 | contig 20662 bp, 17 predicted proteins | sample 5407671 | NCBI WGS metagenome assembly WNGP01 (sample SAMN13153381, study PRJNA577476) | soil metagenome | isolation source: 40 cm soil or saprolite under Garry oak tree replicate 2 | place: USA:California | collected 2016-06-15 | reverse complement strand
AGATAGGGATTTCCTCTGGTCTTAACTACTCCTCTTGTAATAGCTGTATTAGTCTGATTGAATGCAGAAAGCGCTGCTCGGGTGACTTCTGACGGGTCAGGTGAGCCAATGTCAATACTATCAGTTCGTCTTCCCGTAGTAGCCATTGAATTTGCGTCGAAGATTGTGACTTGGGGCGGTCCTCTGCCGTGATATGGAGGAGCACCGTTGAGATATGTTGCATCTCTGGCTGGTATCTGTTGGTTGTTTGCGACCTCAATTGTTGACGTTCCGGTTGCCGTCATCTCATTCTTTGTCGTGTAGAGGTCAGCCTGACTGATTCGGAATGACTCCATGTTGTTGAGGTCAGAGCGCGGGAAGTCAGTGTAGAATCGAATCGTGTTAGTATCATCAAGCAATCTACCTCCCACTGATGTCAATCCTGGTACGAAGACAGCATTGTCGACTCCCGGTCTCGGGCGTGGAAAGAAAGCTAAGTCAGGAACCAGAGTTCCAGCTGAGAGGGTTGTGGTGACATAGTAGTCATATCTTACTGGTGGAGTTTTCGTTCCATTGAATGGAGTGAGGCTAAGACTGGTGACAGTAATAGATGCAAGGGCTATGCCTCCACATATAATCACACTTTGGTCTGGAACCATCGGAACCACTCTGACACGAATTGTAGTTACAATGTCATTGGCTCCGTCGGGGAACTTTGCAATGTAGTCAGCGTAGAGATTAGTTGAGGCTCCGCCACGTGAGAAAGATGTCAAGTATCCGTCAGTTTGCGTGTCAGTCGGCGTAGGGCTATTTGTAGGAGGGCTACATGTTGTTGCTCCTCCAGTTCCCAAGGCTGGAAACAAGTAATGAAGACGTCTTGTTTCTCCGCTTACAGAAATAGTTTCAACAATCATGTCGGCTGCTTGTGACTTGTTCGCGTTGTCAACTGTTATGAAGGAGTTCTTATTTCCAAAGTCAATCGAAGCTGATAATGACGCCGATTGATTTAGTTGTGCCATCTTAACGAAACAAGGCTGGATAATTTCGGCGTAAACAAGATTCTTCTCATTGGCAAGGCTTCCGTCGTACGGTGAAAGGGCTCCACCAATGTTCGTAGGGCTGTTGTTGAGACCAGGCGCAGGACCTCCAGCACCACCGGGTATCAATCCAGCGGTGACATCAATTGTTGCACCAGCTACGCCGCCGGCATCATTACCCCCTATCAGAACACTGTATTGACTATTTGTCTTGTAGCCAGTCCAGTATCCGTTAGTGATAGTTCCAGATTGTGCAATGTTCGTCTGAGACGTTCGCGTGATAGTTGGGTCTTGAATTGTCCACGCGCCGTCAAGAGCAGCATCTGCTATCTTTCCAATCATGGTCCAGATAGGAACGTTGTTCGACTTGAGGTACTGAACGGTGTTAGGACCGGCAAGAGTAGAAGCTATGTTGGTGTAGCCGAGAGAATTGCCGCTGTTATCAAACCGTCCCGGAAAGTACCTGCTTCCAGCTGAGTTGATGCACATACCAAGAAGGCTGTTAACACCTCCAGAAATAACATCAGAAGCAGCATTCTGGTCTGAGTATGTTACACCCGCCCATGCCTGTCGCCGCTTCTGATTAATTAGAAATTCCCCAAAGTCCCTTACTGTGCCGTTGACGAAGAACCCGCCTTTGCCGTAGTCAGGAATGAACTCGACAAGGTTTCCAAACAGCTTCAGAACTCCGTCAAGCCATACAATCGTTCTGGAACCGGTCGGGTAGTTAGTTTGAAGGTACTTGTCGGTGATGACGCCCAGAGATGAGATATTCGCATTGTTGAGCTTGAAAGTCACTTGGTTGATGTGCTCACTTCTATCGCCCACAGGACCTTCGTCAAGATGAACCTCGATGAGGTCAGCACCTTGATTGGTGAAGTAGGTTGCAGGAGTCGAGAGACCGGTCGTGTTAATCTTCATTCGAGAAACAGTTCGTTGAATGATTCCAGTCGGAGCCCACACACCTATCTCTTTGATTCGCATCTGACCGGTGCCATTCATTTGAATGCGCAGGTATCTGAAGTTCTTGGCAGTCCATGTGTAGACATTGTCACCCGTGACAGGTGTTAACGAGCCGCGTTGTAGGTCGAAAGCTCCTGAAAACTGCCCGTACTCCTGGTCAGTTGGATTGTCAGTAGTAAGAATGTTGAAGCTCGACGGTCTATTTACGCTATCGAAAGTGATGACAACTCGGTCAACACTTAGAATCATGGTAAGGTCTATCTGAATGTACGGATTCGTTTCATTGTTCGATTCCCAGTAAGTAGAAGTATCGCCATCCACAGCCAAGTCTGGTGTCTGTGCCCCGTTAGAACTCGAGGCTGTAACTACTGGCTGTATCAGTTGTGGCGCGTACACTATTTTCAAGGCTTACCCCAGATTATCTTGAACGGGTTCACGATACCGTTCTCCCAGATTATGTAGGTAGGGTTGAACAGAACTTCAGGAGTGTTCAGAGTGAATGCTTCTCCCGCGGACGTACTTCCAAAAGGCGGTGGAGATTGCTGAATACCTGTTACTGAATTGTAGCGTTGAGGAAGTCCATTCTCAATCCAGTACACATCGAATGCTCCTGATGCAGAATCGACACTTGCGCTTATGTAATTTTTCGGTGTTGTTGTCGTGAGACGTTGAACGTTGTTAAAAGGCGGTCCTGTAGGAGTTTCAGTGATAGTGCCTTGATAGAGATTATACTTGAGTGATGGAATTCCAGCATCCTCGAAGAAGAAGAATGTTGCTACACTCGTGACTGAGCTCCAAGGATTCTTCACAAGAGTGAACTTGCCTTGTGTTGCGTCATCAGCAATAATATTTGCCATTCCTCCGAAGAAAGTATTCTCGATGTTGCTGTAGTCGCCCTCTGTTGTCCCGTAGTATGCAACCGAAGCCAGTCCAGCGATGTTATCATGCCACACTACTCTCTTGTAGAAGTTCTGAGGACCAGACCCGAGCTGAGACTCGTAAATTGCGCTGTACCTGTTTGGGTCAGTTGCTGTTGAGAAGGTCTTCCTGTATGTCCAAGTGACTCCGTTAGTTGAGTCATAGATAACCATGCCACTGCCACCCGAGTTGGTGCTAATGAACCTTCTCCCAGTTGATGAGATGTGAAGATACGGGTAGTAGTTGTCTTCCTTTCCTATCGTGCTCCCGGCTATGGCAACCGATGCATTCCAAGTAATCTTCTGCCCGACTATCTGCCCTTCAGCGTACCTGAGCGTGCGCTGGTCGCTCCATGCAACACCAACTTGGTTTGCACTCCAAGGAGCAAAATACAGTGAGCTTCCGTTGGTTACATTTGCCTTTAAGTCCCCACCGAAGTTCCACTCTACCCCGTTTGAACTCATCCACATCGTGATGTGACCGGGAGTTCCGCCGCATGACACTGCTGAGGCAATCCAGTAATTGCCACTTGAATCAGTAAATGTGTGTCGTTCAGTTGATGAGAAGAGAGCATTTCTAAGGCAGACACTACTACTTGCTATCCATGGAAGAGCTGAGATGATGTTGGCACCTTTCTCATCGACGTAAAGTCTTACAGCTTCAGCGAGTAGAATCTCGTACTCTATCTTGGATGAGAGCCCGGGCTGCCCAGCGATTAGTTTGCTGTTGAAGTCTCGTATTGTGAACTGCGACCGAAGGTTGTTGTTACCGGCGCCATCATCATAGATAACAACAGTGCTATTGCGTCGCCATCGAGTTAGTATCGAACGGTAGTCAATGTCGTAGTTCTCCTGCGTAATCCAGTACCCGACTATTCTCAGAGCGAAACCTGTGGTGCCCATTGGCTGGATAACATTTCCAGCCCGTCCCGGTATTGATACTCGAATTCTTCGTGGACCTTCCGACAATGTTAGAAAGAGGAACACCACTGCTCAAATCGTAGTCGAAACTTGAGATTTGAACTGAAGTGAGGGTCTGTACTTCATCAGAATAGATAAGTCGACGCCCGTCACGCTGCCACTTCTCGATTGTGTAGATGGGGTTTCCACCGCTCGATGAAGTCCATGCCGGTCCGACACTGGTGAACGGAGGAATGAAGTGACCAGTCAGAGAGATGCCTTCACCGTGGTCACCTTGATAGTAGTAGATGTTAGTATACCTGAATGGAGTGTCAAGTCCTCCTGTCTTTGCTGAACCTGAACGCTGTATTTGCCCACGACCAAGATTGAGAACGTCAGATTGTGCCTCATCGAAAAGGATGACATCACCAGTTGTCAATGCTGTGGCACTGTTCTCCTCTTATCTCTCTCAAGTGCTTCGTAGAAGTCGTTGACGAATGTTCTCATGTCCATGTTGTAGGGCGGGTGAATGTTAACAGTCATGCCACCAGAACCCGTAGAGCTCTTTCCACGCACGGGCATAACTCCTCTACTTGCATTCACTGTCTCTCCTTTCTGGAGCCAGTAACTTCCAGTCTCTTCAACTACTCCTCCTCCGTGCATCGTGGGAGTAGACATTTTGCTAACTTGGGACATCTGGTACGCAGTCAATGCTCCTACAGCCGCGATTGAACCAGCAAGCAGTGCAACTCCAGCGATACCTCCGGCAGCGGCTTTACTGCCAGCCAGCGCCCAGTAGATATCGGTGATGGCTGCAACCATGGACATACCCATTGGAATGATTGAGAAGTACTGTTGCTGCATCATCATGTTAGCTCGAGCCGTTGCTCGTTCTACTTGATTGTGAGCTACTTCAAGTTCTCGACTTGCTCTTACTGCCTCTGCTGAAGCAGGACCATACTTTCGGATAGATTCATTGTAGTGGTCTTGCGCGTTCGCAAGGCGAAGTTGCGCGTTCTCTACCATGTCTTGAGCAATCATCATTCGCATCTGAGCGAACTCAAGTTGCATGTAGACTTGACTTAGCATTTGGACCCCTTGAGTCAACATCATGACTCGTTGCTGTGTACCCAGAAGTTGCATCTGAGTATTCATAGCACCGGTTGGGTCATTCTGCCACTGAATTGATAAGACTACCGGAACAACTACTCCGCCCGGTAGGGTCATGTTACCTGCGCCCATTGACATGTTTAATCACCGTAGTCTGTTACTCGTGCAGCTGTGTAATCAGCTGCCTGCTGTTCGTTCATCCCTTGTGGAATCGTAACGTCAACTGTCTGTGCAGCATTCTCAGAAGTAGATTGGTCAGGCTGGTCCGCCTCTGACATATTTGCCATGATTGAACTACCAATAGCTGCAGCCGACCCAGTAACTGAAGCAAGAATTCCTATAATCATAGGAACGGTTATGGGTGCTTCCGCAGGAGCAGCCGGGTCAATAATCTCTGGCGGTGCTATGTCTTCAAGAGTTGGAGCTTCATCTTCGGGAGTAGGGTCTATCACTTGTGAGTTAGGAACAGCATCAGCAGCATTCTGAGCAGAGCCCATCATCATATGAGCATTCTGCAGCATGCTCATCATGGACATACCCAGAGGAATGATACTGAACCACATCCGCTGCTGTTCCATATCAGCACGCATGCGGGCTCGTTCCATGCTGTTCTGCGCTATGATGAGAGAGTTGTGAGCCTTGGTTGCCTGTTCAGATTCTGGTCCGAACTTGAGAGCAGCCATCGCATAGGTTTCTTGAGCAGTCTTAAGGCGCAGCATTGAGTTCTGTATCATCATGTTACTCATGTTCTGACGATACTCATACATCCTAATCGACATGTAAGCAGAAGTCAGCATTGCAATCGTGCCTGTAAGCATCATTGCGCGTTGCTGAAGACCCATCATTGTTCCTTTGGCATCAGTCAGCCCAGCCTTGTTTTCCCGCCATTGAATGAACATACTCGCAGGCGGTGCCGAGTCAGTTTGATTGACATACGCCATTATCGCATCGAGTCTCCTTTTGATTCAGCTACATGCTTTGCTTTGCTTTGCCGTGTGTTGTAGATGACGATGAACTGCTCCATGAGTTTTGCTGGCATCTGCTCAAATGGACGCGGTAACGTCTTCCAGTGGTCGCACCAATTGAAGAGGGCGATTACTGGGTTGAGGATATTGTCTGCGATGGCGCCTTCATTAAATTTCGGATATCTTCCAACGTCAGGTTGTTGAGCTGGTTGATAGCTATCTCAACGAGGTCTCCGCTCTTTCCATCAAGATTAGGGAAGTCAGCGTCAGTGAATGCTCTCTCTCCAATCTTAACACACGCCTTCACCATATCACGGACATAGCCCTTTGCGTCAAACTTCACTTTTTGGGTGAAGGGGTTGACTTCGGTGTGGGCTTCCTTGAAGTCGTTCTTCACTATCCATGGGATAGCGTAGACATCGTAGCGGACTCCATTGAGTCCATCAAGCCACACGTGTTTCTTCGAATCAACAACGTGTAGTGGATTTTGGTCGGTCGCAGTATTTGTTTCGGATTCGCTCATGTGTTACATCTCCTCGATGTTTCATTCAGTCGGCTCCTCGCCGGATGTTTGTGGTGCCATTGCTGAAGCAGCAAAGGCAGCCTCGTACAGCGCCTGAACGATTTTGTCACGAACTAAGTCGTTCACTTGCTGCCGAATCGTATCAGCCGTCATTTGTATCCACGGTTTGGGCGGAACAAAAACGTATGAACCTGTCGAACTTTTGACGAAGGAGCCACCTTGTTTCGAAAAGTGCCCCTCGTGAACATAGATAGCGTAGAACGCCATCGGAGTAATGCTGACCGTCTGTCCATCAATTCGAACTATCTGATGACTGTCCCGTAGGTTCCCGGTCGACCCAGTAGGGAAGTGGGTTGAAGTAGGTGAAGGGCATATCTGCAGAAGCGTTTGAAATGCTATCTGCGACACTTCATCTACACACTCAGCCTTGACCGAGTCCGTTGCGTAACCTATCTGTTCCAGGAGTTGCATTGCTTCTCCTGTGTTGAACGTCATCTTCAGTGATGGTGCTGACATGGTATATAGCCTACTTAAAGGAATTGAGTTAGTATACCATGTTAGAACGAAGCACCGAGAGCCCACTGTTGACCGCCAGCCAGAGGTTGGAAGCCTTTCGCAGTGAACTGATAGACCAATACATCGCGCTTGACGTCCTTGGGCAGCCTGATAGGGTCCCACTTCGCATCGACAACTTGAACGTATGAGTTAGCAACGGTTCCGAACGGAAATCTCATAGCGAACCTTGTGCCTTGGCTCTGGTTAGTTGTTGCGACGAAATCATTCACTTGGTTGAAATCTTCGAACAACCGAGTAACCGTGATTTCGAACTCAGCTCGTCCCAGAGGTAGACTGTTCACTTGATACTGCCCGATGGTGAAACCTGCTCCTCTATCACGTTTGTTGTTGATACGGAGTTCGGCATCAGTGCAGTTGAGAGACGTAAACGCTCCAGTGATACCTTCATCCCACGTGATAGGATTATCCGCGAAGATGAACGGTCTGTCACTGACAGGCTCAGCGTTGTATGACACACCCGCCAGAGCTGCTGAATCTGGAAATGTTGCAGCTTGGTCAGCAAACATCATGTCAACTTCTGCTGAAACAGGTTGACCTATCTTCCATCCGAACCGCATTTGGTTCACCATGAGACCCAAGAAACGCCAGTACCGTGTAGATAGACCGCCTGCGAACGGAACCCACGTCTCTTCCAAACTGATTGACTTAGTCAATTTGTCAAAGCCGTAGTGCAGGAAGTTCGTATCTTGCGGGTAGTACATTACCTTGTAGTCATAGTTCTTCTCCATGTAGACCAAATATCTCGGGTCTCTCCGCTGGTCAAGTCCCCAAATCCACATCGAGTTTCTCGCCTGTGTAGGGTCGAGGTTTTGAGTCGCAGAATCTATCCACGAGAAAGTTGGGTTCGACGGAATTGTCGCGAAGACTGTCTCTTCAACATACCGCGGCAAGACGTCGTAACTTCCATAAACTACCATTGTTGTTTAACACCTTTTGCGTAACAGCCTTTCGGCTGTGTCATGTTTTGAATGACTGTGAATGATTCCCTTCTCGGGTTATGGGGCTTCGGCGGGCTCCTTCTCCTCGAAGGTAACAGCAACGTTCTTAGCAGCCTCCTCGACTGCTTTCTTCAAAGTAGCCTTGACCATATCTTGCTGTTTCAGAATCTGGTCGCTACTAAATCTAATGACAGTGTATCCTTCTTGCTCGAGAATCTCTTGTCTTGTTGCGTCTCGTACCTTCTGCCATCGCTCGGTGTGATACATTTTCGAGTCGCACTCAATCACTAACTTGAGTTCAGGATAGCAGTAGTCAGCATAGAAGGTTCGAATCTCATTTCGCTGCATGTCGTAAGCATCTATCTCGAAATTGTGCCTGAAGCCATGCAGTTTCATATCACTCAGAATCTTGAGGAATTTTCTCTCAAGCCACGAGTACGAGTTTTTGTCCCAACCAGTAGATGACCGCATTCGAGTAACCTTTCCTTGTTTGATAAGACCCTCAAGTCTAAGCCGAGCTTCTTCTCTTGCTTGTGGTGTCCATTTGATTAGATTCTTTGCCAACCTACCAGGTTTCTGCCAGTCTCTTGCGATTGCTTCAGAAATTTTCTTTCGAGCTTCAAGAGATGTAATTCTTCCGCCTAAGCAGTGTTTGCAAGTTGGAGGGTGAGGTCTGGGTCTACCTCTCCAAAAATTTCCGATAGCTATTCTACGCTCAAGTGACATAGGACCGAACTTGAACCCGGGTTTCGGTCCGGGTTTAGTTAACGTTCTTGCCATATCTTTCTCAAGCTCTCAACATGCTCACTACCAACACAATCATAGCATTTCCACAGTTTCTCACACTCAATCATATCCTTCTCTTTGTGGCAGATGCTGCAGACGAATTTGTTGTGTTGTGTTAACATTGCTTGTCATCAGATGGAGAAGTCCATCTTTCTTAGCGTAACTGTTCTCGACCATGTACCAACTTGTTTCGAATCGTAGATACTCTGGTCCTGTCCGGGCTGAAAAGACAAAGTCGCGAGGTAGTGCGATTAGATGAACGACTGCGACCTTTCGATGCTTGCACGAATCATTCAACCGGTTGTAGAGGTCAGCCTCATACATCAGCTCGTCGTCAAGTTTGATGAGTTCTGTGAGAGAAACATATCCAGCTTCCGCCATGGTTATATCATCTGAAGCCCATTATATTTACAAGGACTCTACTGCTCCCGTAAGAGAATATCGGGAGTAAAGAGAGTTCAAAGTCGCGGGAGGAGCCGATGTGCACGTCGGTGTCGATACCCGCGCGATTTTTTCTAACTCACGTAGATTGCTACCACGTCAGTGTGAGCCCGCCATAGAATCTGGTTAGGTGATTCTTGCTGCCATGGAACCCAGTCGTAGTAGTCCAACCTTTCGATACTCTTTGAAGGATGATTCTGAAAGCGCTGTAGAATACGCATCACTTCCCGGCACATTATCCATCTATCATTCGGGCTCTTCGCAAAGACCCAGACCCGATGTTTGCTGTGGTGATAGCGCCGGGTTGAAGGAATACCCCATCTGCCAACAGCATCGCCTTCCCACCAGACAACAACTGCATAATCTTCTCCAGAGTAGAATGACTCTTGGCTGACAAAGCTAATCGCTGCCTTCTTCAACTTGAAGTTAGGTCTACCCGAACCCCACTGCTCTTTCAGTAGGTTGAGTATCACAATGTTTGGGTCCTCTTGGTCATCAAAGGAAGGGTCGATTAGTTGTCCGATGGGCATGTATTACAGCCTCAAATGATGTGAAGTAGCGCCAAATAGTAGAGAAATGTGGCGATTCCTCCGAGACCGCTGACGATTCCGCCACCGAGCTTTATGATTCTTTTGATAGACTCTACCTCAGCGTTGGTCTTTGTTGCTTGAACAAGAACCGCGTCATACTCTTCTTGAAGTAGTTTTAGGCTCACTTTGATTTCAACGATATCTCTACCTTGAGAAGAGATGTCTCTGCTTTGAGCATCAAGATTTGCGACGACAATTTCTCGGCTGGCTTTTATTAAGTCTCGCACGAGGTCAGCTTCATGTTGTTCCAATTATTCCACCCACTCATCTCAAGAATTGACGGCTACCAACGGCATACATCCCAGTCCACTGTGGTACCCACTTTTCATATTCCATTCGTCGTTCTTTCAACTTCTCAACCATCTCCTTCACTCCGTCAGCTCCGACTCCTCTGCCTTGTAGTGCGCGGAGAGCAGCGTTAATCTCAATCAAGGCACTCACGAATCTGGGTACACTTGGCGACCCGATTGTGTAGATGACCTTGATGTTCTGGTGTCCGTCGAGCGGGAAGTTCGACAGCCACACAATTTTTCCCAATTCGGGGTATACTATGTAGTCGCCGTCTCTTCCTTGCTTACGAAGTATCCAATTATCGTTAGCTCCGTCAGTAGAGGTGTTCTCCTCAACCGCGATGACCGTCATGACCGGTCTGTACTTCAGGTAGAACGAGTGTTCCTGAACTTCAAAGGTTCGGTTGTCTCCATCAGAAGAGGAAGGTGATGCTATCCCAGACGGGAGTGTATTGAAGAATCTACTCACCACGAACGGCATACGGGTAGGTTGTCTATCCATCCAATCAATCACTTCGGTAATTGTCTGCGGCGCCCAGTACCTCTGCATTCGTTGCTGAAGTAGTGATTGCTCTTCTTCTATCCACTTCTGGATACTGGTATCTGCAAACTGGAACTCTTGCTGGTCAACATGATACTCATTGAACCAAGCAGTAGAGACAGATGTCTGTGTAACAATCAGCCCGGATGGACCAGTTAATTTAAGTCCCGTCGCCCGAAGGATTAGAGTGTCGTTGAGGAAGTAGCTTGCCGTCAGCGTGTTCTTCTCTACCCGTAGGTTGAAAGGCGTGTTGAGAGATTGGGTCGCAACACTGGTCTGACTGAGTATAGTTGTGATACCGCCAATGACTTGGTCTATTTTGCCAAGACCTCCTTGTCCACCACCGACAATTGTTGCACGGTAGTAGTTACTTGAATCCTGATAAGCAAACACAAGTCCTGCAGTTCCACCACTCTGCATGCTAACAGTTACTTGGCAATCGTATGCACCAGTATCTGGGAAGTTGGTGATATTGATTGCGTCTACTCCTACACCGCTTGTTCCCGAGAAGTGAACACTACCTCCCACATCAGTTGCTTGTTTCCACGTTCCAGACTTGTTAGTCCAGAGTGGGAATGTAGGGTCGCTGAATGAATCATGCTGAGTGAAGACAGTGTTAGTTGCTGTGCCGAGAGGACCCATCTCTTCTCTGACTTGTGATGGAGTGACGTAGCTTCCAGCAGCTATCCTGAAGTGAATAGGAACAATGAACTGCTTGTTTTGAACCGCTCGAAGGTAGATGACAAACTCAGCGTTGTTAGGAAGCATGTTCTGAACTGGCGCGCATGCGATAGTGATGTTGATGAAGTTAGGTGGTTCTGTCGCTGGGAAGGACGAAAGGCTCAGTCTATCATTGTAGGTCACACCACCGTCACCACTGATTCGAATCACATCGTCAGCGTTGCTACCTTGGTCATCAATCAAGAAGACTTCGTTAGAGATGTTAGTTTGACTTGTCAGAGTGCCGCCTGCAGAATTGCCTGGAGCCAGTCTGAACTCTATCCTACAGTTCGCAGTCTGGGTATCGCCTAACGCGATGCTGCCGAAATCAATCGCCTGAGGATAGGCGTAGTATGTTGGTTGTGTTACGCTCAATTGTCGAACACCTGTAAGTACTTCGTCACGCCGTTAACGATGATAGGTATCTTGAGGCTTGCGTTGGGGTTTGATGGTCCACTTAGTGCTACCGCTGTTCCTCCAAGTTGGATAGCTGCTGACGTATTTGAGGTGAACCCGGTTCCAAGAGCAGAAGCTCCCCCGAATGAAGTTGCGGTTGCAAAGTGGATTCTTCTCCATCTATTAACTGTAGCTGTGCCCAAATCTCTTGCGTTATCAGTGCTTGCACTCCAACTTGCGGCATCCCATGTTACTGAATCTGCACCGGTCTTTTCTAAGATGACTGCTGCAGGAGTTCTAACTCGAATGTTTGTTCCGTCGAAGAACAGACTTCCGCCAGTTCCAGAAGCTCCTACTGATAATGCAGTTTGAACGTAAACATTCTTCCATGCGTTCGTGCCCATATTGTTGAGCCCAAGTTCGATGTTAGTTATTGGATAGAGATTGCCTGTGCCAAGATGAATTCTATCTACTGCAACGTTAACTGCGCTGTATGTCTGGAATGAGAACTCTTGGCTTGCCGGTATATAGATAGTGTTTGTAACAACACCTCCAACGCCTGCTCCAACACCACCCGCAGAAACAGTTCCTGAGACATACGCATTGCGCCATCTTGTATTGCCTACAGCTCCATTTGCGCCAATGATTCCTCCTATGTCGAATGTATTAACAGTGTCAGGATTGAAGTGTCCACCCACACTCACATGGCTTTGGAAGTACGTGCCACTTGGTGTTAGATTCTGTTGGATGACAAGTTGATAGTCTGAATTGCTGAAGGTGTTGTGCTGTGACCCGGTGCCGTGGAACCTGAATCTCGAAGCTGGACCAGAATAATCAACAAGCCCGCTTGTAGGGACGTTGATTATGAGAGTAGATGTTCCTACGATTTGAATGACTCCGTTAGACCCGTCATGGTAGGTTTGAACATACTTTGTGTTATCACTACCTGCTTGTGCTCGGAATGCAGGTACGCCTGTACCAAGATATCCTACGTTTGCAGAAGAGAGAAATCCTCCACCAGCAGAAATTGTAGAAGCAGAACCCCATGTTCGAATAACGCCCAGCGTATTGGTAGATGAATTTCCAAGCTCAAGATTGCTATTTCTACCTACGAGAACAGTTACACTGTTTGGCAATCCTCCAAGTTGAAGAACTCCAACTGAACCGCCTATAGTGATTTGCTTGTTAGTTGCTACTTCAATATCCCAGTTACCACTTGCATCTGAAACTATGCTTCCCGTTGTACCTATTGATACTGCACTTGAGAAGTATGCATTCTTCCATCTATTTGTCGCATTGAGACCTAACTCAAGTGTGGCGTCAGAGGTTGGATAGAAAGCTCCAGTGCTATGATTGTAGTATGATGTACCAGGTTGAAGGAACCGCATAATGCCAGCGCTGTTGTCAATAGTCCATGTATTCGCGGCAGAGTTTCCGAACTGAATAGCTCCACCTTGACCGGTCATTGCTCCTATAACAGTGTAGTTTCCAGCATTGGTAAGTGCCAGTTGGGAAGTAATGCTGGTTGTTCCAACTGAAACAGCAGTAGCAAAATACCCGTTGAGAAACCGATTGGCAGCCTGACCTAAGTCAACCGTGTTATCTGTTGAAGGTCTGAGAAAGGTTGCCTGTAGTTCAGCAATGTTAGCTCCGTTGATTTTGAGGATGTAGTTCCCAAGAGCATTAAAGGCAAAGGTTGAACCGCTGGTGAATAAGTAGTTACCAGTTCCAGCTGCTCCTACCGAAACAGTACCAGTGAAAGAAGCGTTTCTCCATCTGAGAGATAACGGAGTCGAGCCTAAATCATATGTGGCATCAACCGCTGGATTAATGTTTCCGGCTTGAGTCAGAGTGCCGTTGTTTGTTATGCCGCTGACTATGATAGAGCCGCCCGAGAGCGTTGTGGTGTAGAAGATGTTAGTCCATCTGAGATTCGTCGTTCCAAGCTGAATCTGGTTGTCTATCTTTGGATAAATCTCTGCGGTATCAAATTCAAACTTGATGGTTCCGCCAACAGCGAATCTTGCTGGTCCGGGAGTGAAGTCTATTTTTCCACCACTACCTACTTGAAGACCGGTACCGTTAACATTTGTTTGGAATCCTGAACCTGCTGATACCGCAAGCGCGAATGTTCCGTTACCCCATCTTGCTGTAGCTGACCCGAAATTCTGAGTTGCGTCATTTATCGGTAGAACATTGTTCGACCCTATACTAACTGCCCCAACTGGGTTGTTGAGAATAAGATTCAGCCCACTCCATGTAAAGGCTCCTCCATTTAGGAGAGAAAGAATTGTTGTAGAATTGGTCTGGAATCCACTACCTGCTGAAGCTACTGCCGAAAACTTTGTAACAGCAGATGTTAGAAGTAGGTTTGGGTCTGAATCACGAGTGATTTGTGTGCCAGAGTTCCCGAATTGAAGTGCATACGTTGTTCCCGAAAGTGATGCTATCTTGAGTATGTCAAGATTCAAATCAACCTCGTTGTTCAGAAGACCACTTGTGGTTATTTGACCTATTGGATTAGCATCAACAGAGAATGTTATGCCTGCGGCGGTGTTGTTGACTTGGGTGATTCTTAAATTGGTTCCGTAGATTGCTTGCCATCTTCTGTTAGTTAGTCCCAGTGTTAATGCGTTATCTGACAGAGGGCTCCAGTTCACTCCACTTCTCAAGTCATTATTTGGACCGAACAACGCAATAGGTTGGGCACCATATTCTGCTCCAAAGTAGAAGTCTCCTCCGTTGCAGTTGAATCTTAGAGTTCCAGCTCCACCTTGTTCAATATGAATGCTTGAATCAAAGACACCTATTTGATTAAGAGGTATGGGCGCACCTACTCTTACTCCCGCGATGACAAGTGCACTGCCGTAAGTTCCAACTGATGTAACTCCAGAGAAGAAGTTGTGCTTCCATCTAAGCGAGTTGCTACCTATGTTGAAAGTGTTATCAAGAGAAGGTAGAATATCGCCACCAACAGAAGTGGTGCCGCCACCTGTGCTGATAGTGATGTTCGGGGGACTTGCGCCGTCGGTATCGATTGTAACGCCGTTACCTGCAAGGAAGTTGAAGTGGGTCTGATTCCAATCAGTTGATGCGAGTCTCTGAGTTGCCGTAGGTTGACCTATACCCGGATACGCGCTCTTAGTCGTCTGATGAATTATCGGGATAGGTGCCATGATTAGATAGACCCGCTTCTAATGGTCTCTTGTGAAGACGAAACTGTTCCTTGCGCAAACAGGCAAGGTGGCATTCCATCATAATCGAACGTGATGTTATCGAACAGCAAGCAATCTACAAACAAATCAGTGAACAATAAACTCGGGGGCGTAGTCGGAGGGCTACTCGTGATAGCTTCTGACGAGACGCTTCCCGCGCCCGTTGTGCTTGTCTCTTGCTGTGATGGCATGTTTTCTCAACATGTGTTAGAAAAAGGAAAGAAGGCGTGCACTAAGCACGCCTTTGAAGTTTACTTATCCTCCGAGCCCGTATGCAATCCATTGGAAGTTGCCGCCCATGGTTCCAGCCAAGAAGTCACGGTTGAAGATAGATGCCCCAGCGCTCGTCGCACTGTTGAAGACAGTATACTTCAACTGAATAGGTGCAACGCCTTGCGCAGCGCTTGTCTGACTAATGACAAGACTGAAAACAGTTCTCAATCTTGACCTAATCTGAAAGCTGTTAGCAGGAGGTGTTGCTCCACTTGGACCAGTAAATGAGCCGCCGTCTATTCCTGGAATTGCGCCTCTACTTCCACCAATGATTGTCGTTGCCATTAGTCAGTCACCGAATTACGGTTACCGACCGATGACTACGACAGCTTTGATGGCAGATAGAGCGGCAGCGAAGGTAATAGTAGTTCCGCTAACCGAAGATGCACCCAGTGAGGTTACGAGTCCGTTAGTATCTAAGCCGATGACGGCTATGATAGTCGATACTCCAACTCCACCGTTGTCGTAGAAGGGAGCAGTACCAGGAGTAGCTGGTTTACCAAGGGTTAGAGTCTTGCTAGATATATCGTTCGCACCGAACTCGACAGAAACCATGAACCCTCCTTCAACAGGTAGCAATCCACGGAATGCAGTTACTGTTACTTCTGTCATTTTTGAAGTCACCGATTTTTTATTTTGGTTTGTTCACGTGGCTTGAGGCGATGAGACCTCTCCCTACCACGCTCATCCCGATGAAGGGATTCAGATATGAGATGAGAATGAAAACGTTGGGGCTGAAAATGACACCCGTTAGGGTGAGCCCCATCGCAGAACCGACAATTCCCCTAAGTCACAAGATTGCTCTAAGTGTAGTCGGTGAGCAAAGATGAGAACGTTGGAGCCTTGTTGATTATGTTTTCGTACAGCTTCATGTAGAACTTCTCGGAGTCATTGACCTCTGCGAGTCTTTTCATCACGACATCTTGGAGGACACGCATCTCTACGACATCGGTGTCGAGGAAGAGCATGACCGGTCCGGTCAAGCCTGACGGTACGAGGAACGAAGTTCCCCACGTCGAAGGTAGACCAGTGTTTGCCAAGAATCTGCTACCGAGCACTGGGATTCCGTCGAAGGACAGAGTCTCAATACCCCACGCAAGTTTCGTGGTGTCAAGATAACGCTGGAAGTCCATGAGCAAGCCCTTGATTCTATCAACCGACGCCCAGTCGGTGATGATTATCTTGGGTTCTCCACCGTTGTTCCGCGCAGCTGTAATACGGGCACGCATAGTCTGGATGTCCAGAGGCGCAGCCGAATTGTCAAGCACGTTAGCGTCCGCAACACCGGTGTAGGGATTACCTGCATCAGTGACTGAAGTGCTCGCCTGCTGAGTAAGTAAACCAGAGTACGCCTGCGCGTTGAAAGGCGCAGTTGTTGCTGTGGTCGTACCGTTCAGAAGTGTATGCTCTTCGTAGTAGCGGAGCTGCTTGGTCTTCATCAAGACTTCCTGCGAGAACGCGTCGATGTACTCTGCCGAAGCCGCCATCAGCGGACCAGTCACTCTACCGACTGTGTACAAGAACTTAATCTTGCTTGACAATCTGGTGTAAGTATCACTCTGGTCAGCGAGAGGAGCGTCCTCTTGAAGCCACCCGACGTCGCCCAACGCAGTAATCTGGTTGAAGTCAACCGACTTTCCGCGGTTAGCAACACGTGGAATAAGCTCTACCAAAGGAGTAGCTTTACGAGTCAAATCAACAATCTGAGGGTCTACATAGATAGGTACTAAGTTTGTACCTGTTCCGGCGAGAGATAGTGCCTTCTCTATCTTAGCTACGACTTCGTCACGTCTGTCGAGACCCGACCAGTAGTCGGTAATTCGCCAGCCCTCTTCGTTGTCAACTTTGAATGAAAAGTCCTTTAGTATTTCCATTGTTGAATCACTTGTGTGTTTGCCCCGAAGGGTTTGTAGTCTGTTACACGTTGTAACGAGGATAGCCCGACTAACGGGCGTGCGATTGGGTTATTTACTGAGATGAGCCGTTGCTGTAGACTCTTTCCAGGTGCTTCATCATGAAGGTTTTACCCTTCGTTTCTGGAGTCTTCTGGACGAGAGTGTCTACCAGCTTGCCTTCCTTCTCAAGTTTCTGCAACTCTTCTGGAGAGATTGCATTGCTTGCTTGAAGGTGCTTCAGGATGGGTAGTGTCTGACGAGCCAAACGCGCGTCGTTCACTTTCTTCTCTGCGTCTTGGATACCCATGTACGACTTGTAGGTTGAGTGCTCAGATGGCTCGAAGCGTCTTCCACGGAAGGTAGATTCAGGATTCATACCTCGTAGAACTTCCATCTGGTAGCCCCCACCGGTCGTAATGTGAGTGCCGTCTGGATACAGAGCTGAAGGAACGTTTTGCTTAGTCTCAACGGTGCCTTCGGGGTTACTCTTCGCGTCAGCGTCCAAAGCATCTTTCTCAGGTATCGTCGCTGCTTTCCCAGTGACCGTGCGATATACACCAGATGAACCTGATTCACCGGGCTCTGCTGGGATTTTAGCCGGAGGCTGTCCCGGAGAGCGCACATTGGTGAGGTTCTCCGTGCCGCCTTGCGGCTGGGTGACGTCCTTGATTTGTGCCTCGAACTCTTTCTGGAAGATTGCTTGTCCCTCAGGTAGCGCGCCAAAGACTTTCGCAACCGTCGCGTAGACCACAGCCTTCCAAGCCTTGAACTCTTCGTCATCATCAAACATCCGTGGAGCCTCTGACATCCCTCCCACTGGGGCGGGTGCAGGTGCTGGAGCGGGTGCTGGTGCTGGCATCGGAGCTGGTTTCGGAGCAGCGGGAACTGGTGCTGGTGCTGGTGCTCCGCCTAAAGCAGGAGCTCCACCGGGTGCTCCACCTGGAGCTGCGCCGGGTGCGCCAAAGCCAAGCTCATCATTCATTCGCGCAAGCTCTTCCTGATAGCGAAGAACATCAGCTCTCAGCTCTTCCTCCATTGCTCGTCCTCGTACAACTTCGTCATACTTTGAACGAACTTCATCGGAGTCGAACTTGAACTTACCCTTCGCCTTAAGGGTTCGGAGCGAGCGCTTTAGAGCCTTGACTTCATCTGAGTCGTCATCTTCATCGTCGTCTTTCTTGCCGATAGCTCGCAAGTAGTTAGAGATAGCCTTTCGGGCTTCCTCATCCTTGTCTACTGTCGGTTGGAATGAAGGCTTAGACTCGTACGATGTCGCGCCTTGAGCAACGTCTGTAGTCCCACCGGAACCTACGCCTTGTCCGGGCTTATTTGCTGGGTCTGGCGGTGTCAGTTTCTCTCCACCTTGAACAGCAGCTCGCGGGTCTTCTTTTCGAATTGCAGTTGGCATTGTAGAGTTAACACCTTTCGCGGTAACCGACGTATCTGTATCAGGATATTTTGGCTGATTATCCAGCGGACCCGAAGGTCGCGGAGTAGTCCATGCAGGAGGCATTTGAGCGCCAGAAGCCGAAGCTCCTGTAGCAGTGAGCGCCGCAGCATTTTCGGGCTGATGCGCACCTCCGTCAGTAGCGTTTGCTGGTCTGGATATTTCAACCCCTCCTTCCGGACGAGATTGGTCGGGTGTTTTCGGAACAGTAAACTCTTTCAACGATTGTTGAAGGAGTGCTTGTTCCTCAACTGTGAATGCTTTGAAACGCCCATCATTGAGCAATTTCTCAGCTAATTCGTGGTTCTTTTCGCACATTCCGCATGTCATTTTGTGTAGTCCCCAAGATTTGTATACGGAGCCGAGTAGATAGGCATTCGCGTTCGCCGGGAGACCTACCACACTAACTTCGTACAGTTTTACGTTTTCGATGACTCTGACTTTCTTCTTAGCATTCGGAGACCACGCCTTGCCCATCTCATCTTCGAAGTGGAATCCGTCCATATCTCCACCGATGCTGAGACCGAGCCGTTCTCCTACATCAAGCTTGTGAAGTAGAAGGTCTACATCCTTGTTTTTCAATGGGTCTTCGAGACGAACTTCCATCCAAAGGAAGCCGTTGCGGTTTTCTGCTTTGGTAATCAAGCCAAGTGTATCTTTCCAACCATGGTTGTGGTCAGAGTAGAGATTCATGCCACTGGTTAGGGCATCTTGCATCGACTTGATAGCACGGGGACCCATCCGGTCTCCGTCGCGGTCAACAGACATATCACTTGCATAGCCGTTGATGTAGTGATACTGTTTTCCGCTGACGTCTTTCATTACCCACGATTTCTCAATCGTGAATGGTACATTCCACATGTCGCTCATGGTTGTATGAACCTCCAACGCTTGCTGTAGGCGTTGTAGATTAGTTTTGCTTGTTTCGGTGCTTTCTTGCTGCCGCCGGACGGAAACTGATTACTTCCTCGTATCCCGTACGCAAGCTCGTCAAGAGGTATTGTCTGCGTGCCAATCGGTTGAATTTCGTACACTCTGGGAAGGACTTGGTCCTTTCCTTGGAAGTAGACGAACTCGTAGGTTCTGACCAGTGTTGCCATGTCCCCTTTCTCGAACTGAGGCTTCATTTGCTCTATCTGCTCAGGAGCAAGAGGTCGGGTGTTTTCTGTTTTGACAAGGACGTTAATAGTGCCGTCAACACCATTGACAATCATTATTCGCTCAGTTGGGTCAGAGATGAATGTCAACACGTCGTGAATAGACGGAACGAGCGTGATAGGATGACAGTGAAAAGTACCCATGTACTCTTCTCCTTGCTCAAGGTTCTCTTGAGGCTCAAGGACTATCTCTCTACCTTGTCCAATCATCCAGTTTACAATTCGAAGACCGCGCTCTTGTGAACCTATTCCAATACCTGTCTTGACAATGAACCCACCAGTCTCTTGTTGCTGAGTGGTAGTTAGATTGCCAAGGAATCGAATCTCTGAGAAGAGCCTTGGAGATATCTGAATTGCGTTGAAGTCGTTGATGTGCGACTTGATGAATGATATTGCCGACGGGTGATACTTGAGTAGCACTTTTCCCATCTCAGTTTTTCCTCACGAAATGCCCTCTGGGTCCCAGCTCATTCCAGCACTTACGACAAACCCTAAGTCCCTTGAAATCTACAAAGGTCACTCTACCCTCAGAGTTATCGAGCGGGATGACACCGTGATGCCAATCGCATACAACTGGGCTCGGTTGAAGCCCCGTGGGTATGACAGCCCCTAAGTCCTTGGCTATCGTCCATTCCTTTCTTACGGGGTCCCAGATTGAACCTTTTGGCATCCATGTCTTCGTGTATCGGTTGTAGAACGACTTCATTCCCATCGCAGGAGCAGCGGCAGCTCCACCTCCGTAAGAAGGAACATCTTGTCGTTGCTGCGGCTGTTGCCCTTGTGGCTGCGGATGCTGTGGTTGTCCTTGCTGACCAGCACCAGCTCCATAGAGACCTTGATACCCGGGTGCCTGCGCCACTTGGGGCTTTGGCTGGTCGAATTTGATACCAGTCACAGTAGCTCCGTCTTTGCTTGAGACAGTTATCTTGTGTCCTTCGCCTGATTGGTAAGTGTGGTCGAGAGTTCCACCTATCTCACCATCAGTTCCAAGTAGAGTATATCC
>WNGP01001544.1_pt1 | contig 20663 bp, 19 predicted proteins | sample 5407671 | NCBI WGS metagenome assembly WNGP01 (sample SAMN13153381, study PRJNA577476) | soil metagenome | isolation source: 40 cm soil or saprolite under Garry oak tree replicate 2 | place: USA:California | collected 2016-06-15 | reverse complement strand
CTGCACGTGGGAGGGGCCCAGCTCCGCGTCGTTGCGCATCGCATCGACCACCGTCTCGACCTGGCTCAGCGTGCCCACGGCCGCATAGATGCGGTAGGCGTAGCTGCCCGCGCCGCGGCACGCCGGCAGGCTAGCACCGTCTGGATGCCTGCGAGGGTCACGAAGTTAGCATCTGACTGCGCGGGGATGACAGGATCAGGCACTTTCAGTGCCCATGTCACTACGGATCACTTATCGGACGGTGCTCCGCGTGTTCGGCTGGCTTGCCCTGCTCGCCCGCTCCGACGGCACCAAGGACGCCGAGATCCCCATCTTGCGTCACCAGTTGGCCGTTCTCCAGCGCCATGCTCGAGCACCGAGACTGTCTTGGATTGCCTCGGCCGCCGGTTCGAAGACAACGCCGGGCCCGCGGCATACCGCGGCCTGCATGTGGGCTGCCCTGGTGGCGTGTGCGGTGTGCGCCTGCGCTGAAGCCATCGCGGGGTGGCCAAGGCCAGTCCCGCGAGCACGAACGGGACGGTTCCTGAACCGGGGCGACTCAGGTTCGTTTAATAAATCGGGGACCGAGTTGGCGGAGAATGGGGGCTCTCGTGCAAGTACGGCTGCTTGGGCCAGTTGATGTCGTGGCGGATGGTGAGTCGCGGCCGGTGAGCGGTGTACGGCGGAAGACAGTGCTGGCCACATTGGCGCTGCATGGTGGCGAGGTCGTCAGCATCGGCCGGCTGGTGGATATCGTCTGGGGTGAGGCCGCCCCGCCGACCGCAGTGAACACGCTGCAAAGCCATGTGTCCTACCTGCGCGGTGTCCTGGGGAGCAAGGCCGCGATCCTCGCGCGTCCGCCTGGCTATGTCCTGGACCTTGGTGCTGAGAGCACCGACGTGCAGCTCGCGGAGCGGCTCTTGCGGCAAGGCACGCAGTCAGATGATCCGGTCCATGGCGCGCGGCAGCTACAGGCCGCGCTGGCATTGTGGCGCGGGCGGCCCCTGGCGGACCTGGCGGACCTAGCCTGGCTGGAGGATGAGGCCAGGCGGCTGGATCTGCTCTGCCTGCAGGTCAAGCGGGCCCTGTCCGAGGCCAGGCTGGCGGCCGGGGAGCATATCCAGCTGGTGCCCAGCCTGGAACAGATGGTGGCCGAGCATCCGCTGGATGAGCACATCCACGCCCAGCTGATACTGGCGCTGTACCGCAGCGGGCGGCAGGCCGATGCGCTTGCCGTCTATCACCGGTTGCGGCGCACGCTTGGTGAACAACTGGGGATCGACCCGAGCCAGCTACTACGAGATCTGGAAACGGCCATCCTCCAGCAGAACCCGGCCCTGGATACGCCTACAGCAGCGGTCACGCTCCCAGCGGCCACGCCGGCGGCGCCAGTTCCGGCGCAGCTGCCGTCGGCGGTACCCGCCTTCGCCGGGCGCGGCGGGGAGCTGGACAGCCTCGACGCGATCCTGCGCGGGACAGCCCAGGCCGACCCGGCAGGGCATGCTGCGGTGGCTGTTTCTGTGATATCTGGCACCGCCGGAGTGGGCAAGACGACACTGGCGGTGTACTGGGCGCATCAGGTGGCCGGGCGGTTCCCGGACGGACAGCTGTATGTCAATCTGCGCGGGTTTGACCCGGCCCGCGCACCACTGGATCCAGGTGAGGTGCTGCGCGGTTTCCTCGACGCGCTGGGCGTGCCGACGCAGCGCATCCCTGGCGACCTTGACGCCCAGCTGGGGCTATACCGAAGCGTACTGGCCGGCCAGCGAGTTCTGGTGCTGCTGGATAATGCCCGCGATGCCGACCAGGTCCGGCTGCTGCTACCCGGTTCGCCCGGTTGCATGGCGGTCGTGACCAGCCGCATCCAGCTCACGCCGCTGGTTGCGACTGAGGGGGCTCGGCCGCTGACTCTGGGCCTGCTCACGCCCGAAGAATCGAGTGACCTGCTCGGCCGTCGGCTCGACGCTGACCGGGTCGCGGCTGAACGGGCAGCGGTCGAGGAGATCATCGCTCGGTGCGCCGGGCTGCCGCTCGCCCTGGCCATCGTGGCCGCCCGCGCCGAGACAGACACGGTCATGCCGCTTTCCGTCCTGGCCGGGCAGCTACGGGACTCCGCCGGCCCGCTCGACACGCTAACCGCCGGAGACGAGAGCACCGATCTGCGCGCGGTATTCTCCTGGTCCACCAGGGCATTGAGCCCGGAGGCCGCCGAACTGTACCGGCTCCTGGGCCTGCATCCTGGTCCGGACCTGGCCGCGCCAGCCGCGGCGAGCCTTACCGGAAGGCCTGTGGAGCGGATCCGGCCGTTGCTCAGCGAACTTGTTCGCGCTCACGTGCTCACCGAGCACGTGCCCGGCCGGTTCACCTTCCACGATCTACTCCGCGCCTACGCCGCCGAACAAGCCCACACCAGGTGCACCGACCATGACCGGCACGCGGCCATACACCGCATGCTCGACCACTACCTGCACAGCGCCCAGGAAGCAGCCCGGCTGCTCTACGGGCCGTGGGACCACCTGCCCTTGACCGGCACACAGCCCGGAGTGAAACCTGAACGATTCGTGGACGGCGCACGAGCCACTGCATGGCTTCACGCCGAGTATCAAGTCGTGCTTGGCAGCATCGAACATGCCGCCAGCACCGGCTTCGACCGGCATGCCTGGCAGCTGACCCGCACCATGGCCAGCTACTTCGAGCGATCCGGTCACTGGCGAGACTGGACCAGAATGCAACACGTCGCCGTAATGGCGGCACAACGTATCGGTGACACAATCGGGCAGGCCCATGCGCACCATGAACTCGGCAACGCCCTAACCCACGTAGGTAATTACGAACAGGCGCATTCGGAGCTTCACCGTGCCCTCAGCCTGTTTCGTGTCCTTGGCGACGATAGCCACCGCGCCCAGGTCCACCTCAACATCGGTTACCTATCCGACCGCCAAGGCGCAGACCAGGAGGCCCTCGACCAAAGCCAGCAAGCCCTCGAGCTGTTTCGCTCGTCAGGACATCATGCCGGAGAAGCCATCGCGCTCAACAACATCGGATGGTCCCAGGCCCGACAGGGCCACTACAGCCAAGCTCTCCTGCTTTGCCGTCAGGCCCTTCACCTGCACGAACAAGCTGCTGACCGCCAAGGTCAAGCTGGTGCCTGGGACAGTCTCGGCTATATCCACCACGGTCGCGCTGATCACACTGCGGCCATCGCCTGCTACACCAAGGCCGCAGACTTCTACCGACAGATCCGCGATGGCTACAACGAGGCCGGGACGCTAACCCGTCTCGGCGACGCCTATCACGCCACCGGGGACCACCGCTCTGCCCAGCACGCCTGGCGGCGGGCGCTGCGCCTGCACGAATCATCGGACCATCCCGACACCACTCAGATCCGGCACCGGCTCGACCAAACCGCGCAGGCGAGCGCATGAATCACAGCCACGACCTGGCCAGTGCTCTAGCGCAGCCCTTACGGCTTCCTGGCGACCACGCCGTAAAGCGGGATCAACTGGGCTGATACCGCCTCGCCCTTGTCGGGCCGCCACTCGGGCACCGTCACCAGTTGGCAGCCCTTCAGCCGGGTAACGACTAAGCGTAGGGCCTTCGTTGCCGACTGCGCTATGCCGTCGGCGCCTCAGCCGGGCTAACCGGAGGCGGCCAGCTTGCCTCCACTATCACCGGGGCGCGTGAGGCTACGGCGCGCCTCCACGCCGCCTCCACCTCGTCTTCACCCGATGCGCAATAGAGTTCTGTTGACTCAGGGAAACGGTCACAGTGCATCCGGGAAGGGGGGGTCGCCATCGCCAAGATCGTGATTGTGGGTGCTGGAGTCGTCGGCCTTGGTGCTGGGCTTCTGTTGTGCGGGGATGGCCACGAGGTGACGGTCCTGGAACGAGATGCCGAGGCGGCGCCGGCGGGGGCTGAGGAGATCTGGGAGACCTGGCAGCGTAAAGGGGTCAGCCAGTTCCGGCTTCCGCACTTCTTCCTGGCCCGCTATCGCGACCTCCTGGACTCCGAACTGCCCGAGGTGAAGAAGGGATTGATCGCTGCGGGAGCCGTTTGCCGCAACCCCGTCCTTGATGCCCCCGAGGCCATCAGGGGCTCTGCCCGCGAAGGGGATGACGCGTTCGAGTGCATCTCCGGCCGGCGATGCGTGGTTGAGGCAGCCGTCGCGTCGGTGGCCGGCCGGGCTCCGCATCTGGAGATCAGGCGAGGCGCTGCCGCCGCGGGGCTTGTCACCGGGTCTTCCGCTCACGACGGCGTGCCTCACGTTGCCGGGGTTCGCCTGGGCATGGGTGAGGAGATAACCGCCGACCTGGTCGTGGACATGACCGGCCGGCGCTCGCCGCTGCCCCGGTGGCTCGAGGCAGTAGGGGCCCGGTCCGCCCGCGATCCCTGGGAGTTCGCCTGTTCCTTCCACCACGCGACAGCCGAGATGGTCGAGCCCTGGTACCGCGACACGCTGGCGGCCGACCGTCACCGCCTGGCGGAGATCGATGCGCTCATCGACGGTAGCGAGTACCGCCCTCGCGATCCCGGCTGGGAGATCGGCCAGGCCCTTGCCAATGCCGCCTTCAAGGACCCCGACTGCTTTCGGGGCTTCGTCGGCGTCACCATGGTGCTGAGCCGGGCAGCTGACGTGACGGCCCGCCCGGGCTTGCTCGACAAGGTCATCGCCTTGGGCGCCGGCTGGCGCGACGAGCCGCTTCCGGCCCCGAACCGTGCCGAGCTGCTATCCATCGTCGCCGGCGATTAGGGGGCAGATCTCGGCTGCCACCCGCCGGTACACCGGCAGCGCGCCGCACAAGATAAGCGCGAGGCAAGCTGCAATCATCGCTCTGGGGAAACGGGAGTGCCTCCCGACGACGGTGCCGTCGGCGCCCTGCCCGTCGGCGCTAATCACCACGTTGCGGGCCCGGTATCGTCGATTCACCGCATCCGCCAGCACCAAGCAGGTGAAAGCGACCTTCGGCGTCACATCGTGTCAACCGGAGGATTCATCATGCATGTCTCGTCGCTCGTGTGGGCGATCACGCTCGTCATCATGATCGTGATCTTCGCTGTCGACCTGCTGATCGTCGGCCGGCGCCCCCATGAACCGACGATGCGTGAGACCGCGATCTGGGTCGGCGTGTACATCGCACTGGCGGTGGTATTCGGTGTGGTGCTGCTTGCGGCCTATGGTCCGCGCTACGGCGGGGAGTTCTTCGCGGGCTGGCTCACCGAGTACAGCCTGTCGGTAGACAACCTGTTCGTTTTCGTGATCATCATGGCACGGTTCGCGGTCCCGCGGATGCTGCAGCAGAAGGTGCTTCTCATCGGCGTCATGCTGGCGCTGCTGATGCGCGGCGCCGTCATCGCCGTCGGCGCGGCGGCCGTGAATCGGTTCGTCTGGGTGTTCTACCTGTTCGGCGCGTTCCTGATCTACACCGCGATCGCCCTGGTCCGGCAGCATCACGGCGGTGATGACGAGTTCAGGGAAAACGCGTTGATCCGGTGGGGCCGGCGGATTCTGCCGCTGTCCGCCCAGTACGACGGCGCCCGGTTGACCACCTATGCCGAGCCTGGCGGTCGTGCCGGCAACAGATCTGGCCGGCGGATATTCACGCCGATGCTCATCGTGATGATCGCGATCGGGACCACTGACCTGATCTTCGCTCTCGACTCCATCCCGGCGATCTTCGGCCTGACCGCGCAGCCCTACATCGTGTTCACCGCGAATGTATTCGCCCTGATGGGATTGCGTCAGCTGTACTTCTTGCTCGGCGGGCTGCTCGACCGGCTGGTCTACCTGTCATACGGGCTCGCGGCGGTCCTCGGGTTCATCGGCGTCAAGCTGGTCTTCGACGCGCTGCACGGCAACGACGTGTCCTTCGTCAACGGCGGCAAGCCCATCGAGTGGGCGCCGCACACCCCGATCTGGCTGTCGCTGACCGTGATCGTCTGCGTGCTCGGGGTCGCGACCATTGCGAGCCTTGTCAAGGTTTCCCGAGACGACCGCGCCGACTCCTCTTGAAGGCACCTTCGGGTGACCGAGTTCGGCGACGGCGCGGGCGAGCATGTCCTCGACCAGGAGCCGCTCGGAGCCCCATCCGTCGCGCAGGTCGTCGAGGAAGCCGATGATGGTGACCACGTCCGCCCACGGGTGGTAGGCGGCACCGGCCGCGTGCCGCCACAGGGCGGTGAACCGCTCGGCCGCCTCGGTGCCGAAGGTCAGCAGGTTCACCCGGCAGTGCGCCACGTCGGCCACCGCCGGACCGGTGCATGCGGCCTGCCAGTCGACCACCCCGGATACGTTGCCCCATCGCCACAGCACGTTGCCGGGATGGAAGTCGCGGTGCAGCATCACCGCAGGCAGGCAGGGCGCGGGCCCGTGGTGGATCTCCGCGGCCCGCTCCCACACTGCCGGGTATCGCGCCCAGGCAGGCGGCTGGTAGCTGGCCTGCGGGCAGGCGGCGAACGGCCCGATCAGGCCGGCCGGCGGGAGCGGTGCGGCATGGATGGCCGGCAGGACCCCGGCAAGGCGCCGCAGCCACCGGCCGGTATCCGATGGCCACCAGTCAACCCGGCTGGGCAGCCGCGACATGAGCACCGCCGGTACCCCGGCCCCGTCTCCGGACGGGTCGACCCCGAGCAGCGCAGGGGTCGGCACGCCGACGGACCCGGCGACGCGAAGCGCCCGTGCCTCGCGTGCGGCGATGTCAGGTTCCTCCGCGTTGAGTTCCGGCCGTACGTAGCGGCGCAGCACCGCCTGCCGGCGCTGCCCTGCGCGGTCTTGCGTGGTGAGCAGGTGCACGGCCGAGGACATCCCGCCGCGCAACGCCCGGGCCGAGGTCACCGGGCCGCCGAGCTGGGCGGCGGCCCAGGCCAGCGCCTGCCGCGGCGGCCTGGAGTGCAGCAGCCGCCTGGTCATCTCGTCATCGCAGAACCCGTGGGCGGGTGACCGGCCTGCGGGGCTGACCTCGGCAGGCCGGTGCCCGCTGGTCACCAGCCGTCCTGCGCGCCGGGCAGGTCCAGGATCCCGGCTTGCCGCATTCTCTCGATCACGCCGGGACGGCGGGGATGCGCGCCGGCGTCGTCGAGCCAGTTCCGCCAGATGGGGTAGCGGTCCCGGTCGAAGCCGCGGAACGCCTGCTCGAAGCTGTCGTGCAGCGACCGCAGCGTCCGGTCGCGTTCGGCGCCGGTTTGCGGGCAGCGCTGGTAGACCGCCGTCCAGGCCAGCCGGTCCTGGCCGCCGAAGCTCGCGTGCCAGGTATGCAGGTCGAAGGCGATCACGTCGCCCGGGGTGGTGGCGGCTGCGTATCCGGGGATGCTTGCCTGGTAGGCGGCGGCCTCGGCGTCGGTGCGGATAGGCAGCTGGCGGTTGCTGTAGGCGGTCAGCCGGGTGTTCTGCTCCGGGTGGTGGGAGCCGGGCACCAGCCGCAGTGCCCCGCTGGCGGCGGTGAGCTTGTCGAAGTAGGCGGCGAACTTGACGCCGCGCACGCCGATGCCGTCGTCGTCATGCCAGCTGGCCTCGGCGAAGTACAGGACCCCTTCGGGGCATTCAGGGATGACCGGGCCGCCGAGCAGCTGCTGCGCGGCGTCGATGAAGCGGGGGTCATCGCACACCAGTGATGTGCTGACCGGGGTCAGCCGGGCGGCCATGGGCAGGTAATGGCCGCTGATCCCGTCGATGACCCGCTCGTCGTAGGTGGCGGCGTAGGCGTCATGGATCGCGGCGCCGGTCTCGGCGCGCAGCACGGCGACGCGGTCAGCGAGAAAGCCGCGGAGCACTACAAAACCGAATGTGCGGTAATGCTCCGCCTGAGCGGTGGTGAGCACGGGGTTCCTCCTGAGGACGGTTACCGGGACGGTTCGCGATGATCCGTCCCGGCCGGAGGAGCCCGGCCGCGCACCAACAGGCGCCAGGCACGACAAGCGGCGCAAGATCAGCAGATTCAAGTCAGGCGCATGCCGGCAGGATACCCCGAACGGGCGGACCCGCCCGGCGGTGCGTGTCACCAGGTCCGGCGGACTCCTGGCCGCAGGCGGCCGGGCACCGCGGCCGAGCCTGTCGGCAGCGCGGCACGCCGCGGCAAGCCACCCGGCACCGCCTATTCCCATCTCGCCGTTCATCGTCTATCGTCGATTAACGATGGATAGTGAGCTGGCTGAGCCGCTGGACCGGGCCACGGCGGCCGAGTACGCGTCCTGGTTCAAGGCCCTGGCCGACCCGACCCGGGTACAGATCGTCACGCTGCTGGCCCGGCGCGGCGAGCCGATGAGCGTGGGGGAGATCACCGCCGCGGTGGCGGTGGGCCAGTCCACGGTGTCGGCACACCTGAAGATCTTGGCGGAGGTGCGGTTCGTGCTGGCCGAGCGGCGCCGCACCGCCGCCTACTACCGGATCAACGACGCGTGCGTGGACTGTTTCCCGACCGCCGCCGACATCGTGATGGGCCGCCCGGTCCCGGTCGCCCCAGCCTGCTGACCGCGAGTTTCCCGGAGGTACCGCCATGCCCGAAGACGTCCACGAGACCCGCGCCCGCGTGGTGGCCCGCTACGGCACGCTGGCCCGGGCCGCGGCCGGCGGCGAGCAGGTCACCGACTGCGCCCCGGACGCGTTCACCGGGGGCTGTTTCGGCGCCGCCGCCTACGCTGACACCAGCGGACTGCCCGGGGCCGCGGTGCGCGCCAGCCTGGGCTGCGGCAACCCGGTCGCGGTCGCCGCGCTGCGGCCAGGCGAGACCGTGCTGGACCTGGGGTCAGGCGGCGGCATCGACGTGCTGCTGTCCGCCCGCCGCGTCGCCCCGGGCGGGAAGGCCTACGGGCTGGACGCCACCCCGGAGATGATCGGCCTGGCCCGCGCGAACGCCGCCCAGGCCGGGACCGCGAACGCGGAGTTCCTGCACGGGACGATCGAGGACATCCCGCTGCCCGGCGGGCATGTCGACGTGGTGATCTCCAACTGCGTCATCAACTTGTCCGCGGACAAACCGCGGGTGCTGGCCGAGGCGTTCCGCGTGCTGCGGCCCGGTGGGCGGCTGGGGGTCAGCGACGTCATCGCGGACGGCGCCACCAGCCCCGAGCAGCGGGCCGCCGCCGAGCAGCGGGTCGGCTGCACCACCGGCACGGTCACCGCCGCCGAATACCGCCAGCAGCTCCTGACGGCCGGGTTCACCCAGATCACCATCACCCCGGCCGCCGATGCCGGGGGCGGCCTGCACTCGGCAATCATCCAGGCGGCCAGGCCCGCCGCGCCCGGCGGGGTGATGATCCGGCCGATGCAACCTGCTGACGCGGTCCAGGTGCTGGCGATCTACCAGGCCGGCCTGGACACCGGGCAGGCCAGCTTCGAGGCCACCGCCCCTGGCTGGGGCGCCTTCGACGCCACCAGGCTCGCCCTGCACCGCCATGTCGCCGCCGACGCCGCCACCGGCCAGGTGCTCGGCTGGGTCGCGGCCAGCACCGTGTCGAGCCGACGCGTCTACGCTGGGGTGATCGAGCACAGCATCTACGTCGATCCAGGTCACCACCGCCGCGGCATCGGCGCCGCGCTGCTGCGGGCGCTGGCCGGGTCGGCGGACGCGGCCGGGATCTGGACCATCCAGACCGGGATCTTCCCCGAGAACACCGCCAGCTTGCGCCTGCACCACCACGCCGGGTTCCGCACCGTCGGCACCCGGGAACGGATTGGCCGCCACCACGGCCAGTGGCGCGACGTGATCCTGCTGGAACGCCGCAGCCGGACGACCGGAACCGGCTGAGACGGGCGCCGCCGTCGGTTCCGGGGCGGAATGCCCGCTACCACCGCCGACCCGGACGTCGGCGCGATCAGCGTGCCCAGGATCCGCACCGTCGTCGTCTTGTCGGCGCCGTAGGCATTCTTTCGTCGGCTTGCCAGGCCGTTGCTTTACGGCTGACCCTGCCGTGTACGTGCCCTACGTGGTGACGCTGTACGGCACGGCCCTGGGCGGGTTCCTGCTGTTCGGCTCGCGCCTGGCGGACACCTTCGGGCGGCGCCGGGTGCTGCGCGCCGGGCTGGCCCTGTTCGGGGCGGCGTCCCTTGCCAGCGGGCTCGCGCACCAGCAGGTCCTGCTGTTCACCGCTCGCGGCTTGCAAGGGCTCGGGTCGGCCCTGATCGCCCCGGCCGCGCTGTCGATGCTCACCACGACATTTACCGGCGGTGCCGAGCGCGCGAGAGCGCTTGGCATCTGGGGCGCCCTGACGGGGCTCGCGTCCGTGGCTGGCGTGGTCCTCGGCGGGGTCCTGACCGACGGCCCGGGGTGGCGGTGGATCTTCTTCATCAACGTGCCGGTAGCCGTGATCGCGGTCGCCGCCGCCGGCCGTGTCCTGCCCGAGAGCAGCGGGCGCCGTCGCCGTTTCGACATCCCGGGCGCCGTGCTGCTGACCGCGGGACTGCTCGCGCTGATCTACGGGCTGGACGACGCGATCAGCCACGGATGGCACAGCGGCATGGTGATCGCCGGCCTGATCGCCGCAGCCGTCTTCCTTGCCGCATTCGCCGTCGCCGAGCGGCGGGCCGAAGCACCCTTGATCCCCTTCGGCATCTTCAGGTCCAGGACGCTGCGGTACGCCAACATCACCACGCTCTTCCTGCTCGGCACGGTGGTGACGATCTTCTTCTTCGCCAGCCTATTCATGCAGCAAGTCCTCGGCTACAGCCCGCTGCGGACCGGGCTGGCGTACGTGCCCCTCGCGGTCGTGGTCGCCGTCGGCGCGGGGATCGCGTCCGGCGCGGCCGGCAGGGTGTCCGCCAAGGCAGTCCTGACGCTGGGGCTCCTGCTGGTGGGGGGCGGCCTGACCCTGATGGCCCGGATGCCCTCGGAAGCCAGCTACCCGGCTCAGATCCTGCCGGCCTTCCTGATGACAGGCCTCGGGATGGGACTGTCCTTCGTCCCGCTGCAGATCGCCGCGCAGGCCAGCGTCCCCGGCGAACGCGCCGGCCTGGCAGCCGGCCTGATCAACACCAGCCAAGAAGTCGGCGGCGCGCTCGGGCTGGCGACCGCGGCAACGTTCGCCTTCCGCCGGGTCGTATCGCTGACCGCTGCCGCCCACGGCGACCCGCACCTGATCCAGGCAGCCCGGACCAACGTGTTCCACGACGGGTTCGCCGCAGGCGCGACCTTCGCGGTCATCGGGCTGCTCATATCAGTCATTCTGCTGCCGCGGATTCCCAAGACGGGCGCCCCACCCGCCGCCTGACCGGCGGGCCGCATCGGCTTTCGTCGACCTTCACGAATATGCGGACAAGCCCATGACAGACTACGCAGCATTGCTCGCGCAGGCGGTCGACCAGGCGAACTCGGTCATCGCGGCGATACCGGCAGGCAAAGCCCACGCCGCGACGCCGTGCACTTACGACCGCATAGCCGGGTGGATGGGCAGGGACCCGGCATGGTGACACCCGGCCGGCCGGCGACCATCGCGGTCCTCGGCGCCGGCGGTCGGCTCGGCCAGCACGTTGTCACCGAAGCCCTCGCCCGGGGCCACACCGTACGCGCCGTCATCCACCGCACTAACCCCCTGCCCGTGCACCCGAGGCTCCAGATCGAACTGGCCGACGTGCGCTGCCCCGGCAAGGTCCGGGCCGCGCTCAGCAACGCCGACCTCGTGGTCTCCTGCCTCAGCAGCGCAGCCGCAAGCCCGCCGGACATCCAAACCGTCGGCGCCCGGAATCTCGTCATCACGATGGAAGCACTCGGGCTGGCACGCCTAGTCTCCGTCACCGGATCCGGCGCCCGAATGCCCGGCGAGACGCTCACCGGCAATCACCGGATCAAGCGACAACAGATGCTCAACGGCGCGCCCCACCTCCTCACAGACGGGGACGAGCACCTCGCCACGATCGCGGCCAGCGACCTCACCTGGACCGTCATCCGCGTGCCCCTCATGACCCAGCGGCACCTGCCAACCCGGTATACGATCCAGCAAGATGCACCCGACCCCGCTTCAACCGCCACGTACCGGGACGCCGCCGGCGTCATGCTCGATCTCGCTACCGATGACAAACCGGCATGGACCCGGACAGCGCCATTCGTCACCAGCGCAGAGCCGCCACAGTCGGAAGACAGGCCCCTCCCACCACGCTGGGCGGCTCATCCTCGCGGTCGGTGACCAGGCCAGACTCGTGCGTGAACGAAGCAGCGGCCCTTCCCTCCCCGCAGGTTATGTTGTCCTGCGGCTCGACCGGACTAGGCAGCGGCGAGCGCCGCCGCTGTCGTCTGGAATGACGACGTCACCTGCGCTTGGAGGTCGAGCTTGCGGAACTCGGCCGACAGAATTTCCACCCCCCACGGGCCGTCGAAGCCGGCGGAGCGGATCGCCCGGATGAAACCGTCGACATCCTGATCACCTTCGCCGCAGCGGCGGCGACGCAGCAGCGTGTCCTCCAGCAGCGTGCCTACAACTTGCTCGTCGGCATCATCTAGCTCCACCGCGAACAAGTAGCGCGAGTCCAATGCTGCGATCTCGTCATTGGAGACCCCACCGCGCGCCATGTGCCACAGGTCGAGAATCAGCCCACCGGAGGGATGCGCCGCCTCGTCGATCAGCCGCCGCGCGGTGACCAGGTCAGCGACGTTGCCGAACGGCATCGGCTCGAACGCGATGCGAGTGCCGGCTTCCTGCGCTTGCTGGCACAGGACGGCGAATTCGGTGATGAACGTTCCCCACTCGACCGGGTCGGCTGAGATGTCGCCGCCAATCTTGATGTGGCGCGCGCCGAGTTCAGCGGCGGCGTGAAGCAAGTCCTGGCGCACCTGGTCTGATGCCGCGCGGGTGACGCCGCTGGTGTACCAGTCGTTGAGCATCTCAACCTCGACGTGCTTGATGCCGCTGTCGCGGAACAACTGCGCCAGCGCCCGGTAACCGATCTCCCGCTCGGCTTCGACCAGGTCGGCGCGCACGATGCCGAAGCCGGTGTACCCAGCCCGCGCGGCAGCCGCGATGCGATCCTGCAGAGCGAACGGACTGCGTTCGTCGCCGGCCATCGGGCGGGCATCGCCGGCCGTGGTCCAGCAGGAAGCGAGGATGTCCGGACGATTCGCGTCAGATGAGCTCATCTCTGGTCCACCCCGTGTGTCGGCCAGGGTGGGATGCGTACTTCAGCCCCACCCGAAGCAGAGGATTCGTAGCAGGCGGCGATGCAGCGGACGATATCGCGAGCGTGGGCTGCGGGGATGGTGACTTCGGCCTGCTTACGGATGGCGTTGAGGAATGCGTCGGCTTCTCGCTGGAAGAAGCTCATGTTGGCGATTTCGGCAAGCTCGGGGCTGTAGGCGGTGGGTGTCGCAGCCCAGGGGACCGGGAAGGACGACTCCTGCCAGCGTGTCCATCCGGCCTGGTAGCCGCCGCGCGGCTCGGACAGGTATATCTCATAGCGGCCCGGGAGCGGACCGGCGTGCAGCACACCTTCAGTGCCGTACACGTCTACTTGCCACGTCTCACACCAGGGCAGCGGGTCCCAGCTGAAGAAATCGACCGTGATCAGCCGGTCGGGGTAGCAGAAGATCGCACCAGCGACGTCCTCGCGGTTGTCGCCCGGGATCGCCGCGGGAAGCCTCGGCGCCAGCGCGTTGACCGAATCCGGCAGACCAAAGTGGTGCAGCATGAGATCGATGACATGACAGCCGATGACGAACAGCGCACCGCCCATGTCGTCAGGCTGGTTGAGGTGACTAGTGGCCGCCTCGTTTAGGCTACATGCTCCGTGCAGACGGGCTTGGACGACCGTCCCGAGCCACCGTTCGGCAAGCACGAGTTGCGTCATGGCGACCGCAGGGCTGTAGCGGAAGTTGTAACCGACCTGGCAGACGCCGCCGGTGCGCTCGACCGCTTCTACAAGGCGGTCCAGGTCGGCCACGTCGCGGCCGCCGGGCTTCTCGACCAGCACGGCCTTGCCGGCTTCCAGCGCCGCGATGGACAGGTCGACCATCTTCTCGCTCTTGGAGTGAATGAGGACTGCGTTGACACCGGGGGCGCCGAGTAGCTCGTCGGGGCTGCACCGAGGAATGCCGAACGCTTCAGTGAACGGCACGATGACGGAATGGTCATCGGCCGCACCCACCACCCGGACGCCGGGCGTCTGCATCATCGTCTTGGTTCGTGCGGAGGTATGCGGGTGCGTCACCCCGAGACAGGCGATACCGAGCACCTCATCTGGCGTACTCATTCCTGAACCTCCTCAGTGGTGATGGCGGATCAGCGCTCAGCTGGGTGGGGCGCCGATGTGCTGACCGGCAAAGACGGTCTCATCGATGAACGGGGCACCGGGGTGCTCGGCTACCCCGCGCTGGACGCTGGCCAGGATGGCAGCGTCGTCTTGGGTGATGTCGATTCCGATGACGTGGGGCTGCGGCGCGTCGATCCCGGTGGCGTAGTACACCTCGACCCGGTTGCCTTCCGGGTCATAGAAATAGACCCCGACTGCCACGCCATGCGAGACGATCACGTCGATCTCGGCGCCCTCGGCCACCAGCCGGCCGTGGAAGCCGCGAACGTCGCTGAGGCTGGCGCAGCGGAACGACACTTGCTGGATGACCTGGGCATCACGCCCGACGTTGCGTCCGGCGGCGAGCAGCAGCTCGTGGTCTTCCTCGTCCGGCCGGGCGGACAAGAACACCAGTCCCCGCCGGTCGTCGCGGTCGGTGATCGTCAGTCCGAGCACGCGGCGGTAGAAATCAGCCTGCTTGGCCAGGTCAGAGCAGTAGATCCCAACGTGGCCCAGTCGCTCAATGCGCGGCATCGCCTTCCTCCTTAGGGAGCGTGATTAGCCCTCGGCCGGTGCGCCGCAGCTTGCTCAGCGTGCCCGGACCCGGCGCCAAGGCCTCGGCCTCCGCCCGTCACGACCGCGATCTGGCCCGCCAGCGGGCGGAGGCGCCTGCTGACCCCGCGCTCGTCGCGGCCGGGAGGAACCGGTGAGGTTGCGGTGCTCATGAGACCTGCACGTTGGAGGATGACAAGACAAGGCGCAGCGCTTGCCTTACCTGGCGGGGGTCGTGCTCGGGAGCGGCGAGCGTTACAGCGTTGAGCGCAACCCTCGCGTAGTGACGGCCTACCGATTCGGCCACAGCCGCTCCGTCGCCGGCCCTGGCGGCGTCGAGGATGGCCTGGTGGTCACTGATGCTGTTCGGCCAGGCCATCGGTGCCTGGGTTGATGCCGCGTAGCGGTAGCGCTCAGCGTGGTCCGAAAGCTGGCTGAGGGTACGCCGCAGCGTGGCACCGCTGCGTCCGAGCAGCTTGCCGTGGAAATCCCGGTGCGGCTCTTCCCACCCCTCATAGTCGCCGCGGTCAGCGTAGAAGCGCATCCTCTCCTGCGCCTCAGCCATTGCGTCGATATCGGCGCTGTTCATCTCGGGAACGGTCAGCCGGACGGCCAGCGCCTCCAGGGTGATCCGCATGGCGTAGACCTGCTCCAGGTCTTCGATGCTGTACCGGGCCACGCGGACCTGCTTGTTGTGCTCGGCGTCGACGAAACCCTCGCGTTCGAGCAGCCGGAGCGCTTCCCGCAGTGGGGTGCGGCTGACACCGAGCCTGGCAGCAAGCTGGACCTGGCTGATGGGCTGCCCAGCGGGCAGCACCCCGGTCAGGATCTCGCGGCGAAGCTGAGCGTGGATCGTGCGGGTCACCTGCTGCGCGCCCGCGCCCATCGGGCCGACCCACTCGTCGGCTTGGCTGATCTCGCTCATTGCGCCAAAGGGACGGCAGCGAGATACCTGGCTGGTTCGAGGGCTACCCGGTTGCTCACCGCGCCCAGCCCGCCGATCTCGACTTCGACAGTGTCGCCCTCGCGCAGGAACAAAGGAGGGGTTCGCGCGAATCCCACTCCCGAAGGTGTTCCGGTGGCGATGATGTCGCCCGGGACCAAGGTCATCGTCTGGCTAAGGAAGGCCACCACCTCCCGCACGCCGAAGATCATGCCTGCCGTGCTGGCGTGCTGAACCACCTCACCGTTGACCCGGGTGATCAGCGTCAGCCCGCCCAGGTCACCAGCCTCATCGAGCAGAACCAGCTCGGGACCGCACGGGGCGAAGGTATCGATCGCTTTTCCTGTGGTCCATTGGGATACCTGAAGCTGCAGGTCGCGGGCGCTGACGTCGTTAAGGGGGAAGGCACCGGCCACGTAGTCCATCGCCGCCTGCGGCGCTACGCGCCGACACGTCCGGCCGATGACGACGGCCAGTTCGCCCTCGTAGTCCACCCGGTCACTGGCAGCGGGAAGCACGATCGTGTCCCTGGGACCGACGAGGCTGTTCCGGAACTTCGCGAAGACATTCGGTGCCACCGGCACCGCCATGTCCGCCTCGTCGGCGTGATCGTGGTAGTTCACGCCGATGCAAAGGATCTTGTCGGGGTCACGGCGCAGGCCAGCTGCTCATCAACGCCGACGACGCTAGCAATTCGCGCACCGTGACAGCGGTCTCAGCACTACCGGAGGCGGCTATGGCATCAGCGCAGTCCACTACATCCGCTGTGCCATCCCGCCCCACCTCTGACTGCAGGACGCCAGCCCGCCAGCCAGACGCCGCTGACCAGTACGAAGCAACCCGCATGCGGCTCCTCCATGTTGACCTGACCATTGGTTCGATGGCATCAACTGTATGCAGCGTTCATCTCAGTATCAAGCTATCTGTATGCAGAATATTCTTGAATCGAGTTTCTAATGGCCGTAGAACGAACTTTCTGCCCGATCGTCCTATTCGGTGGATTCATCCTGCATCCAGATGACTAATGGAGGGTGCGGGCGAGTGTGCAGGCACGGCCACGACCTGCTCCTGTCCACCCCCAACGCCTACCTCCAGGCCATCGGCGGCACCGCCCGCATGATCGTCCGCTTCGCGGACGGCCACGAAGCCACCCTCGACCTCTCCCAGCTGGCATAGCAAGCCTTCAAGACAGCCCGCCCAAGCACGCGACTGACCTACTCTCAGCGACCCGCACCGACCACGAAATGAACCATGCGAGTTACCCCAGGTGCATGCCAGCCCCCCGCATCCAGCATGGGGACTGCCGACTGTGAGCAACCCACTTGATCTGGAGATTCGAGGTTCGCGGCCCTGGCTCGTGCTCGGCGGGCCGGGACGGGCTGCCCGCCGCTGATCACCATGCTGGTGGGATTCCGGGCTACCCGCGGCCTCGCGCTGGTCGCCCCCCAGGGCTACCCGGGGCGCCAGCGTCGACCTGCTGCGCAAGGCAAAGATCGCCGTGTCCACCATGAGGCTCAGGTCATTCGCAGACGACTTCTTCCCCGATCCGCCGCGCGCTGAATACCTCCAGCCCAGGCGCCGCGCCGTGCGCTGCTGGTCATCCTCGGCGGCCCAGCGGACTGGGAATCCTGGCGGGATGGCCAGTGTGAGGAACTCCCCGGTCATTTCCTGCAGCTCTGCGCACGGTCAGACTCGGCGGTCGCGGCGCATGGCACCTCACGTCCGTAAGCGGCCAGAACGCCGCCGGGGCGTGCCTGGCAATAAGATCGCGGGGTGCAGACGGGCAACGAGGCCGAGGCCGTGTGGGAGAAGCTCCGCGCGACCAGGTGGAACCCGCCCGCGGCGGCAGCAGGGGATCCGGCGCGCCGCCGGACGTACGTGTTCGCGCTGGAGCGGCCGAGCAGATGTTCCACGCCGCCGCCGGGACCGGTGCGGTCACACGGCCGCTACTGGTGTTCTACGGGCTGAGCCAGGTCGGCCGGGCTATCGCCGCCGCGGCAGCGTCTGCCGGCTCCGGCGGGTGGGAACTGGAAGGCCACGGCATCCGGTGCGTGCCCGGGACGTTGCGCGGCCCGCTGCCCGACAATCGGTGTGCAGGCCGACAAGGAAGGCAGCAAGGGCAGCTTCGCGCGCCTGTCGGAACTTCTCGGCTCGCCGCGGGTGGGCGAAGGCGGAACCGCTCACGCTGAGCACGCTGTGGGACAGCCTGCCCGAGAACCGGCTCGCGCCGCTGGATGACGCCGGCACGTCCCGGCGGACTCCGCTGTACGTCGACCACCAGGTCGTGGACCCGGACCCGCACCCGCTGGTCTCGGTGCCCGTCGCCTACTTCCCGCCTGGGTGATCAGCGCCGCGGACGGCCGGACGGCGCTGGCCTCCCACCTCAAGGCGTTCCCCGACGCGCCACCTTGCCACTCCTATCATCTGCACGGTCGTGAGCGGGATTCTGAGCCTGCTTTCTCCCGGCGTTACTTCGACACCGTCGCCGGCACAGCCGGGGGCATGACCGGCGGTCCGCCCCAGTTCCTGCGCATCAGCGCGGCGCGCTGCGCCCGCGAAGCGCTCGCCGGCTTTGATGCCCGGGGAGCAGCGCACCGCAGCGCTGGCCGAGGCGAGTCTCCTGCCCGGTCCAGCGACCACGTCCGGCAACGAAAGCCACAATTCCGTCACGGGCTTCCCGGCGCCGTTGGGCCCCAGGAACCCGGCATCCGTATACCAGGCGCCTACTGTCCGCGGTGCCCCGCCTTGCCTGCGCCGGGGCCGGGCAACTGGACCGGCGGTTAGACCCTCCCCGCCCACGGGTCCGGCCGGTATGGACCGTGAGCCCGGGCTCTCCGCTGAGGGCCTCGGAATGATCCCGAACGGCCCGGGGTGCTCCGCCCCGCCGGGCGGCCCCGGGGCCGTGCCCGCCACGCCTAATTTCCTGCATTCGCTGGAGCGCGGGCTCATCGTCATGCGGCTGTTCACCCCGCAGCAGCCCGAACTCACCCTGGGCGGCGCCGCGGCCGCCACCGGGATGTCGCGCGCCACCGCCCGGCGGTTCCTGCTGACCCTGGCCGGCCTGTCCTGCGTGCGGGCGGACGGGCAGGGTTTCGGGCCCGCGCCCGGCATGCTGCGGCTCGTCAGGGCTTGCGCGCGACGCCGCCCCACAGCGAGGCCACGCCGCCCCACAGCGAGGCCGGCGCGCTGGCTTCCAGTTCTGAGTCCGGGCGCCATTCGGTGACCTTCACCACGCCGGGTTCGACCAGGTCCAGCCCGTCGAAGAACCGCGTGACCGTCTCGCGGTCACGGCCGACCAGGTCAGGCTCGGCCATGTGCTCGTTCATCCGCCGGATCAGCTCGCCCATCGCCTCTGGGTCGATCTCCGAGGAGGTATGGGAGATCGCGATGTAGCTGCCGGGCGGGACTGCCTCGGCCAGTCGCGTCACGATGCCCTGTGCCTCGGCCAGGTCCGGGATGTAGTGCAGGATCGCCAGCATCATGATGGCGATGGGGCGGGTGAGATCGAGGGTTCCGGCGGCGTGCTGCAGGATGAGGCTGGTGTCGCGCACGTCGGCCTCGAGGTAATCGGTGGCGCCTTCCGGGCTGCTGGCCATCAGCGCGCGGGCATGCGTGAGCACCAAAGGGTCATTGTCCACGTACACGACCCGGCTCTCCGGCTCGGCGGCCTGCGCCACCTCGTGCGTGTTATTCGCGGACGGCAGCCCTGTCCCCAGGTCCAGGAACTGGCGGATCCCCGCCTCAGCGACCAGGTAACGGACGCTGCGGGCCAGGAAGGCCCGGTTGGCGCGGGCGGAGGACCGGATGGCGGGCCAGGCAGCGATGGTCTCCTCGCCGGCGATCCGGTCGGCCGCGAAGTTGTCTTTCCCGCCCAGCCAGTAGTCATAGACCCGGGCCGGATGAGCGACGCTGGTGTCGAACCTGGGCCGCTCTGCCTGTGCTCCGGGAGCGGGTGCCCCCTTTTCCCGGTTGCCAGCCACCATGCGTTTTCCCTCACTGGTCGGGAGACCACGTCTGTTCGGCAACAGCCTAGTGCCATGCTATCGGCGATCGGCTCCGCGATGATGCCCTGAACGCGCCTTTGATCGTCATCGGCACGCCGCGCAGCGGACCGGCGCGGGCACCCTGGACGGATCCGGGCGCCGGGGCCGGTCCGCCTGACTGGCAGTTGCGGCGACTGGCTGGTGCAGCCTGCCGGACGGCGGATCTTGGTTGGCGCGCTGGACTGAGACGCGTCCGGTCCAGCCGAAAGGAAGCGCATCATGCCTGTCCGGTACCGCCGTGTAGCCGTTGGCGCAGTCCTGACTGCGGCCGCAGTCTCCGTTCCGGCTGCCGGCTTCGCGTCCGGTCCCGGTTCGCCGGCCCCAAGCCGGCCACTCGCCGGCATCGACAAAGCCCTCAGCCTTTTGACAGTGGGGTCGGGACGATCTGACCTGCACGTTTCGACGCAAGCGCCACCTAGCTCCAGGGCTCCCAGCTAGAGCTGAGTGTCACAGTGGCATCAGGATCAGCCAGCGATCCGGCGATGCTGCTGCCGCTGATCTCGGCGGTCCTCGCCCTCGGTACCGCGCTCGGCATCGTCGGCCTGCTGTCGCACGTGATGAACGTGGCCTCCAGCTCCACCGAGCTCATCCTGCTCGCCTGTTCGGCTGGGACGGGGATCACCTGCACGTGTTCCACGCGGGCGGCGTCCACTCCAGCGACCCGTTCTACGAGCTGGAAGAAACCGAAGACGAAGAGGACGCCCGGCTGCGCGACGTGTTTCCCCGGGCGGGCCGAAGATTGCGTACGTGTACGACTTCGGTGCCGGGGGGTTCACGAGATCACCCGGCAGAAGATGGTCACACTACATCCAGGGGCTGAATGGGGAGAACGATGCCAGGCAGGAACTCGAGCGAATCGAACGACCCTTTGCGTGTACACAATTTCGCGTACACTATGGGTATGGACGATAGCCAGACTCACCTGAGCGTCCGGGATGCG
>WNGP01001260.1_pt1 | contig 20669 bp, 20 predicted proteins | sample 5407671 | NCBI WGS metagenome assembly WNGP01 (sample SAMN13153381, study PRJNA577476) | soil metagenome | isolation source: 40 cm soil or saprolite under Garry oak tree replicate 2 | place: USA:California | collected 2016-06-15 | reverse complement strand
CAATGTAACTGATCAGCCCTCTGCTTACCTTTCTCGACATTGATATCGGAGACTGCGACTACCTCGACTGCCGGAAGGGCAAGTGCCGGAACGTGTTCAGTAAACACAGCACCTCCTATTCCAATGACAACATGCCGCAAACGTTTTTCGCTCGACTGTTCCATTGATAAAACCTTCTTTGTCAGTTCGTACCATGCTAACCACTTGAACTATACCTGCTTCTCCAGGCAAGAGTGGGAGGGAAGAAATATTCCTTCCAAAGAGTGTAGCTGCTGCGCCGAGACCTCTATCTCATACATGCCCACGTGGCGCGATCTCGCTGCCCTCCGCCTCACTCAACTCGATGAGTGCCTCTAGCGCGTGCAGGTAGCCGCGCCAGCCCAGCCCGGCAACCTGACCGGCGCAGATGGGCGCGATGAGCGACTCGTGGCGAAATGCTTCGCGTGCATGCACATTCGACAGATGCACCTCGATGACCGGGCGATTGGCATCCTTGAGCGCATCACGCAGGCTGTAACTCGTATGCGTCAACCCTCCCGGATTGATCACGATCCCCAACGCGCTGTCCGCCTCCTCCTGCAAGCAATCGATCAGCGCTCCCTCGTGGTTCGATTGGAAGGTCGTCACCTCGTACCCCAGTTCAGTGCCACGCGCACGCAGTCGCTCGTTGATCTCTGCCAGTGTCGTGTACCCATAGATACCGGGCTCGCGCTGCCCCAACGTATTGAGGCTCGGTCCGTTTAGCACCAGGACGCGGCCTTTCCGCTCGTTGGCTGTGCTTTCGGTCATGTTGTCTTCCTCCTTATGAGTCTAGCTGGGGAGGTAGCCACATCGCAGGCTTTTCTTGCTCGTATGCCCTGCCGTTGGGGAAGCTGATGAGTTCGAGCACCAGACCCCAGGGCGTTTTGAAGTGGACAAAGGTTGAATCTTTCCCCGCCTCTGCCCCATAACCATTCCGCTTTTCACCGAACAGGTAGACGCCTTTGCTCTTGAGATAAGCGATGGCCGCATCCATGTCATCGACATAAAACGTCACATGGTGACCGCCATAATCACTGGATTTGGGCATGTGCTTGTTCTGGTCCGGCGCCGTGTACTCGAAGAGCTCAAAGTGTGCGCCGTTACGGCAACTCAATGTACGTATCTTGCGGTCAGTCTCCGGATGGATGTCGAGATAGTTATCCGTGCGCCGGGGCGGGTTCAACGAATAGACCACCTCGCAGCCAAGCACATTCACGAAAAACTCCGTAGCCTCCTCCAGATTGGGCACAGTCAGACCAATGTGTTCGACACCACGCATGCCGGGGAGGCCGCCTTTGGTGCGAGTTTCTACGTCGTCAGATTCCATCGGTGTTCCTCCAAACCTCAGAACTTCCCATTACTAGAGAGAAGTGTAGCCGACTGAACGAACAAAAATGGACGTAAAGTTCATTGGTTCAGGCGGACAGTCCTCGATTTTTGAGGAACTGTTCTCCTTTTTTTGGGAACTCTGCTCGAACAAGACACGGCTTCTTATATGAAATTGCGCATTCCTATCTCTGAAACGTGTCAAGATTGTGATATAGTGATACCTATGGTTCGCACATACTCCTTGGCATTTAATGTAGTCGTCTGAACTTGTTAGTAAAGAGAGACAAGGAGGTTGAACTGATGCTCTGGTATTGTGCTTTCAATTGGCACCCACATACAACTCGCCAGCAGGTAGCTCAGCGGGTTGTGCAACAACATGACGCGGGTAGGAATCACCCAGAAAATATAAAGGGGTGGTACAACCTGGCGGGAGGCGGAGCCGGGTTCTTGCTCGTAGAGACAGATGATCCCCGGCAACTGACCGCCTTTTTACAACCCTATATGGATCTGATCAGTTTTGATGTTCACGCAGCGTATGCGCTAGACTACGAAAAACAGGTCCAGGAACTCCGGCAGGTCGCGCAGCAGACTCGCTAGTATGCGCCAGTATTTGAGCACAATCAGGTGAGGTGCTGGTTCTTTTGAAAGAACCAGCACCTTTTTGTCGTCTGGTTACTTCGACTTCCTCGCTTTTTCTACAAAAGTGCCAAAGTCGAGCCACATACAAAGTTGCCGTTACTTTCTCGAGCACGGTTCCCCAAAACAGGGGAACTGCCCCTCTAAAAGAGAGGACTGTTCCCCTAAAAAGAGGAACTTTTCGCCCGTATTTGAGCTTGCAGTCAGCTACACTTCTCTCTAGTAGCATCCTTGGGACTCTTCTCAAAGTATTTTCTTAACCAGACTCGTCGAGAGAGGAAAAAGAGTTCTGATCTGAAAGGAACAACGAAGCATGGAAACAAATCCACGTGACCCAGTGGCTCTTCAACGTACTGCTGAAGAAGCCAGTGCTAAAACCGGCACGAGTTCCGTTCCCGCGAGAGCAGGGGGGCCAGCTTTGAAGCGAACACGCGTCCGCTATGGTATCCTCGCACTTCTCTTCTTTGGCGTCGTCATTAACTATCTCGACCGCGCGAATCTTGCGCTCGCCGCCCCGGTTATCAAAAATGACCTGCACATGAACGCTGCTACCTTAGGGGCGGTCTTGGCGGCTTTTGGCTTCTCGTACGCCTTCATGCAGATTCCAGGCGGCTTTGTAATCGACCGTCTCGGACCGCGCATAACCTATGGGGTGGCGCTTACCGTGTGGTCCATCATTACCGCGCTGCAAGGACTAGCACGCAGCGCGGTTGTGCTGATTGGACTGCGCATAGGTCTCGGCATCGCTGAGGCCCCTGCCTTTCCCGTAAACAGCCGGGTGGTGGCTGCCTGGTTCCCCAATAAGGAGCGTGCGTCCGCGGTGGGTATCTACACCGCAGGGGAGTTTGTCGGGCTGGCTTTTCTCACGCCCGTCCTCGCCTGGCTCCTCACGTCCTTTGGCTGGCCCCTCATGTTTGCCCTCAGCGGCCTCCTAGGGCTTATCTTTGCAGCGGTCTGGCTCTGGCGGTATCGGGATCCCAGACATAGCCGCAGGGCCAATGAAGCCGAACTCAACTACGTTCGGGAAGGGGGAGGTCTGGCTGAGAGGGCGGGGGAGCGCCAGAAATTTAAATGGAGCGAGGCGTCCGAGCTCTTCAGGCATCGTCAGCTCTGGGGCATTTACATCGGGCAGTTTGCGATAGCTTCTACGCTCTGGTTCTTCTTGACCTGGTTTCCCACTTACCTGGTCACCTCTCGACATCTAACCATCATTAAGGCAGGGCTGTATGCAGTCATTCCCTATATCGGGGCTTTTATCGGCGTCCTGATCGGAGGTGCAGTCTCGGATTGGCTCCTTCGCCGGGGGTTCTCATTGGGTGGTGCTCGCAAGACCCCCATCATTGCGGGTCTTTTGTTGGCGAGCACCATCGTGTTTGCTAATTACGTCGAGTCGATCAACGCGGTGATTGCGATTATGACCCTGGCGTTCTTTGGCCAGGGGATGTCTGCTATCTCCTGGACGCTGGTCTCCGATACCGCCCCGAAAGAACTCCTGGGCCTGGCGGGAGGCGTCTTCAACTTTTTTGCGAACCTGGGATCAATTGTGACTCCCTTAGCGATTGGGTTCATTCTGGCTGCCACCAACTCGTTCAGCGGAGGTCTGGTGTTCATGAGTGCGGTGGCCCTGGTGGGGATGCTGTCGTACATCTTCATCGTCGGCAAGGTGTACCGCATCGAACTGAAAACTCAACCTGTGCTGGGTCTGTGAATTATCGCCGAGAGTCGAATGCTTTATCTTATCAGATGCTCGAGTCTTCCACTCCCGGCAATAATTTACTGATCCTGCATCATCCATCCTGTAGGTAGATCAGCATGATTAATCAAGGAGGTAGATCTCATGGCATTCTATATGTGCCAATTTGCTTACACTTCTGAAGCGTGGACAGCGATGACGGAAAAACCACAAGACCGCAGCAAACCCGTGGGTGAGTTAGCGCAGAAGCTAGGGAGTCGAGTGGTTGGCTTATACTACTACTTTGGTGATTACGATGGGGTTTTGCTTTTTGAAGCGCCCGATGACATAACTGCCAATGCAGTAATAGTGGCCTCCATGGCACCTGGGCATCTCAAGGTAACAAAAACCACCAGGCTATTTACCCCCGAGGAGACGATGGAAATCATGCGCAAAGCAGGAGGTGTAAACTTCGGAGGAACCGAACCATCCCAGCAATGGTTCAGTATATACTGAGGCAATGCGCAAAGCAGAAGGTGTAACATTCGCAGGCCTTCGAAGGCGAGATTAGCACGGCCTATAAGGAGCTTGCTAGCTTGATGCTACCAGGCTCCTGGTTTACGTTATGAATTAGAATCAGACTTCCACCACATAATAGAATAATAGGCGTCTATCACTTACCACCTAACCACTACCACAAGATGAGGGAGGTTGTCTTGATGGAACAGACCACCAGTGTACCAGGAATTGACTGGCTAAGGCGAACCGGCATCGTGGCCATCGTGCGCGGTATTCCTGCGGAGACAGCACTGGAAGTCGCCGACGCGTTATACACTGGGGGGATTCGGGTCTTGGAAGTGGCCCTGAATTCCAGTAACGCGTCGATCACCATGCTGCAACAGATTCGAGCCGCCTATGGTGACAAGATGTGGGTGGGGGCCGGGACGGTCCTGGATGTGGCGCTTGCGGAAACAGCCCTGAGGTCGGGGGCCCAATTTTTTGTGACACCCAACGTCGACGAACGCGTCATCGCATACGGAGTGCAGCATCATCTTCCGGTGTTCCCCGGAGCACTCACCGCCACGGAAGTTGTGAAAGCTTTTCAGGCTGGGGCAACAATGGTAAAAATCTTCCCCAGTCGGAGTGTAGGTCCCGGGTATATCAAAGAGTTGCAAGGACCGCTTTCCCATATTCCTCTGATGGCGGTCGGTGGGATTTCTGTGGAGAATGCGGCAGAGTATCTGCGGGCTGGTGCCCAAGCGGTTGGCGTTGGCAGTGAGCTCGTTGACAAGACAGCGATCGTGGCGCAAGATTTCGCGAAGATCTCTCAGACGGCCAGCAAGCTCGTAGCTGTCGTACAAGACGCCTTAAGAACTGGCGACGCAGTCTGAGGTGAGAGGGAGGTAACCCAGGAGCGATAACAGAAATGCTCCTCCGATGGTCGGCGCGGTCACCATAGTCATCCTGCAAGGGACGTGTACGATTGGATCGAAAGCTGGTGGATCATGGATGTCGTGACGTTTGGTGAAACGATGGTGTTGCTGACCCCTACCAAATCTGGCCCGCTCGAGGCCGTAAGGCTGTTTGAAAAAGGGTTGGCAGGGGCAGAATCCAACGTGGCTATTGCGCTGGCCCGGTTAGGGTACAACGTTGCCTGGATCAGTAAAGTCGGCACAGACGGTTTCGGTCAGTTCATTTATAAAACCCTCCGTGGCGAAGGAGTCGATGTTTCGCACGTCCAGTTCGATGACGAGCGCCCAACAGGCGTCTTTTTCAAAGAGTTCAGAGGGGACGGGCGCACGTATGTCTACTACTACCGCCATACCTCTGCTGCCAGCCACATACGCCTTGAGGATGTTCCCCTATCGAACTTTGCTGGGGCAAGGTATTTCCTGATCACCGGCATCACCCCCGCTCTCAGCACGCTGAATCGGCAAACCACGTTTCGGAGCATCGAACGAGCCCATCAACAGGGCATGCAAGTGGTGTTCGATCCGAACATTCGCCAGAAGCTCTGGACACTGGAAGAGGCGCGACCCGTGCTCAATGATCTCGCGTCCCAAGCGGATATCGTCTTGCCAGGGCTCGACGAGGGGACGATCCTGACCGGCCAGCCATCCGAGATGGAGATTGCTCAGGCATTTATCAACAGGGGGGCCAAACTCGTAGTCGTCAAACTTGGGCCCAAGGGAGCGTATTATCGCTCTACAACAGAAGAGGGGTGGGTGAATGCATTCCCCATCAGCCTGGTTGATGAGGTCGGTGCAGGCGACGCGTTTACCGCTGGCCTCCTCTCGGGATTGTTGGATGGCCTCCCGGTACCAGCTGCAGTCACACGGGCAAGTGCCCTAGGTGCACTTGCCGCGGCAAGTCAAGGAGACTATGAAGGTTTACCAAACCGGCAGGAACTGGCTCAGTTTCTTAACGATGCCGTGAAGCCCAGCCGGTAAATAAAAGGAGGAATCTATGAAAATCACACAGGTTGAACTCTTCCAGGTGCCACCTCGCTGGCTATTTGTGAAACTGACCACTGACAATGGGTTGAGCGGTTGGGGCGAGCCGGTGGTCGAAGGACGTGCCGCTACGGTGGCCACAGCCGTGCGGGAAATAGAAGCCTCCTTGATCGGGCAAGACCCCCGGCGCATCGAAGATATCTGGCAACTCCTCTATCGCGGCGGGTTCTACCGCGGGGGTCCGATCCTCATGAGCGCGATCGCCGGGATCGATCAAGCGCTCTGGGATCTCAAGGGTCGGCTCTATAACCTGCCGGTCTATGAGTTCCTGGGAGGTGCAGTGCGGGACAAAGTGCAGGTCTATTCATGGATTGGCGGTGATCGCCCGGCGGATGTCAGCAACGCCGCCCGGGAAAAGGTAGCGAGTGGATTCACGGCGATCAAAATGAATGCCTCTGAGCAGATGCACTACATCGATTCCTTTGGCAAGGTCACGGCTATAGTGGAAAGAGTCGCGGCGGTTCGCGAGGCCACCGGCAACGATTTCGGCATTGCGGTGGACTTTCACGGGCGCATCCATAAGTCCATGGCCAAGGTGGTCGCCAAAGAGCTGGAACCGTTCCACTTATTGTTTATCGAGGAACCAGTCTTGCCAGAGAACAATGAAGCGCTCCGAGACATCGCGCACCACACGTCAATCTCCATTGCCACCGGCGAGCGCATGTACTCGCGCTGGGACTATAAAAAGCTGCTCCAGGAGGGCTATGTAGACATCATTCAGCCTGATCTCTCCCATGCCGGTGGGATCTCCGAGGTGAAGAAAATTGCTGCCATGGCTGAGGCGTATGATGTGGCCGTGGCACCCCATTGCCCGTTGGGACCTATCGCCCTGGCTGCATGCTTACAGCTCGACAGCTGTACACCCAATGTCTTTATTCAAGAGCAAAGTCTGGGCATTCACTATAACCAGACCAGCGACTTGCTCGACTACCTGGCCGATCGGACCGTCTTCGACTATCAGAACGGCTACGTTGCCATCCCCACAGGCCCCGGGTTGGGTATCACGCTTGCTGAGGAAGTTGTCCGTGCGGCAACGCAACAAGGGCACAACTGGAAGAATCCCATTTGGCGCAATGACGATGGAACTATCGCCGAATGGTAGGTGCGAAGAAGGTGCGGTAAGGAGAAAGGGAAACCAAGCTAATGCAGGAAATCCATGACATGCTTGAGCGGGTAGCCGGAGAAGAGCAACCAGAACATATCTCGCAAGCGAGAAAGGAGTGATACACTATTGGCCGGATACTGCACACCAACATACCCACCCCTACTGGTCAACTTGAGGGCATCCTCAAACCAGAAGAGACAGGAGTCGTTCCTCGCTATGCCGCGCTCGTCTGCCACCCGCATCCTCTTGGCGGCGGCACGATGCACAACAAGGTGGTCTTTAAGGTAGCACAGACACTGCAAACCCTTGGCATGCCCGCGCTCCGCTTCAACTTCCGCGGCGTAGGGCTCAGCACGGGAACATACGACGAGGGCCATGGAGAAATGGACGATGTACGTTACGCCCTCGAGTTCCTGGGCCATCGCTATACTGGCCTGCCCGTCATTCTGAGTGGTTTTTCCTTCGGAGCATATGTCGGCTTGCTTGTCGCAGCCATCGATGACCGCGTACAGGCCATGATTGGTCTTGGTACCCCTGCCCGCCTGCTCAACGACGAGTACCTGAATAAATCTCAGAAGCCCAAACTCTTTATCCACAGCACCAACGATAAGCTGGCGCCGTATGACCTGCTACTGCATTGGTTAGAACGGATACCAGCCCCCAAAATCCTGGTTACAGTAGAAGGCGCAGATCACTTCTTCCAGGGTCGCTTGGATGAAGTACAGGCCGCGCTCATCGATTTCGTCAGCACTGCCCTTGAGTAATGGGGGACGAGAACTGCCTCATGGAAAAGAATCGCTATAAGAAAAATACACGCATAGCGCCGAGAAGCAAGCAGAGGGTAGCCTAGCCCGATGAGGAAGGCAAGCAGGGCTATTACGAGGGATACTTCCAGCGTGAGCAATTCAGGAACTGCCATAAGCAACCAGCGGGGTACTGGTCCAACTACTGCTCGCCTGCTGCTGAGGTTGGGGAAGAGGCAAGAGTGCGTAGGCGGAAGACGATGCGCAGATAGCGATCTGTAAACCAAACGGATGGAGTTTGGAGCGAAGCCTGGAGAGCGCATTGTAGAGCGGTTTCAATTCCCTCTTCCAGATCCCCAGCTCCTTTGCACGCCGCAGGAGCAGGCGCTGCTTCTCTATGGTGGTCTGCCACACTCCCCTAGCAGCGGTTTCAGACGAAAAAAGCCCGGCGAGCAAACCCGAATAGGAACAGAAGAGACTGGCGCGCAGGACCTCCTGTGGACAAAATATGGTGATTCCAGCAATACGAGCAGCAGACGCATATCGGTTTCAGTCAACGACTGCTGCAGCAGGATGGGGTTGTTGCCGTTCGCTGAGTTGGTGGAGACGAGTGAGATTATCAGGTTGGTCGTATTCACGCTCAATGCTTGACCGGCCGGTAGCAACCTCTCCAATGGAAAGAAGTACAGATCATCTACCCTGCTTCGTTGTATGTTGATGGCTTTATTCATAGATTTTTCACCTGCTTCTCTCAACATGTTATCTGCCGCTTCCAAAGGCTGCATGTGCTTTATTGAGCCTGGATGTCGAGCAAATCATCTAACGACACATAAGCTTAACAATAAGTTTCGCCCAGATACAGAATCATATATGATCTTAAATATAAATATAATATATGATTTCACATTTGTCAAGAGCATTGGAGATAAATTGCGCAAAGAAAACATATATGTTATGCTATATGATAATAAAGAGCAAAGGTAGGATGTTTTCTCTAAGAGAAGAGGAGATACAGATGAATGTAAGACAAACGAATAAAAGAAATAAGCATGAGCAAGCTTACAGCATTATGCGTGAACGTATCTTCAATGGTACCTATGTACCGGGATACCGCCTTGTAATCGATGCGCTGGCCCGAGAGTTAGGCATCAGCCCGGTTCCGATTCGAGAGGCGATCCGGCGGCTAGAAGCAGAAGGTTGGGTGGAATATCGTCCTAATGCTGGTGCGCAGGTGGCCGCGGTTGATGCAAGTAAGTATAACGAAGAGATGTCTGTGCTTGCTCTTCTGGAAGGCTATGCCACTGCACTCGCGTCAACGCATCTGGATACAGCAGGTGTGAAACATCTGCGAGAGATCAATGCCAGCATGCACCATGCGCTACAATCTGCTGATATACCCGCTTTCAGTCGTTTGAATAGAGAGTTCCACTTTTTCATCTACGACCATTGCCAGAATAGCTACCTGGTTGAACTGTTGCGCGAAACGTGGGATCGCTTAGAGGTGAGGGGACACACCGACTTTAGCTACATCCCGCAGCGTAGTTGGTTCTCCATCGAGGAACACACTCAATTGCTTGACATGATCGAGCGGCATGCATCTCAGGACGAGATCGAACAGATGGTTCGTGAGCACAAACTGCGCACATACGATGCGTACCGAACCAGCCCACGCTACATGTCACATTCAACGGCAATGTACGAGGCAGGAGAGAACGGCAGGGATTCGGTGTAAGGGCACGAAGCGGTACCTTGAGATGATGGTTCAGCACTCCACTTCGTTTCAGGACTTACGCTGGCAATACCAGCACTAGAGATGTTCCTTTGCCTCTTCAAAGCTCTGGTAAATACTGTTCTCGAGACTAGCCTGCGTGAACTGCGTGCCGAGCTGGTGGCGGAAAAAGGCGTTGGTGGAATAGCGCCTGGAGGACAGAAAATACTGCTCGTGATGATGCTTGACCATAGCAAAGAACCTCTCCGAGGCGATCGGGTTCAGATTGAAATTATCGTAGTTGGTGATCGCATTGACTCTCTTGCCAAAGCTTGTGAGTTTTCTATCGAAGAAGTCCGCCAGTTTCTGGGCCTCCTCCACCGTCTCTATGCTCAGTCCTTCAAAGTTGATGTAGAGCACATTGTCGTCCTCATTGTAATGCAAGCGTTCTTCCAAGCTCAGGGGCGAACGCTGCTGCAGTCCCATCAACGCGTCGAGGAAGATCGCGGGATCCATCTCGCGCACGCTGCTTGCAACCAGTGGCACAAACTCCATGTGCGCCAGGATATCCCGTTCAAGATCGATGCCGGGCGCAATTTCCACCAGTTCCAGACCACCAGTGGTCAAGCGGAAGACGCAGCGTTCCGTGATGTAATAGACGGTTTGCTGACGCTGGAGGGCTTTGAGACTGCTGAAAGTGATCTGCTGCACCCTGCGGACGAACTTTTTTCCTGTCCCCTGCTCTACAACGTGCAGCCTCCCATCCTCGATGGCAATCTTGCCCCCAGCCGTGAAGACGCCCATGAAGTACACGGCCTTGGCGTTCTGGCTGATGTTGATGAAAGCGCCTGCCCCAGTAAACCGGGAACCGAACCGACTCACGTTCACGTTCCCCTCTTCATCCACCTCAGCCAGCCCAAGGAAAGCCTGATCGAGTCCACCGCCGTCATAGTAGTCGAACTGGTAGGGCTGGTCGATGATCGCCTGGGCATTGGCGACCGCGCCGAAGCTCTGGCCACCGACGGGTATGCCGCCAATGCCCCCTGTGTCCACGGTCAGGGTGATCATGTCGAGGATGTTCTCTTCATTGGCCACCGAAGCCACGCCCTCGGGCATGCCAACCCCCAGGTTGACGACCGCATTGATCTTCAGGAACATGGTGGCCCGCCTGGCAATGACTTTGCGGACGTCGAAGGGCATCGGCTTGATGGTGCTCGTGGGGATCCTGATCTCGCCCGTGTAGGCAGGGTTGTAGCTCTCCGCGAAGGTCTGCATGTGGTGTTGGGGGCGAGCAACCACCACGCAATCGACGAGAATGCCCGGAATGCGCACAGCTTTCGGGCTCAAGATACGTTCGGTGGTGACCCGTTCCACCTGCACCATCACGATGCCGCCCGAGTTTTTCACCGCCTGTGCGATCGAGAGTACTTCCAGCGTGAGCGCTTCCTTCTCCATGGTGATGTTGCCTTCCTCGTCAGCGGTCGTTCCGCGCAGGAGGCCGATCTGGATGGGAAAGGCAGGAAAGAACAGATAGTCCATTCCATGTAGATGGATCAGCTCGACGAGATCCTCCTTGGTCACGTCATTCATTCGGCCTCCCTCCAGTCGCGGATCGACAAAGGTATCGAGTCCGACCGAGGTGATCGTGCCCGGCTTGCCGGCGGCGATGTCGCGGAAAAAGTGGCTGATGACCCCCTGGGGGAAGCAGTAGGCTTCGACCTTATTTTCCAGGGCCAGTGCCCCCAGGGAGGGAGCCTGCCCCCAGTATCCGCCAATGATGCGTTTGACCATGCCCTCGTGGCCAAAGTGATTGACCCCCCTGGTTTTGCCGTCACCCATACCAGCCGCATAGATCAGGGTCAGGTCGCGAGGAGCCCCCGTTTCGAGAAACCGCGTTTCCAGAGCAATGGCCAGCTCCTCCGGAACGCCGGTTCCCCCGAACCCCGAGATCGCCACGGCGTCATTATGCAGGATGACGCGCACCGCTTCGTCGGCAGTAATGATCTTGTTACGCTTCATGTTCGCCCTCTCCCATCGTTCTTTGCCCTGCCTCTCTCTATGTGATAAGTCTCCTGGCCAACTTATCCCCCTCGGCGATCAGATCCTCGACGGTCCAGTGTCTGTCGGGGAAGGCGTAGCAGATATGCTACCTCGTACTTTCTGGGTAAATTGTGACCTGCGACAATCCAAGAACCGCCCGTGTTGTTCCTTAACTAAAGAGTAGTGTAGCTGACTGCAAGCTCAAATATGGGCGAAAAGTTCCTCTTTTTAGGGGAACAGTCCCCTATTTTAGAGGGGCAGTGAATTCCTCAAGCTGAGCATGCATGTCTCTACACGTACCATGCAGAAGTATATGAGGCACGCTCGCACACCGCGACGAGTAGGGCAGAACTGGGCTACCTTCCTGCGGAACCATGCAAAAGACATCTGGGCGTGTGATTTCTTGCAGGTGACAGACCTCTTCTTTCGCTCGCTCCTGAGCGAAAAGGAAGACGAAAAAGATGTTCCCAGGACCCAATAAGAATCCTGGGAACGATCGCGGAACCGACCGGAACCGACGGGCATCCGATTATCCCCAAGCATACCAGCGTGACAGGCAGACAAATGTAGCGGATCTTCTTTCTCGGCAATCACTCCTTTCCTGCTGCTCGCAACATGTTTTCAAACGGATATATAATGATAGGTACCCCTGAAAGGAGGCTGATTATGCATGAATTACAAGATCCTGTACAGGCGGAGCAGAATGATCGAACGCCGGCAGATCGTCGTGCCGCTGGCAGGGAGCTTCGTAACAAGGTGCCTCGTTCAAGCCATGCCGGGTGGACCCCAGCTGCTGATCGCCCTGACCCGCTGAGCCTGCTGGAGGAACAGAACCGCTCCCGCTTGGCACATCTCGTGCCGCTTCGCTATCAACGGATGGTCGCCTCGCCTTTTACCTTTCTGCGCGGGTCGGCGATCGTCATGGCACAAGACATCGCTACCAGTCCTGTCACCGGTATCCAGGTGCAGGTCTGCGGCGATGCGCATCTCAACAACTTTGGCATCTACGCCACCCCGGAACGCAATCAGGTCTTCGATGTGAATGACTTTGACGAGACGCTCCCGGGTCCCTGGGAATGGGATATCAAGCGGCTTGCCGCCAGCATCGTTCTAGGCGGGCGCACAAACGGCTTCCCTGCCGCTACGAACAGGCGGGCTGTCTTGAATTGTGTTCAGTCGTATCGCGAGCACATGTGGAAGTACAGCGAAATGCGCCATATCGATGTCTGGTACTCCCGCATTGACTACGAGAGCTCACTCCAATTCGTGCATCCCACATTTCGCTGGTATATCAATCAACAGCGCGAAAAGTCTCGCCAGCGCTCAAGCCTACAGGTGTTTCCCAAACTCACTATGCAAGTCGATGGCCAGCACAAGTTCAAGGATGATCCTCCCCTGATCGCACACCTCGATGACGAGGAACTCGCCCACCAGTTGCGAGGACTGGTGGATGCATATCGACCATCAGTGCAGGAGGATCGGCAGGTGCTCCTCAGCAAATACCACTGCGTGGATGTCGCTCAGAAAGTTGTCGGTGTGGGGAGCGTCGGCACGCGTTGTTACGTTGTCTTACTGCTGGGGAACGACAGCAACGATCCGCTCCTCTTGCAGATCAAGGAAGCGCAAACCTCGGTTCTCGAGCGTCACCTCGGCCCGAGCGCCTATCCCAATCACGCAGAGCGAGTGGTTTGCGGCCAGCGTCTTATGCAGGCGGCCAGCGACCTCTTTCTCGGGTGGACACGACTGGGCTCCACCGACTATTATATACGCCAGCTACGAGACATGAAGTTGACAGTGAATATCGAGACCCTGATCCCAGATGGCTTCATCGAGTATTGTCGATTCTGTGGTTGGGCCCTTGCTCGCGCCCATGCCCGCTCCGGCGACGTCTCGCAAATCAGCGGCTACCTGGGTAGAAGCAATGTGTTTGACCGCGCGATTGCAGCTTTTGCCGAGACCTACGCAGACCAAACCGAGTGCGATCATGCCGCTCTTGTCCGCCGCTTTCCAGACCGATCAGACACCCGTTGAGACTGAAGTGCTTTAGCAAGGGAGAAGATGGGACATAATGCTCCATCAATGCGCATTGTCTCAAAGGAGAATCTTGTGGGCATGGTCATCACAGGAGGGACCTCGGTACTACTCTCCCCTCTCGTTGGGCAGGGTGCAGCGCGGGAGATTGTCCTACTGGCCGACATCTTTGAAGCCGCCGTCGCCCAGCGTCTCGGGCTACTCCACCGCCTGGTCGAGCCAGAACGACTGGATACCGAGGTGCTGGCGCTAACCGACAAGCGGCTGCTCAATCGCCTGCTCGAGGCCGAATTGGAGCGGGCCTTTCAGAACGAGATCGAGGCGATCATGCGCTGTTTTGGGACTGCTGATGCGCACGAGGCTACCGTTGCTTTCCGCGAAAAACGTCCGCCTGTCTTTCAGGGGGGATGACTTGTTCATCTGCCCTTTTTCCCTGTCGCTTTCTGCTTGTTCGAGAACGGCTAATCCACGACCTCGGCAAAGGTCACTCATCCACCCCAATGTTCCCAGAAAATCACCTCATCGAACGGCTTGCGTCCGTTTGGTTTTGGAGCGTGAGACTGCTCGTGGCTGGGGAGAGGATAGCCAAAGGAGATGGCGACATCGAAGTGGAGATCCTGGGGAACACCCAGGATGGCTTTGGCCTTCTCCGGCTCCCACATCGAGGCGATGCAGGAGCCAATCCCCAGCTCCCAGGCAGCCAGTTGCATATAGGCTGTGGCCTGTCCCAGATCGAAGCCGTCGGTGGTGGAAGAAATGAGGGCGACAGCGAATGGAGCTCCGGCCAGGTGTCCTGCGTACGCGCCGCATTCGGCAAGCTGCCGTAGGGTTGCGCGGTCACGGATGGCGATGAAGTGCCAGGGCTGCGTATTCTTCGAGCTTTGCGCTCGCCTGCCAGCATTCAAGATTGTGCGGATCGCTTCTTCGGACAGGGGTTCACCAGTGAACTGGCGAACAGCGCGCTTGGTGCGGATCAGTTCGGAAACCGTCATGCTCGTGTACCTCCCTGTTGATTGCAAATAACGATCAAAGCGGAAGCTTATTCCGCCGTAAGCTATGGACCTTCTCATTGTATCACGGTGCTGCTGCACGTCATGACTGCCTCAGCCCTTTCCGGGGGCCGAACAACATTGCTGGACGGCTCGTGTGTTCGGGCAGATCGACGCCAATGTAGCTCACAGCTTATAGCCGCCAGGCATGGGATACAATAGAGGTATATTTACATCTTCGGCGAGGAAAGCAGGTGCGCTTTGATGACATCAGACCAGATAATAGCGAACTTGGAACAGCTTGCAAACGCTCAGGCTATCGAAGGTATGGCCAGGTTTGGCATCAGACCTGCCCAGGCTTTGGGCATCTCGATTCCCACCCTGCGGAAGATGGCGAAAGACATAGGGAGGAACCAGGCACTTGCATTAGCACTCTGGGATTCAGGGATCCATGAGGCAAGAATCCTTGCCTCGATGATTGCTGAGCCTCAACTCGTTTCTGCCGAGCTCATGGAAAAGTGGGCCAACGACTTTGATGCGTGGGATGTATGCGACCAGGTATGCGGGAACCTGTTTGATAAAACCCCTTATGCCTATCAAAAGGCCACTCAGTGGTGTCAGCAGGAGCGCGAGTTTGTACGGCGGGCAGGTTTTGTGATGATGGCCGAATTGGCGGTACATGACAAAAAAGCGCAGGATGAGGCATTCATGCAGTTTTTTCCACTGATCAAGCAACACGCAGGTGATGAGAGGAATTTTGTGAAAAAAGCTGTCAATTGGGCATTGCGGCAGATCGGGAAACGCAACAGCCACCTTCGTACCTTAGCTCTGGAATGCGCCTATGAGATCCAAGACATGGATTCTAAAACGGCCCGATGGGTGGCAAAAGATGCACTCAAAGAATTACAGGCGAAGGAGATCAAAGACTAACGCGCTGCGCATTGTCCAACCAGAGACGCTGCTGCGGTGGCATCGACAGGGATTTCGGGCCACCGCCTCGTAGTGCGAGAGGGTCCTGACATCAGGCAGTTGTTTCAGGGTGGGCACAGACAGTGGCGGCACGATGAACTCGTGCTCGGCTCGCACATGCAGCCCCATGCGGCTGGTTACCACTATTTTCAGCCGGGGACAGGCAGCCAGCAGGTCGGCCAGCATCACGGCGGCCTCACCGACCTGCTCGAAATTGTCCAGCAGCAGGAGCAACTGTTTCTCTTTCAGGAAAGCTTGCAGTAGCGTGAACAGGGGGCGATCGCTGGCTATCAGCGAAGCCAGCGTCTGAGCAATGGCCGGTACCACCTGCGTGGGATCGTTCACCGGGGCCAGGGCCACGACGAACACGCCATCCGCGAAGTCATCGGAGAGTTCGGCGGCCACGTGCAGGCCCAGGCGCGTTTTGCCCACACCGCCCGTTCCAGTAAGAGTGATTAGTCGCACGTCTGGCCGCCGGAGCAACTGCGTGACTGCCGCTACTTCCTTCGCGCGCCCGATGAAAGGCGTAGGTTGGATAGGTAGGTTGTTGCGGTGAGTATCGAGGGTCTTGAGCGGCGGGAACGCGGCAGTCAGGTCCTCCAAACTCAATTGAAAGAGGTGGCTGGGTCGTTGTAAGTCCTTGAGGCGATGCTCTCCGAGGTCCTGTAGGTAGGTGCCAGAATGGGGTACAGTTAAGCTGTTTCTCGTGCCCTGTTAAGGTAACAAAGGCCCTGGGAAGCTCATGCCACTTCTCGCCTGTCCTTCTGCAGGAGATGTCCGGCACCGGGCAGCACCGTTGGCAGACCCAAACGGCGCAGCAGTGTAAACGCCGTTGCCGTCGCTGCCGAGAGGACTGGCAGATCGAACTCAGCCTCTGCCGACTCAATCAACAGCAGCGACGGCATCTGCACACACGCAGACAGGATCAGGGCATCCGCCTGCGTCAGATCCAGCGTGCGTGCGGCAGCCAGGATGCGCTCACCAGGAATGCGGGCAACTGCAGCGTTATCCGGCTCTTCCAGCGCAACCCAGTCTGTGACCTCGATCTGTTCCGCTGCGATGTAATCCACCACCTTCTGAGCGAGGGGCTTCAGGTAGGGAGTGATCAGCGCCACACGCTCTGCTCCAAGTGCTCGGATAGCCTCGATCAGTGCATCCGCGCTCGTGATGACCGTAGGCATCCAAGCGTGATCAATCAATTGCTCTCTGATAGCCGCCGTCACCCGACGGTGCTCTCCGGGTCCTTGTGCCATAAGAGCTACAAGACACCCATAGACCAGCGAATCGCAGGAGGCATCGGTCAGTTCGGCTACGCAACGTTCCCTCTGGGCGTTCATTGCCTGCAGCGCTTCCTCCGAAACCTCTTGCATCCTCATCCGGCTGCTATGGAAGGTGAACGTCGCCGACTTATGCCGGGCCAGCAAAGCCGGCAACTCGGTTTCGATGGTCACATTGGAACTCGGTACGATCAGACCGACCCGTATGGGGGGAGCGGAAGAGTTCATAGTGTTTAGCTCCTGTCTTGTCTGCCTTTTGTTGTGTTGCTCATTTGGCCAGAAACCCTCGCAGGGCCTCTTTCATTTGCATAGCAGGGTCTAGTCCCGGGAGCTTATCACTTCCCCTGGAAGCGTGGCCGTCGTTTTTCCTTAAAGGCCTGCACCCCTTCGCGGAAATCCTCCGTTGTACGCAAGAAGCCATACATTCTTCCCTCCATTGCCAGGCCGGCACTCAGCGGAACCTCCATCGACGCATGGAGTGCCTGCTTCCCTACACGGTAGGCCAGCGGTGAAAGCACTAATAGCTCATCGACCAGGGCATCGACACGCGCATCAAGTTCACTCATCGGTACTACCTCCGTGAGCAGACCCCAGGAACTGGCCTCCTCCGCAGAAAGGCGCCGGGCCCGCAAAATCATGTCCATTGCTCGACCAAGTCCAGCCATACGCGCAATGCGTTGTGTCCCACCGCTCCCCGGAATCATGCCAAGGCGCATTTCAGGAAGCCCGATTTGCGTAGTTTCAGATGCGACGCGAAAATCGCAGGCCAGCGCAATCTCCAACCCTACGCCAAGAGCATATCCCGAGAGACGAGCTATAACTGGTTTGGAACAGCGTTCCGGGGCAGCTACGTTCTCCGCAAAATGACTGATGTATTCAGGAGTGACCTTGAGAAATCCTACAACATCTCCCCCAGAAGAGAAATTTTCGCCTCTACCCCGCACGACGACGACGCGCACTGCATTATTCGCTTCGATTTCCCGGAACACTGCCCCAAAATGTTCGCGCGTCGGGACAGTAATGATGTTGAGCGGAGGTGCATCGAACGTCAGCACTGCTATCGGCTTATCAGTGGGATACTCCACACGCAAAATGGAATCTGGATACTCTGTCATACCTATTCGCCTTCCTGATTGCATTTATTGCTGAACCAGCATATCATACACTTCGTACTCGCCCGCCTGCAATTTGCGCCGCAGAATCTTCCCGACCGCAGATTTGGGGACTTCTTTGATGAACACGTAGCGTCTCGGACGTTTGAACCTCGCCAGCTGTGGGTTCGCAAGAGCAAATTGGTCGAGTTCCTCGGCAGTCAGAGACGTATCTGCTGGAACAACAAATGCCGCCACGATCTGTCCCCAGCGCTCATCTGGCAACCCAGCCACAGCAACCTCGGCCACCCTGGGATGCTGTGCAAGTACATCTTCAACTTCCAGCGGGTGGATGTTCTCTCCACCGGAAATGAGCATGTCATCCACTCTCCCCTGCACCCACAGGTCTCCATCCTCATCCCATACACCGACATCTCCTGTAAAGTACCAACCCTGGCGAAGTGCCTTCTCATTCGCATCCGGCCGATGCCAATACCCCTTGAAGGCTTCCGGTGAAGAGAGGCTGACAATCACTTCACCTGGTGTGCCTGTGCCGGCTACCTCATCAGGAAAAACGCAGCGCGTAGGATCAGCCGTTACGATACGTATCTCCTCGTGAAAGCCTGGTCGACCGGCACAGGTAGGTTTCCGATCCAACCACGAGCAGATTGTGAAAGTATACACCTCAGAACTGCCAAAGTGGTTCACAAAGACTTTGGGACGAAGCCGCTCAAAGCAAGCCTGTGTAAGCGTCGAGGTCATTGCGGCCCCTGCATATCCTATTTTGGTGAGTGCTCGCAGATCGTATTGATCGAGTTGAGGGCGGCTCACAAGATCATAGTATAAGGTGGGCACCAGGTACAGGCTTGAAATTTCTTCCTGGGCAAGAAGCTCTAAAGCCGCCTGTGGCTCATAATTGGGCAGCAAAACGAGTTTTCCATTCAGGAAAGCAGTTACCAGCAGCGTGCGCATGCCCATCGTATGATAGAACGGCATCGCACCAATGGTACTCTCAAAGAGCGTATACTGGTTCTGCATAATGTGAGCCTCAGCAGCACTTACTTCATTGAGGTGAGAACGTGGCACACCTTTGGGACGCCCCGTTGTTCCCGAAGTGTAGAGCATGATGGCAATAGCATCATCGGAAAGAGCCGGCACTGCTTGCAGGGCTGCTCCACGCCATCGCAATTGCTCAAGGGTATCCAAGCCGGCGCTTGCACCAACTGCACAAACCCTGGCTGAGCTTTGCGCTTGTTTGAGGGCAGCTTCAATGGTTGCGCGGTTGTCTTCCTCATAGAAGACAAGGACCGGCTCTGCATCACCGATGCAGTAGACAAGCTCGGCAAGCGACATACGAAAATTGACGGGCGTATAGATGAGCCCTAGCAACTGGCATGCCCAGTAGATAACCAGGTTTTCGCGGTGATTTTTCAAGACCACCAGCACATGATCACCCTGCTGCACACCTGATTGCTGCACATTGGCAGCGACCGTCGAGACCTCTTCATACAGATCCCGGTACGACCAGCGAACCTGGTCGTCTACCACAGCAGTTGCTTCTGGAAATCGCTTGACAGCTTGAACAAAATATTGGGCGAGATGCATCTGCATTCATCCTTCCCAGGGGGTTCTCATTGTCCCTTCATGATGAGGCGCGCATACTCCGTGTGTGTCATCTGCAGTTAGCAACCTACGTTATTTCCCGTAACGCTGACATGATGCCGTGATAGCCTGTGCAGCGACAGAGGTGCCCACTCAGCACATCGACAATCTCCTCTTCTTTCTTCTTACGTCCCACCACCTCTGCCATAGCCGAAACCACAATGCCCGGCGTGCAAAAACCACACTGTAAGGCGTGGTTTTCCGTGAAGGCTTGATATACGGCAGGAAAGTCAGGGTGCCTGGCTAGACCTTCTATCGTGGTAATCTCAGTGTCCGTCATGGACACTGCAAGCATGAGGCAGCTTCGCACCGCCTCGCCATTCACCAGCACTGTACACGCGCCACACACTCCATGTTCACAGCCAACATGCGTTCCTGTCAGCCCGCATTCCTGGCGCAGGAAGTCGCTCAGGAGCATGCGAGGCTCGATCGCAGCGCGATACTGGCGGCCATTCACATGAAGAGTAACCGCTGTCAACGTGTCAGCCTTGATCCACTCCATGCTTGCCCTCCTTTGCAAGTGCGTCCTCATATGCAGCATCTAAGACAGTAGCGATCAAAACGCTTGCTAACTGCCGGCGGTACGAAGAGGATGCTTGATAGTCGTCTGCGAAATCCAGCCGGTTAACTACCGCCTCTGCTACCGCCCTCGCGCGCTCCTTTGCCCAATGCTCACCCACTGACTCTCGTACTTCGTCCACAAGTAGCGGCGTGTCAGCTAGACCACCCAGGCCAAGCCGCACGTGCTGCACTTTTCGGTCGCTCCCTATTTTCATCGTGCAGGCGGCGGCCAGAAGAGCAAAATCGCCATGACGCCGCCGGTACTCCTTGAAAGCCATACCCTCGTCAGGGACAGGGAGCCGCCACAGCGTTTTCGTCAGCA
>WNGP01002302.1_pt1 | contig 20670 bp, 25 predicted proteins | sample 5407671 | NCBI WGS metagenome assembly WNGP01 (sample SAMN13153381, study PRJNA577476) | soil metagenome | isolation source: 40 cm soil or saprolite under Garry oak tree replicate 2 | place: USA:California | collected 2016-06-15 | reverse complement strand
TGCTGCGGCGCGGCACCTATACCTCGGTGCCGGTGGAGACGATCCTGCAGGGCGTCAAGCGCGTCGACGTCGAGGCGCTCTACGACGACAAGCGTTACCGCCCGCTGGTCCGCCAGGTCGACGGCAAGCCGATGTTCCTGTACTGAGCATGGTGACGGTCGCGGGCCGGCGCCGCGAAGAGGGGGACTACCCGTGACGCTCGTCGGCGGCCCCGGCTGGTCGGGTGAGGTGCCCGCAGCCGTCCGCGAAGCCGTCACGCGATGGAGGTGCCGGGCTGGCGCGGGGCCGCGGCGGCGTAGAGCGCCTCGTAGTTTTTCACCATGGCGGCCACGTGGAAGGACTGGGCCCGCTCGCGGCAGGCGGCCGGGTCGATGTCACCGACCTGGGACAGCAGCCCGGCCAGGTCCTCCGGCCGCTGCCCGATCAGGCCGCTACGGCCGTGCTCGATGACCTCGGGGACGGCGCCGACCCCAAGCGCGACCACGGGAGTGCCGCACGCCAGCGCCTCCACCATCACCAGCCCGAATGGCTCCGCCCAGCGGATCGGGAACAGCAGGCAGCTTGCGCGGCTGAGCAGGTCCTTCTTGCGGGCGGTGTCCACCTCGCCGAGCCAGGCCACGTCGCGGCCGAGCCTGGGGCGCACCCAGCGGTCGAAGTAGGCCCGCTCATCGGCCTGGTTGCACCTGCCCGCCATGACCAGCCGGAAACCACTGGCGCGGGCCGCCTCGATCGCAAGGTGGGCGCCCTTGACCGGGCTCATCCGCCCGAGGAACAACGCGAAACGGTCTTTGGTCTGGCGGTAGGGGTAGTCCTCCACGGGCAGGCCGCTGTGGATCACGCCTACCCAGGGCAGGTCCGGGGCGCCGCGTCGCTGTGCCCACGAGATGGCGACCAGACCGACCTGGTCGCCGAGCGCGCGGTAGTAAGCGCCCAGCTCCCCGCGGAGGTCACCGTGCACCGTCACCAGGGTCGGTACCTCGCGGCTGTCGGCCAGCAGCGGGCCGGTGAGCGAGAAGTCGTGGACGACGTCGAGGTCCAAGCCCAGCAGCAGGCTGGCGGCCGTGGCGGCGTGGAGCGCCTCAGGCAGCGACTCGCCGAGCCGCCGGGTCGGGGGCCGCTCGAAGGTGCGCAAGAAACGACCGCGGGTGCGACCCCTGCCCGCACCAACCAGCGTGACCTTGTGCCCCCGGGCGACCAGCCCGTCCACCAGCCAGGCGCACATCGACTCGATACCGCCGTAGGCCCGCGGGGGGATCTCATACCACGGCGGCGCGAGGACGCCGATCCGAAGCGGCCGGTCCAGCCTGGCCAGCACGGGTCGCCCCGCCCATGCCGGGCGGTGCCGGGGCTGCCGGGTGGCCCGGCGGCTCATGGCCCCAGGACGTACTGGTCCACGCGCTCCGATCGGGTATCGTCCCGCTCGTAGGTGAGCTGGTCGACGACGTCCACCACGCCAGGGACCGCGCGCGTGAGGTGGACGGCCATCAAGGCCAGGCTCCTGGTCTCCAGGTAGCCGGTGAGGTTGGTGATCCCGTCCTGCACGGTGACCAGGATCGAGTTCGGCGCGACCAGCATCGGCCGGTGGAACACCTCCTCCACGACCTCCTGGCGGATCTCCTCGTCGTCGCGGACGAACAGACGCAGCAGGTCCGAGCGGCTGGCGATGCCGACCAGGCGGCCGTCGTCGTCCACAACCGGCAGCTGCTTGATGCGGTGGCGCGCCAGCAGCCTGGCCGCCTCCGGGATGGTGGCGTCGGAATCGATGGTGACGACCGGGCTGGTCATCAGGTCCGCGGCGGTGCGTCCGGCCGCCTTGGCCCTGGCGGCCCGGCGCCCACGGCCCTCCAGCAGGTACCGGCCGTTGCGCTCGTCCTGGTACTCCTCCTTACGGAGCAGGTCCGCCTCGGAGACGATTCCGACCAAGCGCTCGTCCTGGTCGAGCACGGGCAGAGCGCTCACGCCATGCTCGGCCATCTTGCGGACGAGCTCGGCGAACGGCGTCGTATCGGTGACGGTCACGACGTCCCGCGTCATGACGTTGCGGATCCGGCGGATGTTCATCGTCCCTTCCCCTGGGTGCCGGCGACCTTGGCTCGACAGTACGGCGGGCGGCAGTCGCCGCGGCACGCCCACCAGTCCTCCCGCGCGGGGGACCCTGGTCCCGTCGGCGCGGGGTCGGTTCTCCCAGCCCAGACGGCGTCGCCCCCCGCGGAGCCGGTGGCGGCTCCGGCGCCACGCTGGACCGGCGGTCGCCGCGACGGCATGCTCACCTGAGCTGCCACCCGTTCGCCACGGACGGCGGCGGTGCCAGCCACCAGATCGGAAGCTCTGACATCCCCGAAGGCGGGTGGTGATCATGGGGACGGGACGACGGGCACGCACCGGGCTGCCCGCCGCAAGGAAGCTCACCCTGCGTGACGGCACTCGCATCCTGGTGCGCCCGATCCTGCCCGTGGACAAGGACCGCCTGCGTGAAGGGTTCGCCCGGCTGTCGCAGGCGTCCCGGTACCGGCGTTTCATGACGTCGATGGAGGCCCTCAGCGACCGGCAGCTCCGCTACTTCACCGAGATCGACTACAGCGACCACATGGCCTGGGTGGCAATGGACCCCGACCACCCGGCCCATCCCGGTCTGGGAGTCGCTCGCTACATCCGTCTGGCCGAAGACCCGACTACCGCCGAGGCGGCGGTCACGGTGCTCGACGAGCAGCAGGGCAGAGGGATCGGGACGATCCTGCTCGAGGTGCTCGCCGAGTCAGCCCGAGCGCACGGCATCCGGCGCTTTCGCGGGTACGTGCTGGCGGAGAACACCCCGATGATCGAGATCCTGGCGGGCTTGGGAGCGACGGTAGCCCGGGAGGGGATACTGCTGCGCGTGGACGTCCCCATTCCCGCGAGTCCCGAAGGCCTACCGGATACCCCGACCGGCCGGGTCTTCAAGTCGCTGGCCAAGCGTGAGCTGCCCCTGTTCCAGCTCCGCTACCCCGGCATGCCCGATCACGCGGAGGACGCACCTCGAACCTGACCGGAGACCGCCTGCGCGAGCCGGCCCCGCGCTCCAAGCCGCGGCATGCCCCCGCCCAGGCGACCTGCGAAACCCGGGACCGGCAGCCCTGCCTCAGGCGCCGGCAGCCACTCAAGCTGGACGTATGGGTCCCAGCAGGTCGACGCCCAAGGAGGTCAGGATGCAGGCGGCGGTTGGCGATCGTGTGGTCATCAAAGGCAGGTATCTGGGCGAGTCCGAACGCGGCGGCGAGATCATCGCCCTGGAGGGACCGGACGGCCAGCCGCCGTGGCGTGTCCGCTGGGAGGCCGACGGCCACGTCAGCCTTTTGTTCCCCGGACCGGATGCCATCATTCAGCACCTGAGCCACGCCCACAGGCACGAGCCGGCCGCTGGCTGACCGCCGGCGCGATGCGCCCACGAGTCGGCGCCTCCAGCGTCGCATCATCCAGACCCAGCGTCCCACCCAGCCACTTCAGCGCAGCGGCGGCAAACCGAGCCCTCCAGGAACGCCAGGGCAGTCCTCCAGGCCCATGGCGAGCAGGAACCCACGGCTCGGCGGCAGCTCGCGCTCGAACAGGCTGAAGGTGGCTTGGTCCCGATCACAACTCGCCGACCGCCAGCAGCCGGCGGTCTCCGACAGCCGGCTTGCGGTGGTGGAGGAGGTCTGGTCAGGTCGTGGTTTGCTCCATCTGCTCGGTGTAGTCACCGAAGCGGGCGGCACTGTTGAGCCTGGCGCGCTGGTAGAACGCGGCCTGCGCGGCCAGCCCATTGGCGGGCTCACCCCGTCAGGCCTGCAGCACCGGCGCCTGCAACGCACGGCCGTAGGAGAAGCTGAGCTGCCACGGCTGCGGGCCAAGCCGGTTCATCGCATTCAGGTGCGCGGTCGCCGCCTGGTCGCTCTGACCCCCGGACAGGAACACGATGCCTGGCACCGCGGCCGGCACCGTCTCCCGAAGGCACCCAATGGTCGCCTCGGCGACCTCTTCCACGCTGGCCTGCTCGGGGCAGTCCTGGCCCGGCAGCACCATGTTCGGCTTGAGCAGCATCCCTCCAGCCACACACAATGCCGGCGCAACCCCTCGAAGACCGCGGCCAGGGTTGCGACAGTCACCCGGTAGCAGCGCTGGATGGTGTGGTCGCTGTCCATGAGCACCTCAGGCTCCACGATCGGTACCAGTCCCGCCTCCTACGAGAGCGCGGCGAACCGGGCCAAGAGCTCGGCGTTGGCGGCGATGCAGGCGTCGCTTGGAAGGCCAGCGCCGATGGCGATGACCGCTCGCCACTTGGTGAACCTGGCCCCCAGCTCGCCATACTCCGCCAGCCGGCCGCGCAGGCCGTCCAGGCCCTCGGTGGCCTTCTCGCCCGGGAAGCCCGCCAGGGCGACGGTCCCCTTGTCAACCTTGATCCCGGGGACGATGCCCCGGCGGCTGAGGACCTCTGGGAAGGGGGTGCCGTCGCTGGCGTGCTGGCGGATGGTCTTGTCGAACAGGATCACGCCGCCGATGAACCCTCCGCGCCCTTGGTGGTGAACAGCAGTTCCCGAAAAGTGCGGCGGCTCTCCTCGGTCGACTCGACCTGGACGGACGCCAGGCGCTTGGTAATCGTGCCAGTGCTCTCATCGGCGGCAAGGATGCCCCTGCCTGGGGCGACGAGCGCCCGGGCGGTCGCCGCCAGATCCTGTGCGTTCATGGGCCTGCTCCTTGCTCAAGCGGTTGGGCGGTCTCAGCGTCATCGGGGGGCATGGTGTCCTCCCTTGCGCCGAACCGGCGCCGAGGCCGGAAAGCCAGTCGGGGTGGCGCCAGTCCGGCAGATCTGTGTCATCGACCGGTATCGACCGGGTAGGCCGCCGGACGGCGGGGGTGTGGCTGCACGGACCGCGGGACCCGCCGACCCGGCAGGGCGCAGGCTCCGATCAGCCCGCCCAGGGCGGTCCCGACGAGGAACCCCGCTACCACCGGCCTCCAGTCGAGGCCACGGCTCGCCGAGCCGGTCGACTGCGGGCGCCCGCCACTCCAGGACCGCACGATGCCCTCCTCCCCCGATACCTCTTGCACAGACCGTAGGCACGGCGTCGCCGCGCGTCAGGGCCGGAAATCCCCACGGTCCAGGGCCAATCGGCTCATGCCGCCACATGGCCACCAGGCGATAGTCGGGCTGTTTCCATCAGGCTACCGGTGCCGACAGGCAACATTTCTGGGCACCCACAAGCTCGGCAGGGCCGAACGGCACCCGCGGGCCGGGCCGACAGTCACTGCCTGCGTTCACAGCTTTGCCCGTAGGCTCGATCCGAGGTCCACGCAGCCTGCAAAGAGGCTGCCGGTCGGTGAGGTGAGCGCGATGCAGGTGCGATCGATCTACCGTCCCAGGGTGGTGGCGGCGGCCGGAGACGAGCTGCTGGCGGACGCGGCCGCGCGGATGCAGGACAAGCAGGTCGGGTCGCTGGCGGTGCTGGCCGGCCGGGATCTGGTCGGGATCTTCACCGAGCGCGACCTGGCACGCGCGGTCGCCTGGGGGGCCGATCCCAAGGTGACGATGGTTGCCGAGTACATGACGACCCAGCCGGTGTCGGTGGGGCTGGACACCGACGTGCACGAGGTGGTGCTGGCGATGCTGGAGTTGGAGTGCCGGCACCTGCCGGTAGTGGAGGCTGGTGCGGTGGTCGGCATGGTGTCGATCCGTGACCTTCTCGGCAGTACGTTGTGGGTTGCCTGACGGACCAGGCCACCGTCGCCACCGCGATGGATGGCGTGTTCCCGGCACGTCCGCGGGTGCCAGGCGTGCTGTTCGACGCGTACGCGTCCAACCCCGCAGTGAACAGCATCCCATTCTCAGAGATCACCTCTCTCCGACGCTGATCATCCACACCGGGACGACCCGCCCATGAGGAGGCGGTCCGCAGGGCCCGCCAGATCCCCGGGGCGCAACTGCTCACCATCAAGCGCGGCGGTCACCTGATGCTCGACGACCACTCCTGGGCCACGCTCCAAGTGCCGATTTCCTGGCGTCCCACGGCGGGGCGCCCGTCCCTGCTCGATGACCCAGTGCGCTCCCAAGGTCCTCCAATGGCCAACATGCTCGTGGCGCCGTCAGCCGTGCACTGCTGGGACTGTGACGGCTCCAAGCAGGGAACGGGATGTCAGTCGAATCCGGCCGGGATCGTGTCGATCGGGCCCGGGACGGGCCAGAGCCGGGCGACGCGCCGAACGGTCCCACAGCCGCGCTGCAAGCTCTGGCCGAGACGCTGGACTCCAGATCAGGCGGCGTCGCGCCGCGCGCGCCGGCTTGGGAGGGTGAGGGTCTGGCGGAGCTGGGTGATGTCGATGGTCTCCTCGGCCAGCAGCAGCTCCACGGCCCGCTCCAGCGCCTGGTGGTGCTGGCCCAGCAGAGCGCGAGCGGTGTCCAGCGCCTCGTCCAGCAGTTTGCGAGTGGCGGCATGCACGGCATCGGCGAGCGGACCCAGCGTGCACTCCTCGGGTGCCACATAGGCGGCGCCGAGCTCGCTCATGCCGTACTCGCTGACCATGCGGCGGGCGAGCTGGGTGGCATTCTTGAGGTCGTGGGCGGCGCCCTGGGTGAAGTCGTCGCCAAGGTGCAGCTCCTCGGCCGCCCGGCCGGCCATCGCCACGACCAGCTGGGCTCGGGCCTGGCGGCGGGTCAGGAACATCGCGTCCGAGGCGATGAACCAGGTGACCCCCCCGGCGGCGCCGCGCGGCACGATGGTGACCTGGACAGGGTCCTCGGCGTCGGCCTGGAGCAGCCCGGCCAGGGCGTGGCCGGCCTCGTGCCAGGCGGTGATGGTGCGGTCCCGCTCGGCCACCTCGACCGAACGGCGAGCGGGCCCAAGCATCACGGTGGCCAGCGCCTCCTCCAGGTTGGCCAGGGTGATCTCGTCAGAGCCGGCGCGGACCGCGGCCAGCGCTGCTTGGTTAGCGAGGTTGGCCAGGTCCGCGCCGGTGAACCCGGCGGTGCGCCGCGCCATCTCGTCCACGTCGACGTCGTCGGCCACATGCCGGCCGCGCAGATGGATCCGCAGGATGCGGGTGCGGCCGCCACGGTCGGGGCCGGCACGGTGACCTGCCGGTCGAACCTGCCTGGCCGTAGGAGCGCAGCATCCAGGGTGTCGGGCCGGTTGGTGGCCGCCAGCACCACCACCTGGTCCTGCCGGAAGCCGTCCATCTCCACCAGGAGCTGGTTGAGGGTGCTCTCGCGCTCGTCGTGGCCGCTGGCTGCAGAGGAGCCCGCGCGGGCCTTGCCGATGGCGTCGATCTCGTCGATGAACACGATCGCGCACCCCCGCTGGGCGGCATCGGTAGCCGTGGCGTGGGTGGTGGCCTTGGCGGCGCGGCGGGCCGCCCGGCTGGTTCCCTTCACCCCGGCCGTGGTCGTGGTCGCCGTGTTGGCGGCGGCGCTGGCACGGGCACGCTGGAACAACTTGCGCACCCGAGCGGCGCCCACGCCGACATAGGTCTCCACGAACTCCGCGCCAGACATCGCGAAGAAGGGCACACCGGCCTCGCCGGCGACCGCGCGGGCCAGCAGCGTCTTGCCGGTACCGGGCAGGCCCACCAGCAGGAAGCCTCGGGGCAAGCGAGCGCCCGCCGCGACGAACCGCTCCGGGGCGCGCAGGAACTCAACCAGCTCACGCAGCTCGCCGACGGCCTCCTCGATGCCGGCCACGTCGCTGAACCGCGTGGGCGGCACCTGCGCCTGCTGGCTGTGCCCATTGGTGATGCGGGCCGGGTCGGCCACGCCCGCACCGCCAGGCAGCCGAGGCCGCCGAGCGCCCATCAGCAGCAGGCCGGCAAGTAGCAGGAGCAGAATGGCTGGCATGGCCAGGGACATGAGCGTCTGGGCAGCCCCGCCCGGCCGCGGCCCCACGGCCTGTACGTCCACGCCGCCGGCCAGCAGCCGAACCGTCAGCTCCGGCGCGAACCCTGCCGGGTAGGCAGCCTGGTAGGCGGCGCCGTCGCGGAGCATCCCGCGCACCAGATGAGCCTCGTCGTCGACGGTGGCGCTGTCGATCTGCCCGGACCTGGCACGCTTCAGCAACTCGCTCAGCGACAGCGCACGAGGGGCCGGCGCCGAGCCGGCGGCACCCGCCACGCCTCCCACACGGTCCCCGCCCGGCCGACCGAGATCGGCGGGGATCGCCAGGCCGCCAGGCCCCACCGCCACAGTCGTGTCGGACGCCAAGCCCCCCGGTGGCGGACCGGCAGCCGGCGCATGGTCCGCCCCTGACGCCCTACGGTCCGCGCTGGTCTGCGCCGCCACCGCGAACGCCGCACCCAACAGCAGAACGGACACCAGCGTGGCGACCGCGACCAGCATCCAGCGCCGCCAGCCCCTCGGATCAGTGGGGCCCACGTTGACCGGCGCGTCGAGCGAGACGAGCGAGTGAGCCCCGGAGACCCGCGGGACAGCGGTCCCCCATCGGTAGCTCCTTCCCGTCGGCGAGCCGCGTGTCTTCATGCCGTTGCGTGCATCCAGCCTGGCGCCGACCGGCGCTCCTCCGCTCGGGTCAGGCGACCCGGAGATCCCCCTGCCACGGTCCTCCCCATGAGGGGCCAAGGGGACCGTTCGACAGTTCTGGAGCCAGCCATGTACCCGCCGCAAAGGGCACCGTAGCGTCACATGCGGCGGTGTCGTCGCCGTCGGGGCCGGTCGGTAGGGCCCGCACAGGCGCCGCCCAAGGACCCTGGGACTACCGGGACGTTCGGCCCATCCGCGTGGACCTGTACCGGGGCGAAACTCAAACCATGCCAACAGCAATCGCAGGGAGGAGATCATGGCCATCCGACAGGACGAGCCGGTCCGCCTGAACGGCTCGGTCCAAATCCCGACGCGGCCCACCGCCGACGTCACACCGGCGCGTGGGACCGTGGTGGGCGCCGCGACGGCGAAGTTCCTGGCGGTCTTCCGCGTGGCGATCGGGTTCGTGTTCCTGTGGGCCTTCCTGGACAAGACCTTCGGCTTCGGGTACGCGACCCCCTCGGCCAAGGCCTGGATCAACGGCGGCTCTCCCACCAAGGGATTCCTGAGCGCTGTGGCGGTGGGCCCCTTTGAGTCGACCTTCCACGCCTGGGCGGGAGCGGGCTGGGCCAACTGGCTGTTCATGCTCGCGTTGCTGGGGGTCGGCATCGCGCTGACCCTGGGGGTCGCGCTGCGGATCGCGGCGGCCAGCGGGACCGTGCTGATGCTGATGATGTGGGCGGCGGAGTGGCCGCTGGCCAAGGTGACCTCTGCTGGCGAGCCGAGCATGTCGACCAACCCGATCGTCGACTACCACCTCATCTACGCGCTGGCGTTGATCACGGCGGCGCTGCTGTACGCCGGCAACACCTGGGGGTTCGGCAAGCTCTGGGCAAGGCTGCCCTTCGTCCAGCGCAACCGCTGGCTCCTGTGACACCGTGCGCGTCAGCTGCCCATGGCCGGCTCACCGGCCATGGGCAGCAACACGTCCGGCGCCATGACCGCCAGGCCGTCCTGTCGCGGCAGTCCAAGGTCGCCTCGCTGGCGGACCATTGGACCCTGCCGGCCCAAGGCCGCCAGCGCAACGATCAACAGCGACCAGTGGTCCACCCACGGACCGCAACAAGGAGGCCGGGGATGCACGCCCAGACCCGAGCACACCTGATGACCGCAATGCGCAACGCGGCGTTCACCTTCGCCCGCTACCGGCTGTGCGCCATCCAGGCGCGCGACCACGGCCGCGACCAACTCGCCGACCTGTTCGACGAGACGGCCACGGAAGCCTACTTCGACCACTTCGTCAAGGAGGCGATCCTGGTCCGGCTGATCGGCACCGACGCCCAGAACCTCCACGACCTCATCGGTGACAAGCAGCGTGAGACCGACCAGCTCGGCGACGGCTTCGCCGAGCAGGCCGACGCCGTCGGGGACACGCGGGCCGCAAGCTGCTTCCGGAGGGTCGGCGAGCACGAGCGCCAGCGCCGCGAGCGGCTCCTGATCGCAATGCGCAACCTGGACCCGCCCGACCCCGCCGAGTAGCCCACACCGACGCGAACCGATACCGCACAATCCCACCAGCGCCCCGTGAAGCGCTGGAACAGACTCGAGATCGTGGGAGGGACCATGCAGAGTTTCTTCGGGCTCATTGCCGCTGGGCCGGCCTTCTTCCTCAGCGCGTGGCTGCTGATGATCTTCGCCGGGATCGTGGGCACTGACGCCGGCATCCGCCCGTTCGGGTATGCGACCTCGATGGTGGTGACCATCGGACTGTGGCTGACGGTTGCCCCGGCCATCGGCGCGATCGCCCGCGCCACCAAGAAACGCTGAACCGTACGCGGTCGCCTGATGGTGACCGCAAGGAAGCGACCCGAGAGGAGGACGACACGGCCGGACCCCGCGACCTGCTGCGACGGTTCCGCCCGGCCGGCACCCCGGGCGCGGCCGCGCGCGCCGGGGTGCCCGTGGACCGGGCCGCGGAGGCCGCGGCCGAGCTCGGACCCGTCCTGGGGCGCCTCGCTGAGGTTCAGGCGGAGTGCGCGCGCATGCGCGAGCAGGCCGGCCGCGACGCCCACGAGCTGCGCGAGCGGGCCCGTGAGCAGGCGGCCGGCCTGGTCGTGGCGGCGCGGGAGCGGGCCGAGGGCGAACGCACCGAGCTGGCCGCGCAGGCGCGGGCCAAGGCCGACAGCGCGTCGGCCAGCCGAGTCGTGGAAGCCGAGGAGCAGGCCGCCGCCCTGCGCGAGCGGGCTGAGCGGCGGATGCCCTCCCTCGTCGCCAGGGTGGTGGCCGCGGTGCTGGCCACCGGAGCCGAGGAAGCCGTCGGCGCGGCGACGAGGGAGGCGCCGTGAGCGCTGCCTGGGTGGCCGGCAGCGTGCGCGCCAGAGCGCTCGCCCAGCGGCGGCTGGGGGCCGGCGCCACGCGGGAGCTGGCCGCCTCCGCCTCGCTGGAGGTCGCCTTGGCGGCCCTGGCCGCCACTCCGTACGGGCACGGGGTCCGCTCGGGGCAGCCCCTGGCCGAGACGCAGCGGGCGGTCGCCGCCACCCTGCTGTGGCATCTGCGGGTGCTGGCCGGGTGGTTGCCGCAAGGAGGGTCGGACATGCTGCGCCTGCTGGCGGGCTGGTTCGAGATCGCCAATGTCGACGAGCTGCTCCACCACCTGGCCGGGAAGACCCCGGAGGAACCATTCCGTCTGGGCGCCCTGGCGACCGCCTGGCCACGGCTGGCAACCGCACGCTCGACGGTCGAGCTCCGGGAGCGGCTGGCGGCAGCGCCATGGGGGGATCCCGGCGAGGCCACGGCGCGGTCGGTGCAGCTCGGCATGCGACTGTCGTGGATGGCGCAGATCGGCGCGGAGCTGGAGAGGGCCGCACCGTGGGCGGCGGGGGCGGCCGCGCTGCTGGTCGCACGCGAGCGTTTCGTCGCGGGACACGATCTACCAGCCGCGGCGCTCCCGCGCGCCCGGCGGCTCCTGGGACCGGAGGCCCTGGCGGCCACCTCGCTGGCCGAGCTGGCGCGGCGCCTGCCAGCCCGCGCCCACTGGGCGCTGGAGGACGTCGCCGCTCCCGAGGAGCTGTGGCACGCGGAGGCGAAGTGGTGGTCCCGTGTGGAGCGGGACGGCTTCTCACTGCTCGGAGACGCCGGGCTGGGGTCGGCGCCGGTGCTCGGGACGGTCGCCGTGCTGGCCACCGACGCCTGGCGGGTGCGGGCCGCCCTGGAGATCGCGGCCAGAGGCGGCGGGCCGCTGGAGGTCTTCGATGGCCTGGGCTGAACGGTTGCGGCCGGTGCGGATGGAGCGGGTCGCCGTGGTCGCTCCGGTGGAGACGTTGCCCGAGGTGCTCGCGCGCGTGGCGGACGCGGGCACCGTAGAGTTGGACGAGGCCGCCACCCCCGAGGCGGGCGTCCGGGAGGTCGGGCAGGCCGCGGTCGTGCGCGAGAGTGTCGCCGCGCTCGCCGGCTGGGCGCCTGCCGATGCGGTGGCCGGCCTGGCGGAAAGGCTCGGCGGGGCCGGCGGCACGCTAGTGCCCCTACCGCGGCCGCGCGGGGTCGACACGCCGACGCTGCTGCGCTCCGCCGGGGTGCGACGGTCGCTGACCCCACTGGTCGAGACCTACGGCACGGTGCCCTACGCTGACGTCGACCCCACCGTCGTGGTCGCCGCCACCTACGTGCTGATGTTCGGCATGATGTTCGGCGACGTCGGCCATGGCGCGATGCTGCTGCTCGCCGCAGCCGCGCTGTGGGCGGGACGGCCACGACGGCTGGCACGCTGGCGTCGCGCCGCAACCTTGGTCGCCGGCGCTGGCGTGACCAGTACACTGTTCGGGCTGCTGTACGGGGAGTGCTTCGGACCGAGCGGGCTGGTGTCGGTCCTGTGGCTGTCGCCGCTTGACCACCCGGTCCCACTGCTGCTGGCGGCGCTCGGGGTGGGTGCTGTGCTGCTGGCGGGCGCTTATGCTCTGGGGACGGTCAACCGCTGGCGAGAGGGCGGCCTGCCGGTCGTTCTCTACGCGCCGTCGGGGATCGCCGGGTCCATGCTGTTCCTCGGGCTGGGCTTGGTCGCGGGGGGCCTCGGCCTGCACCGGGCCTGGCTGCTGGCCGCTGGTGCAGTAGTGGCGGCGGCCGGGCTCACGCTGGCCTTCACTGGGTTCTTCGTCGAAGCGGGCGGCGGCGGCTCCGGGGTCGCCCAGGCGTCGGTCGAGCTATTCGACGTGGTGATACGGCTGGGCTCCAACCTGGTGTCGTTCGCCCGGCTGGCCGCCTTCGGCCTGACCCATGCAGCGCTTGGCGCGGTGGTGTGGGACGCCGCCGCGGGGCTGTGGCGCCAGGGCGGGGCCATCGCATGGGCGGCGGCGGTGGTGTTCGTGGTTGGCAATGCGCTGGCGTTCGGCCTGGAGGCGCTGGTCGCCGGTGTGCAGGCGCTGCGCCTGGAGTACTACGAGCTGTTCTCACGGGTGTTCCTGGGCCAGGGCCGGCCGTTTCGCCCCTGGCACGTTCCGATCTCCTCCGAGGGGGACCTTCCATGACGGTCTGGCTGATCTGCCTACCGGTGGTCGCCGTCGCGGCCGCCATGACGCATCTGGGACTGCGGCGCGGTGGCAAGCGGGCCGTGCGCTCCCTGGTCGCGCTCGACATCGCCTTGGCGCTGGGTGCGCTGGTCGTCCTGGCCGTGGCGCTGTCGCCACGGCCAGCGACGGCGGCGGCACGGAGCGCAGGTGTCGCCGAGCAGGGCGTGGCGGCACAGGCCGCCACGCCCAAGAACGGGTCGGCGCTGCTTGGCGCGGCGATCGCCGTCGCCGGGTCGTCGATTGGGGCGGCGATCGCCGTCGCCTACACGGGCGCCGCGGCGCTGGCGGCGATGAGCGAGCGCCCGGAGTTGTTTGGCCGCGCCATGGTGATCGTGGGCCTGGCGGAGGGCATTGCCATCTACGGCTTGATCGTTGGCATCATTCTCATCGGGCAGGCGTGAGCCATGGCACGGGTCGCGGTCATTGGTGAGCTGACCCGGGTGCAGGGCTTTGCCCTGGCCGGCGCGGTGGTGGTGGCCGCCGAGGGTCCGGAGGCGGTGCGCGCGGCCTGGTCGTCGCTGGACGAGGAGGTCGCGGTGGTGGTGCTGACCTCCGCGGCCGCGGCGGCGCTGGGCGAGGGGCTGGAGCCACGGCACTGGCCGCTGACGGTGGTGATGCCCCCGTGAGCGAAGCGAAAAAGGCCTGGGCGGACGACCCGCTCGCCCCTGTCCGGGACTGCCTGCTGGCGCGGGCGCGGGCGGACGCGGAGCGGGTCCGCGCGGAAGCCGCGGCCGAGGCCGAAGCCGTGCTCGCCCAGGCACGCCAGCGGGCCGAGGCGATCCTGGCCGAGGCCAGGGAGCGGGGTGCATCGCAAGGAGTCCGCGTCACCGCCGCGGCGGGGGCGCGGGCGCGCCGCCGAGCGCGCGGCCTGCTGCTCGCCAGCCAGCGGCAGGCATACGAGACGCTGCGGCGACGGAGCCGCGACGCCGTCCGGGCCCTGCGCGACAACCCGAACCACCTGCTGCTGCGCCAGCGGCTGGAGCGGGTCGCGCGGGACCTGGCGGGCCCGGGCGCGGCCGTCATCGGGACTGCCGACGGCGGCGTGGTGGCCGAGGCTCCCGGCCGGCGGGTCGACTGCTCCCTGGACGCGCTGGCCGACCGAGCGGTCGACGCGCTCGGCGCGGAGGCGGAAGGGCTGTGGGCGCCATGACCGCGCAGGCCCACGTGGTCCGGGTGAACGGCCCACTGGTCCAGGTCGAGGGACTCACCGGGGTCGCCATGCTGGATGCGGTCGAACTCGGCGCGCAGCGGCTGCCCGGCGAGGTCGTCGCCATCCGCGGCGACCTGGCCACCGTGCAGGCCTACGAGTACACCGGTGGGCTCACCCCCGGCGCGGCGGCGACCTCCCGCGGCGAACCGCTGTCCGCGCCGCTTGGCCCCCACCTGCTCGGCGGGGTGTTCGACGGGCTGCTGCGCCCGCTCGCCGGCGCCGGCACCTGGCTCACCCCCGACCGCCGCAACCAGGGGGACGGTCGCCTGTGGAGCTTCACGCCGACCGCCGTCGAGGGGGCCACCGTGGTGCCGGGCACGCCGCTGGGCACAGTGGAGGGCGCCGGCGCGGTCCCCTACCTGGTGCTGGCGCCGCCAGGGATCGGCGGCCGCGTCGAGGCGGTGCGCCCGGCGGGCGCCTATCCAGCCACGGCGCCGCTGGTGCGGATCGCCGGCCACGACGTGGCGATGGTCCTGCGCTGGCCGGTCCGGCGCCCCAAGCCGTACCGGGACCGGTTGGACGAGGTGGTGCCGCTGCTCACCGGCCAGCGCGTCATCGACCTGCTGCTGCCCGTGCCGAAGGGCGGCACCGCCGCGGTGCCTGGAGGCTTCGGCACCGGCAAGACCGTCCTGCTGCAGCAGATCACCAAGTGGTGCGACGCCGACGTGATCGTCTACGTGGGCTGCGGCGAGCGCGGCAACGAGATGGCCGACGTCGTCGCGGAGCTGTCCGAGCTGTCGGACCCTCGCACCGGCGGGCGACTCGCCGATCGCACGGTGGTCATCGCCAACACCTCCAACATGCCGATGATGGCGCGGGAGGCCAGCGTCTACAGCGCCGTCACGGTCGCCGAGCACTTCCGCGACATGGGCCGCGACACGGTGGTCATCGCCGACTCGACCTCCCGCTGGGCAGAGGCCCTGCGCGAGCTGGCCTCCCGCAGCGGTGCGCTGCCCGCCGAAGAAGGCTACCCCGCCGACCTCGCCTCCGCGCTGGCCGCCTTCTACGAGCGTGCCGGCCGTGTCACCACCTCGGGCGGGCTCCAGGGGTCGGTGACGATCATCGGCGCGGTCTCGCCGCCGGGCGGCGACATGACCGAGCCGGTCACCACCCACACACAGCGCTTCGTCCGCTGCCTGTGGACCTTGGACCGCGACCTCGCCTACGCCCGCCACTACCCCGCGGTGTCCTGGACGGCGTCGTTCGCTCGCGACGTCGAGGCGGTCGCCGCCTGGCAGGCGCGCAACGGCGACCCCGGCTGGGCGCAGCGCAGAGCGCGGGTCGCCGCGCTGCTGGCCGAGGCGGACCGGCTCGGCGCATTGGCGGAGCTGGTGGGCGCGGCCGCGCTGCCCGCCCACGAACGCGTGGTGCTGCTCGGCGGCCGCCTGCTGCGGGAGGCCGTCCTCCAGCAGAGCGCGCTCAGCCCGCAGGACGCCTTCTCCGACGCCGAGCGGACCACCGCGCTCGCCCAGGCCGCGCTCGACGTGGTCGACGGCTGCCAGGCGCTGGCGGACCGGGGCGTGCCCGGCTCCACCATCGAGGAGCAGGATTTCTCGCCGCTGCTGCGTGCCCGCAGCTGCGCGGCCCGCTGGTGGTGGTCCGCGGCACGGCCGGGGTCGGCTGGGACGAGCTCGCGCAGGTCCGCCTGGACTCCGGACCGAGGCGGCACGGCCTGGTGCTGGAGGTCGACCACGACCTGGCGATCATCCAGGTGCTGGAGGGCACCGACGGGATGGATCCGGACAGGACCCGGGTGGCGTTCTCCGGCACCCCGATGCGCGTCCCGGTCGGTGCCGGCTGGCTCGGCCGGGTGTGCAACGGCCGCGGCGAGCCGGTCGACGGCGGCCCACCGGTCTTCGGCGCCGACACCGCTCCGATCAACGGCGCCCCCCTCAACCCCACCCGCCGCGAGCCCCCGGCAGAGCCCGTGCTGACCGGCGTCTCGGTGATCGACGCCCTCATGACCCTGGTCCGCGGCCAGAAGCTGCCGGTGTTCTCCAGCGCGGGCCTACCGCACCTGGACCTGGCGACCCAGATCGCCGCGCAGGCCTCGGCCGGTGGCGAGCCGTTCAGCGTGGTGTTCGCCGCGATGGGGCTCACCCACGCCGAAGCCGCCGCGGTCCGCGACTCGCTGGAGGAACGCTCCGCCGCCGGCGAGCTCGCCCTGTTCCTCAACCTCGCCGACGACCCGGTGATCGAGCGCATCCTCACCCCGCGCCTGGCGCTGACCGTCGCCGAGCACCTCGCCTTCGCCCTCGGCCGCCACGTGCTGGTGGTCATGGCCGACATGACCAGCTACTGCGAGGCGCTTCGCGAGGTCTCGATCGCGCGCGGCGAGATCCCGGCCCGCCGCGCCTACCCCGGCTACCTGTACAGCGACCTGGCCTCCCTCTACGAGCGTTGCGGCCGCATCCGGGGCACGGCCGGGTCGGTCACGGTGCTGCCGGTGCTCACCATGCCCGCCGGCGACATCACCCACCCGGTCCCGGACCTCACCGGCTATATCACCGAAGGCCAGATCGTGCTGTCCCCCGACGCCCACGCGCGGGGCAGCTATCCACCCGTGGACCCGCTGTCCTCGCTGTCGCGGCTGATGCGCAAGGGCATCGGTCCCGGCCGCACCGTCCCCGAGCACCTGGACATGGCCGCCCAGATCCTGGCCGCGCTGGCCCGTGCCCGCCAGGCGCGCGAGCTCGCCGAACTGGTCGGCGCCGGCGCGCTCAGCGCCACCGACCGCAGCTACCTGGAGCTGGAGCGAGCGTACGAGCGCACGCTCGCCAGCCAGCGGCCGAGCGAGTCCCGCAGCCTGGCTGACACCTTCCAGCGCGCCTGGCGCGTGCTGTCGGTGCTGCCCCGACGCGAGCTCACCATGCTCTCCGCCCAGGCGCTGGACGGCCACTACCAGCAGGCAGCACCGTGAGCGCCCCAGGGGGGATACGGGTGCCTCCCGGGCGCGCGGGGAGACTGTGGCTACGCGGCCGGCTCCAGGTCGCCGAACGCGGGCTGGACCTGCTCGACCGCAAACTGCGCATCCTGCGCAGGGAGCACGAACGGCTGGCGCTGCTCGCCCAGCGGACCGGCGAAGCATGGGAGCACGCCTGCCGGGAAGCCGAGACATGGCTGCTGCGCGCGGCGCTGCTGAGTGGACAGCGCGCCCTGCGGCTCTCGGCGGCCAGCCCTGCCGCCAAGGTCACCATCGCCTGGCGCGACACCATGGGCCTCAGATACCCCGCCGAAGCGACCTGTGACCTCGCCACGGAGGCGTCGCCGCCCCTGCCGGGCACCGCCGCGCTGGCCCCCGCGATGGCAGCACACCGGGCCGCACTCGCCGCCGCCGTCCAGCATGCGGCGGCCACCGCGGCCCTGGAAATCGTGGCCGACGAGATCGCCGCCACCAGCCAGCGGCTCCGGGCCATCCAGGACCGCTGGATCCCCCGCCTGCAAGCCACCCTGGCCGAGGTGGAACTCGCCCTGGACGAGTCGGAGCAGGCCGACGCCGCCCGCCTGCGACGCGCCGCGGCCACCCAGGCCGGCACCATCGGGAGGTCACCATGATCACGCGCATTCTGGTGGCGGTGGATGACTCTCCGGCGTCGATGGAGGCCGCCCGGACCGCCGTGGAACTTGCGGCCAGCCTCGGGGCGCGGCTGCGGGTGGTCAACGTCCTGCGTGACCACCCGCTCAGCCAGGCGCTCGAGCACGTCTCCGGGTACGGCGACGTCGGCGAGCGCCGCCACATCGCAGCAGCGGGCGTGCTCGGCCAGGTGGCGGCGCTCGCGCAGGCGTCAGGCGTGGAGGTCGAGACCCATCAGATGGAAGGGGTGCCGGCCCGGTGCATCCTGGCCCAGGCCACCGCCTGGCCGGCCGACCTGATCGTGATCGCCAAGTCCGACCAGCAGCGCCGCGCGGGAGAGCCCTACGTCGGCAGGGAGACCGCCAATGTGCTCGAGTTCGCCGAGCAGCCGGTCCTCGTCACCTCCCCGCGGGACTAAGCCACCCTCCCATACCCGGTCGGTAGAGCCACCGGAGTGCGGTCGGCCGAGCTCGTATGCACCGCACCCACGCCAGACACCTTTCGTCGGCAACGAAGCTACGTCGAGCCGGGGACCCGCTTCCGCTGGAACCGGAGTCCGCCCAGCGGTCTGCACCAGCGGTCAGGAAGTCCCAAACCCTTGGATCGCCGGTGGTCGTGACGCAGATGCCACGCCAGCTCGTTGCGGCTCGCAAACCGCAGTTCGCATTTCGGGCATTGCACGGCAATCATGGTTGCCACCTCACTTCTTCCCACGGCGACCCGTATTCCACAGGCGGCTCCACCACGACCCTAGGCCGGGACGGGATCGGCGGGTAGGGAAGAACGTCCCGCTCGGCCAGGGTCGCTAGCGGCGTTGCTTCAGCGGCTGGTCAGGCGGAAGACCTGACCGTCGCGCGCCATTTCGCCGAACGGAGGCCGCTCGCCACGGTCCAGCGCCCTGATGGTGGGCTGCCGATGTGCGCGAACACCAGACGCCGCACCCCAGCCGCCTCGCCTCCTCGGCCACCTGCAGCAGGTCGAGGTGGCCGCCGACCCCACCAGCGAAGCGGATGGGCCGGTTCCAGCCAGCCGCCTCGGCGAACATCAGATCGGCCTTCTGTGCCCAGGCCGGGAACTCCCCGAACTCCGGCGCCCACACCGCCCGTCGGCCGGCCGCCACGATCTCGTAGCCGACGGTCGGGTGGCTGGTGTGGACGACCGGACGTAGCTCGATTCGCAACGGCGGGGAGTCGAACTCCCCCACATGGGCGGTGAGGCCTCGCACCCGGGCCAGCGCGCGGATCCCGGCGCCCAGCTCCGCATCGCTCACCGCTCCAGCCACCGAGGACTTGCCTGCGATGCAGCCAGCCGGCCAGCACCCCGCCCATGGTCATAGCGGAGGATGGCCGCGGGTCGGCTGGCGTCGGGGAGTTCACCCGGGTCCAGTGGGTAGGCGCTGCCGTGGTGACGCAGCGCCTCGACCATGGCCAGGTCGAGCAGGTCGACATCACCCGGTTGGGCTCGCTCGTGGATCTCGATGGTGTCACCGGCCGCGTCGGCGATTCCCCAACGCTCGGCGTTCATGGGAACCAGAAGGGTCTCGACCGCTCCCCGGACGGCGGCCAGCACCACCTGATCCAGGTCCCTGATGGCCAGCTCGGTGCCAGCCAGCCGGCGCCAGCGCGCGACGGCTTCCCGTTGCGCTTGCGCGAAGTCGTCACGTACCAGCGGCCAGGTCTGCTGGTGCAACCTGGCCGGGCCCAACCTGTCGGGATTGCAGTGCAGGTGCTGTTCGAAGAGGTGCGGGTAGGTGCTGGCCGCGTGGTAGATCGGCACCAGATAGTCGACCGCGGCCAGCAGCAGCGGGGCATTGGCGTCCCGGATCGCTGCGCGGACGCCGTGATCGACCTCTCGGAAGTACCGCAGGATGCGATCCTTGGCATCGTCGGAGCCGACACCGTGGCCGTGGAAGACCGCAGCGGGTCGTTCGCCTCGCCGGGCGAGGCCGGCTTCGTGGAGCTGGAGCTGCTCTTCGCGGTCGTCGAGGCGCATGGCGTCGGCCAGGCTGGATGGCGCGCCCGGCAGGTTGACGGCTCGAAGCCCTTCCCGGTCGCCCTTCCACAGCCGCACCCGGCCCTGGCTCAATGCGAGCACGTAGAAGCGTCCGTCGCCGCACAGCAACGGCAGCAGCGGTTTGACATGGAAGTGCTGGCCGACCATGACCAGTTCGCGCGGCCGGAACGGCAACTGCAGGTGGCGTGCCGGACCCTGGCCCAGGAACAGCGCCAGGCCGCCGCCGGGCGCTCTCCAGAATGCAGGCTGCTCGACCAGTGCAGCGGCTGGAGCGAGCAGGCGGCGCGCCCGGTGCTCGCGCACGCCAGCGGCGTCGAGCCGGTGCGTGGCCTCTCGAAGCAGGTTGCGCAACCGCATCCCGTCCTGACGTTCAGCCGGCCCCACCCCATGGGTGGGTAGGAAGATCGACACGGCAACGCCCTCATCCTGGTCAGCCAACGCAAGGAGTCCTTGCCTGGACAGCGGTTGCATCCTCTGCCCCTCCCCATCCAAAGCGATCCCACCACCCCAACGCTAGGCCGCCTGACCGGCGGTCAGCAGTGCCGACGGTCCCGACAACCCAAGGTCCGTAGCCGCGCAACCCGGCACGTTCAAGGACGCGGCCCGGCCGGTCGGCTCGATCAGGCCAAGGTTGGCCTGAGCACCTGGAGGCCCGGGCCACTGGAGGCGTTCTCCCCTGTTCTGGGGAAGTCCACCCCGCTAGCCGGGCGTTCCGCACATGAGAGTTGGTTGGGGTGGAGAGGTCATGATGGCCTCCGATCAGTCAGCTCGCCCAGCGCGGGCGGGTCGGGTCGACGTTGAGCAACTCCAACAGGCTGGCCTGCAACGGCGGTGG
>WNGP01001259.1_pt1 | contig 20674 bp, 19 predicted proteins | sample 5407671 | NCBI WGS metagenome assembly WNGP01 (sample SAMN13153381, study PRJNA577476) | soil metagenome | isolation source: 40 cm soil or saprolite under Garry oak tree replicate 2 | place: USA:California | collected 2016-06-15 | reverse complement strand
CGAGCTGCCGATGGAATACGCGCTCGAGCTGAACCGGCTGATCGAGCTGCAGATGGAGGGGGCGGTCGGCTGATGTCGGCTGGACTACAGGGAGCGATCGAGTCCGCTCCCGTCACAAGGCTGCACGAGCACGGGTCCTACGACCCGGCGGACTTCGCCGTGCCCGGCGGCCGCGAGGAGGAGTGGCGCTTCACCCCGCTGCGCCGCCTGCGCGGGCTGCACACGGACAACCCGCCGGCTCCGTCCGCGAAGGTGACCGTGGAAGTGGACCCAGCGCCCGAGGTCAAGATCTCTACGGCCGAACGGGCTGGCGGTCTGCCCGGCCGCAGCTTTATCCCGTCTGACCGGGTGAGCGCCCAGGCGTACGCGAGCTTCGACGAGGCGACCGTGATCACGGTCCCGGCCGAGACCGACGCGTCGCGGCCTACTGTCGTCACCGTGAGCGGAATGAAGGGGGAAGGGGAGGTGGGCGGGGGCAGCGGATACGGCCACCTGCTGGTGCAGGCCGAGCCGTTCTCCCGGGCCGTGGTCGTGCTCGACCACCGGGGCAGCGCCACCTACGCCGACAACGTCGAGCTGGTGGTCGGGGACAGCGCCTCGCTGTCCGTGGTCAGCCTGCAGGACTGGGCCGACGACGCGGTGCACCTGACGCACCACTACGCCACGCTGGGCCGGGACGCCAAGCTGCGGCACGCCGCCGTCACGCTGGGCGGGAACCTGGTCCGGCTGGCGCCCTCGGTCAGGTACGGCGCTCCTGGCGGCGACGCCGAGCTGACCGGGCTGTACTTCGCCGACGCGGGCCAGCACCTGGAGCACCGGCTGTTCGTCGACCATGACGTGCCGCGCTGCCGCAGCAGGGTCACGTACAAGGGCGCGCTGCAGGGCGAGGACGCGCACGCGGTCTGGATCGGCGACGTGCTGATCAGGCCCGAGGCGACCGGCACCGACACCTACGAGTACAACAGGAACCTGGTGCTGACCGACGGCACCCGGGTGGATTCGGTGCCGAACCTGGAGATCCTCACCGGGGAGATCGTCGGGGCCGGGCACGCCAGCGCCAGCGGCAGGCTCGAGGATCATCACCTGTTCTACCTGATGGCTCGCGGCATTCCGTTCGAAGAAGCCCGCAGACTGGTCATCCGCGGGTTCTTCGGCCAGCTGATCGACACCATCGAGGTGCCCGAGCTGCGGGACCGTATCACGGCGGCCATCGAGACCGAGCTGACGAAGTCCCTACCTTCAGGAGTGCGGTGATGACGGAGACCAATACCCCGGTGTACGTCCGGGCCTGCGCTCTGTCCGACATTCCGGTCGAGGGCGTCCTCGGCGTCGAGATAGCGGACGAGCCGGTCGCGGTGGCCCGGGCCGAAGGCGAGATCTACGCGATACGCGACGTGTGCTCGCACGCCGAGGTGCCGCTGTCCGAGGGCGAGATCTACGACCACACGGTGGAGTGCTGGCTGCACGGATCCTGTTTCGACCTGCGTACCGGGCAGTCCACCGGGCTGCCGGCCACCGAGCCGGTCCCCGTCTACCCCGTCAAGATCGAAGGCGACGACGTCTATGTCGCGCTCACCATGAACAAGGAGTCATAACGTGGCCACCCTCGAGATCCGCGATCTGCACGTCAGCGTGGAAGAGAGCGTAGGCGTCCACCGGGAGATCCTGCGCGGCGTGAACCTGACCGTCCGCGAGGGCGAGACCCACGCCATCATGGGCCCGAACGGCTCCGGCAAGTCCACCCTGGCCTACGCTATCGCCGGCCACCCCAAGTACCTGGTCACCCGGGGCAGCGTCACGCTCGATGGCGAGGACGTGCTGGCCATGGGCGTGGACGCCCGCGCCCGGGCGGGCCTGTTCCTGGCCATGCAGTACCCCGTCGAGGTGCCCGGCGTGTCCGTGTCGAACTTCCTGCGGACCGCGGTCACGGCGGTCCGGGGCGAGGCGCCGAAGCTGCGCACCTTCGTCAAGGAACTGCGCGCCGCGATGTCCGCGCTGTCCATGGACCCGGCCTTCGCCGAGCGCAACCTGAACGAGGGCTTCTCCGGCGGGGAGAAGAAGCGGCACGAGATCCTGCAGCTCGAGCTGCTCAACCCGAAGATCGCGATCCTGGACGAGACAGACTCGGGCCTGGACATCGACGCGCTCAAGGTAGTGTCCGAGGGCGTCAACCGGTTCCGCGAGCAACCCGGCCACGGGGTGCTGCTGATCACGCACTACACCCGGATCCTGCGGTACGTGAAGCCGGACTTCGTGCACGTGTTCGTGGCCGGCCGCATCGTCGAGGAAGGCGGCCCCGAGCTGGCCGACCTGCTGGAGAACGAGGGCTACGAGAAGTTCGCCGGGGTCCCGGCATGAGCACGTACCCGTACCACCTCGACGTCGAGGCCATCCGGGCCGACTTTCCCGCGCTGGCCAGGACGGTACGCAACGACAAGCCGCTGATCTACCTGGACTCAGGCGCGACCTCGCAGAAGCCCGTCCAGGTGCTCGACGCCGAACGGGAATTCTACGAGCGGCACAACTCGGCCGCGCACCGCGGCACCCACCTGCTCGGCGAGGAGGCCACCGACGTCTACGAGGGCGCCCGGGCCAAGGTCGCAGCGTTCCTGGGTGCCGACGTCGGCGAGATCGTGTTCACCAAGAACGCCACCGAGGCGATCAACCTGGTCGCCTACGCGCTGAGCGGGCCTGGGCGGCTCCAGGTGCGGCCCGGTGACGAGATCCTGATCACCGAGATGGAGCACCACGCCAACCTGGTGCCGTGGCAGCAGTTGTGCGAGCGGACCGGCGCCACCTTGCGCTGGCTGGATGTCACCCCCGAGGGGCGGCTCGACCTAGACCACCTGGACAGCATGATCACCGGGCGTACCAGGATCGTCGCGGTGACCCACCAGTCAAACGTCACCGGCACGATCCCGCCGGTGGCCGAGATCGCCCGGGCGGCGCACGAGAGGGGCGCGCTGGTGCTGGCCGACGCGGCCCAGTCGGTGCCGCACCAGCCGGTCGACGTGGCCGCGCTCGGCGTGGACTTCCTGGCCTTCTCGGCGCACAAGATGCTCGGGCCGTACGGGATCGGCGTGCTGTTCGGCCGCGCCGGCCTGCTTGAGGCCATGCCGCCGTTCCTGACCGGGGGGTCGATGATCGAGGTGGTGCGGATGGAAGGCAGCACGTTCCTGCCACCGCCGCAGCGGTTCGAGCCCGGCGTGCCCGCCGTGGCCGAGGCTGCCGGACTGGCCGCCGCCGTCGATTACCTCACCGCGCTGGGCATGGGCAACGTGGCCGCGCACGAGGAGTCGCTAACCGCGCACGCCCTGGACGCGCTGCGCGAGATCAACGGCGTGCGCATCCTCGGGCCGGACACCACCAAGGACCGCGGCGGCGCCGTCGCCTTCGAGGTCGACGGCGTCCACCCGCACGATGTGGGCCAGGTGCTCGACGAAATCGGTATCGCGGTACGCACCGGCCACCACTGCGCCTGGCCGCTGCACCGGGCGCTTGGCGTGCAGGCCAGCACCCGGGCCACCTTCTACGTGTACAACACCCACGACGAGGTGGACGCGATGGCAGACGGAATCCGCTACGCCCAGCGCTTCTTCGGCGCCCGCCAGTAAGCCGGATGACGGCGCCGGCTTTCAGTGTTAGAGAAGGACGTGATGCAGCTTCAGTCGATGTACCAGGACATCATCCTGGACCACTACCGCAACCCTCACCACAAGGGCCTGCGGGATCCTTTCGATGCCGAAGTGCACCACGTCAACCCGGTCTGTGGCGACGAGGTAACGCTGCGGGTCACCCTCAAGGACGTCGACGGCGAACCGGTCGTCGAGGACGTGTCGTATGACTCGCTGGGCTGCTCGATCAGCCAGGCGAGCGCCTCGGTGATGAGCGACCTGGTTATCGGCAAGCCGGTGGGCGAGGCCATGACCATCAGCCAGGCGTTCCTCGAGCTCATGCAGTCCAAGGGCGAAGGGGAGCCGGACGAGGGCGTGCTCGAGGACGCGGTGGCGTTCGCCGGCGTGTCGAAGTACCCGGCCAGGATAAAGTGCGCCCTGCTCGGCTGGATGGCATGGAAGGACGCAACCGTGCGGGCCATGGAGGTAGCGCATTGACATCCTCCGCCGCCTTGAAGGGCGGGGATTCCAGCCGCGACGTGCGGTCGCGCTGTAGGTTCGCGGTTCGCAGGCCCGGTATCCCGGAAGCCTCCCCGCGCAGCTACGGCATGCCCTGCCGCGGTTTCATGCCAGGTGGTGCAGGTATCCGCTTGACTCTTGCAGACAGCTTGAAAATATCACGTCGCACTGACATTCCATGGGAGGTGGAGCGGCGTTTCCTCCTCGGCCTGAAGGCCGGGGTCTCAACGTTGCAATTCTTATGACGGAGAACGCGACCACTGAGAACGTGACCGCTCAGGAAGCGGCCCCGGAGCTCACCGCCGAGCAGGAGGACGTGCTCGAGGCGCTGCGCGACGTGGTGGACCCTGAACTCGGGATCAACGTGGTGGACCTCGGCCTGGTCTACGGCGTCGACGTGGACGCCGAGCGGATCGCCACCATCGACATGACGCTGACCAGCGCCGCGTGCCCGCTGACGGACGTGATCGAGGATCAGGCCCGGGAGGCGCTCGAGGGTGTGGTGGCGGACTTCCGCATCAACTGGGTGTGGATGCCGCCGTGGGGTCCGGAGAGCATCACCGACGACGGACGCGAGCAGCTTCGCGCCCTCGGCTTCAACATCTAGGGCCGGATGTAGAACGGCTCGGCGTAGGCCGAGATCCAGGCGTCGACTTGGTCTGGCTCGCTCTCGCCCGGGAACGTGACGTCGATCGGGAATCCTTGTTGCGGCACGCCCTGGACCGCCCGCTGGACCGCGTCGAGGACCTGCCGGTGCGCGGTCTGGCTGGCCGGGTCGTCCAAGGTGACGGAGATGACCAGGCCTTCGCCCTGGCCGGAAACCGATAGCCAGGCCCGGGACGCCTGCCGCACGCCGGGAACCAAGTTCAGCGCCGTCCTTATCTCGCTGAGGAGCGGGACCGGGTCGGCGGGCGGACGGCCCACCCGGACCTGGCCGCCGTCCGTGACCACCAGGGTCGCGGCCAGGTAGCCGACGCCTTCAGGGTAGATGGGCACGCTGGCCTCCGCGCCCGGGTTCAGCGCGATGCCGACGCCGGCCGGCATCCTCCTGGCCAGGTCGGCCGCCGGGACCACGATGTGCGGCATGGTGGCGAACGGGGGCACCGGGTCCCGGTCGAGCCAGCTGGCCAGCCGCCCGGCCGAGGTGAACGCGGGCACGAACTCGGCACCCAGGTAGGTGACGGTGGGCAGCCTCACCGCTGACCCGTCGGTGACCGGGCGGGTATCGGGCAGCGGAAGCCAGAGCCGCCCTCGGCTAAGCTCGTCAAGCAGGTCGGTGACGTGGTCGGGATCCTTGACGGCGGCGGCCAGGGCATGCTCGATGGCCGCCGACGTGGCTGGGGTGGCCGGAGCCTGGCTGCCAGGGTCTCCCTGACCCCAGGCCATGGCCCCGGGCCGCACGAAGGTGGCGCCTTGCGACATGGCGGAGGTCGGAGTCGTCGGCTTCATACGTGTTCCTGTCATCGTCATCAAATGGCTAAGGGCACTCCGCTGGAGCCGGACGGCTGCCGCCGGGGTGAGGCAACATAATACGGATAGTAAGCATGATGAGGCAGTGCGTAGTGAAGAATCGTGCCGCAGGTGGCGGTCGCTGGGTGGAAGTTCCGCCAGAGCGCCTGGTGTCCTGGATTGTCACGTTCGCGCAGCGTCATGGCGGAGTCGATGGGACCGTCCCGGCCAGGCCGGTAACGCCCGGTGGGCCCGTCACGTTTACGGCCGCGGACGGGGCCGCGGCCGAGTGCCACCCTCCGTTCCCGCCCGCCCCCCTCGGCGGCCCGCCCGCGCTCTCCGGTGGCCCGGCGCTCTCCGGTGGCCCGGCGGAGACGGAGCCGGCCGCCGAGGTGCGTACGGCTGCGGAGGCGCTCGCGGCGCACGCGGCGGCGGACCGCACGGTCGGCGTCCTGCTGGTGCGCCTGGGCGGCTACGCGGTTGGCGTGTTCTCAGGGTCGCCGCCCCGGCTGGTGAGCTCAAAGACAGGCAGCAGGCCGGTGCACGGCCGCAGCGCGGCGGGCGGCTGGTCGCAGCACCGCTTCGCCAGGCGCCGGGAGAACCAGGCCGCGACGGCACTGCGGGCCGCCGCCGGCGCCGCGGCCGAGGTGTTCGGCCGGTACGGTCCTGACCGGCTCGATGCCGTGGTGCTTGGCGGCGACAAGCGATCCGCCGCCGGGCTGCGCGATGATGCCCGCCTGGAGAAGTATCTAGCCAAGGCGACCGGGCGCTTCCTGACCGTGCCTGACCCGCGGCTGGCCGTGCTGCGGGACATCCCCCGCGCCTTCCTGGCCATCCGCATCCGGCTGACCGAGCCGGAATCCGATGGCCCGGCCCCGGCAGACCAAGTAAAGTAGATGTCATGCTCCTCACCTCGGACTAGGGACACACCCAGGGGAGAGGTCTGTCCGTTTCCGGTCCTTAGGAGCAGTAAGTCATGATCGTGGCAACCGAAATCGAACTGCGGGCTGGCGCACGCCTGCTGCTTGACGGTGCGTCGTTCCAGGTGTCCGCCGGGGACCGGATCGGCCTGGTCGGCCGGAACGGCGCGGGGAAGACCACGCTGGCCAAGGTGCTGGCCGGGGAGGCCCAGCCGGCCGCCGGGTCGGTGCGCCGGTCAGGCACGGTCGGGTACCTGCCGCAGGACCCGCGGACCGGGAACCTGGACATGCTGGCCATCGACCGGGTGCTGTCGGCCCGCGGGCTCGACCAGCTGCGCGCCGAACTCCGGGCGGCCGAAGCGGAGATGGCCGGTTCCGACTCCGCCGCGACGGCCGACGCGATCCGCAGGTACGGCGGGCTGGAAGAGCGGCTCGCGGTGCTCGGCGGGTACGCGGCCGAGTCGCAGGCTGCCTCGATCACCGCCAGCCTGGGCCTGCCTGACCGGGTGCTGCACCAGCCGCTGCACACCCTGTCCGGCGGCCAGCGGCGCCGGGTCGAGCTGGCCAGGATCCTGTTCTCCGGCTCCGAGGCCATGCTCCTCGACGAGCCGACCAACCATCTGGACGCCGACTCGGTGGCCTGGCTGCGCGATCACCTCAAGAGCTACCGCGGCGGCCTGGTGGTGATCAGCCACGACGTGGCGCTGCTCGCCGACGTGGTGAACAAGGTCTTCTATCTCGATGCGCAGCGGGCCTGCCTGGATGCCTACAACCTGGGCTGGCGCGCCTACCTGCAACAGCGCGAGACCGACGAGCGGCGCCGCAGGCGGGAGCGGGTGAACGCGGGCCGCCAGGCCGGCGCGCTGATGGCCCAGGCGGACAAGATGCGGGCCAAGGCGACAAAGGCCAGGGCGGCACAGAACATGCAGCGCCGGGCCGAGCGCATGCTGGCCGGGGTCGAGGCGGAGCGTACCGCCGACCGGGTGGCCAGGCTCCGTTTCCCGGTTCCCGCCCCGTGCGGCCGCACCCCGCTGTCCGCCGTCGGCCTGTCCAAGTCATACGGGTCGGCCGAGGTGTTCACCGGGGTGGACGTGGCCGTCGACCGGGGCAGCCGGGTGGTGGTCCTCGGGCTCAACGGGGCGGGAAAGACAACGCTGCTCCGGCTGCTGGCCGGCCTGGAGGCTCCGGACACCGGAAAAGTCGCACCAGGACATGGCCTTAGCCTTGGATATTATGCCCAGGAGCATGAAACGCTGGAAACCGATCGAACGGTCCTATCGCACATGCGCTCCGCGGCTCCGGACCTTACCGAATCGCAGCAGCGTAAGGTTCTCGGGTCATTCCTGTTCTCAGGCGATGATGTCGAAAAGCCCGCCGGCGTGCTTTCCGGCGGAGAAAAGACCAGGCTGGCCCTCGCTCTTCTTGTTGTATCAGGTGCGAACGTCCTGTTGCTCGATGAGCCGACGAACAACCTCGATCCGGCCAGCCGGGAAGAGGTTCTCGGTGCGCTGCGCAGCTTCCGCGGTGCGATAGTGCTTGTGACGCATGATGAAGGTGCGGTTGAAGCGCTATCACCAGAACGCGTTATCGTCCTGCCCGACGGCGTGGAAGACGCATGGAGCGAGGATTTCGCAGACCTTGTCGCACTTGCGTAAGACTGTTGTCAGTTGACGCGCCCATCCTAAGGCGGCGAATCTGCATAGCCTGATCAAAATATAGTGATCATTACCGTCATGTGGGTGGCCAATCCCGCGGTCATGCCTGATCATTACCAGAGGGGGCGTGTAACTCAATGGTGACCGCATCTAACGGGAGGTACATGTGGCCGAGACCCTCAAGAAAGGCACGCGGGTGACCGGGATGGATCGCAGCAAGCTGGCGACAACCCTGAGCAAACGGTACGACTCGGGCGAGAGCATCCGATCACTGGCGGCCTCGACAGGAAGGTCCTACGGCTTCGTCCACCGGATCCTGACCGAGACGGGAGTGACGTTGCGCGGGCGCGGTGGTGCGACCCGCAGTAGCAAGACCAAGGTGAAGCGCTAGGTTCACACCCAGGTGGCACCGGCCCGGCGACGTTGCCGCCGGGACCCCGCCCGGATAGCCCCTGGAGTTCGCTGCTAGCTGATAGCAATCGCGCCCGTCACGGAACTAATTGCCGCCCCCCAGGGGTTTCCCTGGTCATGTACGGGCGGGCAAACATGGTCATGATGCGAGGGTTCCGGATGGACCCCTCCATCACCAAGCAGAAGCTCAAGCCGGGCACCATCCGCAGGATCGCCGCCTACGCGCGGCCGTACCGGGTGTACCTGGCGGTGTTCCTCTTCGCCACTGCCGTCGACGCAGTGCTCACGGTCGTCAACCCGCTGCTGCTGCGGGAGATCATCGATCACGGCATCCTGCCCCGCAACGACCGGGTGGTGATCGTGATCGCCTGCGCGGTCGCGGCCGTCGCGATCTTCGACGCGGTGCTCGGGTTCGTGATCCGCTGGTTCTCCGCCCGGATCGGCGAGGGCCTCATCTACGACCTGCGTACCCAGGTGTTCGATCACGTGCAACGGCAGCCGATCGCCTTCTTCACCCGCGCGCAGACGGGATCGCTGGTCAGCCGCCTCGACGGCGACGTGGTCGGAGCCCAGCAGGCCATCACCTCCACGCTGTCCGGCGTGATTTCCAACCTGCTCAGCCTGATCCTCATCCTGGTCACGTTGTTCTACCTGTCCTGGCTGGTCACTGTCATCGCCCTGGTCATGATCCCGCTGTTCATCCTGCCCGCCCGGCTGGTCGGCCGCCGGATGCAGCGGCTGACCAGGGAGAGCATGCAGCTCAACGCCGAGATGGGCTCGACGATGACCGAGCGGTTCAACGTCGCGGGTGCCATGCTGGTGAAGCTGTTCGGGCGGCCCCGCGATGAGTCCGGCGCGTTTTCCTCGCGCGCGGCCAAGGTCCGCGACATCGGCGTCGTCACCGCGATGTACGGCCAGGTGCTCTTCGTCGCGCTCACGCTCCTGGCCGCGCTGGTGACCGCCGTCGTCTACGGGCTGGGCGGCACCCTGGTCATTGACGGCACCTTCCAGATCGGCACGCTGGTCGCCCTGACCACCCTGCTGGGGCGGGTCTACGGGCCGATCACGTCGCTGTCCAGCGTGCAGATCAGCGTCATGACGGCCCTGGTCAGCTTCGACCGCGTCTTCGAGGTGCTCGACCTCAAGCCGCTGATCGCCGAGAAGCCCGGCGCGGTGCATCTGCCGGCCCTCGAGGCCGCGGACGGCCACGGCGATGTCGCTCCGGAGATCGAGTTCGACGACGTGTCCTTCAGGTACCCGACGGCGAGCGAGGTGTCGCTCGCCTCGCTGGAGTCCATCGCGCTGCCGGCGCCGGAACGCCGGGACGCCGCGGCCGGGGTCCTGCACGGGGTGAGCTTCCTGGCGCCTTCCGGCAAGCTGACCGCGCTGGTCGGGCCGTCCGGCGCGGGCAAGACGACGATCACCGCGCTGGCGGCGCGGCTGTACGACCCGAACGACGGCGCCGTGCGGATCGGCGGCTACGACCTCAGGGACGTCACCCTGGAGTCGCTGCATGACGTGGTGGGCGTGGTCACCCAGGACGCGCACCTGTTCCACGACACGATCCGGGCCAACCTCACCTACGCGCGCCCTGCGGCCACCGAGCTCGAGCTGATCCAGGCATGCGAGGCCGCCCAGATCTGGGACATGATCTCCGGCCTGCCTGACGGCCTGGACACCGTGGTGGGGGACCGGGGCTATCGGCTGTCCGGCGGTGAGAAGCAGCGCGTCGCCGTGGCCCGGCTGCTGCTCAAGGCCCCGTCGGTGGTGGTGCTCGACGAGGCCACCGCGCATCTGGACTCCGAGTCGGAGGTCGCTGTGCAGCGTGCGCTGAAGACAGCGCTCGCCGGCCGCACCTCGCTGGTGATCGCGCACCGGCTGTCCACCATCAGGGAGGCCGACCAGATCCTGGTCGTCGACGCCGGCCGGATCACCGAGCGCGGCACGCACGAGGAGCTCCTCGCGGCGGGCGGCCTGTACGCCGACCTGTACCACACCCAGTTCGCCGGCCAGGCCGCCTAGCGGTCGGCTCGTCGAGGACTGGTTCCTAGAGGGTGTAGCCGAGGCGGCGGAGTTCCTCGCCGGCGGTTTTCTCTATCTCGGTAATGTCCTCGGTGGTGAGGGACATCTCGTACGCGGGGGCGCGCCGGTTGCGGTTGCGCGTGCGGGCGGCGCGGGCCTCGTTGCGGATTTCAGCCGCTTGGACGGTGGTCCCGGCGAACCGGGACAAGTCGGCCAGGGCCTCGTCCGGCCTGCTCAGCAGGTTCTCATAGCGGATGGTCTTCAGCTGGCCGGCTGGCAGGCTGTGGTGCAGCCTGGCGGCCAGGCGCACGGACCAGCGCCAGCGCAGCGCGCACCGGCCGGGCGGGGACAGCCGCGGCCACAGATCGCGGTCCTCGGCGGACTCGATGCCGAAGAACGGGTTGGGGAACTCGGTGTCCACGTTCACGAAGCTGGGCCGGAACCAGGACATCACCACCGGGTCGGTGAGCATGCTGGCCACCACGTCCCGGCCGTCCCTGACCACCTGGACGATCCGGGCGTCGGGGAAGGCGTAGGTGAGCGCTTCCGCGCAGTAGATGAGGTCGGGGCTAGCGTCGCCGAACGTCTCGAGACCCCGGAGTTCCACGCACGGCCCGACGGCATCGGCGGCCAGGCCGGCGGCGGCCCGGCATTCGCGAGTGCATTCCAGGCAACTGCTCGGGGTGACCTGCCAGCCCTGCGCGAAGGCGTCCCTGATGACGGTGGCGGCGGCTTGCGCCCGGCCCTGGTGCATGGACGGCCGCCGGGCGAAGGCGTACACGGTACGCAGCACGCTCGGCTGGCCGATCGTGATGTGAAAACCCGCGGACGCCTTCAGGGCGCGGCCGATCAGGTCCGCGCCCGAGTGCGGTGCGCCGACGACGAAGACCGGCTGGTGCACGTTGCGGGAGTTAACGATGAGAATATGACGAGCGGAGGGCATTATCGCCTAGCAGTCTGGGGTTTCATGACCTGGCTGACCGTTTCCTCCTAGCCTGGCACGCTTCGGCGCTCATCGTCGGCATCCAGGAAGCCCACGTCGGCGATGAGCAGCACCGCGGCGTCAAGTTCGGTCGCCTCGTAGTACTGATCCGGTCGGCCACATGCCCTCCTGGCTGGGCCCGGTCTGAGAAGGCCCTGCCGATACCGTACTAGGCGCCGTCAGCCCGTAGGCTGGCATCATGCGGGTACTACGCGGTGTAGTGAGCGCGGGAGGCCGCCGCCGGCTGGCCGGCGCGGGCCTGGCCCTCGCGGTGGCGATCCCGCTGGCTGGCTGCTCACAGTTCAACGCTGCGCTCGGGCAGCGTCAGGCCGTCGTCACGTTCCGCGCGGGCACGCCGGTGTCGCAGCGGCTGGCCGTGCGCTCGGCCTGCGCCAAGGTTCCCGCCGTGGCCGCCCAGCCACTGCCGTCCGACCTGAATTCTCGCTACGCGCTCCAGCAGTTGATCTTCCAGATCAACCACGCCACCGACGCGGACGTGGCGCGGCTGGAGAAGTGCCTGGCCAGATTCCCCGCGGTGGTCGGCATCACGCTGCAGGATTCAAGCGACGCAGGCAACTGAGATCCTCGCCGGGGCGGACGCCTCCGTCGGGGACCGCCGCCGACGACCCTGCCCGGGCCGATTCCCTATATTGCCTACTTCATGTATAGTGAATCGAAACCATTTCCCTATATAAACGATAGAAATTGGGTTCTAGATGCGACGTGTCACGACCGCCGCGATGATCAGTGCGGCCCTGCTGCTGGCAGGCTGCGCCTCGTCCTCGTCCCCGTCCTCGGGCACGGCGACCAACTCGAACGCCGGCGGAGGTTCGCCGGTCACGGTCAGGCTCGGCTTGCTCAGCAACATCACGCATGCCTCCGCCCTGGTCGGCCTGAAGGAAGGCTTCTTCACCAAGGCCCTCGGCTCCGCGGGCACGCTGAAGGCCACCGCGTTCAGCAGCGGGACCGAAGAGACCACGGCGATTCTTTCCGGTCAGCTCGACGCCGCCTACGTCGGGCCGAACCCGGCCATCAACGCCTGGCAGAAGTCCAACGGCAGCGGCATCAAGATCATCTCGGGAGCCGCGACCGGCGGCGCGTCCATCGTGGTCAAGAAGGGCATCACCACGGCTTCTCAGCTCAAGGGCAAGTCGCTGGCCACGCCGTCGCTCGGCAACACCCAGGACGTGGCACTGCGCTACTGGCTCAAGCAGAACGGCCTGGCTACCACCTCCACCGGCGGCGGTGACGCCCTCGTCAAGCCGACGAAGCCCAACTCGGCGGCGGTGCTGGAATTCAAGTCCGGGCAGATCGCCGGCGCTTCCGAACCAGCCCCCTACGACATCGAGATGGTCAACGACGGCGGCACGGTGCTGCTCAGCGAGCCCGGTGTCACCACCTTGCTCGTCGTGACGCAGAGCTTCCTGGCCGCCCACCCGGCAATCGTCGACGACCTGCTCAAGGCCCAGGTCCAGGCGAACGACTTCATCAAGTCCAGCCCGGCCGCGGCGCAGGCGGACGCGAACGCGGAACTGGCCTCGTACACCGGCAAGCCGCTCAAGGCGAGCATCGTCGCGGCGTCGTTCAAGGAGATCACCTTCACCAACGACCCGGCCGCGTCCTCGCTGAAGACCGGTGCCTCGCAGGCCGTATCGCTCGGCCTGCTCAAGCCGGTCGACCTGACCGGGATCTACGATCTCGACCCGCTCAACAAGGCGCTGGCCGCGGCCGGCGAATCGCAAGTCAGCTCCTAGTCATGGTGAGGCAGGTGAGTTCCGTGACGATGACCGATCGCCGCCAGGCGCCCCCCGCCGGGGGTTCCGTCCGGCTGACCGGCGTATCCAAGGTGTTCGGGCGCGGCAATTCGGCCGTGCACGCGCTCGACCACGTGTCGCTGGAGGTCGCGCCGGGGGAATTCACCTGTCTCATCGGCGCGTCGGGCTGCGGCAAGTCCACCCTGCTCTCCCTGGTTGCCGGGCTGGAGCAGCCGACGGCGGGCGAGGTTTCTGCCGGAGGCGGCCAGGTGGCGTTCATGTTCCAGGAGCCCGCGCTGTTCCCGTGGCTCACCGCGGCGGGCAATGTCGAGCTGGCGCTGCGAGCCCGCGGCGTCGGCAAGGCCGAGCGCCGTCAGCGGACTGCGGAGCTGCTGGAGACGGTGCACCTGAACGGGTTCGGCGGGAAGCGCCCGCACCAGCTGTCCGGCGGCATGCGGCAGCGGGTCGCGCTGGCCCGCGCGCTAGCGCAGGACGCGGACGTGCTGCTGATGGACGAGCCGTTCGGCGCGCTGGACGCGATGACCAGGGACGTGCTGCACGACGAGCTGGACCGGATCTGCGCCGACCGGCAGCTGACCATCCTGTTCGTGACCCACAACGTGCGGGAGGCGGTCCGGCTCGGCGACCGCGTGGTGGTGCTAAGCAGTCGGCCCGGCCGGGTGATCGACGAGTTCGCGGTGCCCATCGAGCGTCCCCGCCGGATCGACTCGGCACCGGTCGCGGAACTGGCCGCCCGGATCACCGACCGGCTACGCGAGGAGATGAGCCGCGATGGCCACTGACCCCCGGGGCACCGTGCCCGCCTACGTAGACAAGAACGTGCCGGGCTACGTGGAGAAGCTGACCTGGCTTGAGTCGCTCGAAGCGCCGTCGGACCCGCGCAGCCGCCGCCTGGCCACGCGAGCCTGGGGCGGCCTGTGGCCGGTGGTGCTGGCGATCCTCATCGTGCTCGCAGTGTGGCAGGTGATCCACGTCAGCGGCTGGAAGAAGCAGATCTTCCCCGGGCCCGGCGCGACCCTGTCGAACCTGTGGCACCAGCTGCAGACCGGCCTGCTATGGCACGCCATCGGCACCACGGCCGAACGCGCCGTCATCGGGTTCGGGCTCGCCGTGCTGATCGGCGCGGTCATCGGCGCCGTGGTGTCCCGGATCCGGCCGCTGCGGGCGGCCGTCGGTTCGCTGATCACCGGACTGCAGACGCTGCCGTCGATCGCCTGGTTCCCGTTCGCGATCATCCTGTTCGGGATCTCGACCACGGCCATCATGTTCGTCATCATCCTCGGCGCCGCCCCTTCGGTGGCCAACGGCCTGATCGCCGGCGTGGACTACACCCCGCCGCTGCTGCTCAAGGCGGGCAAGATGATGGGCCTGCGCAGGCTGTCGCTGTACCGGTACCTGATCCTGCCGGCTTCGCTGCCTGCGTTCGTGGCCGGGCTGAAGCAGGGCTGGGCATTCGCCTGGCGCAGCCTGATGGCCGGCGAGCTGCTGGTCATCATCGCGAACCAGCCGTCGCTTGGGGTGCTGCTGTCGACCGACCAGGATCAGTCCGACATGCCGAGCGCCACCGCGATCATCATCGTCATCCTGATCCTCGGCATCCTGGTGCACGCGCTGTTCAGCCTGGCCGATGGCGCCATCCGCCGCCGCTGGGGCCTGACCGGAAGCAGCTAGGCAAGCAGGCGCTGGGCGGCCGCGGCGATGTGGGCGGCGTCGATGCCTGCCTCGTCGAGCAGTTCCGCGGTGGTGCCCGACCCGGGCATCTCACGGACGGCGAGGTGGGCCATTGTCAGCCCGGAGCGCCCGGCGCCGGTCATGGTCAGCGCGTCGACGACGGCGGAGCCGAGGCCGCCCTCCGGGTGGTGGTCCTCGGCGACGACCAGCCGTCCCCCGGTGGCTGCGGCGGCCGCGGACAGCGTCGCGGTGTCGGTCGGCTTGACCGAGTACAGGTCGATCACCCGGGCGCTGATGCCCTCGTCCCGCAACTGGTCGGCCGCGGCCAGGCAGGCGTGCAGGGTGATCCCGGCGCCGATCAGGGCCACCTGGTCATCGTCAGCCGAACGGAGCACCTTGGACCCGCCGACCGGGAACGGCTCGCCGGCGTCGTAGAGCACCGGGTAGGCGCCCCGGGTGGTCCGCAGGTACGAGATGCCGTCCAGGTCGGCCATGGCCTGGACGAGGGCGGCGGTGCTGGTGGCGTCGCTGGGATAGAGCACGGTGGAGCCGTGCACCGCGCGCATCATGGCCAGGTCCTCCAGCGCCATCTGCGACGGGCCGTCAGCGCCGATCTCCACCCCGGCGTGCGAGCCGACCAGGCAGATGCTAGCCCGGGAAATGGCCGCCATCCGGATGAAGTCGTAGGCCCGGGTGAAGAAGGCGGCAAAGGTCGAGGCGAACGGCCGGTAGCCGCGCACGCCGACACCCACTGCCGCGGCGATCAGCTGCTGCTCGGCGATGTACATCTCGAAGTACCGACCGGGGTGCGCCTGGGCGAACAAGTAGGCGTAGGTCGAGTTGCTGACCTCGCCGTCCATGGCCACCACGTCGCGGCGCGCGCCGAGCGCGGCAAGCGTCTCCCCGTAGGCCTTGCGGGTGGCCACGTCCTGGCCGCGGTCGTAGACCGGCGGCTTGACCTCGGCGCCAGACCGGTCGAGCCGGGCGGGGGCGGCCTCGGCTGGCCCCGGGCCGCGGAGGACCAGGTTGCGCTCGCCGCCGAGCTCGATGATGGCCCGTTCGGCCATGTCAGGCGGGAACGGCCTGCCGTGCCAGCCCTCCCGGTCCTCGACCTCGGAGAAGCCGCGGCCCTTGCGCGTGCGGGCCAGGATGACGCCCGGCCGTTCGCCGCTGAGGTCGCCCGCCTGGGCGATGGCCTGGTCGATCGCGGCGACGTCGTGGCCGTCGATGGCGAACACCCGGGCCCCGAACGCCTCGGCCCGGCGCCGGTAGGCATCCAGGTCCCAGGAAAGCTCGGTGGGGCCGCTCTGGCCGAGGCGGTTGACGTCGACGATGGCGATGAGGTTGGCCAGCTTGTAGTGCGAGGCCTTGTCGAGGGCCTCCCACATCGATCCTTCGGCCATCTCGCTGTCGCCGCACAGGACCCAGACCCGGTAGGGCGCCTCGTCCAGGTACTTGCCGGCCAGCGCGACGCCGACGCCGTCCGGCAGGCCCTGCCCGAGCGAGCCGGTCGCTACGTCCACCCACGGCAGCACCGGGGTCGGATGGCCTTCCAGCCGCGATCCGAAGCGGCGGTACCCGGTCATCAGTTCCTCGTCGGAGACGACCCCGACCGCCTTGTAAAGCGAGTACAGCAAGGGAGAAGCGTGGCCCTTGGAGAAGATGAGGTGGTCGTTGCCCACGTGATCCGGGTTGTCCCAGTCATAGCGGAGGTGCCGGCTCACCAGGACGGCCATCAGGTCGGCGGCGGACATGCTGGAGGTCGGATGCCCGGACCCGGCCGACGTGCTCGCCCGGACGGAGTCCACGCGCAGCTGCTGGCCGAGCTCGGCGGCGAGCGCGAGGTCGATGTCGGTGGATGGGGTGGGCACGGGCACCTCCTGAAGGTTCGGTGCAGTCCACGCGGATGACCGGGAAGACGGTCCGGTACCCGCGCGGACTCGGTCAAAACCAGTAAAGCGCGCGGCTTGCCGGCGGCGTTCAGCGCCCCAGGCGCCTCCCTGGCGGGCGTGGCACCGTTCAGCGCCAGGAGATACCCAGTTCGTTCAGAATAAATTTCAGGGATCGTGCCGCCCGGGCGAATCCCTCCGGCCCGCTGAATCCGCCGTACCGGCCTGCCTGGGCCAGGTGCGGCTCCAGCGACATGAAGCCGTCGAAGCCCGAGTCCCGCAGCCCGGCCAGCGTCTCGCGGACCTGCCCGTCGCCCTGGCCCGCGGGCACCACCTCGCCCGTCGCCGTGAGGGCGTCCTTGACCTGGAGGTAGACCAGGTGCGGCCGGAGCAGGCCGTAGGCCTCGCTGAAGGGCCTGACGCCACACTGGACGAAGTTCGCCGGGTCGAACGTGGCCCGCAAGGCGGGGGAGTTCACCGAGGTGATCAGGTCGGCGCAGCGGCCGGGAGTGTCGCCGAAGATCTCCTTCTCGTTCTCGTGGGCCAGCACCAGGCCGCGAGCGGCGGCGATCTCGGCCAGCGCAGCCATCCGGTCGATGACCTGCGCCCGGTGCCGCTCCGGCGGCTCCCCGGGCGGGACGAAGAACGAGAACACGCGGACGATCGCGGTGCCGAGCTCGCGGGCCGTGCCGGCGATGCGGCGCATCCGGTCCAGCTCGGGACCGAACGGCGCGCCCAGCGCGATCTTCCCGATGGGCGACCCGATCGCGGAGACCCGCACCCCGGCGTCGTCCAGCATGGCCCGGAACGTGGCCAGCTGCGGACCGCTGAAGTCGGCCACGTTGACCGACCAGGCACTGCGCAGCTCCAGGTGCGTGATCGACTCGGCGGCTAGCGTGGCGAGCTGTTCGCGGGGGTCGGGCGAGATCTCGTCGGCGAACCCGCTGAGCGTGACGGTCATGAGGGCCGGGGGGGCTCGGGCCCGCCGCCGCAGGCGGCAAGGCCAGCAGGGTCGTCCACCCCGGAGCCAGCAGAGCCCACGGTGCCCGTCAGCCGGACAGTCCGGCCGGTACGGGCCGACTCGTACACGGCGCAGACGATCTCGAGGGCGTCGCGGCCGGCCTCGCCGTCCACGGCGGGCTCGCGTCCGCCCTCGATCGCGGCCAGCAGGTCGGCGATCTGCGCGGCGTGGCTGGCGACGTCGATGGCGGCCGGATCGGCGGCCGCCCCCGGCCCGGCACCGCTATCGAGGCCGCCCCCGGAGCTGACGCCCCCGGAGCTGACGCCCCCGGATCGCGCACCCAGCGCGCGGCGCACGACCCGGCCATCCTCGATGGTCAGCGTTCCGTCGGTCCCGGTGACCTCCAGCCGCTGCGGGAAGCCGGGGAAGGCAGCGGTGCTGGACAGGATCGTACCGACGGCGCCCGAGCTGAACCTGATGATGGCCAGCGCGGTGTCCTCGACCTCGATCTGGTGCGCCTGCGTAGCGCAGACCGCGGTGACCTCGGTCACCGGGCCCATGCACCAGCGCAGCAGGTCCACGTAGTGGATGCCCTGGTTCATCAGCGACCCGCCGTCCATCGCCCAGGTGCCGCGCCAGGCGGCGCTGTCGTAATAGCCTTGCGTCCGGTACCACTTGGTGCTGGCCTCGCCGAGCACGAGACGGCCCAGGGCGCCCGCGCCGAGCAGGCGCTTCAGCTCGATCAGGCCGGGATCGAAGCGGTGCTGGGAGATCACGGTCAGCGCCACCCCCGCCGCGCGCGCCGCCTCGATGAGCCGGTCGGCGGCGGCCAGGGTGACGTCGATCGGCTTCTCCACCACCAGGTGCTTGCCCGCCCGGGCGGCGCGGACGCCGACCTCGGCGTGCAGGCCGCTCGGCACGCACACGCACACCACGTCCACGTCCGGACGGGCGAGCAGCGCGTCCAGGCCGGGTTCGGCGGCGCAGCCGCGGGCGGCGGCGAAGGCCGTGGCGGCCCCGGCGGCCACGTCGGTGACGGCCATCAGCCGGGCGCCGGACAGGGTCGCGATCGCGTCGGCGTGCATGGCCGCGATCACCCCGGTGCCGACAATCCCGAAACCGCGGCTTCTCTCCTGTGACGTCACCGCTCCGACTCTAGCCACGTGGCCAGCAGGTCCAGGGATTTTGGGGATTTGGGATGAGACCCGCCCCCGGTGGGGGGGTTACCGGGGGCGGGCCCGCTTGAGTGCCGCGGGGTGTTACCGCGGGGTGAGGTGAAGGATGACCACCTCGACGCTGCCGGAACCTGGACCGTTGTTGGTCCCGGAGGGCTGACCGGTCTCGTAGGGGTTGTCCTGCGTCGGCCAGCCGGTGTAGTTCTGCGAGTTGTACTCGAACCACTGCGACCCGGTCGTGGTCGGGATGACCGGCAGGTTCGCCGCGACGTACTTGGCGATCGGCTCCAGGGCCGCGGTCTGCTGGGCGGTCGTCTCGGCCCCGGCCAGCGTGGCCAGCATCGCGTTTACCTGCGGGCTGTTCAGTCGCTCGTAGTCGCCGGTCGCGGCCGAGCCGCTGGCGAGCGCGCTGTCCAGCCAGCCGTCGTACATGGTGTACGGGGTGATCCCTGGTCCGTTGGACCAGTGCGAGGTCAACTGGAAGTTACCGGAGGCGACGTCACTGTTCCACGCGTCCACGGACTGGCCCTGGAACGTGGCGTCGATGCCGGCTGCCCGCAGTTCCTGCGCGACGAGGGCATCGACTTGGGCGTAGTCGGTGTAGGCGGACGGGTTCGTGATCGCCAGCGAGACGGTCTTGCCGCCCTTGGAGAAGAAGCCGTTGCTGCCCATGGTGTAGCCGGCCTTCTGCAGGATCTGCTTGGCGGCCGCCGCGCTGCCCGTGGCGGGGACGGTCATGCTCGCGACCGGGCCGCCCCAGGCGTCGTAGAGGGGCGTGGTCAGGCCGGTGGCGTTCAGGACCGGGTTCTCCAGGCCGGCCTCACCCTCGGAGGCGAGCAGCTGGCGGTTGATCGCCGCGCTGATCGCCTGCCGCACCGCCAGCTGGTTGGTCGGCCACTTGTTCAGGTTCGGGACCAGGCTGTTGGTGCCGCCCGGTGCCATCCAGTAGTGATGGAAGGCCGGGTTGGTGTTGACGAAGCTCTTCTGCAGGCCGGGGATGTAGTTCCCGGTCCAGTCGATCTGCCCGGAGAACAGCGCGCTCAGCGCGCCGGTGTTCGAGGTGTACACCGGGAAGAAGACCTTGGGGACCTTGAGGCTGGAGGCCTGCCAGAAGTCGGGGTTCTTGACCAGGGTGAAGCCCTGCGGGGTGAAGCTGCCCAGCTTGAAGGGGCCGGTGCCGACCGGGTTGGGGTTCGCGAAGGTCGCCGGGTTGCCGGCCTTGCTCCAGATGGCCTGCGGCACGATCGCCGTGCCGGCGATCGACTGCAGGTTGGAGAACTGGGGGGCCGGGAAGGTGAGCACGACCGTGTTGCCGGATGTGCTCGCGGTGGAGATCTTCAGGCCGTTCAGGTTGACCGCCGCGTTGGCCTTCATCATGTTGAAGGTGAAGGCCACGTCGGCCGGGGTGAACGGCGTGCCGTTGTTCCACTTCACGCCCTGGCGGATCGTGAAGGTGATCGTCTTCCCGCCGTTGGACCAGGCGTATGACGTGGCGAGCCACGGGTAGTACTTCGGCGGCGCGGCCAGGTTGAACTGGATCAGCGGCTCATAGATGAGCCCGGTCGCGCCCATGCCGTAGGCGGCCTGGGTGGGCACGAACGGGTTGAACGCCTGGGTGATGGTGGACTCCG
>WNGP01001253.1_pt1 | contig 20696 bp, 16 predicted proteins | sample 5407671 | NCBI WGS metagenome assembly WNGP01 (sample SAMN13153381, study PRJNA577476) | soil metagenome | isolation source: 40 cm soil or saprolite under Garry oak tree replicate 2 | place: USA:California | collected 2016-06-15 | reverse complement strand
GAATCATGCGCGTAGCGAAATCCAGAATTTTGACGGGTTCGCACATCTTGGGAATGAAAATGCTTCCGGAATCGTCCAAGGCCGCAGCAGCCATGATCAGCTCGACGGTTTCGCTCAGCATCAGGAAATATCTGCTGGCCTCGGCGTGCGTCACCGTCACGGGTCCGCCTCGCTGAATTTGCTGCTGAAACAGCGGGCCAACACTTCCGTGCGAACCCAGGACATTTCCGAGCCGCAGCGCGTTCATCTTTGTGCTTGTAATGCCTGCTTTCGAATCGCTCATGCGCAGCAGCGCCAGTTCGGCAACCCGCTTGGACGCTCCCATCACGCTGCGCGGGTTGACGGCCTTGTCGGTGGAAATCATGAGCAGGCGCCCCGCTCCGAAGCGAGCCGCGGTCCTGGCCAATTCCCAGGTGCCGAGGGCATTGTTGCGAACCGCCGCGATGGGATTCGATTCCATCAGTGGGACATGCTTGAAGGCGGCGGCGTGATAAATCGTCTGCGGGCGATAGCGGTCAAAAATCTCCGTCATCAACGGGCCGTCCAGAATATCTCCGAGAATGGCTGCGTAAGCAGATTTGCCCGCCGCCGCAAGCTGCCTATTGATTTCGTGGAGATTCTGTTCGGAATGGTCGAGGAGAATCAGGAAGCGAGAGTTGCCGGCAGCGAGAGATTGCACAAGAGCGGACCCAATCGAACCTCCTGCTCCTGTGACTAGGATGGTATTGCCGGTGTTCGTTGTGCCGAGCAAAGGTGCATTCACGTTAGCGTTCAGTTTGCCACGGAATTACCGGTGCGCATGCTTCTGAACTCAAGAGTAAAGTTTAATGCTGCTGGTTCGCTATGGCCAGGAAGACGCGATCATCAATGGCAACCGAAGGGGTGAAGAGGGTGGCGGCGTTTCCGCCCAGGATGGCGACGTGCCTGGCATTACTGCTCAAAGCCGGAGCGGCGGGCTTTGCGCCGAAGCCCGTCCCATCACCCGGCTGAAGCGAAATCCGGGTCGTCTTCGGCGTGCAGTTCGTCGCCCCGAGACAGGTATCGCGGATGAACACCTGGCGATAGCCGCTATTGGTGTCGCTCGCGGGAGTCTTCAACGGAGAGGAAACCTGATTCGAGGAATGGCTAGGTGTGATGGCCAGAAACGCGACGAAGCGTCCCGAAGAGCTGACGGAAGGCAGAATGCTTTCCGTCCCGACCAATGCTCCGTTCGCATCGGTGGAGATTAAATGTGTCGAAGGCTTGCAGGAGTCTCCGGCCCCAGCACAAGTATCGAGCAAATAAACCTGGCGCCCGGGCGGCGCATTTTCCACAAGATTCGTCGCTGCCGAGCTGAAGGCCACGTAGCGTCCATCGGAGCTCATCGAAGGCGTGTGGCTTTCTTCATTTGCCGGAGTGCCATCGGCTGCCGCCGAGAGAAGAGTTGTATGCGGTTGGCAACTTGCGGCAGCACCTTCGCAAGTATCCCGCAGAAAGACCTGGGCGAGATCGTTCTGTACCGCGGTGTAGGCAACAAAACGCCCGTCGAGACTCAACGCCGGCGTTTCTTCGGCAACCATTGCCGTAACGGCGGCCTTTGCTGCGGCTGCCGGTGCGCAAGAGGATTGTCCGGCGGCGCAAATCGTGAAGATCAGGGGAGCACTCGAGCCGCCACCACCACCTCCATTGCACGATGTGATGCAGCCCGCCGGCGGAGGAGACGGCGGATTAAAGACAGTTACGCTGGCCGTCGCGCTAGTTGAGCCTGCGTTCGCGAACGTGTTTCCCATAACAGTCGCTTGAATTTGTGTCGAAGTGACGCTCGCGACAGCCAATTTTGTTTGGGTACCACCCATACTCCAATTCACCTGGGAGGCTTGCGCCGGATCTGCGTTCGCGAGGAAGTTCGTACCCGTCAATGTGATGCTGAGCGTCTCGGATGGCGAAGTGCTGGCGGGAGAGGTGTTCGGACTGATGGTCGTGAGGCTCGGCAGCGGATTCGGCGGCGGATTGATGATGAAGGCGATGGGATTGGAGAGACCGTTATTTCCGGCGCCGGAGGCGGGATTGAGAGTGATGATGGTGGCCACGCCGGGCTTTGCCACGAGCGCCGCGGGGACGGTGGCGGTGACGGTGTTCCCGAGAGCGGCTCCCGTACTGTCGGTTGGGACCGTCGTGGCAAGAGGCTTGCCGTTCCATTGCACAACTGTCTTTAGAACGAAGCCGGCGCCTTCTAGAGTGAGCGTAAAATCAGCGTTGCCAGCGCTGACTTGCGAAGGGGACAGAAACGCCAACGCGGCACCCGTATTGTTCTGAAACGTGTTGCCGTAATCATTGCAGCCGGCTACCGCAAAAATCACCACCAGCGCGGCAGCCAATGCTGCCCAAGACCGCTTCATTGGGACTCCTTCATCTTTTCTGACGACCCCGGCCGTGCCGGAGCCAACTTGCCTGCGCCAACGGGGGAGCCCGTGGCGCCAGCGCACTTTGGGGGTGAGATGCCAAATTCGTGCTGCGCGTTGACCACGACGAAGCCGGGATCCGGGGAATGCCGCCCAGCCTATATCCACCCCTGCGTGAGGCCGCACTTTGCCACGAATCTAGAGGACTCGGGCAGCCCTACATGATTACCATCTGTACGGGGATGAGGTCAATGCGGATTCGAGATTGGATTCGAGAGGATTCGGTGGCGGCACGGACAAGATGTAAGGATAGCCGTTGAGTTTCGTCCAATCCTGAGGCTGCACACGGTGTAGGCAATTATCTTATTCCGTGCCCAGCGCTGCGATCGATGCGCGCACCAGCTCGTGGACACGGGTTTGACACTCCGGATTCTGGACCGGCAAGGCGCTTGCGGCGCGATAACAGGCCAAGGCTTGCTGCTTTCGGCCAAGTTTGGCATACAGGTCGCCGCGCGCCAATTGAAATAGCGGGTTGGCCGGGTACTTTTCAACGAGCGGGCCGAGGAGGTTGAGCGCCTTTTCATACTGTTGATCGTAACGATGGAGATTCAGCGCGAGATAGAAGCGCGCGATGTTTGTGGTGAGAACGCCCTGCGCGATGGCTTGTTCGAGCAGGCGTACTCCTTCTTGCTTTGACCCGCCGGGGATGCCCATAAAAAAGCGCAAGACCCTGGCAATGGCGCTGAGCGTGTCCACGTAATAATTGTAAAGACCCAGGCCCAGGTCGGCGTCGGCGAGATTCGGGTCCACAGCCTTGGCGCGGAGGAGGTGGTCGCGTCCGCGCACTCCGGAGCGGGCCGCGTTGCGATACTCGCCGCGCAGCGCGTAGAGCCGCGCCGACGAAGCTTCCGCCATCCCGGCATAGAACTGCATTTCCGCGGATTCGTTCTGTTTGATCTGCGCTTCTGCGAGCGATAAGACCCGGGCAGCCAGCTCAAGATAGTGCCGGTCCGCTTCGAGCTTGGGGCGCCGCCGGGCGTCGCTCATTCCATACTTGAACTCGGCGGAAGTACACCAGATGCGCCACCACAAGGCTTCCGTTTCGAGCAGATATCCCAGCGGGTGATTGGGCCGTTCTTGCTCCATGCGCTTCGCAGCTTCTATGGCCCCGGCGAGGTCGAAAGAATAGATCTTATCGAGGATGGCGGGCACCTCGGGTGGCAAAGTGATGGTGGAGGCGCGCACCGGCATGGCAAGAGGAGCCAGGAGGAAGTGGCAGGCCAGAACTACTCGGCGAGCTATCCGCGATGCAATCATCGTCCCTGTCCGAAAAAGAGATTGTGCAGGATCACGCTCTGCGCCGGACGAGTTTAAGCTGTTCCAGAAGAGTGCGAAATGGTTTTTGTCGCAAGAATCTTGGTTAGGCGAGGCGCCGGGCATTTGTTATTCTCGGCGGACCCGTGAAGACGAACAACCATGCTCGAAGCCCCGCCCTGGAGCGCGGACTGGGCCTGAAAGAGGCCGTCGCGCTGAACATGATCGAGATCGTGGGCATTGGCCCCTTCGTGGTCAGTTCGCTGGTGATTCGGGCCATGGGAGGGCCGCAGGCGCTCATCGCGTGGCTGGCGGGTGCGCTCCTGGCGACGCTGGATGCATTTGTGTGGTCCGAGCTGGGCGCGGCGATGCCGAAAGCTGGCGGAACATACGTCTTTCTGCGAGAAGCCTACGGTCCGGAGCGGTGGGGCCGGTTGATGTCCTTTTTGTTCGTGTGGCAAACGTTGGTACAGGCGCCGCTTTCCGTGGCGTCGGCGTCGATTGGCTTCGCAAAGTATGCGGGATATTTGTACCCCTTCACGCCGATCGAGGCGAAGGCGATTTCCGGTGGACTCGTCATTTTGATCGTAATCCTGCTGTACCGGCGAATCGCGACGATCGGAAAAATTTCCGTATTGTTGTGGATAGGCGTCGTGGGAACCATGCTGTGGCTGATCTGCGGAGGGGCCACGCATTTCAACGCCAAGATCGCGTTTGATTTCCCGCCGGGGGCCTTCGATCTGTCGTGGGTGTGGTTCGCGGGGCTGGGGTCCGCGATGGTCAGCACGGTGTACAGCTACTGGGGCTACTACAACATTTGCCACCTCGGCAGCGAGATCAAAGATCCCGAAAAAAATATTCCACGCGGCATTTTTCTTTCCGTGCTGGGGATCGCCGTGCTCTATCTGGCGATGCAGACGAGCATCCTGGGTGTTGTGCCGTGGCGGGAGGCGCAAAATTCCGATTTCATCGCCAGCTTGTTTGTCGAACGATTGTATGGACAGGCGGCCGCGCGTTTCGTGACGGGAATGATTTTGTGGATCGCTGTCGCTTCCGCATTCTCCGTGTTGCTCGGCGCTTCGCGAGTGCCCTACTCGGCGGCGCAGGATGGGAATTTCTTTCCGGTGTTCGGCAAGGTTCATCCCACAAAACACTTTCCACACGTTTCGTTGTTAGTGCTGGCCGGACTCGCGCTTACCTTCAGCGTTTCCTTGAAACTGAAACAAGCCATTGCAGGAATTCTGGCCATGAGGCTCATTGTGCAGTTCATCGGCCAGGCGGTCGGCGTGATGTTGCTGCGGCGGCGCCGGGGCACCGAGGGCCTTCCGTTCAAGATGTGGCTGTATCCGCTGCCCGCGGTGCTGACGATGATCGGATGGGCGTGGCTCTTCTGGCAGACTGGGGCGACGAGAAAATGGGGATTGGCCGAGATCGCTCTGGGAACCCTGGCGTATCTCATTCGCGCGCGGGAGATGCGACAATGGCCGTTTGAGAAGAAAAGTGATCAATTATCAGTATCTAGAATTCAGTAACGGATCGCGTTCACCAAGCTTCTAAAGGAAGACTGGCGCTGGAGTTTAGAGATGCATGATTCCGGAGAGTAGACGCAGCCTGGGAGGGGAATTGAAACGCTTCACTGTCAAAGCGAACTTATTTTTGTTTCTGTCCATTTGGGCGGCCACCGCCAAAGGGCAATTTCCTCCCGCGCCGGGGACGGGGCCCGGCTTGCCGGAAACAATCGAGGCGATCGAGAGCGCTCGAATTACCACGCGGATCCTGTACGTGACGGCTCATCCGGACGATGAGAGCGCTGCGGTGCTTACTTATCTTGCGCGCGGACTTCATGCGGATGTCGCGCTGCTCTCCCTCACGCGCGGCGAGGGCGGGCAGAACGACCTCGGCCCCGAACAAGCGCCGCAACTGGGATTGATCCGGGCGCAGGAATTGCTGGCGGCAACGCGGGGCTACGGCGTGAGGCTCTATTTTACGCGAGCCAAAGATTTTGGCTATTCGAAGACGCCGGAAGAAACGGAACGGATCTGGGGCGACCAGGTCCTCGAGGACATGGTCCATGTGATCCGCGGATTTCGGCCGAACCTGGTGATTAACGGCTGGGGCGGCGTGCACGGGGGCCACGGACATCATCAAGCCTCGGGATTACTCACTCCGAAGGCAGTCGAACTCGCGGCGGATTCTTCCTTCAAGCTGCACGGTTCTTCCGCGGAAGAACAGGACTTGGCGCCATGGGGCGACCGAAAGCCTGTGATCCTGGTGGACCTCGACCGAAGCGACGCCCCCAAGGGTTACTTGATACCGGTGGATGAGATTTCGCCGCTCTACGGAAAATCCTGGCGTGAAATGGGACTGGATGCATTTGCCAATCATCGCACTCAGGGAATCACCGGTTTTCTGGGCTCACCGTTCTTGCGGCGCGCCGTCGCTCTCCAGCGCGTGGACGGCAAGGAGCTCGATCCTGCCTTGCTCGCACAACCACTTGGCCCGCTGGACGAGGACTATGAAGCCGGGAATCTGGGTGCTGACCCGCTCATGCGAGCCGTGGATACCGCCCTGCTGTCGGCGCGCGAGGCGGCCTTGCGGCTCGATTGGAAGTCGGCCGCCAATTCCCTGGTTGCTGCAGGTAGAAAAATCAGCGAAGTGCCCGTGCCTTCGATTTCGTACCAAGTTCCCGCCCCGGTCATATCCCTCGCGCGAGGCCTGAAGCGAAAACGGGAAAAAATTGACGCGGCTTTGGCGCTCGTCGCGGGACTGCGATTGGAAGCGCTCGCCGATCGCAGCGAAATCGTCTCCGGTGAGTCTTTCTCGATTCGGGTGGACTCTCATCACCGCGGAGAGATCGCGGGAGATTTCAAGAAACCCGTAGTGTTGCTTCCCTCCGATTGGACCGTCGCCAAAGAAGAGGCTGAAACCAACGGGTCCGTTCGCTTTACCATTTCCGCCGGACAGAATCCGCAGCGTACACCGCCCTCCGCAACTGCGATACTGCCGGAACCTCCGCCACTCGTGACCGTCAGCGAGGAAGCCGTGATCGATGGCTATTCGTTCACGGTCAGCTCACCGGCGATGCAGCTCCGCGCAACTTCCACGCGAGCGGATCGAATACCTCTGCGAATCGTTCCGGCCTACACGCTGGCGGTCGAACCAAGGCAAGCGATCGAGATCACCGCCAGGCAGAATAAGCCATTCGATGTATTGCTCCGCGTGCATTCCTACGCGACTCAGGCGGGTGAGGTTCGGGCGGCGCTGACGGTGCCGCGGGGTTGGAAAACGGGCGCAGCCGTGCCATTGAAATTCGAGGGAGCGGGCGACCGCTATGCCCGGCTGACGGTGACGCCGCCTTTGAAGCTCCGCAAGGGGAACTTCAAGATTTCGGCATACGCGGAGCGCGTGGCCGACCGCGCCCGGGGCGAAAAGGCGGAGAAGTTCACCACTTCGCTGGAGCCTTTGCCCACGCTGCCTACGCAGCTTTGGAGCGAGCCGGCCCAGTGCTCCGTGCACGCATTTGACGTGCTTGTGCCGGCGAATCTCCGCGTTGGCTACATCACCGCGGAAAGCGAACCTGTGCCGGAAGCGCTCGAGCGCCTGGGCATTCGTGTGGAGATGCTTGACGCTGTGGCACTGGCTTTCCGCGATTTATCCCCATTCAGTGCGATCGTTGTCGGGGTGCGCGCGTACGAACTTCGGCCGGAATTGTCTGGAACGAATCAGCGGCTGCTGGACTACGTTTCAAACGGCGGGACGCTGGTTGTGCAATACCAGCGCGAATTTGCATGGGACAAATTCCAATATGCTCCGTATCCCGCGCTGATCTCGCCGCCGATTCCACCCGCGAAGGATGGCGCGCCTCCAACGCCGCGAGCCTTGCCGCGCATCACCGACGAAAATTCACCAGTCAAATTTCTGAGGCCGGATGATGCGCTTCTCAACAGGCCCAACAAAATCACGCAGGATGACTTCCAGGGCTGGGTGCAAGAACGCGGTCTTTATTTTTGGACGCAGTTCGATTCGAAATACACACCGCTCCTCGCTATGAACGATCCCGGCGAGCCTGTCCTCGACGGCGGTCTTGTCTACACCCGCTATGGCAAAGGCGCTTACATTTATACGGGTCTGGCCTTCTTCCGGCAATTGCCCGAAGGAGTCCCCGGGGGTTACCGTCTTTTCGTCAATTTGCTCAGCGCGTCCGAGAGCCGGGGAACCACCCGGTCGACCAGGAAAAAACCTCGGGCCTGAAAGCCTGAGCTGAGCTACAACTGGCTGGAGCAAGTAAACCAACTCTGGCAAATCGCCGCCGCGTCCAAGTCACCGTGCTATTCTTTTCAGCCGAGGGGTGAAACGCGAATGAGAAAACAGTCTGGAAACCGCTTGGCCAGCCGAACGGCTCACAAGGTCATTCTCTTGTTGCTGGTATTCGCGCTTGCTTGGACTTGCGTTTCTCCCGCTGCGGCACAGAAAGAAAAGAAAAAGAAGACCGACCCTCCCCCCTCCGCGGACAGCTCCAAAATGCTGATTCCTTTGAGTGACGAACAGCAAATCGACTACACGCTCTCGGAAACGCTGGGCGCATGGCAGCTCGGGGATATCGAAAAACTGCACAAGGACTACGCCGACGATGTTGCGATCGTGAACGGGTCGTGGGCGCCGCCGATTCTCGGCTGGACTAATTATCTAGCCGTTTATCAGCAGCAGCGCGCGCGCATGCAGCAGGTGCGCATGGATCGCACGAATACCTACATCAAGGTGAGTGGCACGGTGGGTTGGGCGTGCTACCAGTGGGATTTCGCGGCAGTTGTGGACGGCCAGCCGACGGAATCCCAAGGACAGGCTACCGTGGTTTTGGAAAAGCGCAACAACCACTGGGTGATCGTGCTCAATCACACTTCGCTCGCTCCGAGGGTCCCGCAGAACATTCCTGCAAACGCACCTTCAGTGCAGCAGCAACCTGCAAAGCCGGCACCGCGCTGAAGCTTGCCGGCAAACTATCGAGAGCTGAAGACCTAGAAGAGGCCCTTCAGCCCTTCCTTGAGCCACATTCCGGCAATCACCAGCAGCAATGCACCTGCCAGGATGCCGGTTCCCATGATGGGCCGCGAGAGCGCGTTGATCTTGGCCACAATCTCCCGCTGCTCTCTGGCCATATGTTCTTGAGCCGCATCGAGAAAGATTTGATCGTCTTCGTGGCTCGCGAGGAGGCTCCGCCGAAGCAACAGAACCAGGAATACGGCGGTAACAACTCCCCAGGCGACCAGCAGGTAAAGCAATGGCCCCGTCAGCGTTTGTGGATCCATGGTTGACCTCCCGTTGGAACCGATCCGCGGTGCCGGCATGGCCGGCAAGGGGTAAATTGGGTTTGATAAGGTGGAGTATAGCACTTTGCATTAAAAATTCTAGTGCATAGCATTATCAATATGGATGCTGCATCGTGAGTTTGCCTGCCTAAGGGCCTGGGCCGGAATGCGACTGAATATAAGGCAAGATGAATAAACTAAAGCAGTTTTTTCGGCCAGGCCTTCGGCGTCAAGCGTGCGTGGACCGGCGATTGCCGATCCGGATCGCTGTGCCTCCGGTGACGCCGGCGTTCCGGAAGCGCCTGCACTGCCTGCACTCTGGTCGCGTTGACAAAGGGGGCACTGGCGGGCAGAATGAAAATGCTTCGTTGCATGTGTGACTCCGGCTGGGCCGTGGTTAACATCTCAAGCGTGACCCCGACCCGGTCGGGGTGAACCTGCACTCGTGCCCGAGTGGCGGAACTGGCAGACGCGCTAGCTTCAGGAGCTAGTGATCGCAAGGTCGTGGAGGTTCGAGTCCTCTCTCGGGCACCAATTTCTCTCAAACATTTCTCCGTCGGCGGATTGACGGTTCGCGCCTCAATCGGCTACGGTGTTTCCTCGAGACCGATCCAGAACACCACCGAGGTGCCCCAATGATTTTCTATCTCCTGGCGATTTCGTTTCCTGAGTGGCGCCCGCACTTTTCCTTCCTTGATACGCCGCATGCCCACGAAATGATGGCACTGCGCTGGCTGCATCTTGTCTTCGGCATTATCTGGATGGGGTTGCTGTACTTTTTCAATCTGGTGCTGACGCCGGCGATGAAAAAATGTGATCCCAAGCTGCGAATCAAAATCTATCCCGAGCTGATGCCGGGCGCGATGGGTTGGTTCCGCTGGTCCGCGCTGGTGACGGTGATCGTGGGATTGCGCTATTTCACGATTCATCTGGCTGCGGATGCGAGACTTGCGGATGATCGCTCGTTGATTGGCAAGTGGTTCGGGTGGTGGCTGCTGGTGTGGGTGGTCGCGTATGTTTTTATTTATGCGCTGCAGCTTCCGGCGAAGGGAATTCTCGATAGTCCCTGGGTGCGTGTGATTGGAGTTTCCGCCGTGGTGATCGCAGCGTCGTGGTTGGTGCTCGCGTTGAATGGTGGGCCCAACGTTTCAAACGCCCACCTGGCCATCAGCGTGGGCGGCGGTCTCGGAGCGGTGATGCTGCTAAATACCTGGGGAGTTATCTGGCGCGTCCAGAAGCGTCTCATCGCCTGGGCGCGCACCAGCGCGGAGCAGGGCGTACCGATGCCGCCGGAAGCGGAGCGCTTGATGCGCTGGAACTACCTGACAGCGCGCACGTCGTTCTGGCTGTCCTTTCCGATGCTGTTCTTCATGGGCGCCGCGAGCCACTACCCGTTCCTGAGCACCGTCGCGCGATAGTGGATGCTGGATGCTCCCATGTCTGACGAGAAGAACTATAACGTTTTGACAACGGAAAGCGGCGTGCCCATCAAAGCGTGGACCAAGGGAGTTCAGCTCGAAGATCAAGCGCGCAAGCAGCTCCTGAACGTGGCCCAGCTTCCTTTTATTTTCAAGTGGGTGGCAGCCATGCCGGACGTGCACTGGGGCATGGGGGCCACAGTCGGGAGCGTGATTCCAACGAAGGGCGCGATCATCCCGGCTGCCGTGGGCGTGGACATCGGCTGCGGCATGATGGCGGTGCAGACGGACCTGAACGCGCGAGATCTTCCGGACAATCTGAAAGGCATTCGAAGCGCGATCGAAAAGGCGGTTCCGCATGGCCGCACGAATCACGGTGGGCACGGCGATGCGGGCGCCTGGCGGGAAATTCCTGCGCGCAACAATGAAGCATGGCAGACGCTCAAGCCACGTTACGACGCGATTCTGGAAAAACATCCAAAGCTGGATCGCGGCAATCATTCGAATCACCTCGGCACGCTGGGCACCGGCAACCACTTCATCGAAGTGTGCCTGGATGAAGCGGAAAACGTGTGGTTCATGCTGCACAGCGGCTCGCGCGGCGTCGGCAACCGCATGGGGAGCTATTTCATGGAGATCGCGCGTAAGGACATGCAGAAGTTTTTCATCAACCTGCCGGACAAGGATCTGGCGTATCTCTCCGAGGGCACCGAGCACTTCGACGACTATGTGGAAGCCGTCGAATGGGCGCAGGACTTCGCGCGCTGGAACCGGCACCTGATGATGGAGCAGATCGTGGGCGCGGTCCGCGATTCCGGCGAGGTACGGCCGTTCGCCGCCGAGCTGAAAGCCATCAACTGCCACCACAACTACGTCGCGCGCGAACGGCACTACGGCCAGAACATCCTGGTCACGCGCAAGGGCGCGGTGCGCGCCCGAGAAGGCGACATGGGAATCATTCCCGGAAGCATGGGAGCGCGTTCCTACATCGTTCGCGGCAAGGGAAATATAGAAAGCTTCACGAGCTGCAGCCACGGCGCCGGGCGCGCGATGTCCCGCACGGAAGCCAAGCGGCGCTTCAGCGTGGAAGACCACAAGCGGATGACGGCGGGCGTGGAGTGCCGTAAGGATGCCGAGGTCATCGACGAAACACCGGCGGCATACAAGCCGATCGAGGCGGTGATGGCGGCACAGAGCGATCTGGTGGAAATCGTCCACACCTTGCGCCAAGTCGTTTGCGTAAAAGGCTGAGCAGGGAACAAGAATGAAAAGGGAGGCGGGCCAGGTCGTCCCGCCTCCCTTCTTTCCCCTCTCGGGGAACCCGGCCAGTCAGACGGAGGGCGACTAGCCGGTCGTGCGTTGGCTTGCCTATATAATCCCGGAATCCAGAAAAAAGTTCCTGAGAAACCGAAGAAAGTGAATAGAATTACGGTGGAAATCCGGCGCCTGCCGTCTGGCGCAAGCCCTCATGCCACGACCTTCACACCTCAGCCCTGACAACATATTGCGCTTTCTGCAAGTTAGAAGCGAGCCCGCGTCCGCGAGCGAGATCGTGGAGGGCCTCCACCTGAAAAAGACCGACAATCGCCCGCTATTCAAGATGCTTTCAAAGCTCAGCAAGCGCGGCGCCATCGAAGAATTGCCCGGCGGACGATACCGGCTCCCGAGCCGCAAGTCTGGACGGGAGGGACCCCGTCAGCAACAGCCGCAGGACGCCATGCGGCCTCGGCAACGCTCGGGGCTCGCGGATCACGGTGAAATAAAAGGACGGCTGGTGCTTCACCACGACGGCTATGGGTTCGTGGTACCGGATTCACCGATGCCGCAACTCGACGGCGATGTATTCATCCCGCGCGACGGGATCCAAGACGCCATGCACGGCGACCACGTACTGGCAAAGATTCAGCGTTTGGGCGGCGTCACCGGCGCGCAGCGTGCGGAAGGCCGCATCACGCGAATCCTTGGCCGTGCACATCCGACGGTGGTGGGTTTGTTTCGCTACGGCCCGCAACAAAATGTGGTGCTGCCTTACGATGTTCGCATCCAACACGAGGTGGTGATTCCGCGCGGCAACGAATTGACGCCGGGGCTGTGGAAGAAGCTGGGCTTCAGCGGCACGGACGAAACTAGCCTCCGATTGAGACGCATACCGCGGCTGGATGAACTGGACGGAGCCGTGGTAGACGTGGAGTTGCTGCGTTATCCGCAAGGAGGCGCATCGGCGACCGGACGGGTCATCGAAATTCTCGGGCGTCCCGGCGATCTCGGGGTCGACACCGAAATCATCATCCGCAAGCATCATCTCCCGCATGTATTCTCCGGCGAAGTTCTGGATGAAGCGGAGCATGGCGCGAAGCCCGTGAGTGAAACTCAGCGTGCGGGCCGCGAAGATTTCCGCCACTTGCCGATCGTCACCATCGATGGAGAGACCGCGCGCGATTTCGACGACGCCGTCTACGCAGAGCATCGCGCCGATGGCGGCTGGCACCTGCAAGTTCACATCGCCGATGTAGCGCACTACGTTCGAACGGAGAGCGCTCTCGACCGGGAGGCGCGTCTCCGCGGCACCTCCGTTTACTTCCCGGATCGCGCCGTCCCGATGCTTCCGGAAGCCCTTTCGAATGGCATGTGCTCGCTCAAGCCGCACGAGGATCGCCTGGTCATGAGCGCGCTCATGGAATTCGACCCGGCCGGCCGCATGAAAGCCTCGCGCATGACATCCGGCGTGATCCGCTCCGCCGAGCGCATGACCTACACGAACGTCAACAAGGTCCTTGAAGGCGACGCTGAAATGACGGAGCGCTACGCCGCGCTGGTCGAACGCTTCCGCGAAATGAAGGAACTAGCGCTGCTCCTCAATGCCCGCCGCACCGAGCACGGTTCCATCGATTTCGATCTGCCCGAACCGGTCATCGAATTTGACGAAGAGCAGCGCATGACCAACATCACGCGCAGCGTGCGAAACATCGCGCATCGGCTCATTGAAGAGTTCATGCTGGCCGCGAATCGTGCGGTCGACAGCTATCTCCTGCGGCGCGGCATCGAATCGCTGCATCGCGTTCACGAGAAGCCTGACGCGCGCAAAGTCCTTGAGTTCGAGGAGCTGGCCCGCGCCTTCGGTTACTCACTCGGCGTCGCAGATCTGCACCAGCGCGAGGTCGCCGTACGGCACGGCCGCGTCCCGGCGCCCGCGAAAGCCGGGCGGCCCGACTCCTACGGCCACGGCCGTGAACGCGGCCTGAAGGTGGCGCTCCCGGGCGGCGAGCTGCGCATCACGCCGCAGCATTATCAGCGCCTGATTCGAAAGGTCGTTGGCAAGCCGGAAGAACGCATCGTCTCCTACCTCATGCTGCGTTCCCTGAAGCAAGCGCGCTACGCCGCCGAGCCCCTCGGGCATTTCGCCCTCGGCTTCGACGAATACACGCATTTCACTTCGCCCATTCGGCGATATCCGGATCTTATCGTTCATCGCATCTTGAAGTGGGCTCTGGATCATCCGAAAGATGTTCCCGCCTCTTCGAAGACGCATGTGGCCGCTTCGCCGGGGTCGCAGTCCACGCTCTACTCGCACAGGAACCTCAAAGAAATCGCTTCAGAAACATCCGAAGCGGAGCGCCGCGCCAATGGCGCCGAGCGCGAACTGATGGATTGGAAAACCGCTCAGTTCATGGAGGAGCACCTCGGCGAGGAATACGACGGGCTGATCATTTCCGTACAGAAATATGGCTGTTTTGTCGAGCTTTTCGAAGTCTTCGTGGAGGGTCTTCTTCCGGTCGGCGCACTCGAGGAATTTGCCGGCACGCGATGCGTGCTTCGCGAGCGCGATCACGCCATCGTGGCCTTGCCCGGTGGAGGTGGCCGCGGAACCCCCGGCGCCCGCCGAAGCCGCGGCGCAAAGTCCCGCCAGCTCGAATGGCACCTCGGCGATAAGGTCCGCGTGCGCGCTGAACGGATCGATCCGATGCGCAAACGCGTCGAGTTTGCGCTCGTCGCCGAACCCTGAAACCTCTCCGCTCCTGCCACCCCTGTGGGGCTGGCCTTCTGTTTACAGAGCACATGCGGTCCTCGCTCCCCGCTCAGACAGGCCTCCTTGTCGGCTTGCACATGTCATACAAACTGCTCTCCAGAGAGAATAGGGATGCTCTCCCATCCGCTTAAAACCCGCGCTCGAGCGGCGCCTCTCGCGCCTTGCACGGCAAACCGGCCGCACCAAGACCTTTTACGCCACCAAGCTCATCGAGGAAAACATCGAAGACCTCGAGGACCGCTACCTCGCGGAAGCTCGCCTCGAAAATCGCGGCAAGCGCTACTCCGCCACCCAGGTCCGGAGGCAGCTTGGCTTGGACGATTGAGTACGACGAGGGTGCCGTCAAAGACCTCAAGAAACTCGATCATCAGGTACAGCGCGAAATTCTCGATTTTATAGAAAAGCGCATCGGCCAGGCGGAGGACCCGCAAGTTCGGTCTGTGGCGCTATCGCCTGCGCGACTATCGCATTATCTGCCAGCTTCAACAGGCCAAGCTCATCGTCCTCGCCGTGGCCATCGGTCACCGCAGCATCATCTTCGACGACTGATCAGGCCGCCCCTACCGGCGCATGTGAACAGAAATTAGGAGTCGTAGGATAATCAGCGAACCGGCGCGTTGGAGATGTGCAGTGCGTTCATCACCCGCCGCACCGGCCGCGTCACAATGGCGGCTAATTTTGCCAGCGGATACAAAAACCGGCTGTGCAGCGAGAGCTGTGAGATGAACAGTCCCAAAGCAAGCTGGCGCGGGGCATCAAGATCAATGCGTCTGCCATTCCGGTAAATTCGCGTGACGCGGCCCAATAATTCCTGTTCTTGAACGACGCCATCGGACGTCGGATGCGCATCGCCTTTGCAAAGAAGCTGCGCGGCCTTCAGCGAGCCACGCTTCTCGACAATGCGGTGCACGAAGAGATGATTTTCGCGCCGGAACAAGACCACGTCCCCGCAGCGCACATTCTCAATGGAGATCCGCCGGATCAGGGCGATATCCTTCGACCGCACCCATGGCTGCATGCTGGCGCCGTGAACGCGCAGGGAAATCCGGCCACGCCGCTTAAGCGTGTCGGCAATTCGCCGAGCATCGTCCGCGCGGCGTTCCCCGGCGACGCGATTCGTTTTCTTCTCCTGGTCTTTTCGAATCTCCATCAAACCTCACTGCTGAAATTCCACCGGATTCGTCACCATGTTCCGACGGTGCAGCGAGATGCAGCAACACCCTCGCGAATTGAAGCATCGGCATGCAAAATTTTGGCCTGTTCCGAACTGGAGCAAATCAGGAGAAGTCGTTCGGAAGCGCATCTGTAACTTCTGATATCAGAGTGGTCTCTTAGCGGGGAATGGTCAATGGACAGGAAGTATTTGGATGCCCAAAACTACAGCACTCGATCGGAATATTTTATCGGATGTTACGCGCCCCGAAGAGTGCGCGAGGTTCCTCTACGACCGGCGCGGAGCTCCGTTACAAAAGCCACCCTGGCCCGGCAGTTTGCCGCATGCCAGCGCTAACGTTTCATAGATCGGCTCCGACGCAACGCTCGGTTTTGTATACGGCTTCTTTTCGCCGGGCGCCGGGGGAGAGCTCTTGTTATCTTCAGCCATTCCGCGTTTCCTCAGTCTGAACTAGAATCCGCAGCAAGAGAAGCGAATTCGGCCTGAGGGGCTGGCTGAAATGAGGCTATCTCTCGTCCGCTATGAAGTGCGCTGATGGGGACCGCAACACCGGCCAGTCTCGCTTTCCCTTCCGCGAGTGCGCAAGCGCGCTCGTAGGCTCCAAGCATATCCCCGCCCTCCATCAGCGCCAGGCCCGGGCAGCGCTCGCAGTAGTTCCGAATCTCGCATCGCGAACAGATCGGAAGCTGGCTCTCGCGTATGGCGCGTAACCGTTCGAGCTGCGGCGCGTGATACCAGATCTCATCGAATTTCTCGCGCCGCAGATTCCCCGCCGCCTGGGGCAACTGCACGCATGGAAAGACATCTCCATACGGCGAAATGTAACAACTATTGTGGCCCGCACTGCAAGGCAAGTCTTCGTAAGCCAGACTTTCGATGCCGCTCGAAACGGCGCTCCCAAATGCCGGCGGCGAGGCATTCACGGCGCTGGCTGCTTGCGCGCCCGGCTGCGGCTTGCAGGCATGCATCAGGGGATCCTGCAGCACCGGCAGGAGCGAGGAAACCGATGCACGGTGCGCTAGCGGTCCGCCCGAGCCGTTCATCATCGGCGTGATGGTCAAATCCAGAATGTAAGGAATGCCCAACTTTTCCGCGAGCGCCATCACGCCACGGTAGCCCATCAAGTTTTCCTGCATCAGCGGGCAGGCCAGCTTCACCTGCAATCCGTGCTCGAGCAGAATGGGAATCGCCGCCAGCGTCCGCAGCAGCGATCCGGGAACCTTGGTGATGGCGTCATGCACCGCGGGGATATCGCTGTAAACGCTGATCTGCACGCGCCGTACGTCAAACTCGCGCAACCGCGCCGCACGTTCGGGCGTGACCAGCAGCGCGTTGGTCTTCAAGCTGATGTCGAAATGCAGGCCTCTTGCGGCGGCCAGAATTTCGTAAAGATCCGGGCGCAGGAAAATTTCACCGCCGCTGAACGTCAAAAACAGCGCCCCCGAGCGCGCCAGATCGTGCAGCACCTTCAGGCACTCCGCGGTGGTCAGCTCTCCATGGTCGTCATGATCCAGATAGCAGTGCACGCAGCGCTCGTTGCAGCGGTACGTCAAGTCGAAATGCACGCTGAGCGGCCGGTGCTTTTCGACCGTGCGCGCGATCAGACGATCCATTATGGGCGTAAGACCCACTGATAAAGTTGCCGTCAAGGTGATACACCAAGCGTCGCCGGGACGGTCACCAACAATTTCCGCGAAGCCATCTCTTCCAAAAGCGCTTGGGTGTCGGATAACGCGATGTCCGGCGTGACTTCGTAATTTTCAACCAGAAGTTCCGCAAGCTCCGCCGCCGACTTCCTTCCATCAATGTTTTTCCAGAGGAAACTTCCCGTGTCGTTGAGCTCATGCATCACGCTGTCATTCGGCGAAATGATGATCGTCTCGCCGTCAATTTCTCTCCACGCCAGAGCCGGGTTCTTCTGCCAAAAAACAGGGGCCGGAGCGCTCATGCGGGAAGAACCTCCCAAAAGACCGAGTTCTTGCGGAACGCCAGGTTGTAGCCAGATATTTCCGTCGCAGCCTGACTTAGAATTTCAAGAAGCCGCCGGTTGGCTTCCGCTTCGGCGGAGAAGAAAAGCACGTTCGGGAGAAGAGCGCGAAGAATCGCCAAGGGGCGGAGCGCTCCCAGCCGGTTTTCCGCAGCCTGCAGCAAACGGAAAATTCCTGCGACGGGAGCGCTCGTATTCGATCCAGCTGCCCGGAATTCGCCCCAAAAGGGAGTTCCGTACGCGCGCCACACTCCATTTTCCCGGCGAAGCAGGGAAATTTCATCAGTGAGGACACTTCCTTGCGGTGACAACGATGCCACCGTGCTCTTCCCCGCGCCCGACCTGCCCGTAAATAGGTAAGCTTTTCCGTTGCGAATGACGGTGGCGGCGTGAAGCAGAAATCCGTGGTGGCCAAGAAGTTGCCAACTGAGGAGAACACGCAGCAGGGAATCGAGCGCATATTGGTGCCTGACGCCATCGAAACGAATTCCACTGGAAAAAACGCGGAGCGCTGCGCCCTCGAATTCGTAGTCAAAGTCGGCTGGTGGACCTTCAGGAGCCGCACCCTCGTTCAGGGCGATTGTGACCGGCTGTGCGGCAGCTGCTCCGGCGAACGCGGCGTACCGCGCCGATGCCGCGCCAAAAAGCTGCGCGTCAGTCATTTCAAGGCGGAGGGACACGCAGCCGATGGATAGCTCGAACTGCTGCCGGGGACTGCGCCCTAAATTGGCGAGCGGTGCGCTCAATATGCTCCTTAAAAAGTTCCAGCGAGCGCGCCCGTGCGGGGAAGCAGGCGCGTTTCCGCTTTTTCAAGCTCCTTGGGAAAGGAAGCTTTACTAGTTTTGCTTCGAGAGACCCCACTAAGTCAAGAGGACTTTGCTCCCTTTCGCAACCCAAAACAAGCGTGTGAGATCTCCGCGGTTTTCTGTGACTTGCCGCCTTAGCTATCTGGGTCAGCAGTCAGGCGGTTCTAAACGAAGACCAAATCGCACTGCGGAGGCCCCGGTGATTTCTGTTATTCTGGATTGCTAAGTTCGCAGTGTTTCTCGGCCCCTGCAGCGCTGCGAATCCGGATGAGAGAGGATTGCCCGTTGTGACTTCGTCCACACTTCCCGCGCAAGCTACCAAGCGCGCTTTCAATTTCAACGCCGGTCCGGGGGCGCTTCCCCTTCCTGTCCTCGAACGAATCCGCGAGGAACTCCTCGACTGGCGCGGCAGTGGCATGTCCGTCATGGAGATGAGCCACCGCTCACCGGAATTTGAGAGCATCAACGCTAGCGCGGAACAGAAGCTCCGGAATCTCCTTGGAATCTCAGATGATTATGCGGTCATTTTTATGCAAGGGGGCGGCAGCATGCAGTTCACCATGGCCCCGATGAACCTCTGCCTCCCTGGAAAGCCCGTTGACGTTCTCCATACCGGCACTTGGACCGCCAAGGCCATTGCTGAATTGAAAAAGGGTATCCCCCACCATATCGCGGCCTCCACCGGATCGGAAAAGTTCGCGCGGCTTCCCCGCCGCGACGAAATGAAATTCTCCCCAGATGCCTCCTACGTCCACCTCTGCACCAACAACACCATCGAAGGCACGCAGTGGACAGCCCTGCCGGAAACCGGCAACGTGCCGCTGGTCGCCGACATGTCTTCTGACATCGCTTCGCGCCCCATCGACGTGAAGAGGTACGGCGTCATCTTCGCCGGCGCCCAGAAAAATCTTGGTCCCTCCGGCGTCACGGTGGTTATCATCCGCAAAGACCTCGCCGAGCGCGCCGACAAGAATCTCCCCACGCTTCTGCAGTACCGCACGCATATCAAGGAGAAATCGCTCTATCACACGCCCCCGACATTCGCGGTCTACATCGTCGGCCTGGTATTGGAATGGATGGAATCCGAAGGCGGAATTCCGGTTATCGAAAAGCGCAATGAGGCCAAAGCCAAGCGGCTCTACGACACCATCGAATCGAGCGGCGGATTCTATTCCTGCCCCGTCGAAAAAGGCTCGCGCTCAAAAATGAACGTGGTTTTTCGCGTAGTAGGGGGAGACGACGCCATCGAAAAGAAGTTCGCCGCCGAAGCAGCCGCGGCCAGACTGGTCGGCACGCCCGGCCACCGCTCCGTCGGCGGGATGCGCGTGTCGCTCTACAACGCCGTCAACACTGAAGCCGTGGAAGCCCTCATCACCTTCATGCGCGAATTCTCCCATACCCACGGCTAGACAGGCCGCTGAAGCGACTTGAGAGTTCAATGGTGTTCCCGGAACCCTCGGCCTACCTCTATTCGAGTGACCTAGCTCATTTCAGAATCCCGTATAAACTCCTTTGCAAGAGTTCGATAATTGAGCTACCCCGTTAGGAGGGGAGCCAATGCGCGAAAACGGGAATCCGGCGGCACCGCAGATGGACGCCAGTCTCCGTGACCTCATCATCCGCGCGCTCGAAGATGAGCGATATGAATGGCGCACTGTTGACGGTCTATCCAAGCAGATTGGTATTCTGGAAGCTAAGGTCCAAGAGGTTCTGGCGGGCCTGGAGCAGGAAGTTGTGCGTTCTTCTTTTCCCGATGATTCGGGCCGTGCTCTGTACACAACCCGCAATCACTACCAGCAGACTCACGGAGTAGGGACTCGCTTCTTGAATGCGCTGTCCGGCAAAGTCGCGTGAGTCTTTGGGATCATCGCTTCACTGCTTTCCTCTTTGGGTTCTTCGGCGGTCTCGCCATTAATCTATTCTTACTGCACATCATTTCCCAGCCTCCGGCGGCTGAGTGGCCGGATTTTGATTGGATCTATTGGACGCAGTTCTTCGGATTGGCCATCATGGGCGGAATTGCGGCGCTTGCTCACGATTTATCCAACCCGATTACGCCGTGGGTCGCACTAAACGTCGGTCTTTCGATTCCCGCTTTGCTCAGGACGGCTGCGGCGCTCCAGATTGCGAAAAAGCAAAGAAGTATTAATTAACCGGCCGCGTCGGCTAACTTGCGCCAATCGTTAAGCGAGGTCGAAAAGCAGCACCTCGGCGTCTTTTACGCCAGTGAGCTCGACGGCCTTTTCGGCGGAAATGGCGGCGCCGTCGCCCGTTTCAAGCGGC
>WNGP01003815.1_pt1 | contig 20701 bp, 31 predicted proteins | sample 5407671 | NCBI WGS metagenome assembly WNGP01 (sample SAMN13153381, study PRJNA577476) | soil metagenome | isolation source: 40 cm soil or saprolite under Garry oak tree replicate 2 | place: USA:California | collected 2016-06-15 | reverse complement strand
GCCTTCGGGTTCTCCAGCAGCATAGGTCCCGTGGCTGTGATTATGCGCTGGTAGCGCTTTATGATCTCGCCTGGAGGGAGCAAAACCCACTGGGAAGCCAGCCATGCTCCAGTCCAGCGTGGTGCCTTCCTATCCGGTGGATCAAGGCACAGCGGCTCCCTCCCCAGGATGCCCTTGGCAAACAGCTGGTGCAGTGCATCCTCAATCCTGGGGATGAAGCGGTAGGCGTGCTTTTTATCGATGGGGATCACACTCTCATCGAGCAAATCCTGCATCGAGATAGGCGCATCGTAGCTACCCCGACGCGCCTGTTCGCGCCAGCGTTCCGTCAAGTACAGGGCTATGCGCAGTTCATGCTGCTCATCGTGCGGGTTGAGCTGGAAGACCTTTTGCTCAACAGCGGCGAGGAAGAAGGCTCCCTGGTCTTCATAGACATTGATCCAGTCACCCGCGCTCACGAATAACCCTGAGATCTCCCGGCCACGCCCAGTCCTGCGGTAGACGACAGAATAGCGCAGATAGGCGTCGTCGACGGAAAACTGCTGCCACTTCCCAGTTACCATGACGGTGCATTCCCCACGCACGTAGCAGCGCTGTAGCAGGCTGAGGTCGAGCAGGATGGCCTGTTTGTCCTCCAATCGGTAGCCGATGGTATGGCGGGTACCCGAGCCGCTATCAGGGTAGGCTGGCATGCTCCGCTTTTTGAACCCGCGCATGACGAGGATCTCATCCAGGCGCAGGGCGGCTGCCCCGTTTTTCGCCAGGTGTTGCTCGTAGCGCCGTTTGTGCCAGATGGCCAGGGCGATACGTGCTGTGAGGACAGTGGAGGCACTGAACTGCCTGATCGTGGAGAGCGCCTCCTCGACAGGCAGCGGGTTGCGCTGGTCGCCCAGGTAGACACTTAGCTGGTTGGAGGCAGAGTAGGCCAGGCCGTCGGCTTCGAGTTTCCAGTCCTCCGGTTGGGATAGAACCGCCTCACGGATAGCTCGATCCGGCTGGTAGTTGGGGATGAGCAGTTCTTCGTGCGGCTCGCGGGCCGGAATGCGCGAGATGATCGCCAGTTGCTCCCGCTGGGTGGGATTGCTTTCGATGCCAGGCAGGGGATGCTGAAGATCGCCATCGTCTTTCGCGCTTTTTTTCGTACTCATAGCTGCTCCTACTGTTCCGTGCTGTTCGTGATAGCTCCCTCCAGCGTGGCTGTTGCTGCAATCCACGCTGGAGATATCTCCTGCTTTTCTGTACGTACAGGCACTGTTTCCGTAACTATGGGTTGTTCTGAGACCACTTTCGCGTTTACTCCTCTTCGTGTCGTACTCTCATCTCTCATGCTTCATCGCTCCGCCTCCCACGCCTCACTTACAACAGTAAACGGATGTCGCAGTGAGGCATGGGGGCATTTTCCCGATCCTCTTACCTCCTTTCACAATAGTCTTCTCATATGTATCTTAACGGCAACCGAGGACCCGAAGTGTGGTATCACACTGGCGGCGCTCCTCAGCCTGCTGTATACGAACAATCATGTCAGTAAGTTGGCGATTTTCTATCAATGCACGGGCCAGGGCTTCCTGCAGGTCACGTACCTCAGCACTGAGCCAGTGTAAGCACATAGTGAGAGCATCCATCATATCGGCAGCTTCGCCCGCAAACGGCCCGAGTTGCCAGTTTACACGGCATTCTTCAGTGTAGTGTGCGCTGAACCCGGACGCTGCCAGGCGACAAAGCAACTGCTCGATCCTCACGACTCGGTAGCCTTGTTTTCGCGCGGTGGCTTTCCCACCGGCCACCGGCTGGCGGTGCGCTTTCATATGGCAGGAAGCGCAGTAGCAAATGAGTTCAGCTTCCTCGTTTTCAGGATCGTCGTTGACATGATGGATGTAGAGCTGCTCGAAGTACAGGTTGTGGGCATGGCTGATCTTGAGCGTGCCTATCCGATTCGGACAACGCTGGCCATCGATAATGTTTTCGCACTGGCCGGCTGCGCGCCAGAGTGCTTCCTCCCGGCGCTGGGCATAGTTGGGGGCGTAGAGATCACGCATCATGCCTGCACCTCCCACTCTAGTTCAGCGCGCCTGGTCTCATCGGTCATGGTCCAGCCTGATCCTAACGGTCGAAACGGAATCGTGTGCTGGATGGCGAGGTGTGCGGGTTGCATCCGTTTGGTGTGCATATGCCAGTTCACGTCCGCCCAACTCCCATCACGCGCGAGGCGTTTCACACAGCCAATGGCGGCGCTTTCACTCGCTGTGGCCCAATCCCCTCTTTTCAGCGTCATGGCAGCACCTCTTCTCCATACGGCTGCACTACCTCAACTGCCGGTTTCGTCGTGGCAGCGGCGGGCGGGGGCCTGGTAAGGCGACGTCTGCTCGACTGGACGCGGAGCTGCCGGTTATGATACAGGCAAATGGCCGAAGACCAGGGTGCAGGAAAGTCGCGGGCGATGCCGGCATCTTTCCAGCACCAGGGGCAATGGGTGATGCGTCGAAGACGCGGCCAGAGGAGATAGCGGGCGATCAGGCAGATCTGACCCGTAGTGATCAGGATAACGGTCAGGATGAAAAACTGGAGCAGGGTCATGTTCACTATTTCACCACCCTCCAGAGTTTTCCAAATCGACCACGACGCGCCAGGAGAATGAGTAGCCGGAACGAGATCAGCAGTTGGTGGCGGATACAGATGTCGGTGGAGTAGGCCTCGCTCGCGCCTACCTGATGGCAAAAGTAGCACCTGCGCCGATGAGTGTGGTTCATATTCATACACTTGCCTGGCTTTCCGCGCGCCACGTCACAACATCTTGCTCAACTGCGCCGATATAGCCCTGCACGTTGTTGCCATCATCCACTGGCGCGTACCTGGGGATGATTTGATCGAGGGTCACCAGGTGCCATTGCCTGATATAGAGATTAAGGATCAGGTCATACCAATGCTGGAATCCATCAACCCAACTGCGCATGAGCGCGTAGCCGCCGCGATCGCGATCAATGCAGGGGCGATCTGTGATGCATCGCTCGTTGCCGAGTGAGTGAGTGACCCGGGCCTCGCCGGTGGTCCCGTAATCGGACTCATGGTGGAAGAATGCCAGGGCATACACCGGATCGATGCCTGATTGCATACCCAGATCATAGAGCGCCTGGCTATCATTTGCCGCCGATGAGTGAGCGGTCACAAGCACCAGGTGAATGAACGCGGCACTGATCGTTGGCTTATGCTGGAGCTGGTACACGATAAGAGAGACGTAGTAGGTGGTTCCTTGTTGGGAAGTGGATGACTGTGCTGTGGACTGTGGGTCACGAACCATGGCGAGTGCAGCCCCAGCAAGGCACAATAGTGCCAGGTAAAAACCAATGCGTTTCATAATGGTGGTTACTCCCTGTTAGGTTGTGCAGGGAGTGCCACATGATATAATCGATGTGGCAGGTACTCCCTGCTAAAGAGGCGCTATCCTGAGTTTTCGAGGCTATAGGATAGCGCCTCAAGGCGTCTAGCGATTCTTGATAGTGCGCTTTACAGTTCCTACGCGGGTGACTTTCCGCTTTTCAACGAGCCGAACGGTTTTCATCTTGGGTAATTGCTTTTTCTTTAGCTTGCCAAATCCGAGCATAGATTACCTCTTATGAGCTGATAGCTTGCTCAGGCTGGTTTGATGCCTTACGAGACTTCCATACGCGCTATCGATGCCAGCCTGGGTGTTGCGGTAGGTTTCCTCGAGTCGGAGTGGTTCCTGTTTGTCCAGGTCGAATGATTGGCCGTTGTCAGTGAATGTGACACCCATCTGCGCAGCCAGAGCCTTTACATGTTCAATGGTCAGTTGTGGGTTTAAGAGATCCATGCGTGTCTCCTTTGCTTATGAAGCCCACGGGCGCCCTACACGTGGCTGTAGATACTGCTTACAGCGTTGCAGGTAGCGTTGCCTGGTCCGTACTGGCATGCACTCCAATTCACGCTCTACGCCGTCTACCCCTAAGAGTAACTTGGAGACCAGCAACATGGCCTCTTCATGATTGGGACGTTTCGCGTTGGCGCGCCCGATGTCAGGAACCGCGCCAGGGGTGTATTCCCTGCTCGTGTCAAGCGAGATCACCGGTAGTGGAACCACGGCGTTATGATGCTGGACAATCAGCAGGTCAAGACGTTGCCTGCCTCGATTCAATCGGTACTCGTAAAAGTCCCAGGTGGAGCAAAGCACCATGGCGGTCAGTTCCGCGCCGGTCGTTTCATCCTGGATGAGATAACGGTAGTTGGTGAGGCGGCGACGGACAGACAAAAAGAGCTTGCTCGCCTGTAACTCAAACTGGTAGGCGGCTGCTTCGCGCTTCTGCCTGTCGGTCTGCCTCATCATCTCCATCGATTAGTACCTACTCCTTCTGTAGGATGATCCGCTATCCGGGCTGTCGAGCATCTTCTGTTTGGCATGTTCGATCATGGCCTGGCTCTGCATAGCTTCGATCTGGTTCCAGGTTTCCGCACGCTGCTGCTTGCTGTGCATGTCCATGATGGCCGATTGCCGGTCAAGTTCTGCCTGCAGCGTCGTTTTGTCCATCTCGATATGCACCAGGTTCACCTCGCGAAACGCGTGTATCTTCTCGCGCTGGTCGGCCAGGTACTTTTTCAGATTACGTACGCCAACCACGCTGATGAAGATCGTCGCCAGGATATCGATGATGCTTGGGCCAAACGAGCGAAACCAGACGGAGATCCGTTCATCGGAGGTGAGCTGCGGCAGATTGTGATAGAGCAGGATATCCTGGGTGATCGCATTCCCAACTGCCAGCAGGAGAAACAGCACCGACAGAATCGCGCACAGGGTCAGCTGGCCGCGGTCTTTAGCAGCTCGCCTGAACGTGACTGCCACCGCAAAGCCTAACATGGGAATGGACAGCTCCAGCACGATAGAAATGAGATGGGTGAAGATGTTAAAGGACCCAGCGCCGAGACTGAATGTGCCTGAGATGGTATCTCCCAGCGCTGCGCCGGCAAAGTAGCCAATCAGGAGCGGTGCCAGGTACGCGAGTCCAGTAAAGAACTTGCTCACAATGGAAGCGAGCAGGTGTTGCTTGTCTTCATCGAACGAGGCAACCACGCGGCTAAACTGTTCGGTGCGCCTGGCAGCCTGCGCAGTGTGGTCGGAGGCCCGATTATCGATGAAGCGACCACTCACCGGCTCGCCGTTGGCATAGATCGTCCCATCATCGCTGGCCGGGGTATTCCCGGTTCCCTGCCCATTTGCTGGTACCGGTACAAGGGGTTGTGTCGTTGGAGTTGCGTTGAGCGAATCCAGGCCCTTATTCAAGCCTTTTTTTGCTAATGCAATCGGGTTCCAGTCCTTGAGCTGCATCATTAATTTCCTTTTCGTGAAGTCTCAAAACTATCGAAAAAATGCGCGGCCGTCTCTCTTTGGAATCGAGGCGAGAGCGCCAATCATTCGCCAGTGATCGGCCAGGCCGCGCCAATGGTGCGCCACTAATTTTTGGCGCGGGTATGACGCCGATAGAGAGTCACTATGCCGTTGCAGCTTCGGCAGTAGGTTCGGCAGCCGCTTCCTTTGCTTCTTTTTTCAGTCCCTTATGGTCTTTGCGAACAGCGGCCAGTGTCTCTCTCTTAAAGCGGCGCTGGATGCGGTCGATCTCAGGCGAAACCAGGCCGACTAGCCTCACATACTGCCCCATCATGAAGATGCGACCATCGGCCCGGGCCTGATCGACGCGATTGAGCAGGTCCTTGTGGAGAGTTTCCAACTCTTCCAGGTCGTTTTCGTCTACGACCAGGGCCATCTGTCGCGCGTTTTCCAATGGGGTCAAACCGTTGTTGAGTCTTGCCATGTGTCTGTACTCCTTTGTGGTAATTAGAACAATTGTCGATTGACGCATGGCCTGAGAGGTGATTGAATCACAATGCCATGCAGTCTACGGGCTAAATGGTGAGGGGGCCGTGCTCGATCTCTGGCTAGGGGAGGGCGCGGCTCTCACGCACACTACAGGGACGCACTACGAGGATGACTTCTACCCTGGCCCAAGACTCTCACCCGAGCCAGGAGATAAACAATCAACACTTTCTTATAAATATTATGGTAATCACACTCCAAATTTGTCATTTAATAGGAGTATAACTCCAAGTAAAAGAAAAATCAAGATATGAATGGACAAATCCTCTATCACGCGTTATAATTTCCACAACAACCCCTTTAAGGGGAGAAGAGGACACTTCATGACAGAAATTCTTACCGTAGAGCAGGTAGCACAAGAGCTTCAAGTAAATACTAAAACCGTCTATCAATGGATCAAGGAAAAAAGGCTCAAAGCTACTAATATAGGAACCAAAGGAAAGGCCAACTGGCGTATAAAAAGGCAGGATGTGAACGACTTCCTTGAAAAGGGAAGCACCGACTCTTGATCCAGCTTCTTGCCGCCTTTCCATAGATTGTGTACCTTTCTCTGTTCGTTTCTTTGTCCCATCACAATGGTATCTGAAAAATCAGCGCATTTCGAGGGAATCATGGTCCAGCGATGGGTTGGTAATAGGCCAGTTTCGGGTCAGTTTTGGGTCAGTTGATTCCAGAGCTACTTATTTTAGGCAAAAGCAATAGACAATCAGTTTTAAGATAAGTACACTGTATTCTGTGAGCGTAGGGAATGGATTATCGATAAGGATGCATGTGATGCAAAAAATCCACCCACTTCGAGCCATACGTGAAGCTCACAACTTGACGCGAGAACAGCTAGCACAAGAAATTGGCGTCGGGTCTGCGACGATCAAACGTGCCGAGCGCGGGGAGTCTATTAGTCTCGAATCACGACGGCGATTGTGTACACGCTTTGAACGAACATCTGAAGAACTTGGGCTGGTATATTCTAATGACCCCACCAAGCAAAGCAATGGAGAAGAGGGAAAAAGCGACGTCATGTCACCTGCAACCTATGGTATTCTGGCCCAATATCTTCAGCAGCAGCGCCTTCGCCTTTTTGACGCTATGGCACCAGGTGCTTCCGCCTTGCGTGTCGGCGAGATCGTCGAACACGACAGCCTTTTTATTCCTCCTCCCTGGAGACTACTGCATAGCTCCATAGCATCACAAAATCTGACTGACTATCTCATGGAAGTGCTGCTCCAGAAGCAACGAACCCTTTTGCTCGGTGACGCTGGCCAGGGGAAAACTACCATCTTGAAGCTCGTGTTTACGCGACTGGCTGACTGCTTTCTCGAAGATCCCTCTTCTCCCCTCCCGATCTATGTCCCTCTCCGAGAGCATGCTTCGTTTTCGGAGAGTGCGCTCGACATCCTCTGGATGCATGTAGGGGAAGAATTTCCGCTTCCATACGAGGAATTTGCCTCACTCGTCCGGAACAATCAGATCGCTTTTCTTTTTGACGGTTTCGACGAGATGAGAGGTGAGATTACACAGCGTTCGATCAATGAGCGAGCTGCATGCAAAATCTTTCGGTATCCTTCCGTTCTTTCTTGCCGAAAAAGCTTTTTTGATTTTTACCTCACTATGTCACCGCTCCAGGAGTTGTACCCACAGCAGGTTGAGTTACAACCCCTCGCTTTCAATGATCCGGTCACTCACTATATTGCCGCTTTCTGCCAGTGGCAACAGCATGCCGGACGAATGCATACAGCTTCTTCAGAGAAGATTATTAATACGATACAAATGAGCCCAGAGCTTCAAGATCTGGCACAACGACCCCTTTTATTGATGATGATCCTCGATGTGCTTACAGATTCGAAAGAGATACTTGATGGGCAGTGGAGCATCACCACACTGTATAAAAAGTACAGCGAGCGCTGGCTCAAACGCGAAGCTTCTAAACCCGATTCTGTGTTAAAGTGGAGCGAGAAGGCTACACTGTTGCAGGAGGTGGCCTGGATCACATATATGGGAAGTTCAGCCTCGCCCTATTCCGTGAGTACCTTCACGCACTCAGAACTATATATGTTCGTAAAAAGCGCCTTTTCCAGGTATCATGGTATTACGGAGGCACAGCTGCTCGATGACTTATGTTTCCGCACACTACTTGGTGCAGCTGAAGGATCTAATTATGCCTTCCTCCACAAATCGTTTCAAGAATACTATGTTGCAAGCTATGTCTTCAGATGCATGTGTGAGCGCGACCTGCAAACTATTGAGCATGTTCTTCAGGGAAGTCTGCCGTTCGATGTTGCAACCTACCTCAAGAAAATGCTCAAAGAATGCTCTCTTCTCGAAAAGGCAACGATAGCCACAAATCTTATCGCTGTTTACCAGAGGAACCGGAACCAAGCTCAGGAGCCAACAACGCGCAGACAACAAGCTACCTACTATTTGAGCAATCTAAGAACAGAACCGGCTATTCGGTTCCTCGAGCAAGTATGCGATGAGGAGCCTAACAAGTGGGTGCAACGAGGCATTATGCTAGGCCTGGCTCTTTACTCGGGGAGAGCAGAGATGCTTGAGCGATATATCCAGATCATCCGTAATGATCGCGAAGCAGCATCTATCAACATCAGATATCACTTGATCTATTACGGGGACCAAGTGGGAGATATCAATTCCTTCGATAGCTCTGAACAGACAATATCCTGCCCTGAAAAGACTGTCGCAGCCCTTTTTCGCCATCTCCAAAATGTGCGATACAAAAACGGTTGGGCGCTTGACGTGCTAACATTGTCCGCTCTGCTGGAATTACAGGGGCTATCCATCCTGGATACACACTTTTGGTACAAACCATTCCTAAAAGCTTTCTTGGATCAAGATCATCGTGATCAGATCCTCCTACAAGAAAAAGGGCGATTAAAACAATTTCTAGAAGGAGCATTACTTGGAAAACATTGAAGTTGCAAAATATCTCTACGAAATGGGCTATTTGAAGCAGGTCAAGCGAGCTGGATGGGGAATGCTCGGCATCACTCAGCCGGAGAGCGTTGCGGAACACTCGTTCCGCACAGCTATCATCGGCTATGTCCTTGCTTCCCTTGCCGATGCTGACCCGCAGAAAACGGCGACCATGTGTCTTTTCCATGACACTGCTGAGGCGCGCGTCGGCGATCTGCATCGAGTAGCAAGAAGGTACCATAATGGAGATGGTGAAGAACGCGCATTGCACGAACAAGTCGAGAGACTTCCAAGCTCCGTCGCTGAAGAGATCACATCACTCATATCGGAATATGAGGAGAGGACACCTCTCGAAGGACTTCTCGCCCGTGATGCGGATTTGCTTGAATGCATTCTCCAAGCTCGCGAATATCAAACTCAAGGATTTGCGGACGCAGAAGATTGGATTAGTGGATGTTACGCCAGTTTGAAAACCGAGGTAGCAAAAAGCTTAGCAGACGCTTGTCTGCAAACCGAACCCAGTGCGTGGTGGCGAGGGCTAAAAGTTAAACGATAAATATCAGGAGATGCAAACATAACAGACCAGGTTGTCACGTTTGCATGGCTTAGCCACCAATTGGGGCATCTTCTTTTCCCTGGTATCCAGTTAGCCATTTGTCGGGTGCTTATCCACCCGGCCTTTTCGTTGCAGGCGGGTTCTTGCCTCGGATATATTTGTTTACAGCCATTTCTTGACGCTTTAACATAATAACGTTAACATGCTATTATGCTATTGCGACGTTATGTTATTGTACTAATGTGGTTTAATGGCTTGACGTAACAACGCTATAATGTTAGTATGCTATTACATTACTATGTCTTTGCGTTATTATGTTAAGACAGAGGAGGATTATGAGACGCATCTCAATTCTTAATTTTAAAGGAGGCACTGGCAAGAGCAGCGTCGCTCAGAACTTGGGTCATGCGTTGGCACGCGCTGGCTCGACTGTATTTGTGGTGGATGGAGATAGGCAAAGCAACACAACCACCACGCTGCTAGGGAAGCGGGCCAATCCGTCACTCGCTGATATCATCCGGGGCGATGTGAAACTGACGGATGCAATTTATGAGGCGCGCCCGAATCTCTTCGTTATCCCATCAGGGAGCGACCTGGACCACATTTCTACTCACCTCAAGGACCATCACCGCGCGTATCAAACCTTGCGCCGAGCTTTAGTAGAACTTGAGGGACAAGTAGACTTCGTACTCTTCGACCAGGCCGGCGCGTTTAGCCCAGTGATGGACGCGCTACTCATTGCCAGCGATGAGATGCTTATTCCGTGTGAATTGGAACCGTATGCGGTGCAGGGACTTTTCGACATGTTCAATAAGCTGAAACGTGAACTGGAGAGCGAGTTAAAGAATAGCGGCGTCATTCCCTACAATACCGATATGTCAAAGAAAATGACCGGGGCTTATATGCAGGAGCTGCTTGATACCTTTGATGGACTGGTGACTGATCCGGTCCGCACGGATACTGCTGTGCCATATGCGCAGTCCGAGGGACTCACAGTGTTTGAGTATGCAGAGAAGCATAAAATCAAGAGTCGCGCAGCTGAGGATTTCGCCCAGCTCGCTCATGACTTGCGGGAGGGTTAAGAAAGATGAGCGACGAGCAGCAGAAAGAGATAAGGCCAACGAAACGATTTGGCAGCATCCAACAGCAACGGGAAGCCGTTGAGGAATTTCAAACCATTGGACCGAAAGAAAAAACTATGCCGACAGATACTGTTACACGACAGCCAGATGTTAAAGCATCAGCATCTGGTGAAGAGATGAAGCGGCAAACAGTGTACATGCCTCAGAAGCTGGCAACACGGCTCAAAATTCACGCAGCCACTATTGATGACGATATCAGCGGCATTATCACACGCCTGGTCGAAGACTACCTGAATGAAGTTGAGGGCAAAAAGCCATGAGTGAAGAGCAAATGGCATTCTCTATCTAGACATTCTGTCTAGACATATGCTATGCTACATGTATATGGACTTATGTCTAGACATCTATGAGATATGGAATACATAAGATGGAGTATGTCACTGTTGTAGAGGGGGCGCGCCGATTGGGGATCAGTGATAAGACGATCCGGAGGGCGATTCATGCTGGCAAGCTCCCGGCCCGGTATCCTCACAAAAATCGCTGCGAGATTGCCGTGAGCGATCTGGAAGCATGGAGACACCCACCAGCTGAGCAGGACGCGACGGATCGCCGCTTGGCCGAATTGGACAGTCGTTTGCACCAACTGGAGCTACAGGTACAGCAACTCCTCCAGACGCAGCGCGTTCCACCAGTCACGCCTAATCCACGCTTGTTTGCTGAGGCGGAAGCGCCGCCTTTGCCTGGTGGTCTCATTTCCCTGCAGGAGTTCGCGGATCTGCACACCGTTAACCGCAATGAAGCTGCACAGTGCTGGAGCAAGGGCTTTATCGCTGGCCAGCGGCAAGGGACCGGAAAACGCGCGCCGATCATGATCGGCACAAAGGGCCAGCACGACTTTTGGGTACAGTTCCATGAGACACCCGGCTTTCGCGCGTGTGACGAGTGCCCACATAGCCGGATGTAGTCATGTCTAGCACTATTGCCATGCTGCTCCTGGTGTCACCAATGTATGGACGAAGCTCTGTTGAGCAAGCAGTTTATGACTATGTGAAAAGGGTATCACAAATTGTGACCCCCCTTGGATTGTAGAGGAGAAAAATGGACGATCACGAGCAGGACATCGAAGCGAACGATACCGACATCGACATCCCAGAAGAACAGGTTATCGAACAACAAATCGTCCCGTTCCTGGGAGATGATCTCGCAGCAGCCCTTACGCCGGGCGGAATTATTTATATCAGCCTTCCTGGCATGTGTAAAGCCCTCGGTCTTCTCACACGAGGGCAGATACGACGCATCAGAGATACCAAATCACTCTCGAAGGGATTGCGGCGTATTCCCATCGTTACCGCAGGAGGCAATCAACGCCTCAATTGCTTGCGTGTCGATAAAGTCGCTCTCTGGCTCGCTGGCGTGCAAACGAACTCCATGAAAAGCGACGAGTTCCGCCTCAAAATCGAAACCTACCAAGAGGAACTCGCCCCGGCTGCTACGCAAGTCTTTATGCGCGTGCTGGGACTGCGCACCAGAGATATTACTCCGTCAACTGACCCGCAGGTCCTCGCGCTGGCCGACCGGGTTGACACCCTGACCGAAATTACCACGCTCGTCTATGAATATATGGGAACACTCCTGGAAGCTCAGGGCCGCACTTCGATGCAGCTGGAGCAAGCTATTCATCTGCTGGAAGCGCTGACCAATCGACAGGAGGTGACTGAGACCCAGGTTGCCAAAATCGATGAGCGCACCCAACGGCTCACTTCTGCCCATGGGGAAGATGTGCAAGAGATGGTCCACCTCATTGCCGTGGCGATTGTGAAGCACTCTCCCAACATCACGACCCAGCTGGCCCATTCCATGGTGTTTGGGCGTCTGAAACGACGTTTCCGCGCCAGGAGTTATATCGAGATCCCGGACGAGCGTTTCGACGAGGTCATGGCCTACCTGCGCGGAGAACTGCGTAAATTCTCAGGTGGAGACCTGCCAGGGCAGGGAAGTCTCTTTTAGCTTTTTCAATCCATTACACAAACCGCTAGCTTTTTCAATCCGTTGAAAAGAAGTACCTGACCGGCCAAACGTGACAGCCCGGTTAGTCACGATTAAGAGAAAGTAAGGGATTGATATGACAGCATTTGAGCGGGTAGACCCCGGCGGCGACCTCAACACTGGTAAGAGTATGTTTTACATCTCTGATCATGCCGGCAACCAGGTCGAGCTTTCTCAGCAGGAAGCAAAGGAGCTGATGGGCTGGCTGCGCTCATTTCTGGACCCGCTGCCCTCTCTCTATGAACAACGGGAACGGGAACGGGCGATCATGGCAGAACTCGCTGCGCTACCTATTCCTATCACAATTACCGTAGAGCATGACGAGCGAGGAAAACAATTCTACCATTGGACGGCAGGGACACCAGGCACACCGGAACCTTGGGGAATAGCCGTCGGAGCGACCACAGAATTTCACGATGCGGTAGGGAACGCGCTGGTACAAGCCTTAAAGTATGCTATGCGGGCAAAGAGCGAGGAGTAACGTGTATGGCGACAGTTGAACGAAACGACCCGGACGGCGACATTGCCGCAGCGCTGGCCGGCATACGCAATCGCCTGGATACCCTGGCCAGTATTACCCCTGAAAATATTCTTATGCCTGGCGGGCCACAGGAACGCTACCACCAGCTCGTCGAAGAGGCCTACGCTGCCCTCGGCTTGATCGAAACGCAGGTGGATGCCCTGAGATCTGAACTGGAGTATCAACATCGTCGGCTGGATGAAGCACGGGCGGCAGCGTTCGCCGAGGCGACCCGGAGGGACGAATGACGAGTAAGCAGCAAACCACCTACGCGCCGAGAGATGAGAACAACCCCTGGCGTGTCGAGAGCTGGATGAACACGGCGGAATGGAAAGAGGTGTCGCGCTGGTATCCGTTCTCGCTGCGCTCCCTCATGCCTGATGGCCGCTGGAATGAAGTCGGGCGATTCGGCATGCGCGACAAAGCCTATGAGATCATGAAGGCCTTGGCAGGGTCCAGGCAGCGAACAACCTATTTCGCCATTGTACAGTGTACACTCGTCGGGAACGATGGCCGTGAAAAGGCCGTCGTGTTTTCTGGCGGCAGCGAACAAACCATCTTGCATGAACGGGCGCGCCGGATCGCTCAGGGCTGGGATACGCCGACGGCAGATCTATCTACGACAGAACAGGAGTAACCCACATGGCAGCATTGAACTTGAGCAATGACGAGATCACCGAACTGCTGGTGATCCTGAACAACGCACTGGGCGAGGTGAATGAGCAACTCTCGCACGAGTATGTTATCCCCTTAGCGCGAGAGGCAGCCGAGGTACGTCGAGAGGCCATCAGAAAATGGATTCACCGGCTGAGTCAGCAAATTGGAAGCAAGGAGTAACAGCTCTCTTGTATGAGCGGGCGCGCCGGACCGCTTAGAGCAGGGATACCCCGGCGGTGAGTCCCTCTCCAAGAGAACAGGAGTAACGAACGATGACAGAACAACAGCATCGATGGACGCAGGTGGAACTGGCAGGCATCTTAGAGATGTCAGTTATTGCCGACCTGGAACGACTGATCGCCGATCCGGGGCGCAGGCACCGGCATGAATTCGCGAACAGCTATGCGATCAATGCCCTGCAAAATCTTGCAGACGCTGAGCTATTGCCCAATGATATCCGGGTCCTGGTGCAGCGCGTTCTTGCCTTGCATAAGACAGCGAGTGACCCGTTTTTCGGGATGAACCTTCCTGATGTGAATCAGGAGAAGCCACAAGTGGGTATTGAGCCAGCAAACGCAGAAGAGCAGGCGCGCCAGGACTGGAGCAATGACGAGTAGTCGCGCGATCAGGATGAGGTTTATAACAATGCAGGTCATTATTAATATTGTTCTTGCCACAGTAGCGGTATATGGTGCTGTTTTAAGTACTATCAATCTGCTTCAAAGACGCCGAGAAACGCAACAGAGATTGTCAGTGAATATGAAGCAAACTGTGATGGAACTCCCGCGTATTCCTGATGGTTCCGGGCACAGGAGCGCGGCTCCAGTTCATGTGTTTATCATCCAGGCGGTCAATTCTGGGCTATTGCCAGTGACCTTGAAAGATGCAGGGATACAATTTTCTGGTGGTGTGTTTCTAGCGAAAGCATTTTCGCCTAGATATGATAAGCAGTTTCCTTTAGAACTTGCGCCAGGAGATGATCTCGAGGTACATGTGGATGCTTATGGTGTACTTAAAGACATGAAGGGAAATGGTATCAGCGGTGATGTGGTCGTTCGGGGCTGCTTTACAACGCCTTTGAAACAACATAAAAGCAAAAAGGTCCGTTTGAATGTGGAGTTGCTGGCAAACAATGTAGAGCTTACCGAAGGATCATGGAGAAAATAGGAGAGGTCGAGTATGCCCAGCTGGGTGGATCTGAATGAGCGCCAACAGCAATATCTGCAGGCGGTCTACGAAACCGACCAGGAACAAGAGGCCGATGAGCGTGGCGCGTGGAAACGTGGCGGCAGCCCTCGGCCTGCGTCTCTCTGGCGTTGGCAAGAATATGGCGTATTTGATGGTGTTGGCTCGACGCTCTACATGAAGCTCTACCTGCGCAAACTGGTTGACGAGGGAACCGGTTCGACCTTCAATGCATTGGAGGCGCGCCGATTCATCAGATGTAAATACACCTACAAGCGTAGGGACAGCGATCGCGAAGCCCTTGAACGATTTCTCATGCTCCAAATCACGAAGGAAGGGCGGGCGCTGGTGCGCAGCGCAACTGGCGCAAAAGCATATCGACCAGGCGCGCCGGGAACCTTGCGAGAGTGGCATTGGAAAGCGATGGTGGAGGCCTGGAAAGCCAGGCCTGCTGGCGTTGAGAGCGTGAATGGCTACTATGGCCATATCGGCTGGAATACCTGGTTGCGGCTCAGGGACTTCAAGGCCGGCGCATTAGTGGAAGAGTATCGAACTGGTGGGCCATACCTGGCGCATGTCGGCTACTCCACAGATATTCACTGGATTCGCCTCACACCGTTTGGCGAGCAATTCTATCGCGACAACTGGCAGCAGTACCGGGAGCTGTACCCAGATGTCGATGCACTGGCGCCAGAAATTGGTATGCTGGACAAGGAGCAAACGAACGACTATGACATTTCTTGAACTATTTGCGTCCGCTTACCTCACGCCGCAAGAAATCAGCACTGAAGCGGGTATCTCACTAGAAATAGTCTACCGCGCTCGCAATGGGCAGACCATTCGCGAGTGGGACGCGCGGCGGCTTGTACGAGCCATCAATAGCCGTAGGGAGACGCCTGTAACGGTTTACGAGCTTCCCAGGACACAGATTATTTGGGAAGAGTCCCTCAGCGCGGGCGCGCCAGGACTGGAGTAAAGACGAGTAGACGCGATTGGGAGAAAGTGAGCAACCACATGGAGATCCAGGATCTGATCCCACAGGTCGTGCAAAGTATGCAGACCTCCGGCCAGGTACGGCCCGCGATCTACGCGCAGCTCGACACCGGTAGCCTCCACCGCTTCCCTTTGTTCAATTTCATCGGAGACGGGCGCATGAAAGCCCATGCGCTGATTGCGGAGGGACGCCAGGCCGGGCAGAAGCATCGGGAACGCGAGCTGCACGAGACGTGCCTGGTGACGGAAGTGTGGCTCTCGCGAGAGGAGCGCAATCCGACTCCCGGCAGCCACCCGCCTGCGGATGCTCCGCAGAAAGAAGCGGTAATGTTTGCCGAGGCCCGCAACGCCCCGCCATTCCAAACCCTGTTCAAGCTGTACGAGATCAAGCGCGGCAAGAAGGGCAGAGCGGTAGAGTTGGTCTATTGGAACGAGAGCATTGATCCAGAGGGCCTCATGGGACTGGCCTTTATCGCAGGCTGGCGCTCCCGGACGAGGAGTGATGCCGAGGTCCAGCAACAACAGCCGCGCGGCATGTGGGCATTTTTGCAGTAGCGAGAAATAAGCCATGCCATTTACCCGGCATCGATTGCAAACAATCAAAGAGGGCAACCTGCGCGCCAGGTGTACGATTTGTGGGCCGCTACCAACTTTCGAGAGGACAGAATGACAACGCTACGTGAATGGCTCAACCGACTCAAGCAATTTGATCCTGACGACTGGGGTGAAATTACTCGGCTCCAGACAGAATTTTCTGAGGAGGAGCTGAACGGCGAGCTTGAAGCAGAGATCGCCTTTGATACCGTTGGCGGAACCGTTGAGCATGTGACCATCCGCCTTATCGACAACAGCCAGGACACTATTGTGGACCTGGACTATACCGTTTTTCAGCTCGATGTCGTTCCCCTCACGGATTTCATTCGGGAATCCGTTTTCGGCACAGATGAGGAAAGCGGATAGAACTGGTGGTTTATTTCGCACCAGGTCGTAAGAATGGCCCCTTCTCAGGTGTAGATACAAGAGGCAACTGAACAGACGTTTATGTAAGCATGAGCTATTCTTTCCGGTTCCCTTACAGCATCTTCATGTACCAGGCACCGCTGAAACCAGGCGGGCAACCTCGCTGGTATGAAGTCTTACGCGCCGATGATCGCCATTGGGCTGAGTATGTGGCCGGCCTGCTGCATAACGCCGGCACACCGGCCAGTCCTGATACCAAACCGGTGCTGAAAGTGGTGAGGTATGGCAACACGCTCCTGGCGCTCCCCGATGAGGCGACCGTTGAGCGCGTCGAGCGGGTGATAGCGAAGTACCAACCGACTGAACCGCGCCCGCCGTCCTGGTTGCGCAACCCTGAGCAGGAAAGCGATTGAGAGACATAACACCGCGCTTATGCAAAACGCTCGATTTTCGCCGGGACCTGGCGCAGGCCTGCGACGGTCTGCATAGGTAAGCGTCACATTTGCCGGCTGGCCAGCCCCTTTTTGATAAGTCGGCGGTTATGCGCTATTACAAGCCAATATCACAGATTTCTTACACCAAGCGCTGCCTCTCTGCAACCTCTTGCAACGCTGCGTATTTCTTGGTTCGCGCGTGTGTTTTCCGTCTTATTATGTAATGGCATGGTTTATCCACTTATCCACGCGCCCTACTACTACTACGATCTTTTTTAATTTATTACGGCCTATTAGGCCCGCCGACGAAATTTACAACGCTAAGCCCCAAAAACACCGCGTTGTTGGTCCACAGCATAACTCTAGGGATCAGACCTGGGGAATATCTAAGTAGGGGACACCATTACGGTCTATTAAGGGCGACGACATATTTCACTTTCTGCTGCTGATATGGTGCGTGGGGAAACAGGCCTATCGCGCCAGACATTCCGCTCTTGCCTGTGTCACTCAGGAGTATCTCACCCTCATCTGTCATCGTTTCCTAGCGCGGTGAACTCTTCTTGAACGAGCAGTGAGAACTCCTGGTTCCTACCGTGCTCACACTCTAGCATGAAGCGCAGCGTTACGCATGGCTGCGGGTGAGAAAAGTAGCCCGTCTAAGGCGCAGCGGAATACGGGGATTCCGTGCCAGCAATCATTCCGGATTCCCCGAAGTTCCATCTGGGCTAGACCGCTTGACTGCTCCCGCAAGGGATGCTTTGGCACACATCTGCGCATCTCTCTTCGCGACAATTTGGCCCGCACGAGACGACTGTGCATATGTACTCGCACCGGGAACAACTATCTGGTAAAGGGTCAAGTCCAAGACGACCAATACGACCAAAACCACCAGAGCCACCAATACCAATTTGCGGCATCACAGAGGAGGACATTGCCGACGGGATCCCAGAGACCCTCGCTCGGTAACTCCGTGTTGAACTGTATAGCGAGACTTCTGCGATAAATCCTGGCATATTCATTTCGTGTCTTTCCTTTCGTAGAAAATATTTGCGTTCAGCGATCGAAGTAGGGTGACAACTTGGTGACCAGGAACGGGAACTCCTCGGTCACATCCACGCGCACAAAGAACTTCTCAGTCATATCGGTGTTGCGGTTGGTGTACGAAAAGATCACATCGACGATCCTGCGGGTGCTGCTCAAAGGCGACGGACGCACTTCCACCGCAGTCAGGGAACCGCATCCTACGTGGGCTAACTCGTGTCCTACGGTGTCTCGGCGTGTTTTGTCCGTGCTATGGGCACTGTTGCCCCGGTTTGAGACACGTACCGTCGACGCAAGATATGGTCCCATTACTATTTGTAACACACCTGCCACCACACTTGCATGTTGTGCCCGGTGGACAACATGTGGGTGGACCGCTGCCACCACCGCCGCCACTGTCAGACGGACACTGGTCAAGACACTTATGGAAAGCATAACCACAGCCTGCCAAACAGAATGGCAGCCCCCATCCCCCGGTGCCGAACCCGCATCCTAGGTTGCAGGCCTCCCACTCCAGAGCGCATGTTAAATCGCAGTCCTGTGGAACCACGCTTGCACGAGCATCAGCCCACGACATCCCTGAGTAATGTCCTCGGTACAACTGTGCCGTCTTGTACAAGGACGCTTCGGCAGCATATCCCGGTAGAGTCATTGGTACATCCTCCTTATCGCTCCTAAATGATAGGAGCAACGCCTTACTGGGGCAAGCCCTCAGCTTAGCTTCCTATTTATGACCAAGCCTCAGCTAAGTAGTGACAGACGACTAAATAGGAGCCATCTCCAGTAGTATCTGTTTGATACATCCAGATACAGTTCCTGGACCAAAGCCGGGGCCTAAATACAAGCAGGCACACGCGTTGCCCTCCACATGGGAGGTCGGTGATCTGACGAGTGTAGCGACTATGGAAACGCTCCGTCGGCGTGCCACAGAGCGGGCAACAAGGATACATTTGTGCGGAAACCGCGGTGATAGTGAGTACCTCATCGATCATCTCGATCCCTATCACTTCTAATCCATCCGGCAAGGCCAGCGCTGGCTTCACTTCCATGTTCTTTAAAACACCTTTCTACAAGAGGAGATTTATTCCTGTAGAACGATCTATCGATGCATGGATAGCAAGCGAGCATCACCAGGAGTGTGTCAGATCAAGTTATCCGAGACAACGACAATACAGACTGCAAATCAGATCGTCATTCTTATCTATATACCTGCATTTTAGATAACAACCCAAACCACAGGTATCGAATAGCGACCAGCGACCTGGCAGGGGAGCTGGGGACGGGTTTAGTATAAGGGCCTGGATAACATCACCAGTTGACGAGGCAGTGTAGGTCGTGCAGAAGTGCCCGCTTGTCTTGTAGAGCGAAGCTTCTGCGGTAAATCTTGCCATGTTCATGATACACATCTCCTTTCAGATTTTTGGAGTCAACGATCGTAATAGGGTGACATCTTAGTGACCAGGAACGGGAACTCCTCGGTCACATCTACGCGCACAAAGAACTTCTCGGTGACATCAGTGGTACGACTCGTGTACGAAAAGATCACATCGACAATGTTGCGCGCGCCGCTCAGACGCGAGGGACGCACATCCACCCCGGTCAAGGCGCTATTGCGCCCAAAAGCGTCAGCAGCTATGGCATAGATCGCCGGATAGCGCACAGCCAGGTAGTTCAGCGCACGATGTTCATCCGTCGCGCCCGCATTGTCTGCCATTTGCATGATCCGATCAAACAGTTCCTCAGCCGCTGGCTCAAACTCCTTTGCGGTCACTTTCTCCGGTCGTGGCACGGCTTTGATGAGCGCATCGCGGTCGAAGGAATAAATCTGGTCGAAGGCAACAATGGGGATCATGAGTCCATTACACATCTCTGGTGGGGCGATGGGACCACGCACGCCGACAACGACATCAATATCCAGAGGACTGGGAGTAGGACGCAGGGCTTCCACCAGGAGGTCGATGTCCGCTGGGTCGCGTGGCACAAGGAGATACGTCTCCAGTCCCTCGATCTCCAGTACCCAGCACAGTTGACGTGCCAGGTAGCGGTTTGACCGCTGTGATAGCACAGACTGGAGTGCCTGCCGGTCTGTCAAACCGGCTGTTTCGGCTCGTCCGGTAGCCTGAGCAAATTCCTTTTCCATGGCCAGGCTTGGGAAACGCGGAGTGACTCTGCCCAGTGCGTAGACATAGGAAGGGGTTGTTGTTCCCGTCGAACGAGCGGGAGTCACATCCACAGCTTGGTTTGTCGACTGCTCCCTTTCTTCGGATAGCTCCATGATCTGGGTCCTCCTGTTCAGAATGCATTTTCAGTACGAATTTCAGAGACCGACTACTTGGGACGACGACCGGAGAAGGTGAGCCAGCGGTTGAGGGCAGCGGCACGCTGTTCACAACTCCCGCAAGGTCTAATGCCAATTGCCGA
>WNGP01002607.1_pt1 | contig 20711 bp, 18 predicted proteins | sample 5407671 | NCBI WGS metagenome assembly WNGP01 (sample SAMN13153381, study PRJNA577476) | soil metagenome | isolation source: 40 cm soil or saprolite under Garry oak tree replicate 2 | place: USA:California | collected 2016-06-15 | reverse complement strand
GCAGGTTGTTTCTTGTCGGTCTTCATGCGTCCAGAGCGAGGCGACGATACAGTTGGCATGGATGCAGCTTCCTCCAGGATTAGGATCCTTCTATGGTGTGCGACCTCTAACGCCGACCCTTGTAGCACACCGTATACACTTGCGTAAGCAACTTTCATGCCATGATGGGTACAAGGGCCTCGGGCGTTGTGATTCAGACGAGAGGGTAGACACGCGGGAGAGATAACAGCTAGGGAGGACAGGACTCTATCACGATGAGCTACGAAAGTGAGAGACGCTCTCAAGGTGAGAGAAGCCATGCCTGATGCTACACGTCAGCACGTACTGGGGGTGGTAGCTGTACGCCTCGGGCTGTCTCATCATGGCCGGAGCACAATTTTGATGCAGTTGTCCTTTTTGTCCCGGAAGATTTCATAGCCATATGGCGCCTCCTCCAGGCGCAGGTGATGCGTGATCACAAAGGCGGGATCCACCTCGCCCTGCTCGATACGTGTGAGCAATGGACGTAGGTATTTATGCACATGCGTCTGGCCCATTTTCAAGGTCAACCCTTTGGCAAACGCGGCCCCTATCGGCACCTTATCTAGCAAGCCGCCATAGACACCTGGAATGGACACGGTGCCGCCTTTACGGCATGCCTGGATGGCTTGGCGCAAAGCATGGAGGCGGTTAGTGGCCAGGAACATGGCGATCTTTGCCCGGTCATAGAGGGCATCAATGCTGGTGCCATGGGCTTCCATCCCCACCGCATCAATGCAGGCATCGGGTCCGCGCCCTCCGGTTAAATCCTGGAGCGCCTCGCTGACATCGACTTCCTGGTAGTCGAGGATGGTGGCCTGATGCTGTGTACGCGCCATCTGGAGCCGCTCTGGAATGCGATCAATAGCGATGACGTGCTCAGCGCCGAGCATGTAGGCACTGCGAATCGTAAACTGCCCGACCGGTCCACAGCCCCAGACGGCGACGGTATCACCCCGCTGGATGTTGCAGTTCTCGGCAGCCATGTAACCGGTGGGAAAGATATCGGACAAAAACAGGACCTGCTCGTCCCGGAGGCCGGCCGGTATTTTCACAGGGCCCACGTCGGCAAAGGGCACGCGGATGTATTCTGCCTGTCCGCCGGCATACCCGCCATACATATGGGAGTAGCCAAAAAGTCCAGAGGCAGAATAGCCATAGGCTTTTTCCGCCATCCAGGCGTTTGGGTTCGAGTTGTCGCAGAGCGACCACAGCTCCCGCTGACAGAAGAAACACTGGCCACAGGCAATGGTGAACGGCACCACGACCCGGTCGCCGGAGCGGAGGTTAGGCACGGCGCTGCCAACCTCAACCACCTCACCCATGCATTCGTGTCCCAGGATGTCCCCTTCGTGCATGGTGGGAATATACCCATTGTAGAGATGCACATCTGAGCCGCAAATAGCGCTCAGTGTGACCTTGATGATGGCGTCCCGTGGATTGAGGATCTTCGGCTCCGGTACCGTTTCAACACGGATATCGCCTTTGCCATACCAGCAGACTGCTTTCATCTTGCGTCCCCTCCTATCCCGCCTCAGCAGGATACTCCCTGCGAAACTTTTGTATAGTCCGCTGTTGTTGGAGTCTCACCCGTTTCGATAATCTGTTTGAAACGACGCAGATCCTCTTTAAGTTGCTGTTCGGTGAGGGCCTTGAAGAGGTTGGCAACTGCGACCCCCACCATGCCGCCTGGTGGTGCATATTCGAGTCTCACCCGCACCTCAGTGCCACGGCCATTCGGGAGTTCCCGGAAACGCACGGTGCCGGCATGATCCACGTCTGACCCAGGCAGGGAACGCCAGGACAGCAAGGCATTTTCCCGTTCGGTGACAATGTCAGCATCCCACTCTACGGGCGCTGGCAGCGGCGCTTTCGCCACCCAATGCGACCGTTTGTCGTTGGTGCTCACCACGGACTCGAGATGCTGCATAAAGCGGGGATGGTTTTCCAGGTGGCGCCAGAATCGATAGACTTCGGCGGCCGCTTTGTTGACCGTAATAGCCGCGCGGAGCGCCACGCCGTGGCCTGTGTTATGCTGCGCAGTATTCACTCCCAGGGCCTGGTATGCCGCACAATAGCCTGTGAGGCCGCGATATATGAGGGCGCCACCACCAAGCATCAGCGCCATGTTACCAAGTGAGCGACGCAAGCCATAGAGCATCAGGGCGGTACCGCCGATGAGGGAGAGCCCACGTTCGAGCTCGCTAACGTTCCGAGGGTGCCCGACGGCACGCGTCTGCTGCTGCTCGGGAAGAGTTGTGGCGTGTTGTGCCATGATGGTTCTCCTTCTCCGTAGTGCCTCTGTTCCGCGCTCCTGCACGTTGGCTGGCGTTGGCGCGGCGAACAGTCGTACGAGCGAGGATCTGCCTTGATGAACAACAGCATCCTCGTACGCGTGAATACGCAATTTCTATGCCAGGTGGTGGGCCGCCACCTCATGCCAATATGCTGACATGCTTTGGGTCTGAGGAGCAATTGCAGATCTTTCTCGATGACCTATCGTATATCGCAATCTTAACCCTAAGCACTCTCCCCCTTGCCGTGATCACAGAGGATCCTCCCAACGATTACTACTTGGAGTGTACGGTGGAAGGAGATGATGCACAAATGGCCGCTTTTGGGTTTTGGGTTTTCTACTCCAATACAAAAAAAGTTTTCCACAAAGATTTGCCAACAAGAGGGGGGACTATAGGGGGGAGATCTTTATTTAGGATCTTTATTTGTATGTACCTCTAGAGTAGAGGTGAGTTTTTCCTCTACTCTAGAGGTCCCCTCTAGAGTAGAGGTAGTGCACGAAAAAGCATCTCTAGAAACGAGGTACCTCTATAGACGAGTACCTCTGTTCCAGAGTGCCTCTATAAAAGAGGCCCTCTACTCTAGAGGCACCTCTACAAAAGAGTACCTCTAGAGTAGAGGGCCTCTACTTCAGCGGTACCTCTAGAGTAGAGGTGCCGTGTTGGAATTCTCGCCACTTCACGCTGTATTCGAAGCCACCGTGGCAGGGACGTCGTAGAATGTAGCCTTCATTGAGGGCTTTTTTCAGGCCGGTATGAGCTTGTGAGGATGAGCCGCAAATAAACTCAAAATGCTTGTGCCCTAACTTGGCCCACAGGCGACGCTTACGATTGCCGCGTTCGTCTTGGTCGCCAGACGGATCAACCCATCCTACGGTCTGGCGCAATACCTCAAGCACAATCTGCGCCACTGCTTTGGTCTCTAGGGCCAGAATCGCATCAAATTCAGGGGGGAGCAGAAGATAGTGCCCTTCATCTGGACTGGTAAAGCCGAACTCTCTGACACGATGCAGCGCCAGCCACCAGCCGGTTTTACGCGGCTCGCGCTGGCTCGAGACGACCGCCGCTCCTTCCGATCCCGCTGGCAGTGCGGCAGGCTCGGAGACTTTCACCACCCGCGGACTGTTCCAGACCTCACTCGTATCGGCTCGAAGCTGCGCCAGTCGTTCGCGGTCTTTCTGCTTCTGTTTGGACTCCGCCATGCTGGGTCCTTTCTCTTAGCCTTCGGCGGTCCTCCTCCTGCGTTGCCGAAGCGGAATGACCTTCCCTGGGAGCATCTCAGCGGCTAGGGCATTGTAGTCTTCTGCTCCATGACTCTCTTTTGCATAAATACTGACCGGCACGCGGGCCATCTGGCTGCGGATAATATCGACCGAAATGCGAATCTTGGTGTCGAACATAGGGAGACGCTGCGCCCGTATTTCGCTGACAGTTGTTTCCGAGAGCGTGGTTCTGGGGTCATACTTTGTCGCCAGCACTCCAGCAATCTTGAGCTCTGGATTGTACGTGTTGCGGATATCATTAATGATGCTCACAATACGGGCCAGGCCGGCAACACTGAAGAAGCCGACATCGACAGGGATAATCACTTCGTGCGCTGCGACCAAAGCACTCTGGGTGAGCACACCCATATCTGGCGGACAATCCAGCAAGACAAAATCATACTGACCGATGATGCGCTGCAGGTGCTCGCGTAAGCGCGTGCGCCCTTTCGGATCGATGAGCAGTTGCGTTTGGAGTTCAGCGAGGTCGGGGTCGGCAGGGATAAAATCACAATACGACCCACGATCGTACAGACACTGCGAGAGACTGAAGCGGTCTCCCACCAGGAGATGTCTGATACCAGGCGAATTAGCATCGACAATCACATTAAAGGCAATCGAAGCATTACATTGTGGGTCAAGGTCAATGGCGAGCACTTTGTGCTCTTTGAGCACGAAAGCACCGGCAAGGTTCATCGCCGTCGTCGTCTTCCCTACTCCACCTTTGTTGTTCGCAATAGCAATAATACGTGTCAAGCGAGGGGGAAAGATCTCTGTCACTTTCGAGGCCTTCGTGGCTGCCATGCGTCACGTCCTTGTGCGGTAGAGCTACCAAACCTCTCTATGATAAAACCCCACAAGGAAAATTACAACGGCTGTAGCATGGAGGTTCTAACGATGCTCCTGGACCCCTCGTTGCTGGCACATGTCGAGCACCGGGCAGGTGGAGCAGCGCGGTCGGCTCCCTGTACAAATATGCTTGCCAAACGGTACTAGCAGACGATTGATCTCCACCCAGTACTGCTGCGGCAGCACGGCTTCGAGAGCCATCATCGTGCGCTCAGGGGTGCGCTCGGACACATAGCCCCAGCGGTTGGTGACGCGATGGACATGGATATCGACCCCAATAAACGGCTGCTGACACGCAATGCCCAGGACTAGGTGAGCGCATTTGGGACCGACACCACGGAACGAGCGCAAGATCTCGGCGTCACACGGCAGTACCCCACCATGGATAGCCACAACCCGGCACGCAATCGCGTGTATCTGCGGCGCTTTGGCCTCGTGGAAGGTGCAGGCGTGGATAGCCTCGTCAATAGCTTCTGGAGTGAGCTGGCTCATGGTGAGCGGCGCTCGTGCCAGGGCAAACAGCCCATGGGCGCAGGACAAAGTGACGGCATCCAGGGTACGAATAGAGATGATACAAGCAACGAGCAGCTCGAACGGTGAGCTGAACCCCTCCTCAGCCAGCGCAAACAGCGCCGCCTGTGGGAAAGGACGGATGGCTTCACGGATGCGCGCCATGGCCATATCAATAGCAAAGGGGCGTTTGTCTGGCATAGGAAAACTGAGCCCTCAATTGGCCCCGCCAGTTTGGCGAGGCAACTAGCCGTGCGCAGCACCCGGACGTAGCACTTAGCGGACCGTACCACGGCGAAAGAGATTCACGATGGCCAGTAGAACGATCGCTCCGACCAGCGACACAAAGAGCGCTGGCAGGCTAAAGTTGTTCTGGTTAATGGTACCAACGCCAAAGAGCGGTGTCAGCAAGAACCCGGCTAGCAAAGCACCGATCACCCCAACGACAATATTGAGGAATACCCCCTGCTGCGCGTCTGTCCCCATGACGAGACTGGCGATCCATCCGAGGATGCCGCCAATGATGAGCCACAGAATAAAATTCATATTTCCCTCCTTTTCTACTATAGTGCAACGTGCATTTTTTCTTCCTTGACACCGCAGGTGCAAATGCTGTACCCGTATGATAGCAACCGCGGCGATCCTCTCATATCGAGAGAACTATTCTTCTGTGTGCTTCATTTTGAGAGAAAGTACAGCTTTGTGCCATGAAGCAGCACCAGCAATGCTGCACTCTGCGAGCACATCAAGAGGTACGATACGGCTGGCACAAAGTTTGCTTCTATACGAGAGTGCATTGTGTTCACAGACACGATGCGTGTTTCCTCCTTAGAAAGTCCCAAGCCCTCTATGCCAGGGGGGGCTTGGGCAGAGGAGCGGCGCTTATGCGCTATCTCTCCTGGCCACACGATCAAAAAAAAACAGCCTACACCGGAGAGACCCCCTCTGAGCAGTGTATCTGGTAGAGTCAACAGGCACACCGCAGCATGAGGAGGACGAAGGCATGATCGGTGTACGACAATCGGGAGAGTACATTGCTACGTATGCACCACCGGTGCTACGGCGCATTTCATGGCCCGCCGTAGGCGCGGGAGTTGGTGTCGCATTGCTCATCCAGCTTGTGCTCAGTATCCATGGTCACCTACACCAGTGGCTTATGGGGGCGGGGGTAGGCATAGGCACTATGGACCCCACACGCCTCAAGACACTCGTTACGGCTGATCTTGGGGATATACCTGGGCTCTGCTGGCGGAGCCTCGGCTTCATCGCGCTGTTGATTGGTAGCGGTGTGGCCAGCCGTATGGCAGAGGCCCCGTACCGCCATGAGGGCATGCTGCATGGTCTGCTCACGTGGGGTGTGGTTATGCTAGGCACCTTGTGTTTGCCCACGACGGTCCTTGAGAGTTTCATGAGTGGCACACTTGGGGCACTGGGCGCGACAGCCCAAGCCGCTTCACAGGCCTCCTTTGGGGTGATGCCGGCGCCCGTCATTGGTGCTCTTGTTGCTATCCTTGGTGGGGCGATTGGGACGCTGCACAACTCATAAATCTGCCGGCGCCACGAGGAGCGCCACTGGACAATGTCCGAGGAGTTCTGCCAGCGCCAGCGTAGGTTGGCCATCATCCGTAGCAAAGACCACGGGCTCACCCGTCAACACATTGCGCCAGTCCCAGCGGGCATCGACCCCGGGCACCAGAAGTCGGGTATCCTGCCACACGGCCTCTCCGAGGGGTGCGTCGTGCGTTCCTGCGAGCAGCCTGCCAATCAGCCTGGGTACCGCCACAATCGCTGCACGATGGCCCTGACAGCGGCTAAATCCAAAGACATACTGTCCCTGTGCCCCGCGTCCCTGCGCTGGGGTGTAGCTCCCCGAGGAGAACAGCCCAGGATGCATGCGGCGACAGTTGAGAGCCAGTGCCGTGACGTAGAGCTTTATGCGCCCGTCTTCCTTCTGGGTGAGCAGCTCTTGTACCAGGGCACGCCGGTCCTCCCCGGCCGCTGCAAGACGTTCCCGCAACGCCTGTAGCATGTCATACCGGCGCTTGTAGTCAACGGCACGACGATTGTCAGGGTCAACTAAACTCCAATCCCACAGTTCCGTACCCTGATAGGTATCGGGTACGCCAGGGGCAGTGATTTTCAGCAGAGTTTGGGCCAGCGAGTTGAACAGGCCATGGTGACTGAGACGCCGCTGGAACACGCGAAAATCATCCAGAAATGCCCCCTGTGTCTGGGGATCGAGGACGCGGACTATATAGTGCTGTACCGCCTCCTCGTATGCCGGGTTGGGATTGATCCAGCTCGTATGCACCTTGGCTTCCCGCAGAACCTTTAACATATAGGCCTGGATGCGTTCGACAAATGTGGCGTATTCCTGCGGCGCGTAGGGTTCGAGCGGCCAGGCTCCCAGCAAGGTCTGGTAGAGCAAGTATTCTTCGTTCGCATCGGGGACTGGTGCGTCATCGAGGTCGCGACGGTACTGGGCGTTGAGGTCGCTCCAGCGTTGCAGGCCGGCCAGCCACTCTTGTGGGAGTTCCGACAAAACATTGAGCCGTGCCCGCACATCCTCACTGCGCTTGGTATCGTGTGTTGACAGGGCTGAGAAGGCCCAGGGCCATTTCGCCTGGCGTTCCCGGAAGGTGCGGTGCACTTCCTCTGAGGAGACACCAAAGCGGTCCGCATCGCCACCCACTTCGTTCAACGAGAGCAGACGGTTGTATCTATACAGGGCTGTATCCTCAAGGCCCTTCGCCATGACCGGGGCCGTCACCTGCTGAAACTTGCCGACAAAACGACGTTGCTCTGCCTGCTCGTCCGCGCTCGCTGAGGCCTGGTATTGCAGTAGCAGCATGTCCCGCACAAAGGCCAACAGCTCGCGGCTCACCGTGGGATTGCGGCGCTGCGCCTGAGATACCGCCTGCTGGACATAGCGCCGATCGTCCGCGTGTAAGGCGTCGCTGGTGATATAGGAGCGATACACCGGGAAACAGGCAATGATATGCTGCAAGGCTCGCCGCAGGCTGTTGAACGTCAAATCCCGCGAGCCGCGGTGCTGCTGTGCCAAGCGGTCGAGGCGGTGCGCCAGCATATACACTTCACTGGAGAGCGACATCTGCATGATGAGGTATTTGGCATCATAGACTATCTCGGCAAAGGGACGCGGGTCTTGCGTCCACTCGCGGTACAGACGTGTCCAGGTGCGGCGCTGCTCCGCATCAACAAAGAGACCGTTGAGCACGTTGAGGAAGTCATAGCCACTCGTACCATAGATCGACCAGTCCTCCCGAAGCGTTTCATACGCGCCAAGAATTTTTTCGACCATAATGTAGAGTGGCCGATACAGGACAGCCTCGGTCGTCTTGCTGGCCTGGCCCAGCGCGGTGTCGAGGAGCGCGGTGATCTCCTCCTCGCCCAACTCCTGGAACGTCGCATCGGTTTCGCACAGCCGATGTGCCATGCCGAGGACGTAGTGCTGCTGGAGGCGCTGGAAATACTGCTGTGGATCGTAGAGCCCATCAGGATGATCGATGCGCACCCCGTGCACCTTGCCCTCGCTCAGCAAGCGCAAGATCAGCCCATGGGTGGCAGTAAACACTTCAGGTTTTTCCATACTCAGCGCGGCCAGTTCGTTGATATCGAAGAAGCGCCGGTAGTTGATCTCTTCCGAAGCGATACGCCAGTGACAGAGACGATAGACCTGGGCTTGCAACAGAGCATCCAGGAGATCAAAACTCTCCGGTTGGCCCGGCGTGCCGTTGAAGAGCGCTACCGTATCCTCTAGAAAGGCACGCACCGACGGGTTCGCCTCGGTCAGCGCTGCCAGGCGCCGCTTGATGACTTCCTTTTCGCGTTGGCTCTCGGCTACTCTCGCTGGGTCAGTCTCGCTGCGCAGCGGCAGGTTACGAATGGCGGTGAGAATGCTGTCGTACTCTGCCAGTGGCTCTGGGGCCTCACCTAGAAAAGCAGCGAGTTCATTACGCCGCTGTTCCAAGATGAAGGCATAGCTCTGGGGCGCCACCGGCCAACAGTGGTCAAAGTAGTGGATGGTAAAGGCCCCGGAGGCATACCGCAGGCGGATCTCCTGGGACTCCAGGGCCTCGCCATAGGCCTTCCCCAAGATTGGCAGCAACAGGCGTTCATGCATCTCCACACGTAGCGAGTCATACCAGGCAATGTCGAAGAAGCCGGCGTAGGGCGAAGCCGGACCGTTTTCGAGCACATCGCGCCACCACTGGTTGCCGTTCCCCGCCACACCCATGTGGTTGGGCACAATATCGAGCACCTGGCCCATGCCATGGCTCTGGAGCACCTGGCACAGCGCCTCGTAGTCCTCGGCAGTGCCCAGTTCGGGATTAAAAGCCTGATGGTTCGTCGTATCATAGCCATGCGTGCTGCCGGGGTGGGCCTGTAAGAGCGGTGAGGCGTAAAGGTGGGTGATGCCCAGGTCGTGCAGGTACGGCACTATCTGCAGGGCATCCCGGAACGTGAACCCGGCGTGAAATTGCACGCGATACGTCGACTCAGGGAAGTATTGCGCAGCCATCAGGGCCCGTTGGAGTGCTGCCAGGAAGTCGGGGCTCGGGTCTGGCATAAGTCTTTCCTCCGCCGCGCCGCCTACCCCTCTTAGTCTTGGCGGGTATGGGGTCGCAGCACGGTCGCGGTGTAGCCTGGGAGATGCCAGTTGTCTTCGTCCTCCAGCGGTGTCACGCCATCTCCTCCGTAGCGTGGATCCTCACTGGACCATAGGATCGTCCAGTCCATACCCTCGAGCGGGGCGAGCAACGGTTCCGGAGCCGGATTGAGATGCAGGTCACTTCCAAGATTCACCACCAGCAAGCGATCGTTATTATGCACCCCAAAGAAGCGCAGCACAAACGCTTCCGGTCCCAGCACCGCGCCGTCCATACCGCCAGGGCACTGCGACCGAAATACGGCATCTGTCTGCCGCAAGCGCAACAGGTCGCGGTGCAGGGTGTACATCTCTGCATGGGGCTGCCGTTCGGACAAGTCGAGCTTTGAGCCCGCAAAGGTCTGGGGGTCGGTAGGGTTGGGCAGACGGGCCTGCATGTCGGGGTGGGCCAGGTTTGGAAACTGGGCGAGAAATGCGGCGCGGCCCTGGCACGTCAGTCTGGCGAGCTCTCCGGTGACATCGGCAAAAAAGCAAAAGGGGCTTGAGGCGGCGAATTCCTGACCCTGGAAGAGCATGGGCGTCCCTGGCCCGAGGAGCAGCAGGGCGGTGAGCGCCTTGTAGCGACCAGGGCTGGTTGAGACGTGACAGCGCAGCCCACGGCTAGAGTTGGCAATCTGGTCGTGGTTCTGCAGATAGGTCACAAACGTTGCCGGCTTGAGATCAAAGGACGGGGTGCCACGCCGCTGCTGCTGCCACGTATAGCGTTGCCCCTGGTAGAGATAGCCCCACTTGAGGGCTGAAATCAATTCTTGCGACGTCCCCCGGTAAGCGCTGTAGTAGGCTGTACAGCGCCCGGTAAGCGCCACCATCGCACTGTGGTGGAAGTCATCGTTCCAGAGCGCGTCGAAGCCGTACCCACCGCACTCTGGTGCGCGGACCAGTTTGGCGTGCTGCGGTTCGTTCTCGGCCACGAGGAGGGTAGCGCGTCCATGCGCCGCGTGGCGCACGCGGCGCACGATAGCCGCGAGAATATGGTCCGCAGAAGTGTCGTAGATGTTCTGGGTGGCATCCAGGCGCAAGCCGTCGTAGTGAAATTCCTCGATCCAGTAGCCGGCATTGGCCAGGAAAAACTCGCGTACAGGGCCGGCATGCTCGTCTGCATAGTTAATGGCCTGGCCCCAGTCCGTGGTGTAGCGATCCGTAAAATATTCTGGGGAGAACTGCGCCAGAAAGTTGCCCTCGGCTCCCAAGTGGTTATAGACCACATCCAGGATCACGCCCAGCCCCAGAGTGTGCGCTCGCTCAATAAAGCGACGGCAGTCATCGGGCGTGCCATAGAGACGTGTGGGAGCAAACAGATTGACACCGTCATAGCCCCAGCCAAAACGACCCGAGAAGTCGGCGATGGGCATCAGTTCGAGCACGGTCACGCCCAGCTCGGCGAGGGCCGGCAGTTCACCCATGGCTGCCTTCCACGTGCCAGCGGGGGTAAAGGTCCCCACGTGCATCTCGTACAGCACTTGCCCCTCCAGAGGCACCCCGCGCCAGTCCTGGTCATGCCACTGAAAAGCCCCTGGATCGATGACTTGCGACGGGCCGTGTGGGCCATGGGGCTGAAAGCGTAACCTACTGCCAGCTCAAGCAGGCAGCTTTCACGCTGGCCGCTGGCCAGCCGAAGCGCACTGGACAGTCCGCGTGTTCAGGCCCGGTTACAGGCGCTTCGAAAAACGCCGCTCGGCCCCAACGGACGCCGAAACGTCCGTCTGTTGTACCTGAAACATTTTACGCATCGAAGGATTGCTCGATACAACCGCCTATGCTTCGTGTCAAAGAGCGCAGCTGTTGACTCCCGAAGGAGTGCCTTATGCTCAGGACAGAGCCTAACAGTTTATGTGTAACCTATACAACAGGTTTCTGCTGCCGCTGGCAGCATGAGGAATTGGCCCGGTGCTGGCCAACCTCCTTTTCCTCTGCTCCCTAAAGGAAGCAGCTTCCAAGGAGGATCTTTGTGAGGCGACATCCGGATAGGACTCTGTGCCCCCATCCAGCCGGTACCGGTAGTGCGTGCCGGCATCCGCCTCAGGCACCAGTCCTGAAAAGTACCCGTCTCCTTCGGGCTCCAGGGCGACAGATACCGGCTCTGCCCCGGGGTGATATCCAGGTCCACCTTCGAGCACGACCTCGACATGCTGATGCCGCGAGGCCCAGACCCGGAAATGCACTCCCCCCGAGGGGAGCACGTCCGCTCCCACGGGGAGCCGGCGGTGTTGCCTGAGGTCTGCTGCATGCCCCTGCTGGACCCTATATTGGCTTACTTCCATAGCGCTTGGTTTGCCTCTACGGCGGCGGTTTCAGGCCTTACGGCGCTTCTTCCGGCTGCATCCTCACCCGTAGGACAGCCATGGCGCGGCCCTGCAGCTTGTACTGCTGCCCGCCGGTGCACGCCAGAGGCAGGCCCTGGGGGTCAGCGGTATCGAGCAGACGTTCCCACAGTTCCCCTTCCCACGTCGCCGGCAGCGTAAAAGGAATGGTTTCATAATGAGCATTGAGCAGCAGCAGCATGGTATCGCCCACAATGTCCTCACCGCGCTCGTCCACCTCCCCGATGAGATCACCGGCCAGCCGCACTCCAAGGCAACGCGTATACCCGGTATTCCAGGCTTCTTCGGTCATCTCCTGGCCTGAGGGCTCGAGCCACGAGATGTCCTGGATGCCCGGGCCATGAATGGCCCGGTCCTGGAAGAATTTGCGGCGCTGAAAGACGGGTTGGGTGCGCCGGAGGTGGAGCAGTGAGCGCACGAATTCATGCCACGCCTGCTGCTCCTCAGTGAGCTCCCAGTTGAGCCAGGTCAGCTCGTTGTCCTGGCAGTAGGCATTGTTATTGCCCTGCTGGCTATGGCAGAGCTCGTCGCCGGCCAGGAGCATGGGTACGCCTTGGGATAGCAGCAGGGTCGTCATGAAATTCCGCATTTGTTGCCAACGCAGGGCCTGAATGGCAGGATCAGCAGTGGGACCTTCGACGCCACAGTTCCAGCTATTGTTGTCATTGGCCCCATCTTGATTGTTCTCGCCATTCGCTGCGTTGTGCTTCTCGTTATAACTGACCAGGTCGTGCACCGTGAAGCCGTCGTGGCAGGTAACAAAATTGATGCTGGCGTAGGGCATGCGCCCATCGCTCTGATAGAGGTCGCTGCTGCCGCTTAGACGCGTGGCAAATTCTGATAGAAGACCACCGTCGCCTTTCCAGAAGCGGCGGACAACATCGCGGTATTTACCGTTCCATTCACTCCAGAGGACTGGAAAATTGCCCACCTGATACCCCCCGACTCCCAGGTCCCACGGCTCAGCAATGAGCTTGAGCTGGGACAAGATCGGGTCCTGGTGGATGATGTCAAAAAAGGCCCCGAGTTGATCGACTTCATAGAGTTCTCGAGCTAGCGTGCTGGCGAGATCAAAGCGGAAGCCATCCACGTGCATCTCGGTAGCCCAGTAGCGCAGACTGTCCATAATGAGCTGGAGCACGCGTGGATGGCGCATGTTGAGCGAATTGCCACAACCGGTGTAGTCCAGGTAGTAACGAGGGTCTTCCGGCGACAGCTTGTAATACGCGGCGTTGTCGATGCCGCGCAGTGACAGCGTGGGGCCTATATGGTTGCCTTCGGCTGTGTGGTTATAGACCACGTCCAGGATCACTTCGATGCCGGCGGCGTGCAGAGCGGCGACCATCATTTTGAACTGCTGGACGGCGTCTTGTGGCAGATGCGGCGCGGCATAGCGGCTCTCAGGCGCAAAGTACGCCAGGGTGTTGTAGCCCCAGTAATTGGTGAGGCCGTGTTCCACGAGGTGGCGATCGTTCAGAAAGTGGTGTACCGGCAGGAGTTCGACTGCCGTAATACCAAGACGGATCAGGTGCTGGATGGCAGCCTCTGATGCCAGCCCGGCGTACGTACCACGCAGCCTTTCCGGGACATCCGGGTGGAGTTGGGTGAATCCCTTGACATGGAGTTCGTAGATAATGGTCTTGTGCCATGGCGTGCGTGGTGGGCGGTCATCTCCCCAGGTAAAAGCCGGATCAATGACCACAGCCAGAGGGGCATACGCCGCATTGTCACGCTCATCGCAGGCCAGATCGGCCTCGGGGTCACCCACGCAGTAGCCAAAGAGTTCGTCGGCCCAGCGCACATCACGGCCAATCGACCTGGCATAGGGGTCGAGCAGGATCTTATTTGGATTGAAGCGGTGTCCCTGCTCGGGGGTGTAAGGGCCATAGACGCGATAGCCGTAGAGTTGGCCGGGGAACACCTCCGGCAAATAGGCATGCCAAACTCGGTCGGTGTGTTCGGTTAAGAGAATACGGTACGTCTCCTTGTCAGCGTCCGCAGTGTCGAATAAGCACAACTCCACCCTGATAGCATGCTCGGAGAAGAGGGCAAAATTCACACCTTTGCCATCCCATGTGGCCCCGAGCGGATACGAATTCCCTGGCCAAACTCGCATAGCTTCGGCTCCCTAGAGTGTGTGATACGGAGGCTGTCGTGCCTTGTCATGAGGCAGAGGCTACTGTCCTGTTGCGGGACAGAGAGAGCTTTGCAGTATGATTAAGCATGACTTTCTGTATGCAAGTTGTGTACCAGAAAGTCAGCTCTGTAGGCTAGGCGTGTGATGTCCGCCAGTATAGACGCTGGGAAGGCGGCACGCATTGTCCAAGGCTCGATCCAGGGTGGCTCTCAAAATGAGAGAGTAGCGGGGTCGCGTGGGACAAAATGAGAGGCATGTGTCCTTAGCGGCTGTGTAGGCATTCGGGAGTGCTCTCTCACCCCTAAATGCACATTACTTCCACCTCATATACATCCCATCTACATACTTTTCTACTTGACTTAGAAGCAGTTGCAACATAATATGCAGGGGTATATTAGTTTAGATACTGTATAGGAGGGCAGCATGTGGGCAACATCATCTCGATCGTGAACAACAAGGGAGGCGTTGGGAAAACCACCGTAGCCGTCAACCTTGCCCATGCCCTCACGCGCCGGGGCCAGCGCGTTCTTGTCGTCGACATGGATTCTCAGTGTAATGCGACGAGCATTTTGTGCCCGAGAGACCCTGGGGGAGATACGCTCTACGAAGTATTTACTGAGCCTGAGATGAACATCGGACAGTGCATCTACCCCACAGAGTACGAAAAACTCTTTTGTCTTCCGAATACCAACGACACGAGTGCTCTTGAACCCCCACTGCTGAAAACGCTCCCAGATAGCTTTGAAATCATCCGTCGGCGCATTCGGGACTATGCGCAGCAACAGTATGATTTTGCTCTCCTTGACTGCCCACCGAATATCATGCGTCAGATTTTGTCATTGTGCCAATCTGGGCCGGCTCCGCGTTTTCCGTCGAAGGTCTGCTGAAAGCCGTCGACCTCATCAACGATATCCGTGCCAATGGCAATGCGGACCTGCGGTTCCTGCGTCTGTTAATTAATCAAGTTGATCGCAGGACGGCCATGACCCGGGTCAGTATTGATCAGCTCAACAAACATTTCCCTGCGGACCAGATTTTTAAGACTATGATCCCCGTCAACGCGGCTTTTCAGCGCGCCGAAAACGAGAGAAAAACCATTATCCGCTACGATCCGACGACTCTGGGAGCCAAAGCGTATAGATCCCTGGCAAAAGAGTTACTCGAGGTTTTTTCTCTGGACGGCCATGAAGAACCCTAGAGGAAGGGGTTACACGCATGTCCACAGGAGAGCCTGAAGCCAAACGCGCTGAGGCAAAGCCACGCGAGAGGCGACGACTGAAGCTCATTGAAAGCTACGGCGCCTTCAGTGATGACCGGCTTCAGGAAGTTGCACAGAAGATCCGGGGGATTACCTCCGACAATGATCTACAGCCTACCGCGCCAAAGGGAGAAACACCTCTCTCAAGCGGTGAAATCACCGAATCGATCACCGAATCGATCACCCAATGGATCACCCAATGCCCATCAGATGAAGCAGAGGGTATCAAAGAGAATCAAGGCATTGAAAACGCTAAACTTACAAGTACAAATCCGCAAATTTTCTCACCCAATGGATCACCTGATGGATCATCTAATGATTCATCTGATGGATCACCTGATACACCCAATGGATCACCTGATGGATCATCTAATGATTCATCTGATGGATCACCCAATGATTCACCCAATGGATCCGCTGTACAACTACAGCTCCTCCCCCCTGCATCTACAGACGCGGGTGTCCTCCTGACTGAAAACCAGGCGATGCTGTATTTCTGCCTCAAAGAGATCAATGGGAAGGTGACAAGCCTGCCGCAGATCGCCAGGGAAACCCATATCTCAGAGTACACCCTGAAAAGTTGTCTGAAAAAGCTGCGTCAAGAAGGACTTATACGCTATGACGGGCGACGCAATTGTGGCGGACGGATAGGGTTTACTGCCACTGTGCTCTCCCAAAAGATTATGCTACAAGGCAATAAAAACAGACTCTTAAGAAAACTCCAACAGCTCACTCAGCAGGCGTTGGTCTTCACAGAATCTCTTGCGGCACCGGAAGACTCCGCTGCTGCCCAAACAGAAGCAAATCACCCGGTGAATCACCTGATGGATCACCCAATGGATCACCCGGTGGATCACCCAATGGATCACCTAATCTTTTGTAGTAGTAGTAAAAAACTACTACTACAGGGAATTACGCTCGAAGCCGTTTTCGAAGATTTAAATCCTCGCTCGTTGCTGCCGTACCTCGATCGGTTTCAGACCAGCGAAGAGCTGCAGGACTTTCTCGATATGGCGAACGCCTGCGTGAGTGCGGCGAAGGAGGGAAAGGGCAAACCCATTCAAAATCCCCACGGCTTCTTATTTGCGCAATTACGCGCTGGTTACATCAATCCACCTGAGGGCTACAAAAGCCGTAAAGTACGGGCTCAGGAAATACGGAATCAGCAACTCGAAGACGAACTTGCTACCCTCCTGCGCTTGAAAGAGCGTGAGCGAGAGCTGCAGTTTGCACTGTTTGTGGCACGACTCAGTGAGGCAGATATGGCGCGCCTCGATCAGGAGGCGCAGGCTCAAGTCAAGCCCAATATTGGGCTGAGTCCGGAGTTCCAGATGGAGCGGTATAAGGACGGCCTGCTCAGGCAATGGTTCACTCAGCGTCAGCCCCCGCCGCAGGAGCCCTGATAAACTTCGGGTCGCGTGCTGGACATTACGCCAGAGGAGTGGCTATGGACATTGGTATTGGCTTGGATGCAACCCTGAACCTTTCATTTGCCGACCAGGCAGCCCTCTCCCAGGAAGCGGCCAGGTTAGGCTACACGAGTATCTGGACCCCGGAAAGTACCGGCCAGGACGCCTTCCAACTCTGCAGCCAGCGCTGGGCCGCGAGCTGTCAGGTGATTCCGGAAGGATTGACCACTGGCATTGGGGTCTCACCTGTGCTGTACCGTACGCCAATCGCCTTTGCCATGAGCGGCGGCACTATGAGCCAACTGACAGGGGGCCGTTTCATCATGGGCATTGGTGCCGGAGGTGCGTATCGTCCCAGGACGCGACAGAGCCTCGGCCTACCGCGACTCTCAACGCTAGCCTTGATGCGGGACTATCTCACGACCGTGCGCAGACTGGTCGCCGGCGATGAGGTCACCTACCACGGGGAAGTGGTGACCCTCCAGGGCGTCAAGCTGGCCATGAGTCCTGCGCCCCGCACGCCGGTGTATCTAGGAGCCCTGGGGCCGGAGATGCTTCGCCTCGCTGGCGCGTTGGCCGATGGCGTATGCCTGAATTGGTGTACGCCGGAGCAAATCGCCTGGAGCCGGGAACGCATCGCTGAGGGCGCGAGGCGGGCTGACCGCGACCCCAAGCATGTGCAGGTTGTCGAGTATATCCGCGTCTGCGTGGACCAGGATAGAGAGGTGGCCCGGCGTGCCTTTGCCCGGTCCACCATGGGCTATGCCTTAGGCCAGTGGGTCCCCACGGAACGGGAGCGACAGTTAGGCTATCGGGCTCATTTCGAGCGCATGGGCTACACCGCGGCTCTAGCTGAGCTCGACCAGATGCGGCAACAGGGAGCCACGCCCGACGAGGTTGCCGACGCCTTCCCGCCGGAGTTGCTCAAGCGCGTGGGCTATTATGGGACCCCAGAGGGGGCTGCGCTGGCCTTCCGACGCTTGGCTGAAGGGCTGGATGTGGCCATCGTCAGAGTCGTCGCTGCGCGCCCGGGCCTAGCATCGGTGCTTGCAGCGCTCCACGCCTGCCGGCCTGAGCTGGTACATCTCAACTCTAGTCCACCACGACTTTAGCGCCGTCTTAACCACCAGGCTAATCCGTCCCAGACGTGAAATGGCCGTGTACTTTGAGTGCCCTACCACGTGTTTAGAATTGCTACAACCAGCCATGAAAAATCTCTTAATACAGCGGAACACAAAAGAACTAAGATAGTTTTATGCCAATTATATCGTAAAAGGAAGTTAGTATGGATATTACTTTAGTCAAGAGAATTTATGACAAAATGTATGTTGATCAGGAGGAAATACCCTTATCTGAAGGCTTCCAAGGAGTACAGGGTATAGACTGTCTAATCTTCATTCGCCTTGTGGAAGAAAACGGTCGCTCTACCAGGTTGGCACAATTTATGCTTTTTCTATCCCAAAGTAAGGAAAAGGGGATTAACAAAAGCACTGTATGGAAGTGAAAAGCCAGGGAGAGCGCTGTGGACATTTATAATCTCATTAAGAAAGACCATCAAGAGATAGCCGGTCTCTTTAGACGATTGAAAGCGGCGGAGGGCTTTTCTGAAACCTCCGAACAGTTATTTGCGCAGCTTAGAGAGGAACTCGAACTCCATGCCCACGCCGAAGAGCGGGTATGGTATCCTGCTCTCCGGGAGGCTGAGGGGACCCAGGCACTGGTGGAGGAGGCTCTCGATGATCACGAATTGGTCCAGGATCTTCTCGATGAGCTAGCCGCGTCACGCATGGACGATGCAGCATGGAGCGAGAAACTGGAGGTGCTTGAAGAGTATGTCGAGGACCATATCGAGGAAGAAGAGAGTGATATCTTCGACGTGGCGCTTCAGCTCTTCAGTGCGGAACAGGCAGCAGAACTTGCGCAGCACTGGCAGATAGCGCAGCAGGAGCACATGGCGAGGCATGCCAAGTAGGTGCCAGAGCACCACGGTGATTAGCCCAGGAGCGACTACCCACCATAGTTGTGGTAGTGTCGGCATAAATTTTGCTGTAAAGTATTGTTGTTATAGGAACCTCGACGACTCTTACAGTATAAAGTATACGAGCTTACCTGTGTCGCAGGTACTTATTCTAGAGGACCATCAAGACGTCGGTCTTGGCTGTGACGCAGCCGCACGCTGGCTTGCTGACTAGGACCAGAAGGTACTGGATGCTTGTAAGCACTGGCCGACTCTATACTACGGTTGTGCGTTTTGTCTGTTCTCTCAAAATGATACTGCATATCATTTTGAGAGGAACCTCTCCCACGTGTGGCAGCGAGTGTGTTAGAATGGTTATATGTATCAGCCATCAGCTTTTAGCCAAGGCTATATCGGCGTTTGGCCTTCGGTAGTGAGACATTTGGAAGCCTTACTTTGCTCAGGCATGCCTCAGGACGCATCGGGGACGCACCATCAGTCGTATAACCCAGGGAGGACCGACGCGCATGGCCACTATTCTGATCGTGGATGATGCACGCAGCACCCTGCGCGCCCTCGAAGTGATTCTCAAGCGCGAGGGGTACACGGTGCTCACCGCTGCCTCTGGAACAGAAGGGCTTACCGCCATCGAGCAACACGAGGTGGATCTCCTGCTGTGCGACGTGAAAATGCCCAAAGTGGACGGCCTGACGGTGCTGCGCCAGGTGAAAGCCCAGGATGTGGGCATGGCCGTGGTGATGATGTCTGGCCATGGTGATATCTCCACCGCCGTGTCGGCCATGAAGGAGGGAGCCTTCGACTACCTCGTCAAGCCCTTTGGCGAAGAGGAGGTACTCCGGGTGGTGCAGAAAGCGCTGGCTATGCGCGCCCTCGTGGTGGAGAATCTGCTCCTGAAACGCCAGGTCCGTGACCAGTTTGCGCGGGCGCACGTGATTGGCTCCAGTCCGACCTGGAACCGCGTCTATCAGATGGTGCAGCAGGTGGCCCCGTCCCAGGCCACTGTCTTGCTCACAGGGGACAGCGGTACGGGGAAGGAACTCATTGCCGGACTGTTGCATCGTCTCAGTCCACGTGCCGAGCGCCCCTTTATTGTGCTGAACGCCGCGGCCATGCCCGCCACACTCCTGGAGGCAGAACTCTTCGGGTATGAAAAAGGCGCCTTTACCGGGGCGCTGCAACGCAAACCGGGACACTTCGAGCTTGCCGACGGTGGGACATTGTTCCTTGACGAGATTGGCGATATGCCCTTTGAGGTCCAGGCGAAGCTCTTACGGGTGCTCCAAGATGGCACGTTCAAGCGTTTAGGAGGGATTCATACGCTGCGGGTCAATGTGCGTGTGGTGGCGGCTACGAATAAGGAACTCTCCAAGGAAGTCGCTTCCGAGCGCTTCCGCCAGGACCTGTATTATCGTCTCAACGTCATCACGATCCATTTGCCGCCGCTGCGTGAACGCCTCCAGGACATTCCCCTCTTAGCAGCGCATTTCTTGCAAAAGTATGCCCGGGAAAACCACAAAGAGATTGTGGCCATTCAGCAGGAGGCCATCGAGCATCTGATGGGGTACGACTGGCCCGGCAACGTGCGTGAGCTCGAAAACGTCATCGAGCGTGCCGTCGTGCTGGCCAAGGGTTCTACGATTACGCTGGAGGACCTCTATCTTGAGGAGCAGCAAGAAAAAGCTCCGCTCAATACCAACGAATATTTTGTGCTTCCCGCCAAGTCCACCCTGGCGCAGATCGAACGCGAGGCTATTATCCAGGCTCTCCGCCATACGGAGGGGAACCGTGAGGCCACGGCTCGCCTCTTAAATATTGGGCCAGCGACGCTGTATCGGAAGTTTAAGGAATACCAGATTCAATGATCGCCTGGCAGAATCACTCCGTCGCTAGCACCTGCTGGATGGCACGCCGGATCTCGGCAACCGTACAGGGTTTGGTCAGGCACGGCGCGGCACTTTGATCAAGGAACAGCTTGGTCTCGGGAT
>WNGP01001251.1_pt1 | contig 20711 bp, 25 predicted proteins | sample 5407671 | NCBI WGS metagenome assembly WNGP01 (sample SAMN13153381, study PRJNA577476) | soil metagenome | isolation source: 40 cm soil or saprolite under Garry oak tree replicate 2 | place: USA:California | collected 2016-06-15 | reverse complement strand
AGATTTACATTATCAATTTGGATGAGACCGTTCTGCAACTTCGGCGTGCTACGGAATTTCTCCAGGAAGTCGCGCGCCGTGGCGGCAAAATTTTATTTGTCGGTTGTAAGAAGCAGGCGCAGGAAGCGATAAAAGAGGCAGCACTGGCTTGCGGACAATTTTATGTGAACCAGCGCTGGCTCGGCGGCACACTGACTAACTTGGCGACCATTCGCAAGAGCATCGGGCGATTGAAATACATCGAAGAGATCGAGCAGTCGCCCGAATACAAGAAAATGGGAAAACAAGAATTGGCGGCGCTTAATCGCGAGGCCGCAAAGCTCCGTCGCAACCTCGACGGGATAATCGAGATGTCGCAGTTGCCCGATGCGCTGGTGGTGATCGACACGATCCGCGAGCAAAACGCTGTGAATGAAGCGCGGCGTCTCGGCATTCCAGTGGTCGCCATTGTGGATACGAATGCGGACCCCGAGGTCATCGATTACCCGATTGCTGGCAACGACGATGCGATTCGCGCTATTCGCGTGATTTTGCAGAAGCTCGTAGACGCCATCGTCGCGGCAAGCAACGAAGCGCGCATTCGCGAGCAGGTCGAAATGGCCGGCGTTTCGGCGTAGGCGGAAGAAAACGTCCAACGCCGAGCGTCGCACACGCCAATGTTTAATGAAAACGACAACTGAAATCGATCCGCAACTGGTAAAACAACTCCGCGAGAAGACCAACGCGGGGATGATGGATTGCAAGCGCGCCCTTGTCGAAAGCGGCGGCGATCTTGAGAAGGCAGAAGCGATCTTGCGCACAAAAGGCGTCGCCGCTGCTGGCAGAAAAGCCGCGCGCGCGACGAAGGAAGGCATCGTGGCCTCTTACATTCATCTTCAAGGCAAAGTCGGCGTGCTGGTCGAGGTGAATTGCGAGACCGATTTTGTAGCAAGGAACGAGAATTTCCGCGAATTCGTGAAAGACATCACTCTCCATATTGCCGCTGCGCATCCGCTTTATGTCAGCCGCGCAGATGTTCCCGATAATCTCATCGAATCCGAGCGCGAGATTTACAAAGCACAGGCAAAAGGCAAACCGGAAAATGTGGTGGAGAAAATGGTTGAAGGAAAACTCGACAAATTTTTCAGCACGTATTGTTTGCTCGAGCAAGGATTCATCAAAAATCCAGACGAAACCATCGGTGACCTTATCAAAGCCAAAATTGCTGAGCTAGGCGAGAACATCGTGATCCGGCGCTTTGTCCGCTATCTCGTCGGCGAACCGCTGCCGAGCGAAGCGTAGCGTTGTAGCGGCGTTTGTGCCAAACGCCAAATCTTAGGAAAGGCGCGTGGCACAAGCGCCTCTACAACTTCGCGTGCAGCTAACTAATCCGTGATTAGGTTGCGAAGAAATGGCGCTCGAGGAATACAAGCGGAAACGCGACTTCAAGAAGACTGCTGAGCCGACAGGCAAACCGCTACCCCAAAAGGTCAAAGGCGCGTCACGCTTTGTGATTCAAAAACACGCTGCGCGCCGTTTGCACTACGATCTCCGCTTGGAGATGGACGGCGTGCTGAAGTCATGGGCACTACCGAAAGGGCTTCCTTGGAAACGAGGCGAGAAACATCTTGCTGTAGAAGTTGAAGATCATCCGATCCAATACGGAAACTTCGAAGGCGTCATTCCGGAAGGGCAATACGGCGGCGGCACAGTGATGGTGTGGGACCGCGGCAACTATCATGTTTACGGCGAACAACCCGTGAAATCATTGCGGGACGGCAAGCTTCACCTCGTTCTTGATGGCGAGAAAGCTAAAGGCGAATGGACCCTCGTGCGGATTCGCGGTCGTGATGATGCAAAAAATCAGTGGCTGATCTTGAAAACAGGAGGCGACGCAAAGCCCCCATCGAAAAAGCTCGAAGAACAATCGGTGAAGACGGCGCGCACTATGAAACAAATTGCTGAAGCGCGCGATGCGGAATGGGAGTCGAATCGCGACGAAAAAGATGCGAGCGCTACCTCGAGATTTAAGGCACGCGTCCGAGAGTCGATTAAAAAAAAAGCAAACGGTGAAATTGTAGGGCAGCCGCGTCGCCTGTCGGCCGAAAAGCAGGGCAACCGAAGCGGTCGCCCCACAGTCGCATCACTAAGAGATTTGCCGGCGGCAAAAGCCCGTTTCATCGAGCCGATGAAAGCGAAGCTGGTCGAGAAACCACCAGCGGCGGGCGATTGGATTTACGAGCTGAAATTTGACGGCATTCGCCTGATCGCGGTTAAGAGCGATAAAAAAGTCTCGTTGCTGTCGCGAAACCAAAACGATTTGAGCGAGCGTTTCCCGGAAGTCGCCCATGCGATTCAGAATTTGCCGGCGGGCGAATGCGTCATCGACGGCGAAGTGGTCGTGCTCGACGAGGAGGGCCGTTCCTCGTTTCAACTCCTGCAAGCGCGCGAGATGGAAGGGCGAAAATCGCCGGGTTATTTCTATGCATTTGATCTGCTCCAGCTCGACGGCAAGAGCTTGATTGGGCTGCCGCTGGAGGCGCGCAAAGGTGTCTTGGAGAAACTCTGCGCCAACGCAGGCGATCCAACCCGTTACTCGGGGGCTATTGGTGGTGATGCAAAACGGCTTCTCGAAGAAGTGAAGCGCCGCGGTCTGGAAGGGATTGTCGGCAAACAACGCAACTCAGTTTACGAACCCGGACGGAGAAGCGGCGCATGGATCAAGCTCAAATGCGTCAACGAACAGGAATTTGTCATTGGCGGATACACGCCGCCGCAGGGCGCGCGCAAACATTTCGGCGCAATTTTAGTTGGCTATTACGAGAACAAAAAGCTTGTCTTGGCCGGTAAAGTCGGCACCGGATTTACAACAAAGTCATTGGCGATGTTGTACAAAAAATTCCGGGCCAAAGAACGCCCCGATTGTCCATTCGTCGATCTTCCGTCAAAACAAAACGGCCAATGGGTCCAGGGCATCACGCCTTCGATGATGCGCAAAATGCATTGGGTCAATCCAGTCTTCGTCTGTGAAATTAAGTTTGCAGAATGGACGCGGGATAGAAAATTGCGTGCGCCCGTTTTCCTTGGTTTACGCGAAGATAAAAGGGCGGCCGACGTTGTTCGCGAGGGCTGAGGGAAGCACAAGCGGGCATTGATTGGCGCGCTTGTGATTTTGCCCCGATTGCAGGGCCAAAAAATTTTGAACAGGCCTGCATGGATGGGGGGTTGGAATTATTATGCGAATTGCTCAGGTGGCACCGCTTTTTGAGAGCGTACCGCCGAAGTATTACGGTGGTACCGAACGGGTTGTATCCTACCTCACTGAGGAGTTGGTCAACCAAGGTCACGAGGTCACGCTCTTCGCTAGTGGTGACTCGGTGACGAAAGCGCATCTCGTCGCGGCGTGCCGGCGTTCATTGCGACTGGACAAACAGTGCGTGGATCAATTCGCACACCAAATCCTGATGCTTGAGCATGTGTTTCAGCGCGCTCCGGAGTTCGACATCGTCCATTTTCATGTTGACTATCTGCACTTTCCCCTGAGCCGGCGCCAGCCAATCACAGACGTGACGACATTGCACGGCCGGCTCGATATTCCAGATCTGGTTCCACTTTACCGGGAGTTTCGAGATATGCCGGTAATCTCGATTTCGAACGCCCAGCGGGCGCCTTTGCCGTGGGCGAACTGGCAGGCCACGGTTTACCACGGGATTCCTGCTGATCTGTATCAGTTCCGCGCGCAGCCGGGAAGCTATCTTGCATTTGTGGGCCGAATTTCGCCCGAAAAACGAGTGGATCGGGCAATCGAAATTGCCAAGCGGGTCCAGATTCCGCTTAAGATTGCTGCAAAAGTGGATCGAGTGGACAAGAAGTATTTCAAAAGCGCGATCGAGCCGTTGCTGCGTGACCCGCTGGTCGAGTTAGTCGGCGAGATCGGCGAAGGGGAGAAGGACGATTTCCTGGGGGATGCCTATACTCTGCTTTTGCCGATCGACTGGCCGGAGCCATTTGGACTGGTAATGATTGAAGCGATGGCCTGCGGCACGCCTGTGATTGCGTACCGCGGTGGGGCAGTACCCGAGGTGATTGACGAAGGTCACACAGGATTCATCGTGGAAGAGTTGGAAGATGCAGTGGAAGCGGTCCGACGAATACCCGAACTGAGCCGGAAACGGGTTCGCGAAGTCTTTGACCAGCGGTTTACGGCCGCGCGAATGGCGCACGATTATGTGCAGGTGTACGAACGGGTAATTCACAGCAAGCAAGGCGAGACATTGGAGGCGCGCCTGTAATGGCCAGAGGAGAGGTCATTCGTGTCCGGAACGAGTTTTACATTCGTTCATCGTCACCCCGCGTGGATGTACGCACGAGGGTATTAAAGCAAAATGATACCTTCGCCGTATTCGATCGGTTTGGTGACATTGACACATTCGGCAGTCGTGAACTCGGCCTTTACTATCAGGACACTCGATTTTTATCCCGGCTAACGTTGAAGATGGGGAAGGATCGCCCGCTGCTGCTCAGTTCCACCGTAAGGGAAGACAACGCCGTGATGGCCGTTGACGCCACCAACCCCGACGTCTCGCGCGACGGCGAGATGACAATCCCCCGAGGAACACTGCATGTTTTTCGCTCCAAGGTTTTGTGGGAGAGAACGTGTCACGAGCGGCTTCGAATCCATAACTACGGACGCGCAGCTGTCGATTTTGTTTTGTCGATGGAGTTCGATGCTGACTTTGCCGACATTTTCGAGTTGCGCGGCACCAAGCGCCAACGCCGGGGTGATCGAATCAAAACAGAAGTGACACAGGACGCAGTGGTGCTTGCGTATAAGGGACTGGACGGCTGCCTTCGGCGGACACGGATTGTGTTCGACCCGCGGCCGGCTCGTCTGGGTGACTCGCTCGCCAGCTTCCAAGTTCATCTTGAACCAGGCGAGGACGCCAGCTACCGCTGGGCGATTGCGTGCGAACTGGGTGGCGATTCGCAGGTCGAGATCAAGCCTTGCTACGAAGAGATCGTTCAGGGCGCGGCCGGTGCGCTCGAACGCGTGCGTGCCCGTGAGCCCCAAATTTTTACTGGAAACGAGCAGTTCAACGATTGGCTGAACCGTTCGGTGGCTGATCTCCACATGATGCAAACGGAAACGCCCTATGGTCCCTATCCTTACGCAGGTGTTCCCTGGTACAGCACGGTGTTCGGGCGCGACGGAATCATTACCGCTCTGCAATGTCTGTGGTTTGACCCATCTGTGGCCCGTGGTGTCCTGGCGTATCTGGCAGCTAACCAAGCCGACACAGATAACTCCGAACAAGATGCGCAGCCTGGCAAGATATTGCACGAGTTCCGCGAGGACGAAATGGCTACTCTGGGCGAGGTCCCGTTCAGGCGCTACTACGGCACGATCGATGCGACGCCGCTTTTTATCATGCTGGCAGGCGCATACTACAGGCGCACAGGCGACCGCGCGTTCGTGAAGTCAATTTGGCCAAACGTGCAGCGCGCGCTCGAATGGATCGATCGGTACGGCGATTTAGACGGCGATGGATTCGTAGAATATTCGCGCAAGTCTGACGATGGCCTCGCTAATCAGGGCTGGAAGGATTCTCACGACGCGATTTTCCACAGTGATGGCGCCTCTGCCGAAGGACCTATCGCCTTGTGCGAAGTACAGGGTTACGTGTATGCGGCAAAGACCGCCGCCAGTGAGTTTGCAAAAATTCTCGGTGACGCTGCACGGTCGCGAGAGTTGTCAAAACAAGCGGAAGCGCTCCATCGTCGGTTCGAGAAAGCCTTTTGGTGCGACGACCTCTCCACCTACGCCATTGCGCTGGACGGGAGGAAGCAGCCTTGCCGGGTGCGAGCGTCGAACGCAGGTCACTGTCTTTTCGCTGGTATCGCGACTGACGAACACGCGCGCCGTGTAGTGGCAACTCTCACAGACGAGACCTCGTTCTCCGGATGGGGAATCCGCACGGTGGCTAGCAGCGAAGCGCGCTACAACCCCATGTCCTATCACAACGGATCGGTCTGGCCGCACGATAACTCCCTGATTGCTGCGGGATTCGCCCGATACGGGTTGAAAGAGTCGGCCGCGATAATCCTCGCAGGTTTGCTCGACGCCACTCTCTTCTTCGATCTCCATCGTCTCCCGGAACTATTTTGCGGTTTTCCCCGGCGCCCCGGTGAATCGCCGACACTTTATCCGGTAGCCTGCGCTCCCCAGTCTTGGGCCTCGGCAGCGATCTTTCTTTTGTTCGAAGCTTGGCTCGGCTTGAGCGTATCGGCTCCCGAACAAACGCTGGTTTTTTCGAAGCCGGTTTTGCCGGCCTTCCTTCCCAAGGTAAGCATTCGCGATCTGAGAGTAGGAGATGCGCGCGTTGATCTTTTGCTCACCAGACACGATGAAGGCGACGTAGGCGTTAACGTGCTCCGACGGAATGGCGCGCTCGAGGTTTTGATCTTGAAGTAAGAGTCTTTACAGATGAACGGAGCTTCGACTATTGCGCTTGTCCGCGTGGTCGCCGACAAATATCGTGAAATGATGAAGGCGAAGGTGATCGTGATGCCGAAGGCGGCGGTGCTCGATCCGCAAGGCAACGCGGTGCGTGATGCGATGCGGCACCTCGGAATGCCGGAGGTGCGCAGCGTGAGGATCGGCAAATACATGGAGATCGATATCAAGGGACAAAACGGGGAGCTCGAACCGCGATTGCATCGTCTTTGCCGCGATCTGCTCTCGAATCCGGTGATCGAAGATTATCAGTTGCAGAAGGCCGAAGGCGGGAAGCACAAGAAAACGCCGAACGTCCAACGTCCAACGTCCAACGTCCAACCAAAGAAAGGAAAGAAGAAGCCGCCCCGCCTTCGATCGCCGCGGCGACCTACCGCGCGACAGGCGAGGAAGGGTTTGTAATGAAAGCGCTGCGATATTTTTTCTGTGTAGTGTTTCCGCCTCTTGCGGTGCTTATGACGGGTCGGATCGCCAGTTTCTTCCTCAGCATTATTTTGACTTTGCTCGGCTGGATTCCGGGAGTCATTCACGCTTGCCTGGTCGTGAACGATTATCACGCTGAACAGCGCGCAGCCGCACATTAGATGGACATGAAATTCGCTGTTATCCAATTCCCGGGTTCAAACTGCGATCAGGATTGTGTCGCCAGTATCAATGGCCTGGATGGATTACATGCCGAGTACGTCTGGCACAAAAAAACGTCGCTCGACGGTTTCGACGCGATCGTCCTGCCGGGAGGATTTGCCTATGGGGATTATCTTCGTTGTGGAGCTATCGCTCGCTTCTCACCGGTCATGAAAGCGGTCATCAACGATGCGCGCGCGGGCAAACTCGTGCTTGGCACTTGCAACGGGTTTCAAATCTTGTGTGAGGCCGGTCTGTTGCCGGGCGCGCTGGTGCGGAATCGTTCGCTGCGCTTCGTGTGCGACATGGTCACCACTCGCGTGGAAGTGGATGATTCGCCGTTCACTCACGGCTGCCCGAAAGGGACGCTTCTACGCCTGCCGGTCGCTCACGGCGAAGGTTGTTTTTTCGCCGACCCGAAAACTTTGAGTGAGTTGAACGCTAATGAGCAGGTGATCTTGCGTTACACGGACAGAAAAGGCCGCATCGTTCCAGACGCTAATCCGAATGGCTCAATTGAAAATATCGCTGGCATCTGCAATCGCGAACGCAATGTCTTCGGTTTAATGCCTCATCCTGATCGCGCCTCCGATGCGCGGCTCGGAAGCGCAGACGGCGCGAAGATTTTCCGGTCAATGGTTCAAACGATTCGCGCCAGTCGTTCGATAGGCGCGCCCGAGCGCGTGGCACAGGTCGCGTGAGTCTCTTCATTACCGGAACGGACACCGGCGTGGGCAAGACGCACATTGGCGCACGGCTTTTGCGTCTGTTGCGCGCGTCGGGCACGTTATGCGCCGGGATGAAATCGATTTGTTGTGGAGATCGTCGTGACGCGGAAATGTTGCTGGCGGCCGGCGGTGACGGCCTGACAATCGATGACGTTAATTCAGTTTGGTTAAAAACACCCGCGGCGCCAATTGTGGGGAGTCTGATGGAGAAGGCGCCGATCGATGTAGAGAAGATCCTTGCTGGATTTCAGACTCTACAACGTCGCGTCGAACACGTCATCGTTGAAGGCGCCGATTCGCTCGGATTACTTCGTGAGCGATTTGGCCGCGGCGATGAAGCTGCCAGTCCTGGTGGTCGCACAGAATCCGGCTGGGTTGTCTTAATCACGCGGCCCTGACCGTGCGAAGCGTTGCCGCAAACGAGCGGCGCTGTGCGGGTCTTGTTTTGAACACCGCCCATATCAGCGATGACGTGGCCGCGCTTACGAACGCCGATATTTTCAAGCGAATTCTCAACGTTCCAGTGCTCGCTGGACTAGGAGAAAACCTGACGCAACTCCCCATCGACTGGCGACTTATGCTTGATTCGACTAGGGAACATTAGCGTGTTGAGCTGATACACGATTGTAAAGAAAATGAACACAACCGAGCAGAATCGGCCCCGGTTCGCTTGGGCAAACGGGATGGCATCGCTGCTGCTCAATATAGCTTCGAAAACGATTAATCTTATGCTCTTACAAAAAACCTTACACATGAGCCAGCAGTTACCGGAGTGCAAAGCTCGCCTGGCCAGCATCCAATCATACCGTCGGCAGTTTCTGATGGTGACGCGTGCAACTGTAACATCATCCAAAACCGTCGATTTCAGTTTTCGTGGCCCGTTCGGTTTCGAGGCGCACACGGTCCTTCTCTCGGTCGACGGTGACTCGCCAGACCAGTATGCATTCGAGTCCGTGGGCGGCAATATTGCCCTCATGGGCATCGTTGATTTCGCTCAGATTCGGGCGAACTGCACGGAGGTCACCCTGGCAGTTCACTACGAGATCAAGAACCCAATGTTTGCTTGGCTCGATCGGCGTTTGCATTTTGTGGACAGCTTCCTGACTGCCGAACTGCGCAGCATCCGCGCGCATTTCGAAGGGATTGCTGCCAGCTATCTGGATCACGCGCGCGTCATGCCCGTGCTCCAAACGGCGACAGCCTGACAAGACAAGCTCGGAACCGCCACGCCTAACAAATACTGGGGCTCCGATCCCATACCGGGGATTACTGTATTCGTACAGCGTGTTTCCGGTCGAGACGAAGAATCTGGCCAGGCTTAAGCGTGATTGTTGCCTTGGGATCCTGAATCTTGCTTCCATTGAGCTCCACGCTTCCCTGTTTGATCAAGCGTGAAACTTCGCTATGCGATTTTTGCAGGTTGAATACTTCCCGGTAAGCATTTGAAACGAGATTCACAGCCGCAAGTCCCTCTCGTTCAGTTGGTGAAAATGCCGGAAGATCGGCATGTTCCAGGTCGCGTTTGCTGAAACGGGTGTCCCATTCATCGAGCGTCTTTTTGGCGACAGCAGGCGAGTGGTAAATCTGCACGATTTCGAAGGCGAACTGCTTTTTCGCCTCGAGCGGAGGCATGCCGGCCGGCACTACGCGCCCAAGGAGCAATTCATAATAACGAGCCATCAGCTCATCCGAGATGCTCATCAATTTCCCGAACATGTCTGAAGCGGATTCGTTGACCGCGACAAAGTTCCCGAGGCTCTTACTCATTTTTTTGGAGCCATCCAAGCCTTCGAGGATTGGAACGAGGAAAACGACCTGCTGCGGCAGGCCCTCTTCTCTTTGAAAATCGCGTCCGACTAAAATGTTAAATAGCTGATCCGTTCCACCGAGTTCGACGTCGGCTCTTACCATCACCGAGTCCCACCCTTGCATTATTGGATACTGAATTTCGTGTGCGCGAATCGATTGCTGCTTGTCGATCCGTGCCTTGAAATCTTCGCGCTGCAGCATCTGCTGCAACGTCACACGGCTGTTCAGTCGAATCACATTTTCGAATGACATGGCTCGGAACCAGTCGCCGTTACAAACCGTCTCAGTGCGCGCGGGATCAAGAATTTTGAATGCCTGCTCCCGATAGGTTGCCGCATTTGCGATCACTTCCTGATGCGTCAAGTGCGGCCGCGTAACAGAGCGACCACTCGGATCGCCAATCATTCCCGTAAAATCACCAATGATGAGAATCGCCTGGTGACCCAGATCCTGAAACTGTCGCAGTTTTCGCAGAACGACGGTGTGGCCAAGATGAATATCGGATGTTGTGGGATCCACCCCGAGTTTCACGCGCAACGGCCGACCGAGAGCGAGTTTGTCACGCAGCTCACCCTCGCTGATAATCTGCGCGGCGCCTTGTTTTAGGAACGCGAGAGCTTCTTCTGGTTGCATTCTCAAAGACAGAATAGCGCAGCCGGCAAGCGCGCTACTTGTTTTTATTCAGCAACTCGCGCACTTGCTCGATCGTGAGCGGCGCATTTTGCCTGTTCAGCGATTTTTGACTTTTGCCTTCGTCCAGGAACGGCCGGTTCTCTGCATATGCACCAACGGAAACTTTTTTTCCAGATTGCGAAGCGTCGCGAACGCCGCGCGCACTCTGATTCGCATAAGCAGGCCGAGAATTTCCTGTCGCTTGCTGCGAGGGCACGTTGAACGCGCTCGATTTGCTGTGAAAAGACTGAGAATTGAATTGTTGCGTGGAAAACTGTCCTGTTCCTGAAAAGTTTTTCTGATTGGATTTCTTCTGGACGTAAAATGTTCCGACACTTGCCCGTTTGTTCATCGAGGTGCCGTCGGCGACAAATTTCTTGTGCTGTGCGTCGTTTTGCAGTGTCATGTCCGGCTTGAGAAGCCGATCGACCAGCTTGCGTTCCTGATCCTGGCCGCGTACGCAAGAAAGCGCAGCTAAAACTAATAGCGAGATGGCCACCGATTTTCGCACACCGCAAGGCTGCCGGAGTTCAGGTGCGCTTGTAAAGCGAAATTGCTGATTAGTAGGCGCGCCGCGCAGCGGCGTCCAGCCGGCGCAGCGCGCCGACCACTGCCAGCGCATGGCTTTTTGTTTGTGCGATTGTTTCCTCGGGAGATAATGAGCGTATGCCCGATCACGTTTACAAAAAGATTGAAATAGTTGGTTCGTCGCCGAACGGATTCGAAGAGGCTGTACAAAATGCATTGGCGCGCGCCCAAAAGACGGTTCGCAACATGCGGTGGTTCGAGGTGAGCGAGACCCGCGGATACGTCGACGAGGGTAAAGTCGGCGAATGGCAGGTGACCTTGAAAATCGGTTTCACACTGGACGAATAATGTAACCGGCACCTGCGCTGCAGGCCGAATGAAGAAGTAGGCGCTCGCCGCGGGGAGCGCCCTACAAATATCGCTATTCTTCCTGGGCCGCCTGATACAGCTTGGCGGCTCCATAAATCAAAATCGCTGGTTTTAATGCGAAGATAAGCAGTCGCAAGAAACCACTCAGAACTCTGCCGAGCGGCAGGCGATTCAGAATGTATCCAGCCGCAAACGCGCACAGAAGAGATTCTGCTGGTTTTTCCCGCACATAACTCTCCGTTTCGGTGAGAACCGCCTCGACTTGGTCTTTCACCCATTGCACTCCGCGTTCCGGGAGTTCAGCAGCTACCTCGGCAGATGACTGATTCATTTCCTTTAATGATTCGCATCATGATCCTGTCTTGCGCGCATCGGACTGTCACCGCAAAGCGAGCCAGATCGAGCTTGCGCCCGCGCCCGGCGGAAAATCGGGCAGTTCGGACGACCGATGAAATGTAGCGGCCCGGCGCGTTGCTTTGAGGCAATAGCGCGCCATCACTTCCAGTGCATGCTCGCGCACTGCAGAGCAATTGGTCGAAAGCAAGACGTGGCTGTCGCGCTCTGCCAGTTCGAGCGCGTCAATCAACAACTTTTCGAAATCCTCTTCGACATGGAATGCTTTTGCTCCGGGCGAACGTGAAAACGTCGGCGGATCGAGAATGATTACGTCAAATTTCTCGCCTCTCCGTGCCAGACGCGGCAACACTGCTCTCACATCATCCGCGATGAAACGGTGGTCCATGGTTGGCAGATTATTCAGGGCAAAATTCTCGCGTCCGCGCGCTAGATATTTCTTGGAAACATCGATGTTGAGGGTGGTTGCGCCTCTGCATGCCGCGCTGATGGAAAACGAGCAGGTGTAGGCAAAGCAGTTGAGCAATCGTCTCGGCGCGATATGGCGCACGTAGCGGCGATTTTCTCTTTGATCCAAGAAGAGGCCCGGAGAATACCCGGTCCCGAAATCGATCCCGAATTTCAGATGTCGCTCGGTAGCGATTGTCCGCAAATCTTCACCGGTGGTACCAAATATGAGACGCGGCGGTTCGCGCTGTTCACTTTTGCGAGGGACGAACCGTGCGAAAATGCGTCGGAACTGGAACCCCACAGAGCCGGCCCATGGTTGCAGTTCTATGAGAAGTCGCTCGCGGGTCAGCACTCTTTTGAACGAGATGAGGATGTCGCGCCCGAAACGTTCCACCCAGCCATCTTCCATGGTGCAGAGACGGTGGGCGTCCGTTCCTTCTGCCTGAAAATCCCGAAGCAACACTGGATCAATCCACCCGAAGTTCATTTCTTTCTGCCGCTTCCCATGCATACTTCGAATCGGTATCGCGTAACGGATCGGTTGCCGCCTGAGCCCGGGTTGCTACACTGCCGCATCTTAAAGCATCGTCGCGCGCACCGCGATGCGGCGGAGCTCACCTATGGATCAAATTACCGTTCGCGTTCCGGCGAGCACTTCCAATCTCGGCCCTGGATTTGATTGTCTCGGTGTCGCACTGCGCATCTACAATACTGTCAGGGTGGCCCGCAGTGCGTCGCGTCAGTATTTTCATCCGCCTATTGTCTGTGAGGCAGCGGATCGATTTTTCAAAGAGGCGCGCCGTCGCGGTTTTTCGTTTTCCTGTTCAATTGTGGAACAGATTCCGCGGTCGCGTGGCTTGGGGAGTAGCGCAACTATTCGCCTCGGCATCTTGCTGGCGCTCAACCGGCTCAGCGGCAACCCGCTCGATCAATTGAAGATCTTCCAATTATGCGCCGAATTGGAAGGACACCCTGATAACGCCGCGCCCGCAACTTTCGGCGGGTTCACTGTAGTGCAAAGTAGCGCGACCGTCTCGGTTGCGCAGGGCAAGCGGAACGCACGCCCTACCATTCAGCGCTTCGCCGTCTCGCCACGATTACATTTCATTCTCTTGGTTCCTGTCCTTGAGATTCAAACTTTTAGAGCGCGAAATGTTCTGCCTTCAAAGATTTCACATTCCGCGGCAGTAGAGAATTGTGGAAATGCATGCGCACTCACGGCGGCTTTCGCATCACAAGATTACAAAAAGCTGCGCGGCGTTTTTGCCGACCATCTTCACCAGCCGTTTCGTGTAAGACTGGTTCCCTTTCTTCCAGGGGTGGTCGCGGCCGCTGAGAAAGCTGGCGCGCTCGGCGCCTTTCTCAGCGGCAGCGGATCGACACTTTGTGCGATTACGTTGCAAGATCGGAATCGAATCGGCGCGGCGATGAAACGCGCTGCAGGATCGATGTCCTCGCGTGTAATTATCACGCGTGCTGACAATCGCGGCGCGAGGGTTCTCACTAGTCACTAATCACTTTTCACCAATCGCTATTCTTCATGGGCCGCCGGCTTGAAAAATTAGAGGAGTTTGGCATCGACGTTGTTCTGGAGCGCCGTCATGGTGTTCGAGCGTCGGTGCTGCGCGGGATTCTTTACGCGCTTTCATTCGTTTACGACCGCGTGGTCCAGCTACGGCTTTATCTCTATCGGAAAAGAGTCTTCCGCGAACGCACGCTGGGCTGTCTGGTCATCAGTATCGGCAACCTTACTGTGGGCGGCACGGGCAAGACGCCGATTGTTGAGAAGTTTGCCCGCGCATTGCAGGCGGGTGGACGGCGCATTGCTATCCTGAGCCGCGGTTACAAAAGCGTACCGCGCAAGCGAACTTGGCTGAGCTGGCTTCGCAGCGACTCCGATCCTCCCCGGGTTGTCTCCGATGGCAAATCATTGTTGCTCGACTCGCTGATTGCCGGTGACGAGCCCTACATGCTCGCGCACAACTTGAAGGACGTAATCGTGCTGGTGGACAAAAACCGAGTCAAAAGCGGCCGATTCGCCATCGACAAATGGCGGGTCGACACTTTGTTGCTCGATGATGGATTTCAGTATCTCCATCTCAAACACCGGCTGGACATGGTGCTCGTAGATCGACAGGCGCCTTTCGGAAACGAATTCTTGCTCCCTCGGGGCACGTTGCGCGAAACGCCGCGCAATCTTCGCCGCGCCAGCTACATCTTTATTACAAAGAACACCGGCGAGCCCAACTTCGATCTGATGAGACGCATCCGGCGTTACAATCGCACCGCGGAAGTCATCGAATGCGCGCATAAACCGCTTCATCTCCAAAATGTTTTTACGGGCGAACGATTGCCGCTCGATGCTTTGCGGAACACATTTGTCGGCTCGCTCTGCGCGATTGCGGCGCCCGCAAGCTTCGAGGACGCTTTGCAAAAACTCGGGGCGCACGTCGATCTCGCGAAGCGCTACATCGATCATCACTATTACACCGAGGCGGAACTGATCAGCTTCATCAAGCGTTGCATCCGGCGCGACCTGGCGATGATTGTGACCACCGAGAAAGATTCAGTGCGGATGCCGCATTTGCCCGAAGCGGAATTGAAGGTGCCGATTTATTTTCTGCGGGTGGAGATTGAAATCCTCAGCGGCCACGAAAGTTGGGCGCATTGCGTCGCGCGCATCTGCAAACCCAAGCCCATGCTTTCGCCCGAGCGTTTCTTTGCCTGATTGCTTCCTGAATTCGATGTTGGACGTTGGGCGTTGGGCGTTGGACGTTTGCTTTGCGTATGCCCAACAAAGCAGAGCTGATCGTCGAGGACCGCAAGATTCAGGTATCGAACCTGGACAAGGTTCTTTATCTGAAGGTTGGATTTACCAAAGGGCAGGTGATCGACTACTACATTCGGATCGCCCCAGTCCTGTTGCCGCATTTGAAGGATCGGCCGCTCACTATGAAACGCTATCCCGATGGCGTTGATGGCGAGTTTTTTTACGAAAAGAATTGTCCGTCGCATCGACCCAAATGGGTGCAGACGGCAAAAGTATGGAGCGAAGGCAATCAGCGGACCATGCACTATTGCCTTGCCAACGATCTACCCACGCTTGTTTGGGCCGCAAACCTGGCCGACCTCGAGCTGCACACTTCCCTCTCGCGCAAAAACAACATCGAACGACCGACCATGATGGTGTTCGATCTCGATCCCGGCGCGCCTGCCACCATTGTGCAGTGCTGCCAAGTCGGCCTTTGGCTTCGCGATTTGTTAGATCAGATAAAACTGAGATCGTTCGCGAAAACGAGCGGCTCGAAAGGCCTTCAAGTTTACGTGCCGCTGAATACAGCAGTCACTTACGATCAGACCAAGAACTTGTCGCTCGCACTTGCCCAGTATCTGGAGCACGAACATGCCGATCTTATCACCTCGAACATGTCCAAGGCAGTGCGCAAAGGCAAAGTATTCGTCGATTGGAGCCAGAACGACGAACACAAAACCACCATCTGCGTTTATTCACTCCGTGCGAGAGAAGAACCGACTGTTTCCACTCCAGTCACTTGGAACGAGGTCGAAAACTGCCTGAAAAAGAAAAACGCTGATCTCCTGAGATTCCGCTCCGGCCAGGTCATCGCCCGAGTCGAAAAACGCGGCGACCTCTTCGAGCCGGTTGAAGAAATGAAACAACAGCTGCCGAAAAAGTGGCAGTTATGATGTAATCGTTGCGGACAAGAATTATAGAGAATGAACAACTACATATGGTTTGATGCGATCGGATGGGTGGGAGCAGCAGCGCTCCTTATCGCGTACGCGATGATTTCCCATAAGAAATTGGAAGGCGACTCGGCTACGTACCAACTTCTCAACATCAGCGGCAGCATTCTGTTGGCTGCGAACACCATCTTTTATGGATCTTATCCGTCCACTTTTGTGAACCTCATCTGGGCTGGGATTGCCGTCTTTTCGATCGCAGCGCGCAGGCGAGTTTCTTCTCGCTAAATTGAGGCGAACAGATTGGAACCTGTGTTACATGAGAAAAGCAAATCTGAAAGATATCCTGGAGCAGGGGCGGAAATCGCCGAAGGGAAAATTTGGACGCGCATCGAAGAATATTTCGATTGCGCTCGGGCGCGAGCCGAAGTCGCTCGATTTATCGAAGCGGCACCCGTTTGATCTCGCGCTGGTGCGAATTCCGAAAGGCAAATCGCTTTGTCCGTATCATGCGCACGCGGCGGAATCGGAGCTCTATCTCGTCGTTTCGGGTAGGGGCAGCGTGCGCGACAAAGATGGGATCACCGAAGTCGGCCGAGGCGACGCATTTTTTTTTCAACCGGGTGAGGCGCATCAGCTTACCAATGCTGGCGACGAAGATTTTGTTTACTACGTGATCGCTGATAATCCGCGGAGCGGTGGGGCCACCGGTGATTCCTGTTATTATCCCGACAGTGGTAAATGGGCGGTAACAACGGATTCAGTGGAGGAACTGATCGTGAAGGGAATGGAGACTGATTACTACGATGGGGAAGAATGACCGATGTCATGTCGAGCGAAGTCGAGACATCTCTCGACATTTCGAAGAATCCATCAACCCCGCAACGGCGGGACACTTCGGTCGGAATGACAAAAGAATGAAATGCGCAAGGTAAACATCAACGACATTAAGGAAGAGGCTTGGCAATCGCCTGGCGGGAAGTATGCCGTCTCCTTCAAAGGAATTTCTGAAGCACTGGGGCGCGAGCCCGCTTCGCTCGACTTGCCTAAGCGTCAGCCGTTTGATCTGGAATGGAATCGGGTGCCTCCTGGAAAACGAAATTTTCCTTACCATGCACACTCGGCGCAATCGGAGCTTTACTTGATTATTTCGGGCGAGGGGAATGTTCGCCATAAAGATGGAACCACCGAAGTTGTCGCTGGCGATGCGTTCATCTTCAGGCCTGACGAAGCGCATCAACTGATTAACTCTGGCGAGGAAGACCTCGTTTACTACGTGATCGCAGACAACCCTATCGGCGAGTCGGCCTACTATCCCGACAGCGGAAAGTGGAAAGTAAATAAATCATCAGCGAAGGATCGCGTCGTCATAAAGGGGCAGGAAACTAATTACTTCGACGGGGAAGAATAAGTTTTCGAATCATGAAATCCGATAAGCCGCCGCAAGAATTTCTGTACAAGACGTACCTCAACATTCTGCACGGGCCGCTTGAATTAATCGATGTGCAGAAACTGGCTGATGCTTGCACCGACAAATGGTACAATCAGACGCTTTGCAGAGCGAACGATTCGGTCATCAGGCTGGCAGTAGTGCAGGGCGAGTATCACTGGCACGAACACAAGGACATCGATGAATTCTTTTTTGTCCTGGACGGATGTTTCCTGATCGATCTCGAAGATCGCACGGTTGATCTTTTGCCGCGTCAAGGCTTCGTCGTGCCGAAAGGTGTGCGCCATCGCACTCGCGCGCCTGAACGAACCGTGATCTTGATGGTCGAGCGCGCGGATATTGTTCCGACCGGGGACTAAACGCGTCGCAAGGCCGGTGAAAATAATTTCGGGTGGGCAAACAGGCGTTGATCGCGCGGCGCTCGATGTCGCACTTGCACACGGAATCGAATGTGGCGGCTGGTGTCCCGCTGGACGTCTCGACGAATTCGGCAGGATACCGGATCGATATCCACTTCAGGAGTTGGAAGTTGGCGGGTTCACTGAACGCACGTTGCAGAACGTAAAGGATTCAGATGGGACAGTCATCATTTACCCGGGCAAACTTGGCGGTGGCACAGAGCAAACAGTCCGCTTCTGTGTCGAGCAACGACGGCCGCACGAGTTGATTCATGCGTCAAAGGTTTCCGCAGAAGACGCGGCGAAATTGATTTCCAATTTTATCCGTAAGCACAAGATCGAGATTCTCAATGTTGCTGGTCCGCGCCAAAGCGAGTGGCCCGAAGGGTACGATTTCGCTTCTCGCGCGCTCGAGATTTTCTTGGCTACAAATCACTCGTAGCGCAGCGCTTTCACTGAATCGAGACGCGCGGCGAAGTAGGCGGGAATCAATGCGGCAAACGAGCAAATGAAAAACGCGCTGATGCAAATAATGGCGACGTCTCGCGGTATGACCTCCGCGGGAATGGACGAAAACTGATAAACTTCACGAGGGAAAATCTCGATGTGAAGCGTCGAAGCGAGCCAGTGACTGAATTCGTTCCGGTAGCGAATCAACGTCATCCCAAGCCCGAGACCCGTAAGAGTTCCAAAAAGACCGACGATAGTTCCCTGGCCAAGAAAAACCCAGATGATTTGTCCGAGGTTCGCCCCGAGTGCTTTCATGATCCCGATCTCACGTCGCTTTTGCACGGTCACCGTGATCAACGTGCTCATGATTCCGAACGCCGCGACGACGACAATGAAGAACAAAAGGAAAAACATGACAGTCCGCTCGAGCCGCACTGCTTCGAAGTATTGGTGATTCATGTCGATCCAAGTCTGCGCGTATTGTGGCGGCTCGAGAAATTGTTGAATGGCCTGTTTGATCCGTTCGGCGCCGTAGGGGTCGTCGGTCTTGACGGTGATACCGTGCAACCCATCGCCCAGGACGTATAACTCCTGCCCCACGTAAACGGGCACGAGAAGAAACTCGGAATCGTGCAGGTAATGACCAGTCTCAAAAATGCCGGTGACGGTCAGTTCTTTCGGAAGGATCACGTCGCGTAACACTTCGATCGCTTCTTTTTCTTCTTCGCCTTTGGCGTTCTCTAGCTTCTTAATGCTATCGAGCATCTGACCAACATTGCCGGGCGAATAGACGGTTACCTTATCACCGACAGTTACCTGTAGTTTTCGCGCGAGCTCAATTCCGAGCACGGTCGATTCTCCTTCGAGATCGAGCTTGCCGTATTTGATGAATTTTTGCAGGGGGATGACTTTTTCTTCCTGCACGGGATCGATACCGCGAATCAGCGGTGCGAGCCGCCGGTTTTGAAATTCCACGATCACCGGTCCTTGAATGTACGGGGCGGTTGCAACGACGCTCGGCATATTGTCGATCTTTGTTTTGAGCACTCGCCAATCGCGCAAAACGTCCTCGGAGCTCACGAGAATGTGCGCATCGAAATCGATCACTTTCTGGCGCAGCTCCCGGTCGAATCCGGTCATCACGGAAATCACCAGAATCAGCACAGTCACGCCGAGCATCACACCGAGCACTGAAATCAATGTGATGATCGAGAGAAACGTGCGCTTCGGCTTTAAAAACCGCAGCGCTAGAAAAAGACTAAACGGCAGTTTCAATTCGGCGTTAGCGTGGAGGCAAACACGTCTCAATTCAACCGCACAGCGTAGAGGGCCACAGACAAATCCAAAAAGCCGATCGAGATTGCGTATTTTACGATCCTTGAGTTGCTGATACCTCGCAGAAATCCCGATCAGAGCTGCCTACCGCGCTTTTTACGCTTGATCTTCTCGGAACGACCTTTTAAAACTCATCGCTAAGAAAGGATCAAAAATGAAAAATATACTTATCGGACTTATCGCAGTGGCTTTTGGCGTGACATTGAGCATGGCCGACTTGCAAGGCGCACAAGCTAAACCCAAAGAATCGAAGCAGCCAGCAAAGGGCGAGCACTTCGATATGAGCGGGACGGTCAAGAAAGCTGAAATGGATCCCTGCATGTTGACTGGGCTGCACTATTGGCTGCATCCAAAAAAGGGCGAGGACGTTCGTTTGAATCCGACTTCGAAACATGATTCGCAAGTCCTCGACAACGCGGCAAAGAACAACTCATCGGTGCACGTTACGGGCACGTGGGAGGAGGCGGTGAAATGTAGCTACGTGCAGGTCTCAAAGGTTGAGAAAATAAAATAACGTCGGCGCACATTAACAAAATCAGGTTTTCAGTGCGTGCGCTTTTAGTTCGTCGAGCGTAACAAACTCGAGTGCGGAGGCGTGCGTGGCTTCAAGATCGACAGGAGCGGCACGCCGGTGATCAAGTGCAGCTTTCCACCGCGTGACGCAAACACACCACTTATCGCCTGGCTTAAGTCCAGGGAAGCCCCATTCCGAATGCGGCGTGACGAGATCGTTTCCGTCGAGCACCGAGAAATCCAGGAATTCGCGCGTGGCCTTAACGCACACTGTGTGCAACCCGAGATCTTCCGAGCCAGTACGGCAGAAGCCGTCGCGATAAAAGCCGGTCATCGGGTCGCGACAACAACATTTCAGTTCCGTTCCCAAAACATTCGTGGGCATGAAATAGCATATCGCGTTATTGTCTGGCGGAAACCTCAACGAGTGAAAGATGATGGCGATTAATGCTAGATATGTTCATACAAATCTGATCGCTCGGGACTGGAAAAAGCTGGTTCGGTTTTATGGCGACGTGTTCGGTTGCATTCCCAAAGGTCCAGAACGCGATCTTTCCGGCGAATGGCTCGATCGAGTTACAGCGCTTTCCGCCGCACGTCTCTGTGGTGTTCACTTGTGTTTGCCAGGCTATGGAGAGACCGGCCCAACGCTCGAGATTTTCAGTTATGACGACATGCCGGACAAGGAACCCCCGATGCCCAACGAACCTGGCTTTGCGCACATCGCCTTCGCGGTAGATAACGTCGAAAAGGCGCTGGAAACGGTCATTTCCGCTGGCGGCGGCTCAGTCGGCGAAATTGCAACTGCGGAAATCGGGGGCGTTGGTTTGCTCCAA
>WNGP01003810.1_pt1 | contig 20750 bp, 21 predicted proteins | sample 5407671 | NCBI WGS metagenome assembly WNGP01 (sample SAMN13153381, study PRJNA577476) | soil metagenome | isolation source: 40 cm soil or saprolite under Garry oak tree replicate 2 | place: USA:California | collected 2016-06-15 | reverse complement strand
TTACGATCGCGCATCGCAATTAGTCGTTCGGCAAATTGCCGGCAGAGCTCGATTGCTGCATGCGGTCGGGTTTCTTCGGCGGCCCTGGCGACCTCGAAGGCAACATCGCTATATCCGTAATAGCCGTAGCGATCACTGTAGGTGTAGCCGTACCCATCCTTCTTGGCCGTCCCCTGAAGCCTCTGCAAGGCCTGGTCGATGTCGCCTTCGTCCAGGGCGATCTGAATCAGGAGCGAGGTGTTCCTGGTTTGCTCTAGGAAGGCGAGCAACTCACGCCGCAGGTCCTCCCAGCGATCAAGCCGCCCGGAAAGAACGCGCAGTTCCTGGTAACGTTTGAGGGAAGACTGCGTACGGAACAGCGTTTGGGCCATCTCCAATTCAGCGGTGTGATTGCCCCTGTCCCGGTAGTATGTCTGGAGCCATTCCAGAACGCGCCAGTCTGCTTTCTCTTCCTGCGCTCGTCCCGCCTGACTGGGCAGCACGAGACCCGCAACGACCTTGGCGGGATGGATAGGTGCTGAGATGCGCGCTTTCACCAGGCGCTCAGCCACAGCATCCTGCCCATGCTGGATGAAGAGGTTGGCTAGCCCGAGCAGGGAATAATCGTCAGTTCGCCTAGTTGCTTGGCCAGCTTCGTCAATCCGCCCCAGCGCGAGGAGCCGCTCAACCAGGTCAGCGGTGCGCCCGGTCTCACGGCAGATGCGCAGGGAGGCTTCGTCGTCGAGGGTCTCATGCTGCAGATCCAGCCAGAACTTGCCATAGGCCTGGCGCTCTGAGCCGACGATCGCTTGCTCTTCGTCGGCCAGCGCCGCACGAATCCACTCCGCGATCGTCTGCCGTTCCAGTGGCGTCGTGTATCGCACGAGCTGGTGTGCTGCGCGTTCAGCGAATCCGTGGCTGTCATCGGCATGCAGGTCACACCGGTAGACGGCCAGCAGCACCGCGATGCTCTTCTCACGCGCGACCCGATCAGTCTGCTCGTCAGCCAGATAGCTCCCTAGCACTTCAATACCCTCCCCGACGAATTCCTCCAATCCCTCTTCTTCCGGATAGTACCCCTCTTCTTCGTAATCGTCGTCATATTGAGCTTCGTCATAATAGAGGTGGGATTGCTCAAAGATTTCCGTCACCAGCGTTTCATAAATCGTAACTGCGCCCAGCATGTCTCCCTGCTGCGCCAGCTTATCGGCTGTGTGTTTCACGGTGAGCAATTCCTGCGTTATGCGCGGCCTGTCGCGTTGAAAGGCGTTGGCGATCTGGCGGCGATAGGTTGTTGGGTTCACGGACAGGATGCGCTGCGCGGGGCGGAGGAGGTAGCCGTCGGGATGGCGCACCCAGAACTGCCGCATGTGCCAGGGGTAGTCGGCGAGGGGACGCACGATGTCTGTCCCGGCCTGTTGTGCCTGGCGATAGACCTCGTCGACGTCCTCGACGAGGAGGACAATCTCCACACCGCTGCCGCGCTGTCCCGGCGGGAGCAGGTGTGGGCGTTCGGGTTTCCAGTAGGGGGCGTCATCCGCCGCCAGTTGCAGAGAGGTTTCCCCGCATGCCAGTTCGGCGTATTCATTGGCGTCGCGAGCCACGACACGAAAGCCCAGAACGCGCTCAAACCAGGCGATGGATTGCTCGAAGTCGCTCACACACAGCTCGACCCAACTTGTTTTGTTCATATCAGTTCCCTTCCAGCACACGCTCACGACTGCTGCGATGCAAACGCGGGTTGGCTACCTTTCTGATGCTAGAGCTTCTCTCTTTCGGCACGAGTGTCCAGGCAACGTTCTCCCTCATCGAGTCCGATGTTTCTTTTTCTTAAACCGCGGTTTCACTGGAGGCCGCTGTTGAAGCTGCTTTTGTCGTGGATACTGTTCAGACAACACGTGGGCGGCATACTGAGCACGTGTGGCGCTCGTATTCTTGCGTCTCTGTTCTTGGCAGTATTGCTCAAGATCATCCAGATCGACAGTCACCTCAATCAAGTGCATGCCGAGTTCCGCCATTTTTTGCCTGGTTTCCTGATACACGGTGTGCCATTCCTGCCATGTAGGCTCCAAATCGCTCGCATCTTCTGCTGTCGCTAACAGCCTGGCATAGTGTTCTGGGAGGTAAACAGCGACGGCTATTGGCATGCGTGAAGCATTCAATCCACTCCTCATAGAAGTTCACCTCTTGTTCGTGACAAAATCATAGACACCGAAGAGTATCTGGAAAATTTACCTGAACAGAGTGTAGTTCAGACGTAACACTTACAGGAACGTCAGCCACGTTTCTTGCTACTTTTCTTCCGCAAGCTCTTCGGTGGACGGGAGAATCGAAGCGAAGAAGGCGGCATCGGGCTCCCATATCTGTCTTTCTCCAACCGGGTTTCCATCGCCTGCACCTGCTTGGTAAGCAGCATTGTCTCCCGCTGCAAAGCGGCAATCAACTGGTCCTTCAGGCCGATTTGTTCTCGTAGCAAGCCGATCGTCTCTTCCTGCACGCGAATCGTCTTTTGCAGCACGTTGGCCTGATCCCTTAGCGTTTGATTCTCTTGTCGAAGCAGGTTCAGTTCCTCTTCATTGCCGATGAGGTCAGCCATGGCATCTATCGTGCCTTTTCGTCCAGGTGTGATGTGTCGCTTGGATAACTTTGGTAGATCAGCACTATTATAGCATAGTGCGTTCTGTACCGAGGCGATCAGAGGGAAAAGTAGGGATCATCTCGGATCGTCTCGATGCAGTCGTCCACCGTCAGGTCCGTGTACAATTGTATCCACTGGCCAGTATGACGCATAAAGGAGAGATGAAAACGCAGGTTCCCGGCATATTGCATCCGCGCAAATTTTGCCTCAAAGCCTGGCTCTCTTGGATTGGGGCCTGCCACGCGATAGTCGGCACAGAAGTAGAACGCCTTGTGGTACCACTTGCCGTAGATATCGACGATGTAATTGAACTGCGGATTCTCCGGCGGTGGCTGGATATATTTCGGCTTCAGGACTGTCTCAATGAGTTCATGCGCCTTTGTGGTGACTTCCATTTTCAGCGATTCAGGGAGAGAAGCTGTAGCTGTTTTGCGTGGGTACATCGCCCACCGATTGATTTCCTTTGGCATCCAATTTCTCCTTGTCATGCAAGCGTGTCTAGGGTTTGCCTGAGTAGGTTGATGACCAGCCAAAAAGCGCTCGCAAGCGCTGGCCTGGATTGAACTTGAAGACCCAGCTTTCAGGCTCAGGGCGCACGTAGAAGCCGCCAAAACCGGGTAACGTCACGCCTTTCCCATCTTTAAAGCTTTCATACAGTGTTTCGACGATGCCGTCGACCCAGGCTGTCGCCGTCGCTTCATCAGTATGCATCCGTGCAGCCAGCTGGCTGACAAGCTCATCTTTGTTGATACGCTCAGCCATCATGTTTCTCCTTACAAACCGGCAGCCGCCAGTTCCTCCTTCAAGGTGGAGAGTCGACTATACCGCTTGCGTAACCAGGCGATGTGGGTTATCCACTGCTCAATTTCATCTTGCTTCTCGTAAAGGGGCCGAATTTGTACGAGCTAACGACAAGCAACATGTTCTGGATTGACGATAGCTCCATCACGAACACCTTGTTGACCTTTCAGAAAGTTCTGCTCGCCTACATAGGTGCGAATATCGTGCTTGGTTATAGTTGGGATGGTACTCACGGCCGATCGACCTGTTCTAAAGCGGCTAGAAAAGCCTCATATCGCTGGCGGCTGTATCCGGCGGCACTCCCCTCCGCTTTGGTTTGTGAGAGGGCATCACGTAGCCAACCAGCGATGACCTGGCGCTCCTTGGGAGTAGTATTTCCTACCAATAGCCCAGGAATGTCTTCATCCAGGTCCATCCAGCTGTCTGTATAGAAGCAGTAGATGGCAAAGAGTACGCGTATGACCCGCAGCCGCATCGCCGGATTGTCCTCTTCGCCCGCAAAGCAGCTATCCAGTCCATCAATACAACCCATAAGGATAATATTGAATGCAACATACTCATCCCGATAGGCATTGAAGTGGTTAATGACCTCGCTGACCAGCACTTCGTAAATGGTGAGAGCCGCAGCATAATTTTCTTGTGCAGCAAACTCGTCGGCAATGGACTTCATGGCGGTAAGTCTTCTCTCGACCTCACCACGTTTGCGCTTGCGCTGATAATCTCCAGCCGACATCGCGGCTAGAACCTGCTGGCGGTACACCTCCGGATCAACAGAGGACTTCCGAGATGAGGCGGTTGGCAGAGGTGTCATGAGGAGCCATTGCAATTTTCTTCAACATATCTATTTGTGTGCCCCCTTGACTTCCAGGCTTCATGTGCTGGCTCTATCGTATCATAGCTGGCTAGATAGAGCTGCCACGCTTTTCTTCTTGCCGCTCATATCGTATGTTGTGACTGGATAACTCACAGGCCATGAGCAATCAAGAGAGGAGGAAGCGTATGACGGGACAGACCTCAAAAGGAACGTGTACCTTTTGTCACAGAGAGCTGAGTAAGGCAAGCTTGACCAGGCACCTGGTATCCTGTGAGCAACGAATAGCGATGCAAGGTGAAAGAGAGAGCCGTCAACAAGCGACAAAGATCAAGGCGTTCCATCTGGTCGTGGAGGGATACCGCTTACTCATGTATTGGATGCATCTGGAAGTAGCTGTTGATACTACTCTGGCGACATTGGATCGCTTTTTGAGGGAGACGTGGCTGGAGTGTTGTGGGCATTTAAGTGTTTTTAGAATTGGTGGATATAACTACTACGTGGATGCAGAGATGGATGCTTTCTGGGATATGCGCCGGAAGAATATGCAGGTGATGTTGGAAGAAGTACTCAGTCCGGGACAAACATGCTCATACGAATATGATTTCGGTTCGACGACAGAGCTGATCGTGAAAGTTCTTGCAGAGCAAGAAGTGGATATGAAGGGTAAGGCCATCCAGGTACTTGCCAGAAATACCCTGCCAATCATTCCTTGCGATGGGTGTGGAGGACCCGTTACCTGGAGTGAACCCATTTTACCGGACACAAGAGGAAGTCAACTTCCGGTTCAATCAGGCCGGGATGAGTGTACCACGCCGCTTCCAGAAGTCAAGCCAAGTTGCTCGTTCCTCGCAATACGCTTGACTTCTGTGCGCTTGCGCGGTACGTGTTTGGTAGGCCTGATTGCAAGCAAAAAAACAGCAGGGTTTTGCTGGTCTGAATGACGAGGTCTCAGCGCTCTGCGCGCTCTGCGCCATCGGTCTGTCATCTGCTTGGCAGTGCAGCATACGTGGCCTCGAACTCCGCAGGTGGCACATACCCCAAACTGGAATGTAAGCGCTTGCTATTATACACCTGCTCAATGAACTCCTCCAAATTGGCCTCGGCGGAGGCCTACGACTCATACTCTTTGAGATACACCTCCTCTTGTTTTAAGGTCTTGAAAAAGCTCTCGGCCTTGGCATTGTCATACGGATTACTCACCGACGACATGCTGATCTGTGCGCCGATCTGCTCTAACTGTGCGACATAGTCATAACTGGCTGACTTCCCCCCACGATCAGAGTGGTGGATCAAGCCCGGCTGCGGCTGGCGCTCGGCAATGGCCTGACGCAGCGCGGCGAGCGTGAGCTGCGTGGTCATGTCCCGCGAGAGATACCAGCCCACACAGCGACGTGAGAATGCATCCAGAATGCACGCCAGGTACACAAACGCGACTCGGCAAGCGAATATATGTCAAATCCCCCACCCAGGCTTGATCCGGTGCGGTCAACACTAGGCCGGCCAGCCGATTCGGATAGACTGGAAAGCCATGTCGCGAGTTGGTTGTCATGACCACAAAGCGCTTCTTCAAGTGGCAGAGCAAGGACTCCTCGCGCATGATGCGCAGCACGCGTTTGTGATTGACGTTCCAGCCCTGCCGCCCTAAGGCGTGGGTCACGCGTCGATAGCCATAGCCGGAAAATTCGAGGATGATCCGCTCGATCTGATCGCGTAAGGCGATCTCCTGCGCATCATTCTCCCTCTTCCCGCCACGCTCGTAATACCAACTGCGGCTGAGACTGAACAGCTCACACAAACGCTCTACCAAGAGTTCTGGATGCTGCTGATGCGCCTGCTCGATCATGACATGCCGCTCCCTGACCCCCTGCTCTGCAATGCTTTTTTTAACACCTGGTTCTCCAGGGCGAGCTGGCCACAGAAACGCTCTAACTCTGCGATCCGCTGCTCGTGCGTACTGGACTCCCCAGACTGTGGCGGCAGGAATGCGCTTTCTCCACGCTCCTGGTATTCTTTGCGCCAGCGCGAGAGCACACTTTCGGCTAAGCCGTACTCTCGGCAGGCTTGTGCTGGCCGTTTCTGTCCGCTCGCAATTTGGCGCACCACGTCGAGTTTAAACTCTCGGCTGTGCATGCGTTTTTGCATCGTCTCTTCTCCTTCTTGTCCTGTTCGTAGTTTACGACATTTCGGAGAAGTTGACTTCGGTCACTGTCCGGTCTCAGGGGTGCAGTCCAACCCATATTTGTACGCAATGCATCTATAAAGACAAAGGGTACCTGTGTGACACGTGTGCGAGGAGCCACAAATGTGGTGAAGAAATGCTCTTGCCACTGGTCAATTCACCGCGAGCCGGGGTATGTGGGTATACAGGTCAGGACCCGGCGTATAGTTGGTAGCCAAAGCTTAAACGTTTGGTGTGAAATAGAAAGGACTTGAAAGAAGGGTATCCTGTACCCTACAGTGAGCTTGTCTAACCGATTCACAAGGAAAAGGAGCTCGCTGCTGATGGACCAAGATACCTTTCTGACTACACTGTACGTGATGATCGATGATTTTTGCCAGTCGCAAGGCTATGATGAGAAACATCGTCCTGGGCCAGCCGCCTCGCTGTCGTGTAGCGAGGTGGTGACACTGGCCGTGTTTGGCCAATGGGCGCAGTTCCCGAGCGAACGCGCCTTCTACCGCTATGCGGTGTGCCACTTGCGACCAGCGTTTCCGACCCTGCCAGAACGCGAGCAATTCAATCGGTTGCAGCGGCAGTATCGTGCTGTCATCGTGGCCTTCAGTTTGTACCTGGTTGAGCAGATGCAAGCACAACACTGCCTGTATGAAGCCCTGGACAGTTCGGGCATTCCGACGCGAGACGCGAAGCGGCGTGGCGCTGGCTGGTTGGCAGGGCAAGCCGATATCGGCTGGAGCAATCGCATTGGGTGGTATGAAGGCTTTCATCTGCTCACCTCCATTACCCCAACCGGCGTGATTACTGGTTTCGGCTTTGCTGCGGGCAGTTGCAACGACCACCCGCTGGCGGAGACCTTCTTGGCCGTGCGACACGCTCCGACCCCTCGCTTGTCCAGTGTGGGCGCGCCCGCCCAGGGCGTCTATGTGGCCGATAAGGGCTTTGCGGGCGATCAGTTGCATCGCTTCTGGTACGAGCACTACGATGCCCAGGTGGTCAGCCCTCCGCACCAACGGAGCAAAGTGCGCTGGTCCAAAGACTGGCGGCGCTGGCTGGCTGGGCTGCGTCAGATCATTGAAACGACCTACGACAAGTTGCTCAATATCTTTCGGCTGGCTCGTGAGCGTCCGCATGCGTTGGACGGCTTTCAAGCACGACTGGCTGCGAAAGTCGCTCTGCATAACTTTTGCATCTGGCTCAACGTGCAACTGGGGCGCGCGCCTTTGGCCTTCGCTGATTTGCTCGACTGGTAAGTTCGTCATCTCAATTCACACCAAACGTTTAAGATATCCTACTAATCGTCACATCATTTATATAAATATTGTAAAGAGAGCAGGGGAAGGATTCAACAAGATAGCCTGCGTGACAAGCAGACATATTAGGCCATTTACACATCTTCAACGATAGATGCTTCATTTTGCGAAGAAAGTACAGAGTGACCTCTTCCAGACATTCAATGCCTCGAACCCCTTCTCAGGCTCATGGAAGATCGAGTGTGGAACGTGCGGGAAAAAGGTGCCCTCAGGAGCATCTCCAGTGGCGATTCCGACAACGATTGCGGATGCTCATGATTACATAAATAATAGAGTTTACTATTAATAGTAAACTCTATTATTTATCGAGCGGAACCGACGGGCGTCGGATGATCCGCAAGACGCCCAGCGTGACAGGCAGACAAAAGCAACCACCCATTCTATCTCATCTTTCCTTCTCGCTGCTGCTTGTTCAAGAACGGATATTCCAGGTAGCCAGCACAGCCTGCTCGTGGGGGGAATTGGGTTTTTCTTTGTTGTGGGTGTGCTTCTGATCACGTTCTGTATTGAACAAACTAAGCTTGCCCCAGCATAGGGGTGGACTGCACCCATGAGAGCGAGATTGTGCCACTTTTGATGAGCACAAGGAGTGCACAGCGCAACATCTCGTTGCAGCTTACCTCAGTTAGCTGGTGCCCACTGACGCTGGATAGGAAGGTGGTGTATCCGCCAGGTTCCTCCCCCAGTTGGTAGGGCTGCTACTCAGCGCGAAATCGAGGGTCGCACCGTGCTCAACCGTCTGCCAGGGAACCCACAGGTTCGTCGTGGCCTGGCCGTTGAGATGCAGACTCTGGACATAGGGAGTCGGATCTGAAGCCCCTGGTGCGTTGATCTGGAGCGTCTGCCCACCCGCCAGGCGCACGGTGACCGAGCTGAAGAGGGGGCTGCCGACGACAAAGCCGCCTACCCCGGGAATCTCCGGGTACAGACCCATCGCTGAGAACACGTACCAGGAGGACATCGCGCCGCCATCGTCGTTGCCGGGCAGCCCGCCGGGGGTAGGGTAGTAGAGTTGTGTTTGTATTTGCCGGATGACCTGTTGCGTGTGCGAAGGCGCTCCGGCAAAATCATATGCCCAGGGCACTGCAAAGCAGGGTTCGTTGCCCATGAAGGCGTAGGGGCTGTTTGGCCCATCATTGAGCCTGGTAAAGAAGGTATCGAGACGGCTGACGACCTTGCGGTTCCCGCCCATCTTCTCAAACAGGTCGCGCAGGTTAAAGGGGACCATCCAGCTATACTGTGCCGCATTCCCCTCCTGGAAACCACTTTGACTGGTCAGCCTGAAATGGGCAGCCCAGCTACCATCACGCTTGCGGGGTTGCATGTACCCACTGAGGGTATTGAACACCTGTTGCCAGTTCCCCGAACGCCGACGATACAGCTCGGAGGTGGATGTGTCACCGAGTGCCCGTGCAAACTGGGCGATGCTAAAGTCATCGATGCTGTATTCCTCGGTGAGAGCCACCGCGTTGTTCGTGGTGCTGGCGGCGACGTAGCCCAGGGTCAGGTAATCGTTGAGTCCTTCGCGGATCTTTGCCTGCCCGGTCTCCATGGCCCTGAGAGCTGCGGCAGTGTCAAAGTTCGTCGCACCAAAGGCGTAGGCTTGCCCGATCATGGTGTCGCCGTGATCGCCGTTCATGCCGCGTGAGTCGACGTTGGCCTGCTCCCAGCGCGGCACGTGTCCATCGCCCTGTTGCGCATCGTTCAGCAACGATTGCGCGATGTCGCTCGTCTCCGCTGGAGCCAGGATGGCCCGCAGTGGCATCAGGGAGCGGTAGAGGTCCCACCCCGAAATATCCTCGTATTGCGCATGACCACTGGCGACGGTGTGGACGTGCCCGTCAAAGCCAGGGTACTGCCCATTGACGTCGTTGAAGAGGTTGGGATGGAAGAACGCATGATAGAGTGCTGTATAGAAGACCCGCTTCTCGTCATCGGTCCCGCCCTGCACCTGAATGCTGTTCAAGCGCGCGTTCCAGGCGGCATCAGCGGCTTGCCGCACCCGGGTGAAGTCCCCACCCGGATTCTCGCTCGCCACATTGGCCTCGGCGTTAGCTCTGCTGACAAAGGAGATGCCCACCTTGACCTGGACGACCCGGGTGGAGGTGGTATCAAAGGTCACGAAGGCACCGGACTGTGAGCCAGTGCTGGAGGAGGAACCTGGGGTGACGGTCCCGCCATGCCAGGTACCGAAGTTGCTGAATGGCAGGTCGAAGTAGGCGGCAAAGTAGATCGTATAGGGGTTGCTGCCACATCCCACCCGACTGGTGGCCGATCCGGTGACTTGATGGCTGCCCGTGATCGTGACCTCAGCATGGGTGGTACCCTTGACGCTCCCCCCTGCATTGATGAGCATGGTCGAGGCGGTGGAGGCCGGATAGGTGAATTGCCCAAAGCCCGTCCGCGGCGTGGCGGTGAGCTCAACGGTCACGTGCGGGTCAGCGAGCTGCACACGGTAATAGCCAGGATGCGCGCTTTCCGTGCTGTGGGAGAAGTGTGACCAATAGGTGGAGCCGCTGGTGGCGGGAGAAGCCGTCACTGGACCAACAACGGGTAAGAAGGGGATATCCTGGTAGACCAGGCAGCCCCGACCACTGAAGTGGGTGAGACTGAATCCGGTGAGAGTGGAATCAGGGTAGTAGTAGCCGCCGGGGAGATGGGAAGGCGTGTCAGGACTCCATTGGACCATGCCCATAGGATAGGCGGCTCCGGGGAAGGTGTTCCCGCTATCCCCCCGGAAGCCAAAGCTCGATCCCCCCGGAGCGGTGCCAATGAAAGGGTTGACATACTGTGTGAGTTCGAGGTCCGCAGCTCTCACCTGCCCAGCATTGACGTGTGCCGCAAGCTGTTGGTCCCCCGAGTTCGATTGAAACCAGCTATTGAAGCTCTGAAATACCGGGAAAGGGGACTGCCAGCTGACCAAAGGACCGAGCGTAAGCAGCGAGGTGATCGCCACGACCAGAAGGGCAGCAGCTAGTGTCACACCACGGCGCAGCCGCGGGTTCATACGCTCACCAGAAGGAGTGGTCTCCCTTTCCGCCTGTTTGCGCTTCTTCGAGCCAGGGATCACCACTATGCGCCTGGTAGTGCCAGGGGTCATTGCTGCCTGCAAGGAGGCAGCAAGCGATGGGGTAGCAACAAAGATGGGAAGTTTAGCTGGGGGTGCCTCTAATTGCCCGATGGTGGCTCCCTGTTGCTGTGTAGCCATGTCCCCCGCTAAAGCGGAGGTATTTCTTATCTGCTGCCATCCGGCGCCCACCTCCGACTGCTGTTTGAATACGGCAGGCAGCACGCCTGAAATGACCTTGAACTGCCCGGTGCTGGTGACAGGAGATTCCGTAAGGAGTGCAGGCAGCATTCCCGAAACGACTTTGAATTGCCCGGTAGTAGTTACTAGAGGCTCTGTACATGTCTCTGGCTCCGGCAAGTTATCGAACTCGAACGGCCAGGTAGCGGTTTCTGGGTGCTGCACAGAGAGAGCAGGCATTCTACCTGAGTCGGATGCGAGCGAACCAGGAGTGTTTACTCGACGCTTACCTGTCAGGAGCAGTGGAATGGGGGTAGTGGATATGACAACCGGGACAACTTCTATCGATGGGTCTTCTGCCAGGTCAGTTTCGTAGCTCTCCTGAAATGACGGATCCAAGCTGAACATTAGGTCCTCGTCCTCTTGCTCAATCAGATCGTCGTCATCCGCATACTGAAATGACGAAAACTGGTTTACGTGTGGCATAACCTTCCTCATCACTTGTCTGATTAACCTGCGGTACTGACGAGTCTACTCAAATAGACCGGTACTCGTCAATTTTTTGTGTATGAGAAGGTTGAGAATAGTACGAAACTCCCAAAAATCCTTAACCTGATCTTAACCTGAAAGCATTACTTCCGCTCTTCCAACTATTCCTGTGGTGGCTACTTTGTACATCCGTTCTCAAAATGGATGATGTTGCTCTTCATTTCTGCATTTTCTCGGGGCTGTGGCAATCACCGAGAAGGGATGCACAAGCATTTCGTGTGTCTACATCCATCATGTGGAAGCGTACGCAGGTAAAGGGTCTTCTGTCGCCCCAGCTCCAGGTTGGTCTCCCACAGGTCACCGTATCAAAGCGCTGCTAGACTACAGTCGTGGACCCGAAAAAACCTGGGTCTATGGAGCGCTCCGCGTGCGTGATGGAAAGGAACTAACCCGCTGTGCTGCCTCGCGCAACTCCAAGAACTACATCACCTTACTTGCCGACATTGAAGCGGAGAATCCGACAGGCGACATCTACATGATTACTGATAATCTGAGCAGCCACAACAGCTTGGAGACGCGCACCTGGCTAGAAGAGCATCCACGGCTCCACCACGTCTTCATTCCGACAGGAGCAGGCTTTCTCAACCTGCAAGAGGGCTGGTGGCGGCTCTTCCGCCGCGATGCCCTGGCCGGGCAAAGCTTTGCCAACCCTGATGAGATCGAGCAAGCCACTCGCGTTGCCACGGCTCAACTCAACCATCGAGCCAAGCCGTGGATCTGGGGACGACCTCCCAAGTTCCCTCGCCATCATCGCCGTCTCTTTTGTTATCGTATTTAAGGAACAGAGCAGTAGGCGTGGTTCCCATGACAAGGAAGCAGTCACAGCGATCAGCAGAAACCAAACACGTCCGGCAGATGAGCAGGGTCAAGCGAATCTCGCGCATAAGAGGGGGTCGAGCCTGCTGTGCTCTGCTCGTGATCACCGATCCTCCATCAACTCTAACGGCTCAACTCCGGTGCGAGAACATGATGTGACCTTGGGCTCCCTCGAGCAACAGTGAACCTTGCAAAATACTCTGGCTCATGGTCAGATATGGTGAACCGGCCATGCGCCAGCGCTCGCTGCCAGTTCAAGAATCAGCTACCCCATCTACTGGCACCAGTTACGGCACCCTGAAATGAAACACCCAGGGTCCTGCCTGGCTAGGGGCTGGGTTATATATGGTCCCGCTGATCGTGAACGTCCACGTTCCGTGCTGGCCGAGCAATTCATCATACGCCACTGCGCTAAAGTGGTTACCCTCGCCTCCAAATACGGGCGAAAGGCCACCAGGGCTGCGACCTGCGGCGTCGAGCGAGAAGGTATAGATACCGTCTGGGTAGCCAGGGAACGTGCCTTGTGTCGTTCCCTCTACGATCGTTTCGCTCGCTGAGATCTTGACCTGTTCCAGCGTTACACTGAGTCCTTTCACCGTGACCGTTTGCTGCGGTGTCACAACCAGGCCGCCGTGATACTCCAGCGCAAAATCGAAGGTGACTGGCCCGGGGACGGCTGTGAATTGTGGTGCTGGCGGTGTTCCTGCTACTGTTAGATGCGAACCAATGAGACGCAATCGGTTGACCTCTACGTGGAGCTGGAGGGTTTGTGTCTGTTTTGGCACGGGAGGCGTAGTGAATTGAACGACTGCCGGACCATCTGGCGCCACTGAGCCTGCACTGGGCCTAAAGGATTGTCCCTGAGAGGTGGTAATGACTGTATCCAGTTCTGCATATGTCTGCCGCCCGGTGGCTTGTGAGAAAACGCGGTAGCTCATCACTAACTGGTTCAGATCTAAGTAGGCGCGCTCCAGCACAAACACATACTCACCCATCTTGCGCCATTGCAAGAGATCCTTGAACTGGTGGTGCGTGCAGAGGTCTACCTGCCATGACCAGGAGAGGCTAGAGCAATGACTGAGGGTGATGCTGATCGGGGGAGTCCTTGGTTGCGGTGCATTCCCCTGGTTAGACCTGTTGAAGAGCAGGACCGATATGACGGCCAGGACGCCGATGACCAGGATTGCTGCCAGGCTCGCTGTTAGTAATAGGCGCGCAAGTCGCCTCATCCCTCTTTGAGGAGGCTCACTTGGTACTTGTGTCATCCTCTTTTCCCTTTCCCTCCTGGCAATGGTGCTCATTGTCAGGAGCGTTCACGTCTATACTGCTCGGCTCACGTCGACTGCACAGGTCTTCTATGAAGATAGACGCAGACCAGCTTGCTTTATCGCACCATGATTGTTACTGGCAAGATTGAGAGTGTAGACGAATGAAAAAACGAGCGGTATTCAGAGCTGATGTTCACCTGGTTCTCTGCTCGAAAAGGGCTCATGACCAGATGTGGTGAATCGATGAACTGATGTGCTTTTCTGACCGACTTGTCTCCGTGGACCTTGGTCATGAGGAAACCTTGATAAGCTCACCCATCGCTACCAGTGACCATGAGTGCATTGAACTCACCACAAACGTGTCGCAGAGACGACAACCAGGCGTCTTCGCCTTCCGTCGGTTAGGACATCACACCAAGTTGGCGCATCACGCCCAAATCGTCATTGTTGCACCAGTGTTCAGCGATTTTCCCATCAGCGATGCGAAAAAGATGCATGCCGGTCGTTGTGATATGAGCCCCTGTAGGAGTGATGCCAAAAAAAGTTCCCTGGTGGGTCCCGTGATAGGTACCTCGGACCACCACCATATCCCCTTCGGCGATCTCGTGCTCAATGGTGTAGTGGAAATCAGGGAACGCCGTATGATACAGCGCTATGATTTGTTTATGCCCGACGCTTCCCAGAGGCCAATCAGGCGGATTGGTGTGGTCAACGTAGTTGGAAGCAAACAGTTCGTCGATGGTGTTCAGGTGGCCATTGCTCACGACCTCCTCGGCCCAACGGTGAACGAGGGCTTTGTTCGCTGCTGTTGACATCTCAGTCCCTCCTTTCGAGGACAACTTAGGGGTGTAATTCGCCATTCTGCACCCGCGCCAGGAGTTTCATCCAGGCCAGGACTTGCAGCGTAGAGATCGGCAAGGTGAATCGGTAAGGGAGATCATGATCGCCACCCTTCCCGCTTTCCAGGTCTTCCCTCCTCCTCTTCAGAGAACCCACGCCTCTTCTCTCGGGGACGTTTCCTCCCCTGTTCCTCTCGTTTAATGGGTGTTGGCTAATAACGGCAAGAGGCACCATCTCCAGGTTCGTTCCTGCCTCGCATTCTGATGTGCTCCACACCACCTCGGGTGGACGGATCAATCGCTCTCGGAGAAATTGTGCCGCCATCACCCCATTGGACCCCAGTCCCTTGTTCTCCTGCACGAGCTGCTCTTCCAGGCCCACGCGTTCGGAGGAGGAGAAGACCCGCAGGGACTCCATCTGCAAGGCCCCATAGGGCCGAAGGAATCGAAACACGGTAGAAAGCTCACTGAGGACCGTCGATTTCCATTGCCAGGTGGGTGATGAATCTACCTGGGTTGCAATACGATAATACACCTTTTGCCTCCATCTCTCCAGGAAGGTCAAAACACATCCCACAAACCGCGATGATCTCTCTGTTCACGGCACGCATATAAAAACAGTTTCTTTGGACAGTTCCATTTTTCCCCTCCACCAGGTGGAAACTTTCCAATTCGACAAGGCCAACCCCTCGGCTCTACACCAGTTCGCGTGCCACCCGAATCATGGCTTGCAGGCCGCGCTCAACTTCTACGCCGGTCGTGGCCCATGATGACACGCTAATGCGCATAGCCGTTTGCTCCTGCCAGGCGGTTTCGCCGCATCAACAGGTGCCATCCTGCTTGCTTCAAGACGGTATGGCGCGCTGCGGCCAGGCAGGTGAAATTCGCCATTGTCGCACCAGTGACGAACCCCACGCCTGTTTCTGGCGGCAAGCCGAGCACATCGCGCAGCCAACTGAGCGCAACCTCCTCCAGCTCCGCGGGAAGCGGTGTGACCTCTGTCAGAGCGGCATTTTGATCCCAGGCGCCAGCTAGCCAATGCGCTGCCAGTGCTGCTGGCAGCACTTCACCAATCACGAAGCCAAAGAAGCGTGGCCCGACCATTGCCATCGTCGCAGCGCTAATAGGAATCGAGCAGAGCCAGGGTTTCGCCAGCCTCGGATGGATGATCGGACAGCGGGATATCAGGCTCTGCGAGACGGGCAACGACGGTGGGATCAGGGGCAACACCGCGCCCGTTCAGACCTTCCAGATACCGAAGCGCCCGCTCCGCATCAGTGATGAGCAGTTCACGCATGGGAACCTCCATTGATCTCATACTCCAGCACTTCGTAGCCAGAGAGGATGCACCAGCCACACTATCCCTAACAGCAGCAGAGCGATGCCGATCAGTGGACTCAGACGCTTCCCGCCTGGCATCGCTTTTTCGATCACCATGACCCCAGTAAGCACTGCCATCCCTGCCAGATTGCCCACGCCGACCCCGAACATGACCAGCATCAAGGCCCAACAACAACCCAGGCAGTATCCTCCATGGCGTAAGCCCAGGTGCCACGCAGGACCAACCCCCTTGCGGTAGTGGCGCAGGAAGAACCCCAGTGGCGTGCGGCACATGTCCAGGCAGCGCTCCTTGAGGGGGCTGAACTGGAACAGACCGGCACTGGCGAACGTCACCGCCCCAATGAGCCAGGAATGCCCGTCCAACCACGGCCACAGGTCCACCAGACGATGCACCAGTGTGTCTAAGAGAAAGGCTCCTGCAGCAAAGGCTGTCCAGATCACGGCATAGCCAGCCAGGAACGCCAGAGGAACCGCCACGGGATGTGCTTGTTTGCGACCGGCATACACCACCAGGTTGACCATCGGCATACTGGAAGGCAGCATCATCGCTACCGTCATCACCTGCCAGCAGAGCAAGAAGACTTCCAGTGCTGCAAGCCAGGGGAGGCCACTGGCTTGCAGCAAGTAGTGATGGTCAAGCAAGAACGTCTGATGGGTGAGTGTTGCCAGGACGAGCACCGCCCAGGCAACGGCGACCAGCAGCCAGGGCCACAGCACCGGGACCCGATGCGGGCGCCGGGTCCGGTCTGTCGCCTGCTCTTGATCAGTCACATGCAGCAGAGACATCGGGTCCTCCTTCCCTACGCGTCGAAGCGGAAGGTTCCCTGGATGGTATTATGGTTCTGCACGTCCAGGTCGTGCCCCAGCGCCGGCACCTTCGAGCGGTAATATCAAGGGCACTAACTCTGCCTGAACCCTCTGCCCGATGATGAGGGTCCCTTTGCCCTGCTGAATCGTGAAGGTAATGGGGACACGCTCGACCCCAACCACCTCACCGATCAAGGCGGCCAGATCGGCAATCGGACCGCCTAGCTTGCCAGTAAACACCGATAAAAGTGCGTCTTGCTGCGCTGGCGTCGCTTGATCATCAACATAGACCAGCGCACGCCAGTTCCCCTTGAGAATATTGCCCGGAACATGCGCACTCAAGGCAATGGTCAGTCCTGAGACATCGACCCCCTGGATGGCGCCGCTGTCAATGTGCCAGCCGATGGTGGTATCGCAGGTGCCTCCATCCGGATCCGCACCTACCCAACAGGGGCACAAGACACCGCAGGTGCAGACCTCTAATAAGCGTCCTTCCAACTGATACGTGGTTCCTACTTGTGTTGTCATCTGTGTCGTTCCTTTCTGCTTCTCTCTCGTTCCCGTCAGGCATCAACTGTCTGTTTGCGAGATGGCCTCTCGCTGTGACAGCATTACTGTACCTGGAATCATGCTCGCTGTCATCGTGGAAGGGTACGGATTACCGCTGAGAGAGAGTACGGAGAGGAACCGCGCAGGAGTACGGAGAGGCTAGCTTTTTTCCTCCTGCTGGAGCCGCCAGGCAGCGATTTGCTTGCGCGAGGTGAAGGCCAGTTTCGCCAGGATATTGCTGACATGCGTCTCGACGGTCCTTTCGCCCACAATGAGCGTCTGGGCAATCTCGCGGTTGGTTTTGCCCTCGGCAACCAGTGTTGCCACGGTATACTCACGCTCGCTCAGGCCATGAAATTGCTCAACAGCTGTGGCGGCTCCTGAAAGAGAGAGTTCCCTGGGGAGGGTTTTCAATGCCGTCCGTGAGAAGTGCTCGCGCAGATAGTCATCATCAATGGTCGCCTTCAAGGCATGAATGATGCGCGAGGCGGCGACAAACTCTTGCCGAGCCTGCTCCTCTTGCTTCAAGTAGGTATGGACTTGCCCCAGGAGTGCATGGATCTGCCACAAAAGCGGACGTTCCTGGCGCGCGAGCAGGCCACTTTTGGCGGCTTCCAGCACTTCAAGCGCCTCTTTCATCCGGCCAGAGGCGATGAGAGCTCTGGCCTTCAAGCGCAGAAGCCAGGGGATGGGTTGTTCCTGGTGAGCACCTGGAACAGAAGAGAGGAGTCGTTCGGCAATATCCAGGGCGACACCTGGTTCATCGTTTGCCAGTGCCAGTTCACCCCAGGCCCAGATCATCCGACGTTCAGGAGAACTGCGCGGGGTCTGGTCGCGGGCAATGACCGCTTTGAGCGCGGCCTCTGCTCGCGGTAACACCCCCTTGAGAATACAGGCCTGCGCCAAATACGCGGTGAAATTGCCGGTCCACCATGCCGAGCTAATTTCGGAGGAGATCATCTGTCCCTTCTTGAGGGTTTCCATGGCCAGAGCTGGTTCGAGCAGGAGGAGAGAAAGCCGTCCCAGGCTGAAGTACGCCCCCGCCGTCCACTGTGCATGGCCAATCTCCGCTGCGATCCGCAGGGCTTCCTGGGCGTGCTGCCGTGCTGCACCAAATTCTCCGTAGCAGGCCAGGGTTCCACCTGTCATCCATTCGATGTAGGCCTGCGCGTGGAGTGAGCCGGTCTGTTGCGCCAGGTGTAAGGCCTCCGTTGCCACACGCACGCAGTTCTCAAGATGGTCAGAGACGCTGTAGGTTGTCTCGACCCAACTTGGACCAGCGACGGCAATATAGGAGGTCAGACTGGAGATCAGGTGCTGCTGATCGTTCTGTGTGCGGAACAACGCAATGGCTCGTCGAAGATGATCGACTGCGCCCACCGTATCTCCGTAGATCGCGCGGGCCATTCCCAGCAGATCCTGCGTCTCTGCCATACCCTGCGTATCCTGCAGGCGCTCAAACATCGTCAGCGCCTCGTGATGGGCTTGGAGCCCACGTTCTGCCTGCCCGGTGTTGACCAGCCAGTTTCCCAGTCGATTGAGACTTTGGGCCTGGAGCTGGTGATCGGCCAGCCGTTGTGCGAGATCGAGTGCCTGGCGCAACCATTGACCAGCCTGTTCATAGTCGCGTCCCACCCACAAAAAGCCCATGTCAAGCAGACTCTGCCACTCCATGATGCCATCCTGGGTGTGCCGGGCAATGTGCAGCGCCTGCTCATAATCCCTGCGTGCACGCTCAAACTCGCCCAGCGTTTCATAGGCCTGTCCTCGTGCTCGATGGAGTTCCGCTGAGGGGAGTTCCTGGAGATGAGACTGGGCCTGGAGCGCTCGTGTAAAGTGTTCGATGGCGGCACGCGGTGCGTAGAGCGCCACGGATCGGAGAGCAGCACGTTGTCCATACTCCAACGCTTTTGACCAGACCGCTCCCTCAAAGAAGTGATACGCCAGGTCAACCACAAGCGCCTCTTGCGCAAAGGCCGAGGGATGGAGCGCTTCGATCGTTTCCGCAAGCGTGCGATGAAGCGCCTTGCGTTCGCGGATGAGCAGCTTGCTGTAGATCGCCTGCCTGGTGAGTGCATGACGGAAGGAGAAACGATCCTCTGACTCCTCGACGATGAACTGAGCCTCCATCAACTCTTTGACGAGCGGCAGCATCTGCTGTTCATCCAGATGCAAAATGGAGCGCAAGACAGAGAAGTCGAAGCGCCGTCCAGCCACAGCAGCGAGCGTTAAGAGTTGTTGCGCAAGAGGCGTCAAGTGCTCAGATCGCTGATGGACCGCATCCTGGACACTGCGGGGAATAGGAGGGCGATGCTGATGGGTGCCCAGCAGGAGCGTGCGCTCCCAAACGCCGTTCCTCGCAGCTATCTCACCGCTGGCAACCAACGATTTGAGCACTTCCTCGATGAAAAAGGGGTTGCCATCTGTCAGCGCGTAGATACTCCCCAGCAGGCCGGTATGAAGCGAGGCATGCAGCGCGAAGATGGCCTGGAGCATGGCGTCGACATCGACGAGCGAAAGACGCGCCAGGACCACTTCCTGAGCGAGATGTCCACGATCAAACGTAGCTAACCAATGCCTGAGACGGGCCGACACCTCGTCGTTGCGGTAAGAGAGCAAAAGGAAGAGTGGCAGGCGAGCCGTGTGGCGAGCCAGGTGAAATAGGCATTCCAGACCGATGTCGTCACACCAGTGAAGGTCCTCCACGACCAGAAGAAGTGGTTGACGCGTCACCAGCCTGGTACAGAAATGGGTCATCGCTCCAAAAAGGCGACGTTTTTCCTGCTGGGGATCGAGAGCGGGAAGAGGCAACACAGACGCAAAAGCGGGGATGAGTCCTCTCACTTCGGGCAAGAGGCGCAAGAGTTCAGGTGCGATGGGTTCCCACTCCTGTACAATCTGTTCGGGAGTGGAAGCCATCATGTAGGAACGCAGCAGGTCGAGAAAAGGTGCGTAAGGGAGTGCGCTATCGGTTTGAAAGCACTGGCCTTGCAGGTGGAAGAAACCTTGTTGCTCAGCAAAGTGCGCTGTTTCCGTGATGAGTCGAGATTTCCCAACGCCCGCTTCACCACTGACAAAAGCCACCCGTCCCTGTCCACACTTGGTCTCTTCGACGAGCCATTGTAAAGTGGCAAGGTCACCTTCCCGTCCAATCAAGGTCGGGCAAATCACAGAACGTGTGAAGCGTTCTTCCATAGCGTTCGCCCCTTAGCGCTTTTTCTCTTCCAACTTATGTCCATGCAATAGTCTCAACCGCTTGTTGCCAATCATGCTTGGTCCCTTGAATTTACAACTTGGTGGTATCCAACGAATCATGACCCATGATTTGCTCCAGCCGATGGAGCGGGACAGACTCCGCCATGCGATAGCAAAACGATGACGCAGATCGTGTGGACTGACATCAAGCAGGATCTTTGGCAAACAACTCTTGCTGCATAAGAAGAATGAGACGATACCTCCAGAACACTTCATGTGCAGGGAGTGAGCCTTTTGCAGAACTACATATCTAGACTGGGATAAACCAAGATGGTACAATGCGGCCCAGAAGGGTGCTGAAGCGCCCTGAAAAGGATGGATGAAAGGGATGAAAGACCGCCCTGATCGTGCCGCGCGA
>WNGP01002798.1_pt1 | contig 20754 bp, 14 predicted proteins | sample 5407671 | NCBI WGS metagenome assembly WNGP01 (sample SAMN13153381, study PRJNA577476) | soil metagenome | isolation source: 40 cm soil or saprolite under Garry oak tree replicate 2 | place: USA:California | collected 2016-06-15 | reverse complement strand
CGGTAAGACCGGTGATCGGCACGCCGACGTAAAAGAAACGTTTATCGTCGAGGTTCGGCTCGACGTTGTCAGAGTCGTAAAGCAAGACGCCGCCTTCTCGCAGGAAGCCGATGTGATCCTGGTAACTGTGCTGATAAAACGCGACCAGAAAATCGGCTTCGTCCCCGGCCGATAGCACTTCTCCGGAACCGATGCGCACTTGAAAAATCGACGGTCCACCCGAGATCGTTGCCGGGATCGTCATGTACGTCATGACGTCATGCTCGCTGCGTCCTGCGAGTCGCGCGAGAAAAGCGCCGGCTGTTTGGATTCCGTCCTGTGAATTGCCCGCGAGCCGGATCACGGCGTCCTGAATACTTTCAGGGCGCAAATCGGCTCTTTCGCCGTTTGGCGCGGCTGTTTGTACGGCAGTGTCCGGGCGTTCGCTCACGGGGTTAGAAACTTAACAGATTGAGGCATCATTTCCACCGGCAATTCGTCAGAAGTCTGTGGCCGCTTCGCTGCAGGGAGCGACTCACAAACCAAATAATTGTGGGGCGTTTCTACGAAACGCCACCGCGGCGTCTGACACAGACGCCCTACAGTCGTTCTGAGCGTCGCCTTTTCCATGGGCGATCGAGCGGCCGTCGGCTAATGAGGCGACGATCCGATATCAGTATCGTCTGCGCCCGGTGCGCGATCGAGCCCGCGCCGCTTTAGCAGCGGCTCGATATAGGGATCGCGCCCAACAAAATTCTTGAACAACCCCAGGGCATCAGCCGATCCGCCGCGCGAGAGCAACATGGCGCGAAAACGATCGCCGTTCTCCCGTTTCAAGCCGCCGTGCTCCTTTATCCATTCCACCGTGTCAGCGTCCAGCACTTCGCTCCAAATGTACGAGTAATAACCGGCTGAGTAGCCGTGGGCGAACGCGTGTGAAAAATAAAAAATGCGGTACCGCGGCGGCACGGGCGGAAAGTTAACACCCGCCTTGCGCAGCGAGTCCGCTTCGAACGCGGCGGCGTCCTTCGGAATCTCGTTTGGATTCAGTTGATGCCACGCCTGGTCGAGCAGCGATGCCGAGAGGTATTCAGTGGTCTTGAATCCTTGATTGAACTTTTCCGCGGCTTCGACCTTATCGAGCAACGCCTGCGGCATCGGCTCGCCTGTCTTGTAATGTTTCGCGTAATTCTTGAGCACGTCCGGCCAGCGCGCCCACATTTCGTTCACCTGCGACGGGTATTCGACAAAATCCCGCGGCACGCTTGTTCCGCTGAAGCGCGGATATTTGACGTTCGAAAACATACCGTGCAGCGCGTGACCGAACTCGTGAAACGCGGTGCGCACTTCATCCTGCGTGAGTAACGTCGGCTCACCGGGCGGCGGTTTCGGAATGTTCAGATGGTTCGCGACGACCGGTTTGGTGCCGAACAGATCGCTCTGCTGCACGTAAGCGTTCATCCACGCGCCGCCCTGCTTTGATGGCCGCGCGTAATAATCGCCGATGAAAATCGCCAGCGGTTTGCCATCGCGATCGTAAACGTCGAACACGCGCACGTCCGGCTGATAAACCGGCAGATCGTGGCGCTCCTTGAACGTAAGCCCGTACAGTTTCCCCGCAGCGTAAAAGACGCCGTCAATGATGACGTGATTGAGCTCGTAGTACGGACGCAGCTGCGACTCGTCGAATGCGTATTTCGCCTTGCGCACTTTCTCCGAATAAAAATCCCAATCGCACGCGGCGATTTGAAAGCCGCCCTTTTCCTGATCGACAATTTTCTGCATGTCGGCGGCTTCGCGTTTTGCATTCGCCACTGCGGGCGGCGCGAGATCGGCGAGAAGTTTGTTTACGGTGGGAACGTCGTGCGCGGTTTGGTCTTCAAGCTGATAGGCCGCCCAATTCGCATAGCCGAGCAACTTCGCTTTCTCAGCGCGCAATTGCGCGGTGCGTACGACGATGTGGCGAGTATCGAACTCGCCGCCTTTGCTGTTGCGCGCGAGCGATGCCTGCATGATCCGCTCGCGCAGATGTCGGTCCTGCAATGAGCCAAGCAATGGTTGCCCGGTCGTGTTCTGGAGTTGAATGACGAACTTGCCTTCCTTGTGTTCGGCTTTCGCCGCCGCGACGACGCCAGCCATTTGGTCGTTTGTCAGGCCGGTGAGTTCTTCCTTGCGATCGACGACGACCGAGGACGCATTCCGTTCCTTCAGCACGTTTTGCTCAAACTGCGTCTGCAAAGTCGCCAGCTCGGCGTTGATCTTCTTCAGCTTTTCTTTGTCGGCATCGGACAGCTTCGCGCCCGCGCGCACAAAGTCCTTGTAATACCGCTCGAGTAAATACGCCGAGTCAGGATCGAGCCCAAGCTTATCTCGTTTGTCGTAAAGCTCCTGAACTCGCGCGAACAATTCCGGATTCAAGAAAATCTGGTCGCGATGCGCCGAAAGTTTCGGCGCCATTTCCTTTTCGATCTTCTGCCGCGTCGGGTTTGTGTCGCACGCGTTCAGGTTCGAGAAGGTTCGCTGCGCGCGGTCAAGCAATCGTCCGCTGCGCTCGAGCGCGACGATGGTGTTATCGAACGTCGGCTTGTCAGAACTGTTCGCGATTGGGTCGATCTCCTTCAGTTCCTCGCGCATTCCGGCTTCGATCGCGGGCACAAAATGCTCGTCCTTGATCTTGTCGAACGGCGGGTAGTGATAAGGCAGCGCGCTTTCGATCGCGAGCGGATTGTCGTTAAGATCGGCGGCGGACACGGCGGTGATTTGCGCAAGACCGAACAATGCGCAACCGAAGATGCAAAGTCGATGTGGCATAACGTGGGTGTGGAGCTTACCGTATTTCTTGCGCCTCACCATCTCGATCTTGCTCCTCATTTTCGTGGCGTCTGCATCCGGCGCTTCCGAATTTGACGCGAATGCGGCAGATCGTTTCGCCAAGCTCGCGCTGGCGTGCGTGCACAAAGAATATCCGAACAAGATCAGTCACGTGCTCAACAGCGATGCCGACGTTGCGCCGCCGCGGAAGCTCACGCCTGCGTTCTGCGGCTGTTACGACTGGCATTCGTCAGTGCACGGGCATTGGCTGCTCGTCAGACTGCTGCGTACGTTCCCCGATGCATCCTTCGCAAAGCCCGCGCGCGACGCGTTGAGAAAAAGCCTCACCACTGAGAATTTGAACCAGGAAGCGGTGTATCTTCGGGGGGAAGGCCGCGCCAGTTTCGAACGCCCGTACGGGCTTGCATGGCTTTTGCAATTATGCGCTGAGCTGCGCGAGTGGGACGATGATCAGGCGCGAGAGATGTTGGCAAACTTGAAACCGCTCGAGGACGCCGCAGTGGAGCGATTGAGCAAGTGGCTGCCGAAACTTTCGCATCCGGTGAGAATTGGTGAGCACGATCAAACAGCGTTCGGACTCGGCCTGATACTCGATTACGCGCGCTCGACAAAAAATGACTCTCTCGCCAGACTGGCCGCTGGTTCAGCGAAAAAGTTTTTCTTTTCCGATAGGAATTGCCCACTCGACTACGAGCCGTCAGGTGAAGATTTTCTTTCACCGTGTTTGGCCGAAGCGGACGTGATGCGCCGTGTCCTTCCGTCTTATGAATTCGGCAGATGGTTAAAATTTTTCCTGCCGCAAATTCCCACGATGAAAAATATTATTTGGTTGAAACCAGTCAGCTCGCCCGATCCGAGCGATCCGAAGCTGGCGCATCTCGATGGGCTTAACTTGAGTCGCGCGTGGATGCTGGAGGGAATCGTCTCAGTGCTTCTTCCAAGCGACGTACGTCGCAACGCGCTCTCTGTGGCGGCTGACGAGCATCGCCGCGCAGGACTGGCAGCAGTCACGGGCGAACATTACGAAGGCGGACATTGGCTCGGCAGCTTTGCGGTTTATCTCACGACGCGGCGCGGTATCCAAAAATAACCATCGGCGAGTTTCCAACGACCGAGGCGCTTCGGGGTTGTAAGGCGATGGCGTCTCGATTAGATAACGCGCGCCTTACAAATCGGCAGCGAGCGTTCGCTCTGGTTCGCGCCGAGGCTTTTCTCCCGGGTTCCAGCTGTGTTCCTGCCAGAAATTTTCCAGCGCAGCCTGGCTTCCACGAAAGATGTTGCGTTCGGCTTTCAGAACATTTGCGACACTTTTCGGATAGGCGGAACGCGGAAGTTTGCAGCGGCCATCCCCGCAGTATTGCCACAAATCCCAGGCGCCCCATACCGATGTCGCCCGTGGTTCGTTGCTGTAGTTTGCGAGCCACAGCCAGCAACTAGCAAGCGTTCGCGTCTGCGGGGTGCCCAATCTGAGACTGTTCACAGTCCGATTGAGGTGATATTCGCCGGAATAAATGCCCGGGTATTTGCCGGTCCGTTCATGGATCCGCTGGACGAACGCGATCGCTTGATCGAGGCGCATCGTGCCGCCGGGATAATGGCCATTTTTTTCGAAATCAAGCACGAGCAGGACGCCGGGTGATCGCGTCGCCGGATCAGCTTGCGCCCAGGCGCTCGACACGACGCTTAGGAAATGATCAGCCTGGCGAATGGGATCTGTTGAATTGGCGTAGTGATACGCGCCCCAGAACAAACCGGCGCGCGTCGCGGCCTGCTGCCGTTCCAAATATTTCGGATCGCGTGCGAAGGGTGGGTATGTCGCTTCGTGGATCACACCGAGAATTCCCTCGCTCTTCATCGCGAGAAAATCCGGCCGCACCATGTCGTAGTGCGAAAGATTCACTACGCTGTTAGCGGCGAACGCGCACACTGGAAGCGAAAAAAATAAGGCCGCGCTCCGAAAGATAGATAATCTCATCACAATCCCCAAAAAACGCAGCGGACATATCGACCAGCCGCAGCGGATTTGCAAGAGCGCTTTTCATTAGCGTGAAAGTTTCCTGTAGCCACCGGCCTGCGGCCGGTCATGCAGATCACTGATTTGCGCGAGCGGTACGGCCCACAGGGCCGTGGCTACAGCGCTCCAAGTCCGAAAGCTCGTTCAGGTTCAGGAACAATTTCATCTCGTGCTCTTTCACACGCACCTCCTGCAACTTTCCACTTTCGACCAGACGGCGGACAACGCTTTGCACTGAAAAATCGGTGCCTGCCAGCGCGGTACGAAAATCGTTATCTGCTTCTCGGGGATAAATCGCCGCCAGCGGTTCGGCGCGGCCGTCAATCGTCGGAACGACGCCTGTCCCAGGCTCGATCTGATCGCAAAGATAATGCAGATAACTCTCGCTCATGAACGGCATATCCATCGCGAGTGCAAGCAGATGTGCGGTGTGCACCTGCGCCAGCGACGCGGCAATGCCGCTAAGCGGTCCGCGTGATGGCAGATCGTCGGCGACAAACTGCACGTCGGCGGGACGCCAGGATGGATCGGTTCTTGCCGATACGAGAATTTCGGCCGGCTTCAGTCTCCGTAGCAGCTCAAGTTGAATTTGCCAGAGCGGTTTGCCGTGAAACAACAGCGTCGCCTTATCCCGGCCCATCCTTCGTGATTCACCACCCGCGAGCAGCACAGCGGTGATGTTCATGCAGACGCTTCAAGAATTCGCGCATTCGAATGCAGTTTCCCGTTCGTCAAAATTTTCGCCCGCAATCCCCCGCGACCTTTCAAGAATTCTTCCGCGCCAGGTGCGATGGCGCGATCCATCCAATAGCATGGCCGGCATTCCTGCGTGCCGTGAAAACGGACGCCTTGCACTTCAAAATCCTGGCCGATCAATTCGTTAAGATCGGCGTCGCGCACGATGATGTTGCGCCGCACCTCGGCGGGCGACCGCTGTCCAAGCCCGAGCGTCTGGCAAAGCTGATCGAAAACATCGAGGGAAAAAAATGTGATCTGGCCTTTGTAGTCGTCTTTGAAATCGAAGTAGCGATCCCCGCGAATGCCGCGGCCAGCCACACATTCGATCATCGGCACCTTGATTATCGGGTAAGCGTCCGGCTCGCGACCGTGATGGCCGACAAAATTGTGTCCCGGCGAAATGTAAAGATGGCAGATTTCCACCGCGCCCAATGGTAGCATTGAGGGCGGCTCATTTCACATGAAGCAAAGCAGCATCGACTCGCAAAAAATCATCCGGCGAAAACGTGACGGCGGGCTGGAGTATTTGCCCGACGATCTGACTATCGAAGAACCGCTTGAAATTTCGAGGAAATCGCGAATATTTCGAGCGATCGCGATAACAAAGTGATTATCGATCTCAAGGACGGCGTGAAATTGAAACTGAACTCAACGAAGCGCTTCGGGATAATTTCCAGCAGTTGCGGTCTTTGCGGAAAGACAAACATCGACGCCATCCGCCAAAATTTCCCGGCGATTACAGCGAAAGAAATCCGCGTCGATATTGAAACGCTGCTTTCGCTTCCGGAAAAACTGCGAAACGCGCAGAGTGATTTCGCGCGCACCGGCGGAATTCATGCCGCCGGAATTTTCGGCGTTGACGGCGAATTGAAAATTGCGCGCGAAGACATCGGGCGGCACAACGCCGTGGACAAGGCGATCGGCCGAGCGTTCCTCGACGGATCACTTCCGTTGGATCGACATCTTCTTCTGGTGAGCGGTCGCGCTTCATTTGAGATCGTGCAGAAAGCGCTCGCTGCCGGGATTCCCATCGTCGCTGCGGTTTCGGCGCCTTCCACTCTTGCTGTGAGTTTTGCGCGAGAAAGCAATCAGACATTGATTGGATTTTTGCGCCCGCCCACATTCAACATCTATGCGCATATCGAGCGGGTAATCTTGACGTAGCTTAGGGTCAAGCGCCCTACGTCTCGTAAGCGCCATCCGGCAGAGCCAGCATGTGCGATACATACAGAATCACACGCCGACGATTCGCGTTATGGACGATACGCTCCAACTCGGATTTCCGTTGTGGGTCCGATTAACCCACTTCTTCAACTTTCTCTTCATCACGTTACTCATTCGCAGCGGAATCGAGATCATCGGTGCGCATCCGAAGTTTTATTGGCGCGACGACTCTTTACCAGGAAGCGAATGGTTCCGCTTGACGAAGAAACGACTGCCAAAGGACCAGCTCTGGACGTCAGAGGATGAAGTCGAGCCGATGTCTCGATGGACCGCTTTGCCGGGAGAGAACAACCTCGGCCTGGGTCGTCATTGGCACTTCTGGGCTGTGAACGGCTGGCTGCTGGCTGGTTTGATTTACGTCGTTCTGCTCTTCGCGACACCTCAGTGGCGACGCCTTCTGCCAACGTCGTGGGACATCTTCCCGGCGGCGTGGCAGGCTATCGTGGCCTACTTTCATTTTCGACTGCCGTCTGAGGGAAATCCGTTCAATGCGATTCAACAACTCACCTACTGTTTCATTATTTTCATCCTGTCGCCGCTTCAAATTGTTACCGGAATAATGATGTCGCCGGCACTGGGTGCGCGGTTCCCTTGGTTTCCCAGAATATTAGGCGGCCGACAAGCGGCACGAAGTCTCCACTTCATCGGACTGATCGTCTTTATTGGTTTCATCATCGTTCATGTCATCTTGGTGTTTGCACATGGTTTTGGCCGTGAGATGGCGAAAATCGTTCTCGGAGACGAAGCCTCGCCTTATGCGCTCGCCACGATCATCGGGCTATTGGCAATTGCTGCCGTGATCTTCTTCCATATTTGGGGAACGAGGTATTCGTTAGTCTCTCCGTCGCAAGCAAAGCGCTTGCTGGAAATCGGCATTGACCCCTTGCGACGGCTTCTTTTTCATCATTGGAATTCGCGGCAAGAGTATCTGCGCGTTTCTGTGTATGCGCGTATCAATGGAAAACCGCCGCGCAACGAAGACTATGAGCGTCTGGCCGCGGCTAATTTCACGGACTGGCGACTCGAAGTAGGCGGTTTGGTAGAAAAAAATTTAAGTCTCTCGCTCAATGATCTGCATAAAATGCGGCGCCAGACACAAACCACGTTGCACTGCTGCATCCAAGGCTGGAGCTACTTCGCGCAGTGGGCGGGGGTCCCGGTTTCCTCGATTATAGATTTGTGCGGGCCGCTGTCGAATGCGCGGTTTCTCGCTTTCCACTCTTTGGATGAGAAATGGGAGAGACCGGGTCACGGCTATTACTACGAAGTAATCGCCCTGGAACTCGGCATGCAGCCCCAGACCATTCTGGCATATGAAATGAACGGCCAACCGCTACCGATTCCTCACGGAGCGCCGCTGCGATTGCGTGTGGAGAATCAACTGGGGTACAAAATGGCCAAATGGATTAACCGCATCGAGGTCGTGAACAGCTTTAAGCACATCGGCAAGGGACAGGGCGGTTGGCGCGATGATTTGCTGCATTATTATCCGTTGGATGCCGGGCTTTGAGCAACGCAAGTTGTCAGTTTAATGCAAGAGGAGAACTGCGGTTCGGCTCCGTCGAATGCCTGAAACCTAGCGCGAGAAAAGCGCTCGGGGGCAGCGTCCGCTCTATCAGTTCATCGTAATTTACTCCGAGAAGCCTCGTACAGCGGGCATCGAAGTGGGTAAGGGCTTCGACACCGGTTGATCGAATGGCACGCCGACGTACGTCGTGTAGGGCGACCAATAAATTGTCGATGTTGCCCAACCTGCGCCACACACCAGAATGATAATCCCGAGAAGGATCACGCGAGAGTAAACGTTCGCAGGTGGCGAGAAGAGCTGGGCCATGAACAGCGAGATTCTTCCTCGGAAATAAATCGCGCATGCAAGCAGACTGGGACGCCTTCAATGCGGACGCGGTCATCTGCACCAGGAACAATAAAGGTGCAGACCGCTAATTGTCAGCGGCAACGATCGACTCACGTGCAAACTTGAAGCCTGCCAACGGCGGTGCATCCAATTCAAGATCCTTTGTCAACCCGAGCACCTGGAAGGCGCGCCCGAGCATTTCAGGATGGAGCAGCGTTTGTAATTCGCGCTTTATTTTTGCGTCGCTTTCCGGCGTCAAGTCGGGCGATTCAGAAATGATTCCCGTAAGAAAATGATGTTGATCGGTAAAGCCGGCGACACGCATGCCGTTTGATTGCGCCCGATCGGCAACGCTAGTCCAATCTACGCCCATCGTGATGTCCGCATGCCCGATTTGCTCGAAGGGGGAATCAAGATTTCGATGTTGCGCGCGCACCTGAATGTTTCCGTGAAATTCGCCGCCCAAATGCCCGTAATCGATCGTGATTACATACCCGCGCTGCAAGTTCGCTGCGACGCTGTCGATCCAATCACGCGCGGCCTGGTTAAAGTTCGCCTCGTCATGCACCGGGCGGTCAACGAAAACAAACTTGTCGCCGTCGAGCCCAACAAATCTCTCACGCCCGCCACATATCAAGCGCACGGGCATCGCGTCCATGAGTTCGTTGGAAAAATGGACGCCCACGAAGGGTTGCAGCGAATCGCACCATTCAATCTTATCGCGAAATAATTTCAGAGTCTGCGATTGTCGTTCTCGCAAAATTGGAAATGACTCGACTATCCGGTAGCGCAAGGCTTCGAAGAATTCCGGAGCACGCTTTTGCAGAGATTCGAGAACGTCGCGCGCGAACTGCCCATCATGCGCGCCCTGGTCGACAATCACGAAGTTCTTGATTTTGCCAAGTCGCTCCCAGATTTCCGCGAATTGCGCGCCCAACAGGTGCCCAAACAGCGGGCCGACGCTTACGTTGGTGAAATAATCGCCTTTCCGTCCAATAGCGCAGCGGCCCGAAGAATAGTATCCGTGCTCGGGATGGTACAGCGCCTGTTGCATGAACCAGGCGAAGGATTGCGGCCCGTGTGCACGGATGGTTTGGCGAGTCAGTTCAGCCAGCGCCGTATTCAATCAGAAAACGTCCAACGCCCAACGCCCAACGTCCAATGATGAAATGCAGACTTGCCAGGCGACTCTAGAACTAAATTCGACGTTGGGCGTTCGACGTTGAGCGTTCGGCGTTTTCCTCCTAAGTTGCGCCAAGACCCTTCTGACCATTGAGACCGTCCACTCCATATCTGAGGCCCCCGCCGGGTTACCGTTTTCGGCCGCCTTGGTACTCGCGGCCGTGGTTCTATGTTCCCGTCGGTATCATTGCCGTCCTGGCCGTCATCGTAACCCTTTACGTTTCCAGTCTCGTCACCGATCTCAAAGCGCAGGCGAGAACGTTCGACCTGAACAAGCTCGAACAAATGGAATCAGCCAGCGTGATTCTGGATCGCAACGGCAAGATCTTCGGCCAAATCTATGTGGAGAATCGCGAGACGGTGCCATACGAGCAATTGCCCGGCGATCTCGTCAAAGCAGTTGTCGCGGTGGAGGACGCGAAGTTTTATCAGCACCACGGCTACGATTTGCTCGGGATCATTCGCGCGGCATTGAAAAATTTTACAGCCGGCCACGTGCGTCAGGGTGCAAGCACCATCACGCAACAACTGGCGCGCAACAGTTTTTCGCTAAAAGAAAAAACCTATCGACGCAAGCTGCTGGAAATTTTTCTGGCGCAACGAATCGAAGAGCAGTTCGGCAAACAAAAAATCATGGAGCTGTATCTGAACCGGATCTATTTCGGTGGCGGCCTGTATGGGGCGGAAGCGGCAGCGCGAGGGTACTTTGGCAAGTCCGCGCGCGAAATGTCGTTGGCGGAGTGCGCGACGTTTGCTGGTCTGATCAAGAGCCCAAATAGATTGTCGCCATGGACGGATCGCGACAATTCACGGGACGCGCGCGACTACGCGCTCGATCGTATGCGCGATCTTGGCTTTATCAGCCGTGAACAATGTGCTGCTGCAAGAGGAGAACAAATCGTCATTGGCAGCCGGCAAAACGCGCAGGGGCAAACCTACGCGGTCGATTACATCCGCCAGCAGGTCATCGCCGCGGTAGGATGGAACCGCGCAATGAACGAAGGCTTTCGCATTCGCACTACCATCGACGTCGATCTTCAGAAGGCGGCCGAGGATTCTCTCCGGGCTCATCTGGAACAGGTCGAGCAGCGTCCCGAATACGATCATCAGACCTATGAAGAGTACGCGGCGTCGTTTCGCAAGGCCAAGGCAAACGGTAAAATGTCTGATCAGCCTGCGCCCGAGTATCTCCAAGGCGCAGTCATGGGCCTGGACAACGCCACTGGTGACATTCTGGTGTTGGTAGGCGGGCGCGATTTCGAACACAACCAATACAACCGCGCGCTGCAAGCCCGGCGACCCGCTGGGACTGCCATGTCGCCGTTCGTTTATGCGGCGGCGTTCGATAAAGGAATGTATCCCGGATCGCTGGTGGAAGATTCGCCGCTGGATAATCGAGCGGTCATGATCGGCGGCACAACGGGAATTCTTGGCGAATGGGGTCCAGAAAGCGCTGAGAACCGTTATGAAGGCGCGATGACAGCAAGGCAGGCGCTCGTCAAATCCAAAAATGGCGCAACCGTCCGCATCGGCATGGACGCGGGAGTCGATACAGTGTTGCATCTTTGCTCCGCGGCGGGCATCCGATCTCCACTTCGCCCTTATCCAGCCACGTTTCTAGGAAGCAGCGAGGTCACGCTGGCCGAGCTCGCCCTCGCATACACGATCTTTCCAAACGGCGGCTGGCGACCAAACGCGCCGCATATTTTGGAGCGCATTGAAGAAAGGGACGGAACGCTGGTTTGGGATGGGAAGCAGCAGAGCATCCGGAAACTGGTCATCAAACCTGAAACCGCATACGAAGTGCATTCCTGCCTCGCAGACGCGCTTCAATCAGGAACGGGCAAAGCTGCTTTTACAGAATTTGGTCTGAAGAAAATGCGCGCGGCGGGTAAAACCGGCACCGCTTACGATTTCACTGATGCGCTATTTGCCGGATATGATTCCAATTTCACGTGCGCTGTGTGGGCGGGGTTTGACAAGCCCCAAAAGATTTATCGCGGCGCGTTTGGGCGCGAGCTCGCGCTGCCGATTTGGGTCGATATCATGAATGCTGCTGCCAAGAGTTATCCTGCGCGAAAAATTAAGCGGCCGGGAAATCTGAAACAGATTGAGATTTGCTCGAGGTCTGGGTTGCTGGCGACAGATAAATGTTATGACGCCGTAAAAACGGCAAATGGCGACACTGTTCAGAAGCGCACCACTTACACGGAGATTGCGATACCTTCGCAAGCGCCCACTGAACCTTGCACCGTCCATGGCGAGTCGCGTGCTCGCCTTGCTCGCGAGTTTCCCGGCAGCGATTTACCGCGCGCCGCTCTGGCTGTGGACCTAAGTGAGGTCACCCCGGTTGTCGTAAGAAGTCCAACGCTGTTAGCGGACAAGGACCCCTATAATTCTCTCAAGCCGACACTGAAACCCGAGCCAACTCCGCAGCCAACAACGGAAACAGCCGGCGATCAAAACTCCGAGAATGTCACCAGCGGGACTGAAGTAAAAGCCGCAAGTAACGGCGCAAACATAAGCCGATCGAATACTGAAGCGGCAGAAGCTGCTCCCGAGATCCGGAAAGCGATCCCAGTCGAACCGCAGGAGAAGAAACCGGTCGAGATACGGCGCGCGATACCAGTCAAACCGCTCGACCAAGAGGATGTGGACCAGAGCCTACTGAAATCCGCGGCGCGGCCTTCGGGCAACCTCGACGAATAAGCGGTTTAGCGGCGCGTCCAGCAACCGATGACATCGCAAAGCGCGGAACATTTTCGCCTCACTGTCCTCAATCCTGGTGGACGCGATCCGGAACAGAGTTTTCACGGAGTGCCCGCTCCTGCCGAAGGCGCGCATCCGCCGATCAATTTTCATGCTTTTGCCGCATGCACGCTGGGAGCTTTTCACTTCAATCCGCGCCGCGCCATCGCGGAGGACTTACCGGTCCTGTTGCTTTTGCGCAGCGATTTTCGCGCGTCGGAGCGCGCATTGTACGACCTTAAAAAACAAGGCCGCATCGTCGCCGTTTCTCTAAAGGAGACCGGACTGCACCAGATCGCGCAACAGTTGTGCGACCGCGCGAAGTTATTGCGCTTCATGAAAATTGTGGCGCAGGCCGATGGATGCATTGCCACGACTCCGGAAGCCGCGGAGATTTATCAGCGCGTCCGCTCGAAATGCGACCCCGCGACGGTGTTGTTCGCCCCGACTCCGTATCCCATCGAGGATAAACGTTGGAACTTTTCAGCGCCGGCAGCGGAGCAATCGGGAATTTTCGTCGGCACACGCGAATGGGATGTGCCATCACGCAATCACTTCGCGGCGGTATTGGTCGCGCGCCAGCTTTGCGAAGCAACAGGTGAACCGGTCACCGTCGTTAATCTGGATGGATATAAAGGGCGGCAATTGCTCGACGAGCTAAGATTTCCCAAGGGAAAACTCCGCTTCATTGAGAAGTGGAAATCTTATCCGGATTATCTGCGCGATGTGGCGCAGCATAAGATTGTTTTACAACTCGACCGCAGCCATGTACCGGGCCAGGTGGCGGGCGACGCTCTTCTCTGCCGGATCGCCTGCGTAGGCGGCGATGGCGCGATCGAACGAATTGCGTTTCCGAAAACCTGCAGTGAAGGCCGGACCATTACCGAGATCGCGTCGATGGCGCTGGATGTGTTGAAAAACGCGAATTTACGCGCTGCGATTGTAACCGAATCACAGGGGCGCGCGCTAGAGCGCCTCTCGTTTCAAGCAGTGCGTTCGCAACTCGCAGATTTTTTTGCCCGGCTCAAGCAAAGCTAAAGAGCCGATCACGCGGATAGCATCGATTTTGTAGGGCGTCTGTGTCAGACGTCAACCCAAGCGTTTCGCAAAAACGCCCTGCAATTCCAGTCACGCGATCGTTCCCCCAGCGAAGAATCAAAAAAGAATTTCGAAGAGTTTGATGCCCTTCCATTTTCCGGGGATGTTCGGATCGAACGAAGTGCTCTCCACCCAGGTGCCGTAGCGCGGTGGCGCCCAGGGATTGAGCATCTGAAATGGATTACGCGAGTCGCTGAATGCGCGCGGAACCACTCCCTGCACCTCGGGGCGCACTAAATAGGCCGGCGGCGTGGGCATTGCTCGCACCGGTTTTTGCGGGCCGAGCGGTGCTCTGAATTCTTGCCCCGAAGCGATTGTAACCAGCGTGGCCAAAAGTGTAATAGTGAATGTTTTCATATTTATCCTTTTAATGCGAGGCGCGCCATAGACTAGCCTCTCCAAGTTCCAAATCCCAAGCTCCAAATTCCAGGGAAATCTCAAGCACCAATTCTCAAATCTTCACCGCGCTGGGCTCTCTGATTTGGTGATTGGAACATGGGATTTGTTTGGAGCTTGGAGATTGGCATTTGGAAATTTCCTCTGTTGCTCACATTATACACTTCGATGGACTACCTTGAAAAGGCCGGACGCGTCCTGGACATAGAAATCTTTGAGCTCAAGCGGCTCCGGGAACGCCTGGACGAAAATTTCTCGCGCGCGGTCGAGCTGATCAAGGAAGCCGTGGACGGGCGCGGCAAGGTTGTTGTCGTTGGCGTGGGAAAATCCGGACACATCGGCGCGAAGATCGCCGCCACTCTCACCAGCAGCGGGTCGCCCGCAGTGGTGTTGGATTCCTCAAACGCGTTGCACGGCGACCTTGGCATGATTGCCGATGGCGATGTGGTGCTCGCCTTGAGCGCCAGCGGCGAGACGGAGGAATTACTCCGGATTTTGCCAGCGATTGCCCGGTTCCAAGTGAAAATTATCGCCATGTGCGGCGATTCGAAATCGGTCCTCGCACAAAACGCCCATCTGTTTCTGGATGTGAACATCGAACAGGAAGCTTGCCCATTGAACCTGGCGCCGACTTCCAGCACGACGGTGATGCTGGCGCTGGGCGACGCGCTGGCAATGGTGTTGCTGGAGGCTCGCGGCTTTAACAAGGAAGATTTCGCTAAGTTTCATCCCGGCGGAATGATCGGTCGCAGCATGCTGACGCGCGTCCATCAGATCATGCGACCGCGCGAAGCGATGGCGGTTGTTTCTACGAATGCGTCTGTTCGCGACGTGCTAAAAGCAATGACGAGCGTCCGTGCAGGCGCTGCCGTTGTCATTGGCGAAGACGAAGAATTGCTCGGCATCTTCACACACGGCGATTTCGTGCGGCACTTTCAATCTGATCCTAGGATTGGCGAACGTCTTGTGGCGGACTTGATGACGTTGAATCCCGTCACGGTGCATAAAGACAAACTCGCGGTGGAAGTACTTAATCTGCTGGAGCGCCATCGTATCGACGATCTCGTCGTAATCGACGATGACAACGTGCCTGTTGGCATTGTCGATTCGCAGGATTTGACGCGGTTGAAATTGCTGTAGAGCTGTGCGGCGATGTTTTGGGGAGAGCGCGCGTCTCGCGTGCTGGCGATGGTGTCCCGCCATCGCGAACTTTTCTGCGAAGGCGTCGCGCGTCCCATGGCGCAGCATAGGAAAGATTGTTGCGGCGAGACACCGCAACCAACACGCGAGACGCGTGTGCTCCCCAGATAGTTGCGTTGCCGCGCTGCACGTGCAAACGTCCGCGCTCCGCTTGAACGCTTGAACGCTCCCATGCCTGCCGCCAACGATCTTCGCCGAGGAATGGCCATCAAATACAATGGCAACACTGCTATTGTGCTGGAGGTGCACCATCGCACGCCGGGAAATTTGCGCGCGTTCGTGCAAGCTATCATCCGCTTCATCAACACTGGGAAGAGCGCCGATGTCCGGTTCGGTTCCACCGACAAAGTGGAGTTGGTCGAGATTGACCGAAAACAGCTCGAGTTCAGTTACAGTGACCGCAACGGCTATCACTTCATGGATCCGGAGACGTACGATACGATCACGTTGCAGGAGAACCTGATCAGCGACGCAAAGGATTACCTGGTGGAAAATCTCTCTGTCCAGGTCCTCTACGCAGAAGGCAAACCCCTGCAGGTTGAATTGCCGGCGTCGGTGAGTCTCAAAGTGGTGGAATCGCCGGAGGGCTTGCGCGGCGATACCGCCAGCAACGTCACCAAGCCGGCAAAGCTGGAGACCGGCAAAAGCATCAACGTCCCGCTTTTCATAAAGGAAGGCGAAACGATTAAGATCGACACGCGCACCGGGGCTTACATGGGCCGCGCGTGACGCTCGCACGATCGCTGTAGGGCGACCGCTCCGGTTGCCCAGGCTGGCAGGCGATGCGCCTGCCCTGCAATTCAGATGCGCGTAATCAGCGGTTCCGTCTTGCTTTTCTCCGCGGAAATCTGCGTAATCTCCGGCAACTTTGGCTGCAACGAAGCGAAGATCGAAAAACAATCGCGGTACGCGCAAATCGAAGCGTGGTGGGAAAGTTGTCCGAAGCGTTGCAGGCGCGAGATCCGGAAGCTCCGTCTCTGCGTCGGAGGTACTGACGGTGCCGACGCGCTGGGTGAAATTTGTATTTGCGATTTTCCTGCTGCCGCTCTGCGCAATCCTTAGTCAGACATTTTTTACCGCTTTCGCGCGCGCGACCGTAGCGCAACGTCTCTGGACCGGCGAGGAATTTTGGTTTTTTTGCTTGGGCGCGATCCTTTGGCTGATCGCTTTCTTCGGTCTCCCACGTCCGATTCTGATTTACGTCTTCGGACACGAGCTGACTCATGTGCTCTGGGTTTGGTTGATGGGCGGACGCGTCAGCCGGTTTCGAGTGAGTCGTGACGGAGGACACATAGTTACGAGCAAGGCCAACTTCTGGATCGCGCTGGCGCCGTATTTTTTTCCGCTCTACAGCATTCTGGCGATCGCCATTTACGGCGCGCTCAGCCTTTTTCTGAATGTGCAACCGTACGGGCGATTGCTTTACGCCGTGATCGGCGCGACTTGGGCGTTTCATTTCACGTTCACCTGCTGGATGATCCCGAAAAATCAGACCGACCTAAGCGACCAAGGCACATTTTTTTCCCTCGTGGTGATCTATTTGATGAACCTGCTTCTGCTCAGCGTGATGCTCATTCTCGCCTCGCCAGAAATTACATTCGCAGGTTTCGGCGCGGATTTACTGATGAACCTCGGCAACTTTGCGAACTGGCTAGTCGATCTTTTCCAAGAATTCGTGCATCGCCATTAATGTTGGCGTTTCACAGACAACCGTCGCAGATTTTGTAGGGCGTCCGCCGCGGCGGACGCCTCAGGGAAGGTTCGTAATCACCGCAAAGGGCAGGACCGACAATGCGTCGCTTACTGAGACGCGCCGATTGTGATAACGAACTGGGCGGCACGTGAACAGATCGTGCGCCTTCTCGAGCGAGAACGTTTCAGGAAATTCGATTCCTGTATCTTTCCATCGCTCACCGATGGGCGGGAAACCAACGCGCGAAGAGAGCCGCGGCGCGATCACAGCAATCCATTTGTCCGTCAGCCGTCGCGCGAAACTGATGCAAGACTCCGCAAACATTCCACTCGCGCGAAGCGGAAGATATTCGCCGCGCTGAAAAAGGTCGGCGTGCTCGCGGCGAAATCGCAGCACTCGCTGGGTCAGAAACATTTTGATCCGGCCGTCAGGCCATGCACGCATTAGTTCGCCGGGAGTTGCACCTGGCAATGCTGCTAGCATTTCGCGCCTGCGATTGTAATCGACTGGACGCCGATTATCGGGATCGACCAAGCTGTAATCCCAAATCTCATCGCCCTGATAAATGTCCGGCACGCCGGGCGACGTCAGTTTCAGCAGCGTTTGCGTGAGCGAATTGATCGCTCCCAGGCGTGCAATGTCCTTCGCAACCGGAAGGAAGATTAGCAGAAATTTGTTTCGCGCTGAGCAATCCAAAATTTTTGCGACAAACTCCTGCATCGCAGCGTCCCATTCTTCATTTGGCTGGATCCAGCTGGTATTGATCTTCGCCTCGTGCAGCGCCTTGGCCATGTAAGCTTGAATTCTCTCGACGTACTCCTGCGTTATGGCGGATTCTGGTTCGCCATCTGCTCGTATCGGCCACGTCCCTAACAGAGTCTGATACAGCAAGTATTCCTCGTTTGCGTCCGGCGCTTCCAAGTCATTGATCATTCGTTTCCAGCGGCGATTCGCCATGCGCCAGCGTTGCAACGAACGTCGCCAAAGCTCAGGAATTTCGGAAATGGCCACGATTCGCGCACGCACATCTTCGCTGCGTTTGGTGTCGTGCGTGGAGGTAGCAAGCAAGCTCACAGGCCAATTGCGGTACCGATCCATGTTCCGCTCGTGAAACGTCTCGACACTCGACCCAAACTGTTGCGGCTCGCCGCCCACTTCGTTTAGCGCTGTCAGCCGGTTGTAAATGTAAGACACGGTGTCCTCCAGTCCCTTGGCGCTGATCGGCCCTGTGGCCTGCTGAAATTTCAAAACGAAATGCGTGTGCGCGGCGCGTTCGACAGCATTAAGATTAGGCGGAAAACGAAAGAGCAGCACGTCGCGCAAATAATCGAAGATCGACTCGTCCATTCCCGGGTTGCGGCGCTTGGCCGCGCTGATCGCGCGCTCGACGATTTGACGATCTTCGTCGCCGACCGGCTGACCCGGCGCAAGATAAGTTCTGTAAACCGGGAAGCAGGCGATGGTCTCGCGCACCGCGCGCGAGAGCGCCTCGAGCGTGAAATCGCGATACCATCGGTTTTGCTCGGACAAGCGGTCGAGCATGTTCCCCAACACAACGACATCGTTCGCCAGCGCGAGTTTCATTACTTGCAGCTTTTTCGCATACAGCAGATGGCCGAAGGGGACCGAGTGACCAATGAAACGATGGAACGTTTTTGTGATCGCCGTTTCGGCCGGAGAATCGACCAGCAACTGTGTCACTTGATTTGCAAAATCGTAGCCAGTGGTTCCGTGCACAGGCCAATCCTTCCGTAAGGTTTCAGGGCCAGTGAGGATTTTTTCTGCCAGCATGTAGATCGCGCGCCCATTCTTGCGCAATCCGATCCCGAGCGCTTTCGCGCAACGCTGCTGAAGTTTTTCGAAATATTCGCGCGGCAAGTAAAGACCATCCGGGTGATCGATGCGGAGGCCTGTCACCGCGCCGATGCTCACCAAATCGAGAGCCAGCCGGTGAACGGCGTCAAAGACCTTTGGCAACTCGACTCGAATCGCCGCCAAATCGTTCACATCAAAAAAGCGACGGTAGTTGATTTCTTCAGCGGCGACCCGCCAAAACGCCAGCCGATAGGACTGCGCGTTAAGCAACTCATCCAGCGCATCGAAGCTGCGGGGATCACCCGGCTCTCCGTTGATCTGGGCCAAGGCCTTTTCGATTGCCTGTTGGACTTGCGGCGCTTCCGCGCAACGACGCTCGAGACGTCGTTTGATGATTTCCTTTTCGCGAATGCGCTCCGCGATGCGTTTTGGATCGGTCTCGGTGCGCTTTGGCAAATATTCGAGCGCGGTCAGAATACTCTGCAATTCCGCGTAGAAATCTTCGTCCTCATGTTCTGCAAGATTTTGTAACGCAATGTCTAAAATATAGCGATACGTACCCGGCGCGACCGGCAGCCTGCGCTCGCCATAAAGCAGATAAAAGGTGCCTTCTTCGAACCGCACTCGCAGCTCACCGCGCTCGAGGACGCGACCGTACTGGTCGCTCAAGATTGGTAGCAGAACCTTGTCACGCAGGTCCGATTTGAGCGGATGCCAGTCGATATCGAAATAGGGCGCATACCTGGAGCTGGGGCCGTTTTCGAGCACATCCATCCACCACTCGTTGAGCGGCTCGGCAATCCCCACATGATTCGGGACGAAATCGAGCACCTGGCCCATCGAGTGCGAATGTAGTTCCGCAATCCAGGAGTCGTAATCCTCGCGAGAGCCGATGGCTGCGTTGAGCTTATTGTGATCGGTAATGTCGTAACCGTGCAGGCTCTCCACGCTGGCCTGGAAATAGGGCGACGCATAAGCATCGCTCACGCCCAGCGCGTGCAGATACGGCACGATCTCGCGTGCCTGGGCAAAAGTGAACCAGTGATTGAATTGCAATCGGTAAGTACAGCTGGGAATGCGCGGATGCTGCTCTTTGGTCATGTCATGCCGTATGGGGTCGAGGAACATTTCAAATGACAAAATCCGAAATGGGCGGTCGCATCGCAGCCCGCTCTTTCGTCATTGGAGCTTTGTCATTCATTCGTCATTAGAGCTTCGTCGTTGACTTCACATTTTCTCTGGCGCTTTGATTCCGAGAAGATCGAGACCGCGCTGCAAAACCCGCGCCGTAAGATCGCATACTGCCAGACGCGAGCTGCGCGCAGGTTCCTCTGATTTCAAGACTGGGCAGGCCTCATAAAATGTGTGAAAGCTGTTCGCGAGCTCGAATAAATAATTTGCCAGAATGTTCGGGCGAAAATCGTTTAATACTTGCGGAACGATTTCCGCGAACTGACAGAGACGTTTGGCGAGATTAATTTCGGCGGAATCTTCCAAGATCAGCTTGTCAATCTTCGGCGCGGATTCGCCGGCTTTCCTGAAAATCGAGCGAACCCGCACATACGCGTTCTGCAAATATGGCGCCGTGTTTCCTTGCAGGGACAGCATTTTCTCCCATGAAAAAACGTAGTCAGTCATTCGGTACTGCGACAGATCGCCGTACTTCACTGCGCCAATCCCGATCTTCTGCGCGATGCCGATTTTCTCTTCCTCGCTCAGGTCTGGATTTTTCTCTTCGATGATTTTGCGCGCGCGCCTGCATGCTTCCTCGAGAAGATCGCGCAACGGCACGTTTTCGCCCGAGCGCGTTTTCATCAATTTGCGATCTTCGCCAAGAATGCTGCCAAACGTGATGTGGCGAAAATCGGCTTTGTAGCCCTGGCGTCGCGCAATCTCAAAAATTTGTTTGAAATGCAAAATCTGCGGCGCACCGACCACGTACCAAACGGTGTCCGCTTTCAAATCGTTGACGCGATAATC
>WNGP01001245.1_pt1 | contig 20757 bp, 20 predicted proteins | sample 5407671 | NCBI WGS metagenome assembly WNGP01 (sample SAMN13153381, study PRJNA577476) | soil metagenome | isolation source: 40 cm soil or saprolite under Garry oak tree replicate 2 | place: USA:California | collected 2016-06-15 | reverse complement strand
GACGACGTCCTCGTGGGCTCGTGAGCCCGCGGCCGACCGATTCGCGAAGGATGATATGGAGGCGCGCCGATACCCGCCCGATGGGTCCCATGATACGCGACAGCCGCATCGCGGTCTCGTTCGTGTTCGGCCTGGTCGGGGGGATCCTCATCCTCTTGGTGAGCGTCATCTATCTGCCCTACCTGTTTTCGCCGTACTACGGAGGGCCGTTCTTCCTGGGCGGTTTCGGGTTCGTCCTCGGCCTCGTGTCCGGAGTCCTCGTGCTCGTCGGGTCCTCGCTGGGTTTCGTTCGGCCGAATCAAGGGGTCATCTGGGGAATCGTGACCGTCGTGTTCGGCGCCCTGAGCATCTTCAGCTTGGGAGGGTTCTTCGTCGGGATGGCGCTCTCGATCACCGGTGGAGCGATCGCGATCGTCGTCGGCGCCGGCCCGGGGATCGTCCGCGAGCCGATCCGTCAGCGGGCTTGCACGGCGTGCGGCATGTTCCTCTCCATCGAGTACAACCATTGCCCGTACTGCGGGCACGCGGTCGCCCAAGTCCCCCACTGACCACGGTTTAGTCCTCAAGCTTTAACCCGGGGCTCGGTACTCGGCCTCCGTGTCCCCGGACCCGATTTGGATTATCCTCGTGGTCCTGTCGCTCCTCGGCCTCCTCCCGAACGCCGCGTCGATCGCGCAAGGCGTCCGCCTGCGGGGCCACGTGCGTCGCGCTTCGCGCATCGCCCTCGGCGCGTTTCTCCCATCGTGCGTCGTAATCCTGCCGGTCCGAGGCCTCGACGAGGGATTCGACGAGAACGTGCGAGCAATCCTCGCGCAGGCCTACCTGTCGTATCGGCTCCTCGTCGTGCCGGATGATCTCGAGGACCCCGCGGCCATCCGGATTCGCGAGATTGCGGCGGAATTCCCGCGGATCCGAGTCGACCTCGTCGCGTCGGAGCCGGACGAGCTTCGGGGCAAGGTGAACGCCCTGCGATCCGCTCTCGCGCACCTGTCGGCGGACGACGCGGTCGTCGTGTTCGCGGACTCCGACATCCGGCCCGCGAGGGATTGGTTGCGGCAGCTCGTGCAGCCCCTCGCGGATTCGAGCGTCGGCGTCGCGACGGCCTTCCGTTGGTACGTGCCCCCGCGTCCGACGTTCTGGTCCCTTGTCCGCGCGGAGTGGAACGGCGTCAGCGCGAACGTCCTGTTCGATCCTCGCCGGTCGTTCGCCTGGGGCGGTTCGTGCGCCGTGCGCCGGGACCGTCTGCCGACGTTGCGACTCGGCGAGCGATGGCGGGGCGTCCTGAGCGACGACCTTGTGCTGACGCAGGCGGTGCGGGAGGCCGGCCTCCAGATCGCCTACGTTCCCACGGCGCTCGTCGCGACGTTCGAGGGCGCGACGCGCGGCACGTGCCTCGAGTGGTGCGAGCGGCAGATCACGATGGCGACGTTGTACCTGCCGATCGTCCGCCGTTACGCCGTCGCCGCATTCGCGGTCTTCATCGGATCCATCGTGTTCGGAGCGCTGTCGTTGGTGCTGGCCGTCCCGTGGGGACCGCTGTACCTCGTGCCGGCAATCTTGTTCCTCGCGCCGTTGCCGTCCGCGATCCTGAAGGCGTCCCTGCGCCGTCGCGCGTTGTTCTCCGTCGCTCCGGACATTGCCGCCGCGTGGGGCGTCCCCGGATGGCGGTCGGCCGTCGCCGCCTTGGCGGTACCGTGGGTCATGGCATGGGGACTCTTTCGGACGCGGCATCCCGAGACGGTCCGGTGGCGGGGCCGTGTGTACGATGTGCGGGATGCGCATCGCGTGCGGCTCGTGACGTCGGGGGAAGGCCGAGCCATCGAGGGAGGCCCGCCCTCGGGTCGGTGATCGGATCTCGTTAACCCTCTTTGGGGTTAACTTGCGGGACCGTTCGATCCGTGCCTACGGTCTCTCCCCCCTCCCGGAGATGCTCCTGGTATTTCGCGAGTTCCGAGAGGACGTCGTTCCGGCGTTCGCTCTGTCGGAGGGTCCGGGTCATCGAGGCGGCCGGGGGGAGGAGGGCGACGACGATTGATGCCGCCAAGACGACGGGCGTCAACGCCACGCGAGCGACGCTCGCGATCAGGAGGACCGCCGCGACGATTACGGGCGGGAGGAAGAACGCGAAGAACACGCCGACGATTGAGACGAGCGGCTCGCGGGCGCGCGCCTGCATTGCCAGGACCTCCTCGTCGGAGAGCGGTCGCGCGGTCGGGACCATGCGCTCTCCGTGACGCGCGAACCGGTCGCGGATTGCGGTCATCGCCTCGACGTACCCCCGCGAGTCCGCGCGGAACGCTTGGATCGAGCCGGGCGTGAACCGGATCACGAGTTGATGCCCTGCCTTCGTCTCGATGCCGATTCCGGTGTGGACGAGCGTCCCCGCGGACGATGCGAAAGGCGAGAGGAAGGAGCCTGCGACCTCGTAGCTTCGCGGATAAACGTCGCGGACCTCGGACCACGCGAAGTATCGTCGCCCGCCAAGGATTCGCCGCCACAGGGGCAGGGAGATCTCGATTCCGTTCTCGAAGACGAGCGTCCGGCTCGGCTTGAAGACTGCCATCGCGAGAAGGACGATGGCGAGGGGCAGGAAACAGAATCCTCCGAGCGGCCATAGGCCCTCCGGGCCGGCGGCGATCGGGCCGATGACGAACGTCACGACGAGGACGAGGAGCAGCAGCGCGACCGTCATCGGATTGGCGGGGATCGGGCGATACGCGTAGAGCAGGGACCCGCGCCCGCCGGTGGCCATCGGCCTGAGACAAGCGGTCATCCAATTTCGATGTTGTCCTCGCGAAAAGGCTTTCCGACGGGCCGTCCTAGGTCCTCGAGGAGGGGACCGTGACTCGGAGCCGCTCGCTGCCCGGGATTTGGCTCGCCGCCTTCAGCATTTGCCTAACGATGACCCTCGCGACGGGTTTCCCGTCGTCGACCGTTTCACCTAGCGGGGTTGCGAGTGCGCCACTTCGACCGCTCGCGAACACGCCCCCATACGTCAATTACAGCTATTCCCCGGGGGGCGGAAACACCACCACGCTCTTCAGTTTCTGGGCGAAGGTCTTCGACCAAGAGGACCCGGCGACGGTCCTCGAAGTCCACTGGGACTGGGAGAGCGACGGCACGTGGGACACGCCCTGGTCCACGGAAAAGAACGCGACGCACACCTTCGATTCGCCCGGGACGTACTGGGTCCTGCTCGAGGCCCGCGACACCGGGGGCCTCACCGGCAACCAATCGTATCCGATCACGGTGACGAACCCGCCCCCACCGCCGCCTCCGACGCTCGAGGCATCGATCTCGGCGACGCCGACGGAAGGCACGCTGCCCCTGACGGTCGCCTTCTCGAGTGCGGTGAGCGGCGGCACGCCGCCGTACGAATATCACTGGACCCTCGGCGACGGCGCACAGAGTCCAGATGCAAATCCGGTGCACATCTACCTCACGAGCGGGAACTTCACGGTTTGGCTCATCGTATACGATAGCGGCGGCGTCGACTTTCATCAGGACACGCTCTCGAACGCGCTCTACGTCAACGTGTCCCGGGCGCTCGTGAACCTGTCCGTCGTGCCGATCGTGGAGCCGGTTGCCGCCGTCGGACCGGGCACCCTCCAGTTCTCGTCGACGGTGTCCGGCGGCTCTCCTCCGTACACGTACCGCTGGGACTTCGGAGACGGGATGACGAGCGGCGAGGCGAGCCCGACCCATGCCTACGCCTCCACGGGGACGTATCTCATCACGCTCGTCGTCACGGACTCCGGCGGCCACGCGACCACGACGCGCTTCTCCGTCACCGTTCCGGGTGGCGGTTCGGCGGCGCCGTGGACTTGGATCGGGCTTGGCGTGCTCGGCGGCGCAGTCGCGGGCGCGGTCATCGTCCTCGCGGCGCAACGGATCCGCAAGAGGCCACCGGCCCCTTGATCTCGAAACGGACCGACTGCTGGGACCTCCGGTCCGACCGACGCCCCGTAAACCCTTTTCTCCGAGTCCCCTTACCGCGCCGAATGCTCGCCCTCGGCATCGAAGGGACCGCGCACACGGTCGGCGTGGGGATCGTCGACGAGCACTGCCGGATCCTCGCGAACGTGTACGAGATGCTCCGTCCGGAAAAGGGTGGCATCCATCCGCGCGAGGCGGCGAACCATCATGCGGAACTCGTCGTCCCGCTGATCGCGAAAGCGGCGGAAGCTGCGGGAGTCGAGCTGCATGACCTCGGCCTGATCGCGTTCTCGCAAGGGCCTGGCCTCGGGCCGTGCCTCCGGACCGTGGCGACGGCCGCGCGTGCGCTCGCGCTCTCCCTCGACCTGCCGATTCTCGGCGTCAACCACTGCGTCGCTCACCTTGAGATCGGGCGCGGGGTCACGGACGCGAAGGATCCCGTCCTCCTCTACGTGAGCGGCGGCAACACGCAGGTGATCGCCTTCGCCCGAGGCCGCTATCGCGTCTTCGGGGAGACGCTCGACATCGGAATCGGGAATCTGCTCGACAAGTTCGCGCGCGAGTGCGGGCTCGCGTTTCCCGGCGGCCCGATCCTCGAGAAACTCGCCCGCCAAGGATCGCGGCTCCTCCCGCTGCCGTACAGCGTGAAGGGCATGGACGTCGCCTTCAGCGGGATGCTGACCGCGGCCTTGGCCCGGCGCAAACGCGGCGCGTCGCTCGAGGACCTCGCATTCTCGATCCAGGAGGTCGCCTTCGCGATGCTGACGGAGGTCACGGAGCGAGCGATGGCCCACGTGGACAAGGAAGAGGTCCTCCTCGGAGGCGGCGTCGCCCGCAACCGACGCCTGCAGGAGATGGTGGGCCGGATGGCGTCCGACCGCGGGGCGACGATGTTCGTCCCCCCCGGCGACCTGTGCATCGACAACGGGGCGATGATCGCATGGACCGGCCTGGAGATGCACCGCGGTGGGTTCCGGATGACGATTCCCGGGACCACCGTGGACCAGCGATACCGGACGGACGAAGTCCCGGTGACGTGGCGGTAGGACGCCTAGACGCGGCCCGACATCGCTTCGACGGCGGCCCCCGCCTTCACGCGGTGACCCATCGCGGCGAGCGTCGCTTCGATCGCCCGGAATCCTTCCTGGAGGTCCTCGATGGAGCAGATGCCCATGTGACCGATCCGGAAGATCTTCCCCTTGAGGTGGGCTTGGCCTCCGGCGAGAATCGTGCGGTGGTCCGCGCGGAGGACCTTCCGGAATTTCGAATCATCGATCCCCGGAGGATAGCGGATGGCGGTCACCGTGTTCGACGCGAACCGGCGATCGGGGAAGAGTTCCAGCCCCAGCGCAGCGACTCCCGCGCGGGCCGCCTCCGCGAGCGTCCTCGTCCGGGCGATGCGGTGCTCGAGGCCCTCCTCCTTCAGGAGACGCAACGCCTCGCGGAAGGCGAGGAAGAGCGGCACCGCGGGCGTGAACGGAGTGTCCTCCCTCGCCATCGCGTCGATGTGCGCCTTCAGGTTCACGTAAAACGAGGTCTCGGAGTGAAGCGAATCGTACGCCCGGTTCGAGAGAGCGACTGCGCTGAGCCCTGCGGGTGCCGCGAGGCATTTCTGCGACCCGACGACGAGGGCGTCGACGCCCCACGCCTCCCTGCGGTTCTCGAGGCCGCCGACGGCCGTGATCCCGTCGACGAGGAAGAGGGCATCGCGGTCCTTCACGACCTTCCCGACCTCCGCGATCGGGTTCGTGAGCCCGGTCGAGGTCTCGTTCCAGCACAAGGTGACGGCCCGGTACTCGTGGGAATCCAAGGCCGCCGCGACGGCCGCCGGATCGACGGCCGTGCCCCAGTCGAACGTCAGCGCGGTCGGCGTCGAGAAGACCTGGCACAGTTCGTGGAATCGCTCGCTGAACTTCCCGTTCACGAGGTTCAGCACCCGGTCGTCCTTCCGCAGGAGGCCGGACACGGCGGCCTCGAGGCCCGCCGTCCCGGATCCGGAGAGGACCGCCACCGGGCCGCGCGTGCCGAAGGCGTATTGCGTGAGGGTCCGGATCTCGGCGAGGGCCTCCTTGAACTCCGGGCCGCGATGGTTCATCGCGGGGACCGCCATCGCTTCGAGGACCCGGGGATGCATCTTCACCGGTCCCGGAAGCAGGAACGCCCCCGTCGGCGGCGCGACCATCGCGGCGACGAAGGTCCGTGCACCGATAAAGGGATTCGCTGACTCCATGATGGCTGCGGGACCCACGCGACGTGCGAGGCGCTCCTTCCACACGAACCAGAGTTCCTTCCTCTGAGGACGTTCCAGCAATCGTTATATAGGGAGGAAACATTGCCGCCCGACAAGCGTCAGTCAAACGGGGTCGGTTTGACATACGCGGTCGGGCGATTGAGATGCGGGATGCGGACACGGAGAAGATCACGCTGCGCTTGCCCGCGCGGTACCTGAAGGCGCTCGACTTCCTCGTGCAGGTCGACGACTTTCCGAGCCGTTCGGAGGCCGTGCGTGCCGCGATTCGCGATTTCGTCTACGGCCGCGTCGAGCTCGTCACCGAGAAGCTCAAGAAGATGCAGGACGCGGAGCGAACCTTGGCCGAGGCCGAGGCGTTCAAGCGGGAGTACATGCAAAAATAGCGAACGAAGGGACGGGATGCCGCCGGAGGGGTCGCGGGTCCGGTCGGGATTCGTCACGATTACCTCCCCCCCAACTGGGTGGCCGCGAAAGCCACCCATTTTCTTTCCGTCGCGAGGCGGTCATCGAGCGCCCCGGCTCGTCAAGCGAATCGGCGGCTCGTGACGGTCGAGAAGGCGTCCTCGAATTTCGTCGCATCGGTCCTCTCCGGCGGAACCTTCGGACTCCTCTCCCATCGAAGCTCGGCCTCTTCGAGGCGTGATATTCAGCCGCGATAACCGCCTCGGCACTTACATGCCTTCGGCTCTGCGTCGCCCGGGCGCGTGGCGACGATCGTGGAGTCTCCGGCGGTCCCCGACGTCGTAGATCGGACGGGCTTCGCGGTCTTCTTCCGCCTGTGGTCGCTCGTCGCCCGGGCGAGGAAGCCCCTTGCGTCCTCGGTGGAGGACGGGGAAGTGGACCTCCCGTTCCCCGCGCGCGTGAGAAAGTTCCTCTGGCTTTCCAGCGGCCTGTTCAGCGTCGCATCGTTGATGATGCCCGCGATCGGGTTCCTCGTGTTCGGTTCCGCCCCCGGCGCCTCCGCGAACTTCCTGGCGGCCATCGTGAGCGCCTGCCTCTTCGGCATCGCGTCGCTCCTGCACTTCGGTCCGGACGAAGCATAGGCCAGAACCCCGCCCCGCGCCGAACGTTTATTATCGTTTCTCCCTATCGCTCGCGACGTGGAGCGGGAGGTGTGGACCCGGACCGTGATGGTCGTCTCAGTCCTGGTCTTGGCCGCTTTGGTCTTTGCCACTCCCTACCTGCTCGGACGCCCGACGCCGGAGCTTTCGTCCGTTCCTCAATTAATCGTCAGCATGTCGCAGGATAACGAGTCATGGCTCATCGTGTATGGAACGGCGGCGGTCCAAGCGTACCTCTACGAATCGATTCGCCTCTCGTTCAACGAGTCGGCTCCCTCCGTTAATGGCGCGTCCCTGGAGAACCATACGTACGGTCTGGTTCGCTGGGTGCCCGCGAACGCATCCTTCACCGTGGACGCTACCTTCGTGGACAAAGCGGGAAACTACTTCCAGTACAATGTGACCGTCCACTTGGAGAGAGACTCGAGCGACCGTCTCGTGATCGTCGTAACCTTCCCATATGAGAAGGACAACCTGAACACGGTGATCCGCAGGTATCCGCCGGATGAGTTCCGTCAGGCCATCCCGTGGCGCGGGGTGCTCCCGCGCGGGGTGCTCGCGTGAGGCTGTCCCGCTGGGCCCTCGTGTGGCTCCTCGTGTTCGGCGTGCTCGTAGCGATTGAGATCGGCGTCCTGACGGGGGCCATCAACCCAAACGACCCGATCACCTCCTTCTTGACCCTCATCTACGCGCTCGTGCTGATCGCGGTCCTCTCGATCGTCGGCGCGGTCTTCGTCGGCATGTTCGTGTCCCATCGGATCCTCTCGACGAAAGGCTTCACCCCGTTCGAGCAGGAGATGCTGCACATGCGGCAGGAGGTCGGGGACCTCCGGCGGCAGATCGAACAGATCGCGGAGCGCCTCGGGGTGACACTCGGCGAGAAGAAGAAGGGACCCTAGGCGAGCCGTTCCGGGCACACGCCCCGCCGGGAACAGTGGACGCACTTCCCCGGTCGGGTGTGGTTGCGGTGGGCCTCGCCCTTCGCGATCGACGCGCGCATCTCCGCGAGCTTCTGCAGGAGGAGCTTCTTCTGGTCGTCGTTGTACTCGATCTCGTAGTTCGTCTCACCGTACCGGATCACGCCATAGGGAGGCGCCTTGCCGTATTCCTCCTCGAGCAGGACGCAGTACGCGACGACCTGGAGGATATGCGAGAACAGGGGCCCCCGAGGCACGCGGCCCGTCTTGATCTCGACCGGGATGTGGTGTTCCCCTTCCATGACGACCGCGTCGGGCCGGCCGGAGAGGCCGTGCCGCTTCGAGACGAACAGCTTCGGCTTCTCCGCCGCGGAATCGATGTACACAAGGTCGCCTTTCACGTGGTATCGCTGGCGTGTCGCCAGCGCGATGCCGAGCGCGCCGATCGAACGGTAGAGGAAGAACGAGGCGCCGATGAGCCACGTGAGCGCCAGCGCCTCGAAGCCTTGGGCGAGCGCCTGGTTCTCGATCCCCGGCAGCGAGACGGCCGCCGTCGCAATCACCGCCGCGGCCATCGCGAATCCGAGGATGACCCGCTCGGAGAGCAGCTTCTCCTCCGGCGTCGCGAGCGTCTCCGCACGGTACAGGAAGTACACGGCCGCGAGGAGCCAGATCAAGGCGATCGCGGCAAGGGTCTGAGCGATCTCCAAGATGGCGGACGAGAGGAACCCGACGCCCACGATCGCGACGATCGATGCGGCGATCGCGAAGTACATGACGCCGGACTCCGCCTCGCGGGCGCGGGCCTCGTGGGTCTCAATCCCCTTCAGGTCGGCGGAAGCGGCCTCATGCTTCTTCTCACCCTCGACGAGTTCGGCGCCTTCCTCCGGTGCGAGCCCGCGACTGAGCCACCAGCTCAGAGGGCAGTAGCCGAACTTCTCCACGTCGGCCGCGGAGATCAGCTCGGGAGGCGCCACGCCGTCGCACGCCCGCGCGGGGCTTTATCCCTTTGGCCCCGACTCTCAATTTTCGCAGCGAAACCACCGAGGCGATCCCGACGAACGCGTACACGCCCAGGAGGAGAACCGGGTCTTCGAGCCGCCACGCGTCGAGTCCCGACGTCGGCCGGCCGTCCCAATCGGCGGCGAACGCCGCTTCGAAGAAACCCGCCGTGTCGGCGTCTTCCAAGATGATCCCGATCTCCCGGTTCTCCGTCGCGGACCCGAGCGCCCAGTTCATGCTCGAGACGAGGACCGTGCGGCCGTCGACGACGACGCCCTTGTTGTGCAGTCGCTCGATCCGACCGCTGGGCTCGAGGAGTCGTGCCGCGAAATCGAGGCTCTCATTCCGTGCGCGGCGGTTGAGATGCTCCACGACGTCGTCGTTCCCCGCCGAATCGGCCCCGACCGAGGACCAGCTACCGTCCAACAGGAGACGGACGGAGACCCCGCGACGAGCCGCGTCGAACGCGACCTCCAGGAAGGGATTCGGACGGCCGCGCCACGTTTCGTCGACGTAGAACGCCTCGATCCAGATGTGATCCGAGGCGGAGGCGAGGATCCCCAGGAGGCCGCTCGGGTCGAGCGAGGTGTCGGGAGCGATCACGAGCCTCGCCCGGCGACTCGTCGATGCGGCGGAGGAGGGCCACGGAGGGCTTGGTTGCAGTGGCGGGAGTGGGTCGCCGCGTTCCGGCATCGCCGCGACCGAATCCCGTCGCGAAGGGTTGAAATCGGCCTCGAACACGTTCGTCAGAGCCGCCGCGAGGGCGACGTCCGAGATGGCGACGGACCACCCTCGATTCCCTTCCTGGGCCTCCGAAGGAAAGCCCGCGTCCCCAAAGTTCTCTGACCCAATCCAGACGGCCGTATGATCGATGATCGCGTATTTCGCATGGAGGTACCGGTACCGCTTCACGACGTCGCCCGCGCCCGTCAACCAGCGGACGTCCGCTCCCGCGTCGAGGAGCCCGCGGACCACGCGGTCCTCTTCCGGTTCCACGCCTCCGACCGGCGAGCCGTCGAGGAGCAGCCGGACCCGAACGCCTCTGCCCGCGAGGCTCGCGACGGTAGATGCGATCCGCGCACTCGTGAACGTGTAGACCGCCATGTCGAGGGTCCCTTGCGCCGATTCGACGAACGAACGCAGCGGGCCGTCTCCGGCGTCCGGCGATAGGACCGGTGCGAGCCCTCCACCGACTTGGAATTCCAAAGGCGGGAAAGTCGACTGCCCGAGTCGGTGCCGGCGGAGGCCTTCCCAATCGCCCGCGCCATCGGAATCGATCCATCCACCGAGTTCCGTCCGGGAGCGCACGGCGATCTCGCCGCGCCCCATCGCTTCCGCGGGACGCCCGATCCATCCCTCGCCCGCATCCGAGGAACCGCCCCACACGTATGCGTCGACGATCCGCCCGGACGGGTCCACGAGACGGACCTCGTCTCCGTCATCGGCGAGCCGGAGGACGCCGCCCTCCATCCGCCGGGATGCGCCGTCCTCGAGCGCGAAGTCCGCGGCGGCGAGTGCATCCTCCGCGTAGCTCGTCGAGTTCCGCGCAATCAGGAGACGGCCCCCCGGAGGCAAGTCCGAATCCGGAGGGAATGTCGCAGTCGCCTCGCCATCCGTGAGGGACCAGCCGGAGAGGTCAAGGAACTCCGTCGATTGACTCGCGATCTCGACGAACTCGTCATCGCGGGCGGCGTTCGCGTAGACTCGTGCCAGGACCACGGCAGCCCCGGAACCGGAAGAAAAGAGGACGGGCGACGGCGAAGAAAACGGGGGGAGGGTCGCCGCACGCTCCGTCCAGAGGGGCGACGCCAGGAGCAGGACGGCCGCGAGGGGGGCTGCGGCGAGCCATCGTCCGGGCGTGCGCACGGCGCACGGACGCCGCCGGGGTCGATAAGCGGATGGCGTGCACGCACGCTACGTCTATCGGGTCGTCAGGCGAAGAGCAGCTTGCCGTCGCGGACGATTTCCTTCCCGTCGGCCTCGAGCGTCGCGGCCCGGAGCGTGCTCTCGAACCCGAACGAGGACTTGTTCGGTCCCCCGAGGAATTCGTTCCCGCCGAGTCCGATCGACACGGCCCCACGGACGATCGAGTTTTGGAGGAAGCCGACTTGAGCCTTCGGGTTCGTCCCGATCGAGACGGCCGAGATGCGGTCCTTGTCGCCCGACGCGAGGTCGTACTGTTTCTTCAGCGCCGCCGCGCTGGCATCCCCTTCGAAGGACGCGAGCCGTCCCTTCCGGAATTCCCAGCTCAGCTTTCGGACGGACCGACCGGCCCAGGCCTGTGACGTGTCGAATGCGACGGTCCCATCGGCGCTCGCGGGGTCCGGCAAGACGGTCACGCTCCCGGACGGGATCGAGGCCTCGAACACGCCCGCGGCGATGTCCTCCTCGTCGACGACCCCGTCGTAGATCATCGGCTGCCGCCCGCGCGCGGAGACCGTCAGGTCCGTTCCCCCTTCGGAGGTCACGTGGAGCGTGTCCGCGGTCCCGAGGATGCCCGCGAGCTTCTGCCCCGCCGTCGTGAGTGTCTTCGATGGCACGGACGATGCAGCGCGGACCATCCGCTCCCACGCCGCGAAGTTGAACCCGTACACCTTCGCCCGCGGACGGGTCACGAGAGAGATGCCGAGGGAAAGGCTTCGTACCTTCCGCTCGCGCATCGGCAGGTGGGCGGCGGTCTCGGCCTCGTCGTTCGCCGACATCTTCTCGGGCGTGAACTTCCGGAAGTTGGACGGATCGTACAGGGAGCCGGCCCAGAAGACCGCGGTGGAGAGCTCGGAAAGGCCGCGACAGAACGCGGACGGCTTCCGCAGTTGCTCGACCGACAGGTGCTTCATGTACGCGACGTGGTAGCGGTCCGTGTACATGTCCAGGAGGGCGTCCGCCCCCACCTTGAAGCATTCGATCGCGAGGTCTTCCGCGAGGCGCAGCGTGTGCGGATACGCGAAGATGCTGACGTTGTCGTCCGGTCCGATCCGAAGGCAGTTCTTGACGGCGTTCTCGGCGAGCGTGGACATCGAGTTCGATCCCCCGCACCGGAGTGCGCGGTCGGATATTTCAAGTCCATGGAGGGGTCTGCGAACCCCGCTCCGTCCGGGGTCAGTGAAGGCCTTTCACGAGGTCTCGGAGCGCTTTCTCGGGATCCTTCGCCTTGACGACGCTGGAGGACAGGAGGACGCCCGAAGCCCCGAGGTCGAGAGCCTTCGCGACATCTTTGCGGCTCCGGACGCCCGCGCCACAGAGGACCACGACCCGAGGGTTCGCGGCATGGATTCGCTCGACGGCCGTCGCGATGACCTCCGGTTTCGCGGTTGTCACGCTGACGTCCCCTCCGATCAGCTCCGGCGGCTCGATTGCGATGTAGTCCGGCGAGAGCTTCGCGAGCGTCTCACCCTCCGCGAGGTCGTCTGCGCACGCGACGACCTCAAGCCCGAGCTTCCGGCACCGGGGGATCGATTTCGCCATCTCCTCCCATGCGACCTTCCGCTCGCTATGGTTGATGAGCGTGCCTGCCGCCCCCGCCTCGAGGAGCGCCTCGGGCGGGATCCATCCGGTCGCCTGTCCCGCCTCCGTGGCGTCGACGTGCTGCCCGAAGACCGGGATATGCACGAGCTTCGCAACGTGGGCGAGATCCGTCGCGGGGGGGCAGAGGACGATCGAGGCGCCCGTGTCATCCTCCACCGCGGCGAAGCGCTTCGCCAGGGCCCAACCCCGCTTCCCGAGGATCTCGGGGTAGGTCTTGAAGTTCAGGACGATGGCCGGGATTCTCATCGCGTCGCGGATGGCCCTTCCGTCGGAAATAGGCTTGGCCCTGCGGCGTTCGGCGCAAGACGCGAGGGTCCACCGGTTCCGCGGATCGTCGCCTCTGTCACTGTTGCCCGATGCCAGCGAGCAACACAAGGATCGTTTGGTCAGCGGCAGAATTCGACGTCCGGAAGTCGCCGGAACGCCTCGTCACCCGTCAGGAACCGCGCGCCGATCCGGCGGGCGGCGGTGTATCCGATCGCGTCCGCGTACGACAGCTTTGGACGTCGCAGCTTCTGCCCCATCGCCTCGAACAGCCATCCGTCCTCTGGGTCGACGACGATCGTCCGAAACCGTGCGAATTGTCGTTGCGCCTCGCTTTCCCCTCGGTCCCGGAGGATGGCGAGGTACAGTTCGACGAGATTCCAGACGCTCGTTCGCAACTCTGAGGCGAGGTACCTTCGGTACCGCGGATTCCCCCGCACGATCTCGATGAGCGCATAGGTGTCAAGGAAGAACCGAGGCGTACTACCAGCCCCGACGGAGCTCGTCCTTCAACTTCTGCGGGTCCACGGCCCAGTCCTTCAGAGAGCCGAACGCTTCGTCGATCCCCGCCTGTTCGATCTCGAAGACGACCTCGTCGCCGGCTTTGAGTTTCAGCTCTTTCGCAATCTCGCTTGGCACGACAATCCCCATGGAGGAACCCCAACGGCGGACCTTGGCATGTACGCGCGGCACATATTCTAGATGTTATAGATAACATATAACTGTTTCTCCAGGGCGGGGGAAGTGCTCGCTCAAGCCCAGATGCCCTTCGATCATGGTTGTCGGGGACGCCCGTATCCGACCCGGAGTCGGTGTAGGTCTGGAGGGACCACTCTCCGCTATTGCCCGCCGCAAAGGTCAATACGGCATCGCACCTTTGCGAGTCCTCGGGTGGCACGAGTGCGGATTTCGGTCGGAAAGCTCCGGGGCCTCCAACAGATTTCGGACGACTCGGGCCGCTTCACGATGATCGCGATGGACCAGCGGGGGAGCCTTCAGAAGATGCTTCACCCGGAAGACCCGAAAGCCACGACCCATGCGGAGATGGAGGGGGTCAAGCTCGGCGTCACGGACGCCCTCGCGCCCCATGCGAGCGGCTACCTCCTCGATCCGGAGTACGGGGTCGGGCCCGCGATCAACCGGTTCGTGCTCCCCGGCCGCACGGGCCTCCTCGTCGCTCTGGAGCAGTCCGGGTACGAGAAGCAGGGCAACTGGCGGCTGACGACGCTCCTCGACGGCTGGAGCGTGGAGAAGGTGAAACGGCTCGGAGCGAGCGCGGCGAAGCTCCTCGTGTTCTTCAACCCGGACGCCCCACGCGAGATCGTGGAGCACCAGGTCAAGATCGTCCGGTCCGTGGCCGACGAGTGCCGCCGGCTCGACCTCGCATTCGTCTGCGAGCCGATGTCCTATGCAGTCGGGGAGAGCGAGGCGGAGTTCGCGCACCACAAGGCCGACACGATCGTCCGCACCGCCGAGGCGCTCAGCCCCCTCGGCATCGACGTGCTGAAAGCCGAGTTCCCCGGGGATCCGAAGGCCACGCCGGACCCGGGAGAACTCCGCAAGAACTGCGAGCGCCTGAGCCGCGCGACGAAGGTGCCGTGGGTCGTCCTCAGCGCGGGCGCGGATTTCCCGGTGTTCCGAGGCCTCGTCGATCTCGCCTGTCAAGGAGGGGCATCCGGGTTCCTGGCGGGGCGCGCGATCTGGAAGGACGCGTTCCGCGAGAAGACGTTCGAGCGGCAGATGGAGTACGTCCGCACGCAGGCCGTGAAGAACTTCCAGGTCCTCGCGGACCTGGCCCACAAGCATGCGCGCCCCTGGTGGGACTTCTATGGCGGGAAGGAGAAGCTCCGCGATCACTTCGAGGGATGGCACGCCGCGTACTGAGGGCGGAGGCCCGGCCGACGTCACGTTGACGCAGCACGCCGGCCGGCTCGACCGCGACCTGGGCCGGCTCTTCTCCAGTTTCTCCGCGCTCTCCACGCGGATCCGGCGGGAGCTGCCGGTCCGTCGGGATCCCGCCGCGACCCGCAACGCGTACGGAGAGCAACAGCTCGATCTCGACGTCTGGATGAACGACGTCTTCGTGGAGACGTTCCGGGAATCGAAGCTCGTCTCCCAAGTCGCGTCGGAGGAGATGGGGGACGTGAAGGACATCGGTCGGGGGCGTTTTTCCGTCGTCCTCGATCCCCTCGACGGCTCCTCGAACGTCAAGAGCAACAACACGTTCGGGACGATCTTCGGGATCTTCGATGGACGGCCGCTCCCGGCCCGGGGCTCGGAGCTCTTCGCCGCGGGCTATCTGATCTACGGTCCGGCGACGACCCTTGTCTACGCCACCGCAAAGGGCGTGCACGAGTTCGTCCAAGGGGGCGGCGGTCGGCCAGAGGAGTTCCTGCTCATCGAGGAGGGCCTGCGGCTCCCGGCCAAAGGGAAGCTCTACGGGATCGGAGGGCATCGGGAGAAGTGGGTTCCGGAGGTGAAGGCGTTCGCAATCGAGTTGGAGCGGGAGCTCATGAACCTCCGTTATGGCGGGTCCTTCGTCGCGGACTTCAATCAGATCCTGCATTACGGCGGCTTCTTCGCGTACCCGGCGCAAGTCGACAAACCCGCGGGCAAGTACCGGCTCCACTTCGAATCGAATCCGATTGCATTCATCGCGGAAGCCGCGGGCGGCGCCGGTACGACGGGACGCGAACGGCTCCTGGATGTCGCGCCGAAAGGAATCGACCAGACCGTCCCGACATACCTGGGGAATCAGGACCTCGTCGATCGCTTCCGGGCTCGCTTCTGAGGTCGCGGCTTGGAACTCACGTCGCGCCTGCGGAACGTCGCGAACAGCGCCTTCGGGGGCGGCGCGACGTTCCCTTGGAACACCGCCTCGTCGACGGACAGAATCTCGAACGATTCGCGGAAGTACCCGCGAAGTTCGGACGGGCTGATCCGGAACGGCCCCCAGGTGCCCGGCTCCTTGATTGAGAAACACTTCAAGAAAAGCCAACCGTTCGGTCGAAGGACTCGGTGGACCGTCTGGACGTAGATCGGCCGCTTGTCTTTCGGCAGCACGTGGAAGACCCCGCGATCAATGATCGCGTCCACCAGATTCGGTCCGAGTTTTGACTGGAGGACATTGTCCACGCGGAACTCGATCGACAGTCCGGCCGCCTTGGCGGCCGCCTTCGCTTTCTTGATGGCGCTCGAGGAAATGTCCGTTGCGAGCACGTCGAAGCCGCGCTTCGCGAGGTTCATCGCTTGGGTCGCGGGACCCGTTCCGAGGTCGAGGATTCGTCCGCCCTTGAGGCGGTGCACCTTCAGAGCCTGCTCGACATCCGAGTCCAGCTCGGGGTTGTACCAGGGGAGTGTCGCAACGTCCGAGGTCGCGTACAATGTTTCCCAGTCCCCGGTTGGCCCGGTCGCTCCTGGCGGCCCTGACATGGCGCGGGCAGCGCACGCGTCGCCTAAGGCCCTTTGCCCCGCGGACTCGAACGGCCGATCTTGCTCGGAATCAGAATAGCCCCTTGATGTGTCCGCTCTCATCGATGTCCATCCCGAGGGCGGCGGGCTCCTCTCCGAGGCCCGGCATCCGCATGATGTCGCCCGCCAGCACGACCAGGAATCCCGCGCCCGCGGAGGGCCGGATGCCCCGGACCTGGAGGGTCCAGCCTTTCGGCGCGCCGAGAGTGCGTTCATCGTCCGAGAGGGAGAGCTGGGTCTTCGCGATGCAGATCGGGAGGCCGTCGAGGCCCGCGGCGTGCAGGCGTTCGAGATCGTCCAGGGCGGCGGCGTCGAATTTCACGCCGGCCGCGCCGTAGATCGACGTCGCCACCTTCGCGACCTTCTCCTGGAGCGGGTCGTCGTCCTTGTACACGAACCGGACGGAGTGCGGCGAGGCACTCGCCGCGTCGAGCACGAGCCGCGCGAGCGCCTCCCCTCCCGCGCCGCCGTCCCGATGGCATGTGTGCGCGGCCGCCCGGATGCCGGCGTCCTGGCAGTGGTCGACGATGCCGTCGACCTCCCGGTCCGTGTCCGTGGCGAAGCGATTCACCGCGACGACCGGCGTGATGCCCAGGGTCTGGAGGATCTTGATGTGCGCGTCGAGGTTCCCGAAGCCGAGGGCGAGGGCCTTCGGGTTCTCGGTGGCGAGGTCTCTCTTCTTGACCCCGCCGTGGTGTTTCAGCGCGCGGACGCTCGCGACGAGGACGGCGGCGTCGGGCCGCAGGCCGCTCTCTCGGCACACAAGGTCGACGAACTTCTCCCCGCCGAGGTCCGAGCCGAACCCTGCCTCGGTGACCACGACGTCCCCGAGGCCCAGCGTGAGTCGGTCCGCGAGCACGCTGCTGTGCCCGTGCGCGATGTTCGCGAACGGACCGCCGTGGACGAACGCGGGGGTGCCCTCGAGCGTCTGCACGAGGTTCGGCATTAGGGCATCCTTCAGTAGGATCGCGGCGGCGCCCTGCACCGTCAGATCGCCGACGCGGACGGGATGCTCGCGGCGGTCCCACGCGACGACGATCCGTTCGAGGCGCTCCTTGAGGTCCTTGATGCCTTCCGTGAGGCAGAGAATCGCCATGACCTCGCTTGCGGCCGTGATGACGAAGCCGTCCTCCCGCGGCACGCCGTGCTTCGGACCGCCGAGGCCCGTGACGATGTTCCTAAGCTGCCGGTCGTTCATGTCGAGGCACCGCGGGAACAGCACGCGCGTCGGATCGATGTCCAGCTCGTTCCCGTGGAAGATGTGCGCGTCCATGATGGCGGCGATGAGGTTGTTCGCGGCGCCGACCGCGTGGATGTCGCCCGTGAAGTGCAGGTTGATCTCCTCCATCGGGAGGACCTGCGATTGCCCGCCGCCCGTCGCGCCGCCCTTCGTCCCGAAGACGGGCCCGAGGGACGGCTCCCGCACGGCCACGATCGCCTTCGTCCCGAGCTTGGTGAGCGCCTGGCCCAGGCCGACCGTGGTCAGGGTCTTGCCCTCCCCGTATCGGGTCGGGGTCGTGCCCGTCACGAGGACGAGCTTGCCTTGGCGGGACGTTCGTACGCGGTCCACGGCGGCCAGCCGTACCTTCGCGATGTAGTCGCCCTTGAGGATGAGGTCCTCGCGGCCGAGGCCGAGGCCCTGGGCCACGTCCGTGATCGGCCGCATCGGCGTGCTCTGGGCTATGTCGATGTCGGCGACCATGGAAGTTGGACCGGGAGCGGCGAGGTAACGATAAACCTAAGCGCAACGTCGAGGCTCGGATCACTTCATCAGGAGTGCCGCGCGCATCGCCTTGAGGCCCGCCACCCGCCCGAAGTCGAGGAGGCCCTCCCTCTCGTCGACGCCGATGACCCGTGCGTCGTCGATCGGGATGCGGTTCAGGATCGGCGACAGATAGGGATAGGAGGAGACGTCCACGCCGAGGGCGAGCGGGCTGAACGCGGGGAGGACGATCAGGGAACCCGTGACGAGGAAGGCGGGCACGCTCACGACGGCGCCGAGGTCGTCTTTCAGCTTGACGGCCGGATGTTCGTGGCCCATGACGATTGGATGCAGCGTCGAGACCTCCTCGTGCCCGTGGACGATCGTCATGCCGCCGACGTCCGCGCGTTCGTGCAACGTGAGGCCCAAGTCGCCGAGGATCGTCGCGAGGTAGTTGTCGTGGTTCCCCCGGACGAGCACGGGCGTCACGCGTTCCTTGAGGAACCGCAAGACCTGTTTCACCTCGACCCATTCGTCGACCAGGTTCTTCGAGAATTCGTGCTTGAAGTCGCCGGCGATGACGACCTGCTCGGCCTTGACGCGGTCGAGCATCTTCCCGAGCCGCTCGAGGATGACGCGCCGCTGGAACCGGGGGATCGAGACGCCCTGTTCCGCGAGCGCGCCCTCGAAGCCAAGATGGAGGTCCGAGATCACGAGCGTCCGTTCGCCGCGCAGATGGAGAGCGAAGTCCCGGGTCGCCTCGATTCCCGGCGCGACCTCGATGCGGTCCACGCCCGTACGCAACGCGCCGGCGGGGGATAAGTGTTCAGCGGAGACGTTGCGAACGGCACCAACGGATCGAGGCTATGCCAATTGAAGGCAAGAGAAAAAACGAGCTCCGCGCCAGCCGCATGACCGGTTGGGAGCTCGAACGAAAAAGGTTCGAACGCTGTGCCGTTGTCGATCTCAGAACCGTCGCGGCCGGCGCTTTGCGAAACAATCTCGGCAGTAGACGGGTCGGGCCGGGTCCGGTTTGAACGGGACCTGGGTGGCTTGGCCACAGTCCGAGCACACCGCGTCGTACATGGTACGCGGGCCTCGGTCGTAGCCGCCGCCTCCGCCGCCGCCTCGTCTGCCGCCTCTCTCTTCGTCCATTCGCTACCTACTATCCGATCCCTCATGGGTCCGGATGCGCGGCCCAGAGAGTCCCAAGGGCTTAAAGCTGTGCATTCGGGCACCACACTGGGGATTGACACGAACCGGGGTCTATGCGGCGAAACTGGTCAGGCGGGGTGGCCCGCGAGCGAGTGGCGGACGATCCATCGGATCGCGGGGCCGTCCGGCCGACCAGCACGCAGCCCTGCGGTTAACCTTACTTGAGGTTAACTCTGACCATACGTTGAACACCTGAAATAGCCCGAGCCCGTTCGGTCGCGTGATGCGCCTCGCGGTACTGTCCGACGTCCACTCGAACCGGCCGGCCCTCGAGGCGGTGCTCGCGGACGTCGACCGCGTCGCCCCGGAGGGGATCTGGGTGGCGGGCGACCTCGTTGGCTACAACCCGTGGCCGAACGAGGTCCTGGAGATCCTGCGCGCCCGGAAGGTGCGGGCGATCCGCGGGAACCACGACCGCGCCGCGCTGGGCGGCGAGATGTTCGCGTTCAACGAGCTCGCGAGCGCGGCGATCCGCTGGACGCGAATCCACATGACGCCCGCGGCGGTCGGCTACCTGAAGGACCTTGAGGACCGCACCCGCACCGCGATGCCGGAGGGCCTCGTCGCGATGTACCACGGGAGCCCTCGGAACGACGACGAGTACATCTTCGAGAGGTCCGCGGACGAATGGCTCATCCGGATGGCGGGCGCTCCGTTCGTCATCTTGGGGCACACGCACCTCCCGATGACTCGCCTCTTCCGGTCGGGCCTCGTCGTCAATCCTGGCAGCGTGGGCCAGCCCCGCGACGGCGATCCGCGGGCCGCGTGGGGCGTCCTCGATCTCACCCGCCGGACGTTCGACGTGCGCCGTGTGCCGTACGACATCGACGCGGTCGCCGGCGAGATCCGCAAGGCGGGGCTGCCGCACGAACTCGCGGACCGCCTCTACGCAGGCGTCTAGATCCGACGGGAAGCGAGAGGTTTGGCCCCGACGATCAGGGCGACGTCGTCGTGGATCGGGAAGGACCGGGTGAACCGCGCCACCCGGATCGTCAGGCCCGCATCGCGGATCGCCCGCGCGTATCCGTCCTTCGTCAGGACCGCGTACGGGACGCGGGGGACGAGCACCTCCCGCCCCCCGTCGGGCGCGTCGACCCAGATCGCATCACTCCCGCGGCCCGCGCTGATCCGGGGCCGCCTCGCCGTGTGATTACAGAAGAAGTAGAGACCGCCGGGCTTCAGAAGTCGGTACGCCTCCCGAAAGTGACGCGAGCGGTCACGGGACCCCGTCGCCAGATGGAACGCGTCGATCGAGGCGACGAGATCGAACGTCCCGCTGCGGAACGGCTGGCGGCCGGTCATGTCGCCGCGGGAAAAGCGGACACGGACGCCCGCCTCTCGTGCGCGCTCGCGGGCGCGGGACAACGCGGATGAGGAGGCATCGATGGCGGTGACCTGGAGGCCTCGCCTCGC
>WNGP01001283.1_pt1 | contig 20761 bp, 21 predicted proteins | sample 5407671 | NCBI WGS metagenome assembly WNGP01 (sample SAMN13153381, study PRJNA577476) | soil metagenome | isolation source: 40 cm soil or saprolite under Garry oak tree replicate 2 | place: USA:California | collected 2016-06-15 | reverse complement strand
CTGGATTTCAGATAATCGATGGCGAGATGCACGATGATCGTGGTCAAGAATGATTTGACTGATTGTATCTCCACCTGCGCTTGTAACTGCTGATAGCGCAGATACGTTTCCTGCACCAGATCTTCCGCTTCGCTCGCGCTGCCGGTCATCTGATAGGCGATGGCAAATAGCAGCGGGCGATATGATTCAAGCGTCTCTGGTGTCTCTTTGACCTCACTGCTCATTGTGAGCCTCTCCGCTACAGACAATTCATCTATAGGTTCAGCGTGCGAACCCGCGTGTAAATTTGCTCACTTCGTGGGAGGTTCGGTCTCTTTGACATGGCAATACAATGTTGCGCCGGCCCACGGAATGTGCAAATTTTCTCCCACGAAGTGAGCAAATTTACAGCTACGTCAATACCAATGTACAAGGACTCGTTTCGCAGCATGGGGATCGCCTTGAGATTAGGACGCTGTTTCGATCGGGTTGCCATAGCCGCTCCCTCCTTCCTTGGAGCCACACAGATGCGTGTTGGGTGGATAGGCCAGAACCCGTGGAGGTGCCACTCCCATCGACAGACCAGAAGTTCCTTGCGGGCTTCACAGATGTATCAGGGTTTTTCAACACCTCCCCCACTGAGATCGCAGGAGTTTGTCTCCACCTTGTCGTAAGGGGTCTGCGGGTCCTGCTCTCAGGAGAGCGACTCCCAAGTTGCCTATCTATCTGCATCTTATCCCAAAGACGTAGCAAATGCAATCGCAACGACAACACGCATCGAGCAGGGCACTCTCAGAAGGTTCTACCTTCCTCGCCACCTTGCGACAGGCCGTCTCCACCTGGACGCTCTGTGATAAACGGCTCTCGCCGAGACGAGCGAACGACGGATATACTGCAGAGCCATCCGCGCCCTCTCGTCTCGGCTGCTAAGCCTATCACAGGCATCCAGGTCGTACGGCCGCCCCAGGTGCCTCAACTCGCTTACTCAGGATGCCTGCAGAGCAGAATCATGCTGGCTCGCAAAAGAAAGATTCTGTCTATCCTTGTCATATTTTGCTATTTGCTCAGCGAGCGGCAACAGTTGAGCGATCAAAGCCAGTATCAAACGCGATTTGGTGCGTGTCATAATACTATCAGCTTGCAACTGTGGCTGGTGCAGCGCCTCAACGATCTTTGGAGCAACGATCTTCGCCGTGGGATGACCGGCCTGCTTAAGCACCTGTGCGATTTGCTCGTCCGAAGCTTTCATAGCCTGCTCAGGGGTAGGGTAGGTTTGCAAAAAGATCAGCGCCGAGCGTTGCTGCAGCTTGCTAAACAACTGCAAGGCGATAGGATAGCACGCCTTCAGGCAAGCGGTGAGTTGATTGACCAGGCGAGTCTGACTCTGGATCAAGCGGTCTTGATCGCGGCAGAGCCCTTTGAGTTCGGCGACCTTCGGACTATCGGGTTCCAGTCGTCGCAAGTCGGCGAAATCCGCTCGACCTGTTTTTGGAAGCCCAGTAGGCATCGATCAAATCAGTCTTGGTTCCCGATGCAGCTCTGCGGCGATCGACGGTCTTGGGATTGACTGGAAATACAGGGTATTCCGCCTCCAGCAGGGCTGTAATGAGCAAGCCCTGATTGGTTTCGATGATACAAGCTACCTGGTCCTTCTCAGAACCAATCATGGACTCCAGAAAGGTCTTCAGATCATTGAGTCCTTGCGGGGAATGATCGACTCGGCGCGAACCGACTTGACGGCCCGTTTCATCAATAATCACGATATCATGGTGGGCATTTGCCCAATCAATACCAGCAAACCACATAGCAGAAATCCTTTCGCGGAAGGAGCGTTCCTGGAAGAGACGTGTCCTTGTACATGGCGCTCGAAGCGCGATCTTCTAATGATCGATTGCATCCAGGAACAAGCCAGGGAAGCTCAATCTCCTCAAATCGGTCGAGCCGTTAGGGGAGAGGATACTTTCCCCGGCGTGTCCATACCAGCAAGTATAGGCTCTGCTGGAACCCTCCAACAAGAGGGTCTGGCTATAGTTTAACGTACAAGGAGAGAGAAGAGATCAGTCTCGACCTCTTTGGTGGTGTATTGCTGTGCGCTATACTATGACGAGAGGGGGGGAGTTGCCGCCACCCTAAGCTGAGCAGTTCTTGACAATTGTATAGCTGTGTTTAGGTGAAAGCCAGTTATATTACTCTCCATGGCCATTCTTTCAATTTATATACCTTCCCAGCCTGTAGCTCCTTAAGCCCTCATCGCCTTCCTCTATCTAGAACATCAACCCTTGTAACCCATCTTGGTCATGCTCTAGTACCTTGTGGTTAGTTCTCTAAATAGGCGAAAAATTGCCAGGAGAACCAACGACTTTTAGAAGAAAGAATGGTATACTAGTAGTAGAAGAAAAGCTACTAGTAAGGCCAAGAGCCTTGAGGGAGGGACTACGAATGAAACCCTATATCGTGAAATTTAACCATGTGAGTGAACGTGAACGTGGTGGGTATGATAGCGAGGAGATGTACCTTTGCCTTCATGCTGAGTCTAGGCAACTAGCATTCGAAAAGTATCTCCATGTAACGGGTGGTGAGACCCATCAGAATTATGTAGTATCGGTTACCGATGAACAAAAGGTAGAGGCATTTTGGGATAGGGATGCCTGGAAGTTTGTCACGATCCCATCCTAGTTGCCAGACTGGAGTGCCAGTACACGTACTGACATTCTAGCCTGCCAATTGGGTAGGGATGATTATACGCACAGAAAGGAACCAGACAATGGCAAAAGATCGAGCAACAAGTGATGCAATCAAAGACGTTGAGGAACTCTGTGGCTATGTGACCACAAGAGAGGCAGCGAAAATTGTTGGTCTGGAATGGCCAACCATGTCCCAGGTCGTCTACTCCAGGAGGGTCAAGGCTGTCAGGATCGGTGGCATCATCCTGGTTGAGAAGGCATCTGCTGAAAAGTACAAGCTGGAACGTCAGCAGATGATGGCTCAACGTGAGCAGGAACGTGCAGAGAAGGCATCGAAGGAATCCGAGAGGGAGCGGGACAAGGCACTCCGTGAAAAGCTGAAAGCCTTGAGTCCAGAACAACTTGAGGCATTGCTGTCCCAGGTTGAAGTCAAAGCCTAGCAGTGTTAGCACCAGGAAGTGGCCATCTAGCAATAGATGGTCGCTTTGTATTTCTAGAGGAGAAGCATGAAATGCAATCGGACAATCGACCACTTGAGTCTGGGACTCGTATTCGTTATGTGTTTAACAGGAGAGAATTTGTGGGAATAGTCATCCAGGCTGGTTTTTACTCGATATGGGTGAGAGTGGAGCACAGTATCATCGAGCACTTTATCCGTTACGATGATGTGCTGAAGGTGTTGAAGTCAACGAAATAAGCACCACTCCTTGATCTGGAACATCAGAAGTGGCTAGACTGAGAAAGGAACTTGAAAATGGCTTCTCAACCTACAAGACAGACTACGATGGCTGTCAGGTCAGATACGAAAGCGTATGCATTAGAGTGCGAGTATTATCGTGGACTCGCTGATAAGGCACTATCCCAGGGGAACATATTTGTTCTCAATGGGCATCGATGCAGTCTTAAGGTCGTGAATAACGCTTTATCTATCCAACCAGGGTCAGCCACTGGTGAGATGCGAGAGCCTACGATATTTTACCGTGGTATGGTGCCAGTGGGGAAGATTATCATTTTATCGGACTCTGGATATATTTCGCTGGATGCGTTCTATTGGTGCCACGACCAGGGCATATCAATACTAATGTTGGACTGGAAGGGCAATGTGGTCTATTCTGCTTCTCCCGAGAGTAGGGTCGACGCCGCACTTCGAAGAAAGCAGTATGCAGCCAGTGGTGGGCAGATCGCATTGGAGATTGTGCATAGGAAGGTGATTACACAATATGAGACAGTAGCAAAGCATCCTGAACTCCGTAAACGGGACAAGTTGTTGCCATTATTGGAAAGTGCTGAATGGGAGTTGTCGCGTCCAAGTGAAAAGTTTCTGAATGTCGATTTCTTGAGATTGTATGAGGGAAGGTTGGCTGTAGCCTACTTTGATGCATTCGTTGGACTGTCCATCAAGTGGGGAGTTCCGGATGCGAAGAAAATACCACCCCACTGCTCCGATTGCGCGTTTGTGGGTGCTTGTCGACGTCTTCTCGCAGCACCCGTGCGATCGTGTCTCGGTGGTGACCGGTAAATTCCGCGATCTGGACATTGGTCCAGCCTTTTTGTTTCAAATAGTAAATCGTTGATCGTTCCATAAATTGCAGCATCCTTTTTGCCTCCACAGTAGTTTTCGTACTGTAGAGTATACATCAGTGATGCTGTATTTTAAACCGGATTCTTGCTGAGTTTCTGACCGTATTTTACAGCACTAGGGTACTTGATCTTCCTGGTGTGCAGGCACCTCAACTTCATCTGAGGCCACTCAATGGCATTGATACAATACGCAGTGATGTTCGGGAAATCAAGGCATTTATTGACTGGGTTAAAAGTTCTCCCGTTCTCCAGGCAATGATAGGAACACACTAATGCCAGATTATAAAGAGAATGCTGTAGTTAACCGAGAGGGTTGGACAAGGATTGTTGATGGTGGTTCAACTTACTATCGTTCACCTGGGGGAGTGGAGATAAGCAATCGTCAATACTACAAACTTTCAAAGGATTATCCTACTCCTAATCCCATCCCTGAGAGTGTTGTAGCCACTGCTGCTGGAATTCATACTGCTACTGAGACTCTAAAGAAACCTGATCCTACCAGCAAGCCAGCATTCATGACTGGTGCTACTGCTCCAAAGCAGGAATACTTTCCAAAGCCACCACCTCAAGTTCCACATCCCGATCCAGGTGCTCAACAACAGGCACAGGCACAGCAGCAACAGCAAAATAGAGTGCCTGAGAGTCATAGAGATAACATCATCGAGATGATGCCTGGATCATCCTAGACCCCAAAGGGTAAACGATATGATCACCGTTCAAAGCATCCCAAGGCATCCGCACAGGCACTTGGGACTGGATTACGCAAACTCTTATTACTCATAACAACACTTGTTGTGGCCAAGATACTCAACGACGAGCGAGCCTGTATGACAGATCAGGAGGCCACCATTCTTGGTATGGCTTTAGGGAACCTGCTGGAGCCTACAAAGTTTAATGAACAATACGGATGGCTTATTGCTGAGACAGGTGACTATCAGGCTATCGGATATGTGCTGTTTATGTATGGCTCGCGTATCAGTGATATCGTGCAAGATAAGAAACGGTCAGCAGCAGGTAGGCAACAGGCAAGATATTCTGATCAAGCACCTAGTGCACCACCACCATCACAGAATGGAGCGATTAGAAACACTACTCCTGGTGCATTCATGCCAATGAACCCGAACCTCAAATCACCTCCAGGAATACATCCTGGGTATGGAAGATAACGTATGCCACCTGAGCCAAAAGATCATCAGCATTAAGGCCATTTTGTAGATCAGCTTTTTAGAATGTTCCTCAACATGGGTGCCATGTGTTCCTCATTTGAGCCACCCCACCATATTCTCACTTTTTTGATGGTACACCTAACTACTATTAGTCATAGCTTCTTATCGCTTTGCTAGTTCCTGTGCTTTCTGTTCGGCAGGTTCTATAACGTGTTCTTTCAGAGAGGCTAGCAACCGATCAACAGTAGTATAACGATAGGCTTCCAATACCCATGGGAAGCTTTTGAAGTGCTCGAACATCCCATACTCTTTGCTTCTTGTATGCAAAAGTGGCTGAACTACAACCGATGGGAGATTTGGAACAATGGTTTTTAGTTCCTGGGGAATGCTTTTGGGGTCAGTAATATCGGCAATAACGAACCGAGCCATATGAGCTAAGGTAGAGACTGTCTCGGTCAGGTCTCGGTTCGCTGGTTTTTGGAAATCGAACACGATGGGCAAATAGTCTTTCTCACGAAGTTCATTTCGGAGAGCATCTAAGACTCTCTTCCGCTCACGGGTGAAGCGGCCTAAGATCAGGACGACTTTGGAAGTGATGGTATCAATGACCTCACGAATTTCCTTGTTGTTCAGTAACAGATAGATGAACTGAGCAATCTTGAGATTATCAACAGTGATAGCTGGTTGATCTGGTGGAGTAATGGTGAGGTTTTTCTGTACAGTTTGCTCGTCAAGTTGTATATCCCAAGCTGCAATGCCATAAATGGAACAATTGCTCAGATTGGCGTGTGAAAAGTTTGTTTTGATAAGGCTTGTCTCATTAAGATTGACACCACTGAGATCCATTCCGCTGAAATCCATATTGTTGAGATTGTGACCACTAAGATTTGCTTCTCTCACAATAGTCTCTCTAAGATCTTTTATTTCCAGGTTGGCTCCGCTGAGGTTAGCTCCACTGAGGTTAGCTCCACTGAGGTTGGCTCTACCGAGGTTGGGTCCGCTGAGTTCTGCACCCCCGCCGAAGTCGGCTCCGCCAAGGTCGGCATGGCTGAGATTGACATGGCTGAGGTTGGCTTCTCACTACAGTTGCACTTATTACCCCAGCAATAAGGAGCCCCAGAAGACAGAAACTGGCTTCATGAACATCTTCCTGTCGATGTGACATGCTTGAGGAGAACAAAAGCGCCTCAAGCATCACAGCGAGCAGGAGAAGATCATGAAGCATCACCAGCATACCACCCCACTTGGATCGAGGACGACCCTCAGCGAAGTCTGCGGGTGGGCACAAGCGCTCACTCGTTTGCATACTCGCATTGCGCCGCGTTTTGCGCGACCAGAACCGCGTCGGCGCGCACTGGCCTATCTGCAAGGCATTCTCAGTTCCATTGAACGCAAGAATGGCTGGCAGTTGGCTGAACATGCCAGAGAGGCTACTCCGTATGGCATGCAACGCTTGCTGTCCCAGGCGGTCTGGGATGCCGATCTGGTGCGTGATGATCTGCGCGAGTATGTCCTGGAGCAACTCGGCCAGGAGTCTGCCATCCTGGTCATTGATGAAAGCAGCTTTCCCAAACGAGGTGACAAATCGGCTGGCGTTGGCGTGCAGTATTGCGGAACGACCGGACAGGTGGAGAATTGTCAAGTCGGCGTCTTTCTCGGCTACGTAACGGCCCGTGGACATACCCTCATTGACCGCGAACTCTATCTGCTCCCCGACTGGATAGAGGATCACCAGCGCCGACAAGCAGTGGGCATCCCGGAGTCAGTTGGCTTCCAGACCAAACCGGAACTGGCCAGACGCATGCTCCAGCGCGTGTGGGACGCCCAGATCCCCATCTCCTGGGTGGTGGCTGATACCGTCTATGGGGATAATCTGGACCTGCGCACCTGGCTCCAAGCGCATGGGTATGCCTACGTGCTGGCTGTCCCCTGCAACGAACCAGTCGGGATCGTGGAGCCTTCCGGGCGACGCAGACAAGTGCAAGTCCGCGACGTGCCAGCGCTCGTGCTCCAGCAGCACGAGTGGCAACGCCTCTCGATGAGCGAAGGGACGAAAGGTCCCCGACTGTTTGACTGGGCGTGCGTGCCGATCTTGCATCAATGGCACCAGGATGGACGGCACTGGCTCCTGCTGCGTCGGAGCGTGAGCGATCCGCACGACCTCTCGTACTACTTCGTCTTCGGGCCACCTGCAACCACGCTGCATGAGATGGTGCAGGCCCTTGGGGCGAGGTGGCACATCGAGGAAGATTTTGCCAACACGAAGGATATGGGCCTGGACCACTACGAGGTCAGGAGTTGGAGCGGATGGTATCGTCACATCACGCTCGTGATGCTGGCACACGCCTTCCTGACAGGGATTTGTGTCCAGACCTCCTCATCGGTTCCGCTTCCCACCCAAACTTCCGAGACGCTTGATCCCTGCTGGGAGAGCAACCCCTTGCTTCCCCTAACGGTTCCTGAAGGGCGTCGTCTGCTTGGGCATCTCATCTGGCCTTCCCCTTGCAATGTGACGTTGGTGCTTGCCTGGTCATGGTGGCGCAGATGTCACCGCAGTGTGGCCTGTTACTACCACACCAAACGTCGCCGAGACAAAGGATAGCCGGTTCTGTTTTTGGCTCCCATTGCCTCTTTCACTCTCATGCTCTTGTCCCGGTATCCCTGATTTCCTGGGATTTTTCCCAGGACTCTTCCCTGGATTCTGCCCTGGGACGAGTCCTCGTAGTGTCAGCTCACTTGAAAGGAGAACTGATCATGACCACGCTTCCTTTGATTGACTGCTCACAGATGCTGGCCATCGATGCCAAGACGTTGCGCCACTGGCTCCGGCAAGCCAACATCCCACTGCACTCTCATCCGACCGATGCTCGTGTCAAGTGCTTGACCATGGAGGAGGTGCGACATCTGGCAGTCTTACACGGTCGCGCTCTCCAGCCACACGAGGCTCCCACGACGTCTCTGCTGGGAGCGCCTCTCGTGCCAACTGACACCCGTCTGGCTCTCATCCAGACGCCTGCCACGCAAACAGAAATGAACCTGCTGGGCAAACTTTCCCTCCTGGAAACGCAGGTGAGCACCATGCAGCAGCAACTGGCCAGGCTTGCTCTGGACTTGCTCCAGGAGCGCACAGTGCGCTATGAACAGCGTCTGCAAACGCTTGAGGCGCTCATTAAACCTCCTCAGCGACACTCAGCGCAGCCACACGCACGTCACACGATGCGCGAGGAGAACCAACCAGCAGACGAGAAGCATCAGGAGCAACGCCCGCATCCGGCAAAGAAAGGCACACCATCCCGAGTGATCCCCTTGATCGAATATGCTGCTGATGGCACCTACGTCGTCATCTCTCCCGAGCTCGGAGAACTTGCACTGACCCCTGATTCGCCTGAGTGGTTTGAGTGGTTGGCGACGCTCTCTTCTTTCCGCTTCCTGGGGAAGCCTGGGCGTTTGAGCACCTATCGGAACAAAGGCCGGTCCTGCTGGATGGCGTATCGTCGCATCCACGGTCGCCGCTACGAGTACGCTCTTGGCAGCACGGATCGTCTGACCATCAACCACCTCGAACAGATGGCCGCCAAGCTCCAAGCCCACCTGGCTTCGCTCTGATTCGCTGAGCCATCTTTCTCTGGGCTCTCCCTAGGGCTGATTGACGTTTCATAAGTGCAACTGTAGTGCTTCTACAAGGTTGGCTTTTATGAGGTTGGCTTCGATGAGGTTGGCCCTGCTGAGGTCGGCTCCCCAGAGGTGGGCTCTGTGTAGGTTGGCATGGCTGAGGTCGGCATCGCAAAGGTCGGCATGGCTGAGGTCGGCGAAGATGAGGTTGGCCCCACTAAGGTTGGCTCCACTGAGGTTGGCATGGCTGAGGATGGCTGCTCTGAGGTTAGTTCTGCTGAGGTCGGCTCCGCTGAAGTCTGGTTCACTATCTTTATGCTCTTTCCACCACTGGTTCCATGTCTTCACACCTTGCTTGAGGATATCCAGATGTTCCTGGTTGGCCATAGAGCTTACCTCCTGAAAAGAGACTTTTGTATCTAGTCAGTTTTTAATTATATTCCATACCTAGAATGAATACAGCAAGCGGACGGCGCACAATATTTCAGCCTTTTGAAAAAGTCTCCACAAAGCTCATCAGTAAGGTGGGAGCATTCCTTCCTCGCCAATGAGTATTCTGAACCCATTACCGCAGAGAAAGAGCACTACTGCCAAAAAAGACGAGTACATCACGCAAAAGGGGCCAAAAAGAGGCGCTTGCAGCGCCTCTGCTGGACACGGACGCCGCCCCCAGCCACGCTTTTTGAGCAGGCGCTTGAGATTTTGTCCCGCTGCTCGCATGAGCGCTTCACAGTTCACACGCCACAGCCGACGCAAACGAAAACGACGCATCCCATGCCAGTCTTTGCCTTCTGCAAAGAGTGGTTCAACCCAGACCTGACGCTTGCGTAAGGCTTTTTTGTAGGGCCCGGTTTGTTGATAAGCACGCACCCCTTCCAGACAGGCTTCATCGACACTGCGGCAGAGGCTGCGTCCTTGTGTACTGGTGGTACACTGCGCTTTGAGTGGGCAATGATTGCAGTCCTTTGCATAAGCGCGATAGCGCCGTGATCGCTCGGTCGAATGCCAGGGAGCGAAGTGGAGCTCTATGCCTGCCGGACAGACGTACACATCACGCTCGGCATCGTACTGGAACTCTTTCGAGCTCAAGAACTCGGTGCGGTGATCCATATCGGGAATGGGAATGTAGGCACGAATGCCCTGGTCTTCGATGGCAACCAGGTTCTCTTCCGTGCCGTACTTCTTGTCCCCAGTGACCTGTCGCGGCCACAGTTTCCAGCGGAAGCGGGTACGCCAGAGCAAGTCGAGCATAGGTTGATTGTCCATCACTTCGGCTGGCGTTACCAACGCTGCGACAATGATGCGATCCCTGCCTCCATCCACCACATAATGGGTATGATAGCCCAGGTCTACCCCTCCTTTGCTTCGCATGATCGTCGCATCCGGGTCGGTCGTGCTGACCTGGAGATCGGCGATGCGTTGATAGCTGCGACCTTTCACGCGGCGATCTTGTGCTCCCACCTCTTCAATCCAGTCATGACGTTCGGCATTGTGCTGGGAGAGTTCCTCGTACGCTGCTGATGAGAGCGAAACAGGAAGTTGTACCGGCACATCACTTCCTACTGGTTCCTCCTGGGGTATCTGCTGTTCTGCCTCCTCAACTGGCTCTACAGCTTCCGTGTTGAATAGACCACCGAGGTGCGCCTCGACAGCAAAGCGTGGTTTCACTGACTCCTTCCCGGCATTAGCTGCCACTTTGGTGCCATCAAAGTACAACTCTCGTCCCCAGATGAGTCCGACTTGTTGGCATTGTTCCACGATCTGCTCAAAGAAACGGCGGAAGATATCGAGGCCATAGCGCTCACGGATGCGCGTCAGACTGGAATGGTCGGGCAAAAGCTCATTCAAATCGTAGCCAACATACCACCTCACGCTCAGTCGATCAGCGGCATGCCGCATGAGTTGCCGTTCAGAACGAAGACCCTCGAAGAACATCACGAGTTGCAGCTTGAAAAAGACGACCGGATCAATGGAAGGACGCCCGATGCCTGCATAGGTCTCTTGCACGAACTCGCGGACAAATGACAGATCAAGCGTTGCCTCCACGTGCCGATAGAAGTGATCATGGGGAACTAACTCTTCCAATGACACGTTGGTGAGCGGGGCAAAGTGCCGCTCTCTCTTGCCCATCATCGGCGTTGCCTTTCCAACTCACCACAGCTATCGCAACCCGTTTTCTCATGCTTCTCATACTAACACTTCCCCCCATCGCACCACCACTCCCAGATGTTGATGGTCTCTCCTGCAGCGGGGCTAGGTTGGTAGTTATGTGTCCCTTTGCGTACGACCGCTACATCGAGCGGGAAGTAGAGCGCGATGAAAGGAAAATCCGTCAGGTAGATGTGATGAATCTGACTGAAGATCTGCTGCCGCACGCCCTGATCGGCCGTTGCCACTTCCTGTTTGTACAGGGCATCCAGGGCACGATTGCAATAGAAGCTTGTGTTGCCCCCATTGGGCGGGAACTGGTCACAGGACAGTAACGAAGAGTCATCAGGATCATAGCCACCTGGGCCATTAGCCGCCACCGCGATGTCATATCTGCCTGATACGGCTCCCGTTGGCGGTGATGCATTTCCTCCCGGCAAAAAAGAGCCAAAGAACGTTGCGGGTCCATAGTTCTGGATGTCAAGCTTAATGCCAATCACGCTCAAATTGCGCTGAACGATCACTTCGGTATCTCTGCGCACGGGCTGGTTGTCATTCGTAGAGAGCTCGAACTCCAGGCGCTGCTGGCCTTTTGTACGCACCCCTTCAGGTCCTTTTACCCATCCGTTGTCATCCAGCAGTTTATTGGCTGCCGTCTGATCAAATGGCGGACAGTCAGCGTTGGGATCATAGCCTGGATGGTAGGCCGAACCATGATCTGTGCATAGCTGCTCACCAAACCCGTGGAGTACTGTAGCGATCAGGTCCTGGTAATTAATGGCCATGGCAATTGCCGTGCGCACCTCCCGATGTGTGGCCAGCACTGTGTTGTGGAAGTTGAAGAACAGCCCCATGAAGTAAGTACTCGTTGGAGCATGAGTGAGCGTATAGTGGTTGAAATGCTGGAACGCCTGCACATTACTCACATCCAGAGAGTCGAGGGAATCGTAAGAATCAATGGAATCGGCTTGCAGGTCCTTTAGCACAGTTTCTGTTTTGGGAGCAATGCGGATGATTACCTTGTCCAGGTAGGGTAGCCCCTCCCTGGCTCGGTAGTACCTGGGATTGCGCACCAAGGTGTAGTGATCGCCCGGCACGCTCTCACCCATCATGAAAGGGCCGCTCACCACCTTGGGGTTCAGGTTATCAGGCGATTTCAAGATAGCCTCTGGGGCCATCGAACTGAAGTGGTGGGCGGGCAAAGGGGCGCCTGCGCCATCTACCCATAGCGCGAGGAATGGGGAGAAGGGTTGCTTGAGGTGGAAGGTGATCGAGAGACGATCCGCCGAGACGTCTACTGACGAGATGAGTTTGGGAGGCAGGGGCCAGACCCCCCCGAAGCTCGGATTGGCCCAGAGCCTCCAGGTGAAGTCGACGTCGCGGGCATCGTATGGTTGTCCGTCCGACCATACGAGGTGCGGTCGCAGGTTGAAGGTCCAGGTAGTGGCGTCGGCGTTGACCCCGCCATTCTGAACTGTGGGAATTTCGGTTGCCGCTCCAGGGTGAACCACGCCTTGCGCGTCACCATAAAAGAGGGGCAGGTACAGGGCCTGTTCTGCCATAGCTTCCCACGGATATATCGCGGGAGGAATCAAGCTACGTGGATCGTAAAAGAAATCGTCTATCCAGGTTCCTCCTCGTGCTACAATGGGAGCTGTAGCACTGCTACGTGTGCCAATCATCCCGAAGTGCGTGAGCAGGCTAAGGCTGCCCAGGACAGCGCCTGCGATAACCAGTACCGCCAGACCGATGAGGAGCCCTGCCATGGTTCGAGAAACACGTCTCGCCCTTCGGTGAACCGGAATCGTTGGCTCCAAGGGAGGTGACACCACAGCAGCCGTGGGTGCAACGACGTGGCCTTGTTGCGGCGTCTCGGAGACGGCTCCACTCTGAGGGGTGTCATAGCCATTTTGTGCCGAGGAGCCTGCATAGACAGTCGGCTCAAGTGCTCCCACTGGCAGCGAGGCCTCGGGAGTCGTCTCTGTTGGCAGCACGGATTGGCTTGGTGCCACCGCTACCGTCTCAAAGCTTGTTCCAGCAACCGGACTGAGAGCAGGCTGCTCGAGGGCAAGCTGCGCGGTCGGGATGAGCGCGTGCTGGCTGGCCTGCTCTAGGGATGTGGCAAAGTCTGCCACCGAGGCAAAACGCGCTTTCGGATCTTTGGCCAAGGCCCGCAGGACCGCCTGCTCCACCTCGGCTGGCATTGCTGGCACACGCTCACATAACGGTGGAGGGGGCATACTCAACTGCTGAGCGATCAGCTCGCTCACCGAGCCCTCAAAGGGCCGCTCACCACAGAGCCACTCGTACACCACCACACCTAAAGCGTACTGATCGCTGGCCGGGCGCGGATGTCCCTCGATCTGCTCAGGAGCCATGTAGGCTAACGTGCCGGAGGTGCCATCGGCACTCGTGCTGAGTGAGGAGGTGCTGTGGGCGATGGTGGCAATGCCAAAATCAGAGAGCAGTATCTCCCGTCGTCGTCCCAGCAGCATATTCTCTGGCTTGACATCGCGATGGATGAACTTCTGCTCGTGGGCGTACTGCAAAGCCTCAGCGAGCTGCTTGACCGAGGAGACGATCACCGGCAGTGGCACTCGGCTGCCTTTGGGGTAACGTTGTCGTAAGGAGCCATTTGGGGCATAGTCCATCACCAGAAAGGGGATGCCGTCCTGCACATCGAAGTCGAGGACGCGGATCATGCCAGGATGTGCCAGGGTGGCGATGGTCTCCGCTTCCTGCTGGAAGTGTTCCGCTTCCTGCTCACTTAGATGTGCATGCAGCACCTTGAGAGCCGCCTGCTGCTTGAAGCGCACATGCTGGCCCAGGTAGACTTCGGCGTAGCCACCCTGTCCCAACAGGCTGACCAGCCGGTAGTTGCCAAGCTGTTGACCGACACGGTCGACCATAGGCAGACCTCCCATTGAGTCGTCTTTTCGAATGACCCCTCAGATGCAAACGCATGAGTTGGAGACCTAGAGGAATGTTCTCGTCAAGAATGAAATCAGGAAGATGTCCTCAGACGTCGCTGTGCTCACTATACTCTATAGTGGACGAAACAGCAAGACACATGTGCGTTTTTCAACAGGCTGATTTGGTTTGCGGCGTCGAGTAGAAACTTGCTTCATTATTATTTGACCCGTCCACACGAGTTGGAAGAATTACACACAGCTATTCAAGTCTTAGCATAAGATAAAGTGTTAGGGATGAATACTGTTAAGAGCTTCGATTACCTCTTGGATGCCTTTGGCAAACTCCCCCAATGTTATGCTCTCCTGCGGCCAATTAACAACAAGAGAAACATTTGGTGGTAAAACTTGAAAGGCTCGGATTTCTTCTAATTTGTAACGTTCTAATGTTCGTTGAACATAATATTTGTAATAGTCATCAAGGGCATCAGGATTTGAACTGACAAGTAGTAAAATGATCTTGGCTGTTTCAAAAGTTGTAGGGGGACAGCTTGGCCAGACCTCCTCATCACTTTCCCAATATAAGGCTAGATTACTTAAATTTGTATCGCGCAGCGACTGCACCAACGCATTGAACAATGCTTCATCATTTTCATCATAAACAATAAAAACCTTGATGATATTTGAAGGTATGTTTCGGATATTGTCGTGTATACTTATTAATTCAGGGAAACTCTTCAGTGCGTTGTTTATATGAATGCCTATAACCGCTTTTGTCTTACTATCTCTACCTCGAATGAGACCGCAAACACCCCCAGTTCGAGGATTAAAAAGCGGTGCTCCGCTCATTCCTGCTATAATATCGTCTCCGCCTGCTTCAAATACGATTTCCTCTGCATTTCCTGCAAACCCTTTAACCATAAGAGCTGTATGTTCATAAACATGGAGGACTTCAAAGGATGCTATATCCTCATTTAAGGAGAGATAAAGGTGATCTGTCAGTTCTACAGACAACAAGGCTAGATCGCCTTCATCGGCTTTTTTAGTAATCTGCGCAGGTAATCTTAGGCCACCCAAATGAATTTTAAGATCACTTGCATTTTGAGAAGGATTATCTTCAAAGTCAGGTACCAGATGAGCACAGGTCAAAAGCAAGTTTGGTGCCACGAAAAACCCTAACCCACTTGGTTGCTCAGATACAATAATAGGTACAATGCATTGGCGTATAAGTTCATCATCAATGAATGACATTGTCATAGGTTGCTATCTCCTGATTTGTTGGGCGGCGTAAGCCTCATCTAAATGTCCTCTTCAACCGCCTCACTCATCCAATCTTCCAACTTCACGACCTGCGCCAACTCATTGACCAATCGTACTGTTTCAACACTCACTGTTATCACTTTTCCGATCAGGCGTACGATGTACTCTTCGTCATCCAAGTCGTTCGGGTCGCTCACAATCCCACTGCGCTTATCTTCGCTGACTTGGTACTGGTCAATTACCATTCTAATGCAGAGCGGTTGCCTAGCCGATATTGGAAGCATTCTTGTGGTATGCCTGCTAGTGTAAGGCTTTCATTCACAATCACTGCTGTTTTATCGGGTGTGAGTCGCATCTTCTCAATGCGCCAGGAAAAGGGCACTTCCTGATTTTCAATCCAATCCAGTGTGTATTCATTCGCTTGCTCGTAGTTCAGATGTATATCCATCAGTTGTTTACCAATTCCGACACATGCTAAAAATGCTTCTTTCCTATGCAGCAGTGGAATATGGGGCAGGTCACGCTTCAGGTTTTCGGCATAACGCTCGCGGTACTGTGGATGATGGAGCATGGCATACACGTAGTGGAAAATATTCCACTTCGTCATTTCAGACCCGTATTTTGCCTGAAATTGTGAGAGTGCCCAGTCGGTGATGTTCTCGCGGCGGTTACTACCATCTTCTTTATAGATGTAATAGGGAAAGCACTGAAAAGCATCGGTTGATGCAAGTAAGTGAAGTTCTGGAATAGCATTGGTAACTAATGCACTAAATGGTGCTCGGAAACCATGATCGCTAACAATAATCGCAGAGTTCTCACTCTCACTCATAAACGTAGGAAACATTATGCCTTGTTGGTATGGTTCTTCGTTCCAAAAGTCATCAAAATACAACTTCTTTCTCGTGAACGGCCTATATAAACAATTACGGATGTGACTCTCAAAGAATTGGCTGTACTGAAGCCTTTTTAGGGCAGCTTTTACTTGACGAGTCCATTTAATGTGAGGATCAGAATTATCTATCAGCGATAATGGATCAATCTCATTCTCTTGCCTTTTAAGTTTATCGACAGCACTATTGTAGATTTCAATGAAAGTACTGACTTGATTGTGAAGCTTTTGAGCATCAAATGAGTAGGCATAGCTATCTCGACTAGTGACGACTCCCAAAGAGTACATTTTGAAAATTGCTTCTGCATTTATCCCTTTGGCACCTTTCGTCTCTTTCGTTCCCAAAGGCAAAAAGCTCGCAAACTCTGGTTGTATTCCTTCAGTAAGCCATGTATATTTTTCATCAGGTTGTAGTTGCACCCAATCGATATTATTTATGCTTTTGGCCTTTGCTAAAAAGCTCAGCTTCTCCTCTTTACGCCAATACTCTGGAACACGATAATAATATAACTGTCTACTGGATGTTTGAGAATTTCGTACTGCTACAGTGATACCTACACCCACCTGAATGCCAAAAACATTATGCGTTGTGCCTGAAAGTTTTGGATTTCTACGAACATTGCCGTGTAGATCGAGATGATAGAGATGGGTAAAATCTTGCAAGAGATGTTTACGCATGCCATCAAAAGCAAGCTGGTCAACGAACGAATTATTCGACACAAAGCATACTATTCCATCGCGTCCTTGCAATCGATCAATTGCCCATCTAAAAAATCTGACATACGCATCATAAAGCTTATTATTAAGTGTCGCTTTGGAGTCTTTTGCGTATGATTTGTTAATACGTTGATCGATCACTGGATAAGGTCGATTTTTATTATTATCGCTTTCATTCTTCTGCCCCATATTATAGGGTGGATTGCCAACGACCACCATAATCTGCGCATCTTTCTCGCGCTGGATGCGTTCTGTGTTCTCCTCCACAAAGAGAGATAGTTGTTGTCCTTCTGCTAGTTCTAGCGTATCGGTAAAGCAGATGCCTTCAAAGGGCTGGTACTCCCCTATACGGCTGTAGTATTCATGTTCAATATTTAGTGAGGCAATATAATACGGTAGCAGCATAATCTCATTGCAGAAGAGATCGTGCTCATACTTGTATTTCAGACGGTGATTGGGTATGCGATGTAAGAGATTTACTATGAAACTGCCAGTGCCGACACAAGGGTCAATGATCTGTACTCCTGGTTCTTCTATCGAGGTGCCGAATTCGCGTCTCAATACCTCATCTACGCTGGCACACATGAAGTCAACAATTTCTTGGGGTGTGTAGACGATGCCGTAGGTATCAGCGCGTTTGACCGAGTAGCCCTGGAAGAAGCGTTCGTAGACAGTGTCGAGGAAGTGCTGTCGTTCTAACCAGCCATCGATACTCCTGGCTGCTCCCTCTATCGCTACGTAAAAGCGATCTAGCGACTTGAGGAACTCGTGACGATTGAAGGAATGACTAGTGAGAGCGTCGATCACTTTCTCGATCTCGGCAGCAATCGCATTACGACGGATAAAATCGGGGTTATCAAAGACGGTGGTAAAAAGGCGTTCGGTCAAGAGGTGCTGGATAAGCATCTCCTTGATGACATCCGTGCCGATCTTTGGGTCAAGCGAGGCGCGACAAAGCTCGGTAAAAGTATCGAAAGCTACGATGAATTTCTTATTTTGCTCATATTCCCGTTCAATAATTGCCAGCAATGCTCGCGCAAGTTCAGGTACCCGCTCCTTGAACTCCTGTACAGCCACCTCGAAGGATGCAATGTCAGGCTCAGTATAAGTGAAGAACTGGCTGAGAAGATCACCGACTTGGGTGGGATTGTGGAGATCAAACTCAAAAGGGACACGTTTCTTATTTTGATAGAGCACTGCACGCTTTGTGTTCTCAAAGATCGTGTTTGTTAAGGGGTAGCCAACTGCAATCTTGCTGGCAATCTCTTTCTCTAGATCACTCTTTGGCCCTTTTGCTTCCCAAAAGCCGCGTTTGAGGTCGAAGGTATCACGCAGCACACCATCAGGCCGGATATTGCCCTCTATCGTCTGTTCAGGTATCAGCAACCACTTCACGTGATGAGCCGTCTCATTCAGGAGATTAAGAAAAGCCGTTCTGACAGCCAGTTCATAGTCTGCTCGGCCTCTGTATTCTTGAAGCTGTTTGTAGTAACGGTCAATCGCCTTCTTCAACACAGGTGTACTGAGTGTCGTGAATGCGCTCGTCATGATTTCTATCCCCAGTTTATGATACACAGCAATAATAAACCTGCTATCGGACGATGTCAACAATATTGGTTGGGTGTGGAGGAATTGGAAAACAGAGATGTGTCGGTCTTCATTCGCTATGAAGACTGAATGACCGTATTTGAGCTATGGAAAGGAATAATCATCATGGCAGACTATCTGGTTGAACTATACTAAGCGGTGGAGGTCTCATACATTGAGTTTGATTTTAGGGTATAGGTGGAGTGATTGTCGTATATCTCGAAGTAAATGACTAAGGATGTATATCACCATTAGGCATAGTTGCGCCTTCGAGTGATGCAGCTTTAGCAAGTTGTTCATCAGTGACTTCGGCTCCGCTAAGGTTGGCTCCACAGAGGTTGGCTCCACTCAGGTCAGCACTATTAGGTATGGGTATGGTGCCACCCAAGGCCCTGGGGACATAGATTATGCTGGAAAAAATGGCTCCGCTGAGGTTGGCTCCGCTAAGGTTGGCTCCACGGAGGTTGGCTCCACGGAGGTCGGCTAAGCTCAGATCGACTCCGCTGAGATTGGCTCCACTAAGATTGGATTGAGCTAAATCAGCTCTCACTAGGTTAAGATTAGCCAGGTTGGCCTCACTCAGGTCAGCAGAGCTCAACTTAATAATAGGGTAATAATTATGATCGATATCTTTTTTGCAGATAAGCTCCAACTCATATAAGAACTGGAGCAGTATTCTTTTACGGTTAGCATCTAAGCTAGGAAGTAGTGTTAGCGTTTGCGCATGCAGTATAATTTGCTCTTTTGTACCAGCAAGTGTCCCAGGAACCCCAAGCTTATACTCAGGTATCTTATCAATGAAAGTTTGCAGCGCACTTTGACGTTGGTTATCTGCCGCAATCTCAAGATCATGGCTTTGCCTTGTAGTGTACCAAGCTGCCCCAAAACCTACTACAACTGGAATGGCAAGTATTCCAAGCAGTTGTAACCAGTCCCATAGCGCTTTCCTTGGCTGGTACTCTTCAGTTCTTGTGACTGTACCAGCGTCTTTACCACTTATGATGCGTGTTGTTGTTACTTTGGTATACCCATTGAAGCCAGTCCAATCGAACCAATAGCCAGCGATAATAAGCCCGATGATTATCACGAATACAACGATTATCGTAGCTACCAAATGATTTCTTATGTACCCCCACCAGGAACGAAGCCTTTCCATTAAGTCACCTCTGTTCCAATATGAATTAATCCAGGCCAGTATAGCAAACAGTGGCAGTATTGCATAGTTGAGAATGGTATCACTTCCCAAATAGGCGTTGAGTCAGTGTTGCAATGAAGGTGACTTCAATGAGCAATCCTATAAAGGCTTCAAGAGCAGCAATGACAGTGAGAGGATCGTCAAGCCCTATGCCACCTGGGAAAAAGCCACGTCCATGAAATGAGGTCATGCTAAAGACAACAGAGCCTAACGGTGAAAGAACTGGCCCGACTTTGAGACCAATAATGAAGTACGCTGTAGCAAATGATAAAATCACTATGAGATAGGCAGCAAAACAACGCCATGGCTTATAGCCGTAACCGGAAAGGAGATCGAGGAAACCTGAGAAAAGGTATTTCCCAAATTGAAGATTACGCAATAATACTTTGCGCTGCATCAGTTGAGCACGATAGGCAAAGCGTGCTGCATCTTCATTGAGTCCTTGATTGCGCAGTACAACCGAGAGTTGGCGATAGGCGCGTGCTGCTATCTCAGCAAGATATTCGGAAACGGCATCAAACCTTGAGATAGCCGACCAATCAACCACAGCTACATTCACATCCCCCAATGTATGTCAACAAGAAAAGCTGTACCATACTCCTTGTTACTTAATTCTATATAATTAAGTTTCGTTGCGCTATCAAAAAAAGTTCCTTCGAGTTGGGCTCCCTCTAAATTGGCCTTGCTGAGGTCAGCTCCTTCTAAATGGGCGTAGTCGAGGAGGGCTCTCTCTAAATGGGCACCGAGGAGTTTAGCTTCCTCTAAATGGGCGTAGTCGAGGAGGGCTCTCTCTAAATGGGCACCGAGGAGTTTAGCTCCCTCTAAATGGGCAGAGCTGAGCCTACACATAGCCAAGGGTAGAAAACTTAAATCCAAACCACGCAAATCAGCGCCCTCCAAATCTAATCGCTTAAACCCTCCATTGTTATCATGTGTTGCCAAAAGCTACTCAACATCAGCACGGCTCAATCTTATCCTATTAAAAGGATAAATACCTTGTAGAAAGATAGGTTCGATTTCACGCCTCTCAGCAA
>WNGP01004040.1_pt1 | contig 20767 bp, 16 predicted proteins | sample 5407671 | NCBI WGS metagenome assembly WNGP01 (sample SAMN13153381, study PRJNA577476) | soil metagenome | isolation source: 40 cm soil or saprolite under Garry oak tree replicate 2 | place: USA:California | collected 2016-06-15 | reverse complement strand
AGCAGCCTCCCGAATCACATGCGAAAGGTTTCGGACTGAAATGATTCGTCAATCCACCGTTACGCCGATGCTGCGCCGCCTCTGGTGCGAGCCGGGCATGCTGTGCCTGCTCGCCCCGGTGTTCGACGCCCGTGGGCGTATTGCGTTCGGCATCGCCGGCGCCGGTGGAGGTGGAGGAGCACCCTAGAAGTCGATCGGATCGTATCTGTGCCGTGATCCGGCCTTCCGGGTGCTTCATGGACCTGGGGGGCCGTTCTGTTAGGCGTTCCCCCTCTCCTGAGGGAGAGGGGGACAGGGGGTAAGGAGATCACGGACATGAGCACGCAGCAACAACTCGACGATCACATCATCGAGCGCTACACCGCCCAGCCGACGCGGCTCCCTCCGGAGTTGCGCCGGGAGATCGAGCGCGCCTGGCAGGGCGCGCCGATCCAGCTGTACGCGCTCGCTGATCTCGACCAGAGCCTCGTGCTCGCGGAAACGTGGTTCGCGCTGGGCCCCAGGCACGTCGCGGTCGCGAAGCGGGACAGCGAGGGCTGGGACGTGCGCAGCATCGAGCGGGCAAGCATCGAGGCGGTCCGCGAGGCGCCCGGGTTGTCGGCCAATACGCTGACGATCCTGGGCGCACCGGGCGAGCCGGCGCTGGCATTGTTGCGCTACACGCACCGGCAGCGGCGCGCGTTCGAGAACATCCGGTTCGTGCTCGAGGAGCGGGTCAACGGGCACGCGCGTGAGCTGGCCGACGGCGAAGCTGACCGGCTGTATGCCGAGAGCGTGGCGCGGCCGATTCGCGACGCGCAGGCACTCGTGTCGGGCCGGCAGACGGCCGTCATCCGGCGCTTGCTGGGCTATCTGAGGCCCTATCGCCGCGACCTGACGCTCGGCATGGCAGCGGCCACGGTCATCACGCTGGTCAGTCTGATCCCGCCGTACCTCGCGGGCTATCTGATCGACCGCGTGGTGCGCCCGGCCCAGGCGGGCACGTTGTCGCTCGGGCGCGCGGGGACGATTGCGGCGCTCGCCGTGGCCGCGATGGCGGCGGTGTACCTCGTCAAGCAGGCCGCGGCGTATGTCCGCTTGCGGTTGATGGCGATTCTTGGCGAATGGGTTGCCCGCGATCTGCGCGATCAACTGTACGAGCACATCCAGCGGCTCAGCCTGGCCTTTTTCTCGCGCAAGCGGACCGGCAGCCTGATCACGCGGGTGTCCGCCGATACCGACCGGCTCTGGGAGTTCCTGGCGTTTGGGATCGTCGATGTGTCGCTCTCGCTGGTGCAGCTCCTGGGACTGGGAACGGTACTCCTCTCGCTCGACTGGAGACTTGGTTTGGTGATGACCTTGCCGATCCCGGTGTTTTGCTGGGTGATCTATCGGCACGGCGAGAACATCAGCCGGCTGTTCATTCGGGCGTGGCGGAAGTGGTCGCGCGTGACCGACGTGTTGTCTGACACGATCCCCGGAATCCGGGTGGTGAAGGCGTTCAACCAGGAGGACCGGGAAATCGCGCGCTTCGGCGAGCGCAACGCGGACGTGACGGCGGAGTTCAACCGGATTCACGCGTCATGGACGACGTTCTGGCCGCTGCTCGTCCTCGGCGTGCACGCGATGACGATTACGGTGTGGCTGTTCGCCGTGCCGCGGCTGCTCGGCACAGGCGCACAGCTGCCGGTGGGAACGTTCGTCTCGTTCCTGCTCTACACGACGATGTTCCTGGCGCCGATCGACGTGATCGGGCAGATGGCGCGCACGATCAACCGGGCGACGACGTCGGCGCACCGCGTGTTCGAGGTGCTCGACACCGAGCCGGAGATCCGCGACGTGGCGGAGCCGGTCCGGCTCGAGCCGGTGCACGGGCGTGTGACGTTCGAGCACGTGACGTTCGGCTACGACGGCGTCCGGCAGGTGCTGCGGGGCGTGAGCTTCGATGTGGCGCCGGGCGAGCTGATCGGACTCGTCGGACCGTCGGGCGGCGGGAAGACGACGATCGTGAACCTGATCGCGCGCTTCTACGACGTGAGCGGGGGCGCGATTCGCATCGACGGCGTCGATCTGCGGCAGCTCGATACGGGGCACTACCGCCGCCAGATCGGCATGGTGCTCCAGGATCCGTACCTGTTTCACGGCACGGTGGTGGAGAACATCCGCTACGGGTTGCCGGAAGCGCCGCTGAACGACGTCGTCAGAGCGGCGCAGGCGGCGAACGCCCACGACTTCATCACCAAGTTGCAGCATGGGTACGACACGGTGGTGGGCGAGCGGGGGCACACGCTGTCGGGCGGTGAGCGCCAGCGCGTGTCGATCGCGCGGGCGATCCTGCACGATCCGCGGATCCTCATTCTGGACGAGGCGACGAGCAGCGTGGATACGGAGACCGAGCGCGAGATCCAACAGGCGCTCGAGCGGCTCGTCGCGGGACGGACGGTATTCGCGATCGCGCACCGCTTGTCGACCTTGCGCAAGGCGTCGCGGCTGTTCGTGATCGAAGATGGACGCCTGGTCGAGCACGGCACGCATGCTGAACTATTGGCACGGCCCGAAGGAACGTATCGGCGGCTATACGACCTGCAGCTGCAACTTGCGTGACTGGTTCCTGGTGTCAGGTGTCTGGTTTCTGACTCCAGACACCAGGCACCAGACACCCGACACCGGAGGTTTTCCATGGAATCGACCTTAGTCAGGCGCTCCGATGATGAGGCGGCACAGAAGCCCGCGGCCGAGCTCCGCCTCGAGTGGCGGGCCGACGGCTCGCTGTGGGCAATGCGGGGAGATGAGGAGCGCGCCGTATCGGTACGGCGCGCGTTTCCGTGGACCGAGCCCACGCGGCACCTGTCGCTCCGCGATGCCGACGAGGAGGAGTTCGCGCTGGTGAAGGATCCCGCCGAGCTCGATGCACGCTCGCGCGCAGCACTGGAACGGGCACTCGCGGTGGCAGGATTCGTGTTCGAGATCACACGCGTACTGGAGATCGACGAGGAGGTCGAGATCCGCCGCTGGCGGGTCGAAACGAGGCAGGGTCCTCGCACGTTTCAGACTCGGCTCGATGACTGGCCGCGCACGCTGCCGCACGGCGGCCTGCTGATCCGCGACCTGGCGGGGGATCTCTATCACCTGAGCGCGCCGGGGCAGCTCGACCGGCGCAGCCGCGACTTGCTTTGGGCGTTTGTTGATTGACAGCTGATACGGCGACGCTAGGAAAAAACGACGCTAGGTAAAGACGACGCTAGAAGAAGGCGATCGCTTTATCCTAGCGTCGCCTCACCCTAACGTCGCCTCATCCTAGCGTCGCGTCATCATCGCTGGCAGCGCGGACAAAACGTCGTCGTGCGCAAGTCGATCTTGTGGGTCTCCACCAGCTTCCTGCCGCAATTCATGCACTTCTCGCCGCCGCGACCGTATACCCGCAGCTTGAATTGGAACCGTCCCCGCTCGCCGGTCCCCGTGCGATAGTCGCGCAGGGTCGTGCCCGACGACGCGAGCGCCCGCTGTAATACGTCGACGATCGCCGCGTGCAGTCGGGTGAATTCTTCGCGCGACAGTCTGTCGGTGGGGGTTGCCGGATCGAGCCGCGCGTCGAACAGCGCTTCATTCGCGTAGATGTTTCCGACGCCCGCCAGGCGGTGCTGGTCCATGATCGCCTTCTTGACGGCCGTCCGCGTGCCCTTGAGCCGGTCCGCGAAGACGAACGGCGTGAACGTCTCCTCGAGCGGCTCCGGGCCGATTCGCCCGGTGTAGCCGATCCAGCCGGTTTCGTCGAGCAACCAGATCGTGCCGAGGCGACGGACATCGCGGAAGACGAACTTGCGCCCGTCGCTGAGCGTGCAAATCAGGACGACATACTTCAGCTCGGCGCGCGTCAATGGGCGCTCGTACACGAGGAACGATCCGGTCATGCGCGGCTGGATGATCATGCGGTCGCCGGTCGACAGCCGAAACACCGCGTGCTTGGCGCGGCGGGTGACCTGCTCGAAGGTCTTGCCGCTCAGCGCCTTGATCAGGCGCGGCTTCGACACTTCCCGCAGCACATCGGTCTTCTTCAACTCCGCGCGGGCGATTCGGGAACCCTCCAGACGGGGCGCGATCTCGCGGACAATCGTCTCGACTTCAGGCAGCTCCGGCACGCCCCCCCTCCTCGCGGCGGATCTCCCGCCAGGCGATGTCGCGCCGCCATGTCTTGCCCTCGAAGGCAATGCGTTCGGCCGCGTCACGGCTCGCCCGTGCGGCGACCGCCACCGTGGGTCCGAGCCCGGTCACACTCAGCACCCGGCCGCCGGCGGTACGCAGTCTCCCCTCGTTGTCGCGGTAGGTGCCGGCGTGAAACACGATCACGTCGTCGCCCAGGTCCTTGGGGTCGGGAAGCCGGATCGCGACGCCTTTTTCCGGATTGTCGGGATAGCCGCGCGCTGCCAGGACGGTGGTGACCGCGGCCCGCTCGACCGCCAGCACGTGTTGCGTTGCGACCGGGTTCCAGCGCCGCTGTGCGATCGCGGCGAGGTGTTCGCTGAATCCGGGCAGCAGCGCGGGCAGCAGCGCTTGGGCTTCCGGATCACCGAAGCGCGCGTTGAATTCGAGCACCGCCGGCGTGTCGTCCGGCAGAATCATCAACCCGGCGTAGAGGACGCCCTCGTACGGCGTGCCTTGCGCCGCGACTTCGCGCAGCACCGGTTCGAACACGTCGGTGCGGACCCGGGCGAGCAGCGCTGCGGTTGCAATCCCCACCGGGCAGTACGCGCCCATCCCGCCCGTGTTCGGCCCCGTGTCGCCTTCACCCAGCCGCTTGTGATCCTGTGCGGGGGGCAGGATGACGATGCGCTCGCCATCCGTCAGCGCGAGCACGGACAGCTCTTCGCCCTCGAGGAACTCTTCGATCACGATCTCTTGTCCGGCGGCGCCGAGGGAGCCGGCCAGCATCGCGCGGGCCACCGCGGCAGCGTCCGCGCGCGTCTTGCAGACGACCGCGCCTTTGCCCGCCGCGAGGCCGGACGCCTTCACGACGAGCGGCTCGGCGTGGCTGCTGATGTAGTCGAGGGCCGGCGTCTCCTCGACGAAGGTCGCGCTGGCGGCGGTGGGAACACCGGCGCGCCGCATGACTTCCTTGGCGTACGCTTTGGACGACTCGAGCTGTGCTGCCGCCGCCGACGGTCCGAACACGGCGCGTCCGACCTCTCGCAGCCGATCGCTGAGCCCCTCGGCGAGTGGGGCTTCGGGACCGACGATCGTGACGTCGATGTCGTGCCGCAGAACTGCGGCGACGAGATGGTCGATCGCGGTTACGGGGATCTCGAGATTCGTGGCGAGCGTGGCGGTGCCGGGATTGCCCGGGGCGGCAAACAGCGTCAGGTCGTCGGCAAAAGCAGAGGCGGCGTCGCGATGCAGTGCCCAGCAGAGGGCATGTTCGCGGCCGCCGCCTCCGACGACCAGTACTCTCACCTCTTCTTGAATGCGTCCGAAAACGCCTGGGCGGCTCGCTTGGCGGAGTCGACCACGTCGTTCACGACGGCTTTGGCTTCCTTCATATAATGATCGCGGGCCTCGTCGATATCCTTGTCGATCGGCCGGTTCTCGGCGTCGGGGCCGCGGCGCGTGTACTCGCCGTTGAGAATCCGCTCGTACTGGCCGGCCTCGATCCAGCGCTGCAGCTCGGCGGCGCGCAGCGTGTTGAACGGATGCGTGCGCTCCAGGGTGTTGAGAATCTGGAAGATCCGGTCGAGCGGCCCTCCCGATTCCTCGTATTCCTTGGCCTGCTCGAGGAAGGCGTTGAGATCCATCTGCTTCATGTCGCCGCCGCCCGCCATCTTGAGATACATGCGCATGGCCGCGTTGGCATCCTGGGCGGCCAGCAGCCCCGCCCGGTCGGACGACAGCTCGCTCTTGCGGAACCACTCGAGGAGCGCGATCCGAATCGGCAGCAGGGCGATGCCCGCCAGAAACGGGAGCGTGGAAAAGCTGAAGTTGAGGATCAGGATGAGGATCGTGACGTAGAGCGCGTGCCCGCTCATCACGTGGCCCAGCTCGTGGCCCAGGAGCGTCCGCATCTCGTCGTCATCGAGCAGCTTGAGCGCGCCCGAGTTGATGACGATGAAGGGCTTGTCCATGCCGTATGCACCCGCGTTGACGAACGGCGTCTGGGACACGAACAGATCGGGCCGCGGCTCCCAGTCCAGCGTGGTCGTGACGTCGGTATACAGCTCGTTGAGGCGCGGGAACTGCTTGGGGCCCACGCGCACGGCGTCTGCCTGAAACAGCAGGCGGATGCCGCGCTCACCGATGAACCCGTAGATCTTCTTCACCACCATGTCGAAGCCCGGCACCGCGCGCAGCGATTGCAGCGCCGCGCGATCGGCCGGATGCTCCCACGACACGGACGCGATCTGGGTGAGGACCTTCCGCGGACGCGCCGCCGGAAGGTTATTCGTTGGTTGCGTCATGTCCTATCTCCTGATTGGATTCCCACCCGTACGGTGTGGCGAACCCCGTGTTTCGACGTTGTCAATCATCCGCCAGTGCCTGATCCAAATCGCCGATCAAATCCTCGACATCCTCGATGCCCACGGAGAGACGGACCAGGCTGTCGGTCAGACCCATGCGGCGCCGCATGTCCGGTGGCACGCTGGCATGCGTCATCGATGCCGGGTGTCCGATCAAGCTCTCGACCCCCCCCAGCGATTCGGCCAGCGCGAAGATCTTGGTGCGCTCCACGAACCGGCGGGCGAACGCGGTGTTGCCCAGCTCGATGCTGAGCATGCCGCCGAACCCTTTCATCTGACGCGCCGCGAGCTCGTGTTGCGGGTGCGCTTTCAGCCCCGGGTAGTACACGCGTTCGATGCGGGGGTGCTGCTCGAGCCATTCGGCGACGCGCCGGCCGTTGGCGTCGTGCTGGCGCATGCGGAGCGCGAGGGTCTTGGTGCCCCGCAGCGCGAGCCAGCAGTCGAACGGCCCCGGCACCGCGCCTGAGGAGTTTTGGATGAAGCCGATCCGCTCCGCGACATCGTCGCGCGTCGTGACGAGCATGCCGCCGACCATGTCGGAATGGCCATTCAGATACTTGGTCGTCGAGTGCAGGACGATGTCGGCGCCGAACTGCAGGGGCTGCTGGAAGAACGGCGTGGCGAACGTGTTGTCGACCACGAACAGCGCGTTGGCCTTGCGTGCGATCTCGCCCGTCACCTTGAGATCGCACAGGCGCATCATCGGATTGGTCGGCGTCTCGGCGTACACGATCTTGGTATTCGGCGTAACGGCCGCGGCGACGGCCTGGGTATCGCCGCCGTCCACGAACGTGAATGTGAGGCCGAGGCGCGACCAGATGTGGGTCATCTGGCGATGGGACCCGCCGTAGACGTTCTCGCCGCTCACGACGTGATCACCGGCCGACAGCAGCTTCATCACGGCATCGAGCGCCGCGAGTCCCGACCCGAACGCGAAGCCGTGGAGACCGCCCTCGAGCGCGGCGACATTGCGCTCGAGCGCCTCGCGCGTCGGATTGCGGGTGCGGGCGTACTCGAAGCCCTTGTGGCGCCCCAGGCCTTCCTGGATGTAGGTGGAAGTCTGATAAATGGGGCCCATGACAGCCCCACTCAGGGGATCGCCCAGGTACCCGGCATGCACGGCGCGTGTCGCAAAGCGGCGCGATAGGTCCTGTTCAGCAACTCGCGTCATGGCCGGAACGTAAGGGCCGCTTCCCCATGGGGCAAGCGACCTGTACTTTGCCGATCCATGCCGCCGTTTTCGGGAATGCGCTGTCTCGTGGTCGACGATGAGCCCCGCCTGCGCCGCGTGCTCGTGCGACTGCTGGAGGGCGAAGGCTTCACCTGTGCCGAAGCGGGTTCGGGCGTCGAGGCGTTGCGCGAGCTTGAAAAGGGAGCGGTGCCGCTCGTCATCTCCGACCTCCGCATGCCGGAGATGGACGGCGTCACGCTGCTCCGCGAGATCATCACGCGCTGGCCGGGAACGGCGGTCATCGTGGTGACGGCCGTGGCCGAGGTGGAGAGTGCTGTCGCGTGCCTGCAAATGGGCGCGCTGGACTACGTCGCCAAGCCGTTTCATCTGGACGAGGTGCGCGCCCGCGTCTCCCAGGCGCTCGACAAGCGGCGCCTCATCATCGAAAACCGCAACTACCAGCAAGGCCTCGAGGAGCGCGTCGAAGCGCAGGCGCGGCGCATCGAAGAGCTGTTTCTCGAGGGCGTGCACGCCCTGGTCTTCGCGCTCGAGGCGAAGGACGCGTACACCCGCGGTCATTCGATGCGGGTCGCCAACTACTCCGTCGAGATCGCCCGCACGATGGATCTCGACACGGATCTCATCGACACGATCGCACTCGGTGCCGAGCTGCACGACGTGGGAAAGATCGGGGTCAGTGAGTCGGTCCTGCACAAAGCGGGCAAGCTCTCCGACGCCGAGTACCGTCACATCATGGAGCATCCGGTGATTGGCGCGCGCATTCTGGGGCCGCTGATGCGCGACGCGCCGGGCGCGCTGTCGATTGTACGCTCGCACCACGAGCGGCTCGACGGCACGGGATTGCCCGACACGCGATCCCGTTCGAGGCGCGCCTCGTCAGCGTCGCCGACGCGTTCGACGCGATGACGAGCGTGCGGCCCTACCGCCCATCCCTCTCGGTTCAGCACGCGATGCGCGAGCTGCAGGAAGGACAGGGCGTGCAGTTCGACCCCGAGGTCGTGAAGGCGTTCCTCAAGGCCTTCTCCGAAGGGACGTCGCTCCCCATCCCGACACCGCAGCTCCAGCCCTTGCGGCTTCCTACTCGCGCCATGGAAGCCCGCCGCGCCTGATTCCCGCGTTACATTGAGCCTTCCATGTCTGACACTCTGATGATCAGTGTGTCCGGCGTCCGAGGACTGGTTGGAACGGACCTCACGCCCGAAGTCGTCGCCCGCTGGGCGGCGGCGTTTGGAACGTGGGCGGGTGACGGCAAGCGGCCGTCCGGCCGTCGGGCCGCCCGGCCGTCGATCGTTTTGGGGCGAGACGCGCGCACGTCTGGACCAATGTTCGCGGCGGCTGCAACCGCCGGTCTCCAATCCGTCGGCTGCGATGTAATCGATGTGGGCCTTGTTGCAACACCTACGGTACAGCTTGCGGTGGAGCATCATCGGGCTGGAGGCGGCATCATGCTCACCGCCAGCCACAATCCCATCGAATGGAACGCTCTCAAGTTCGTCGGCCCTGATGGCATCTTTCTTGATACAGCAGCGGGCACTCGGGTCCGCGAGCTGGCGGCTGGGGATGCCCTGCCACGGGCGAATTACGACGTCATCGGCGCCGTGGAGGTGGATGCGGACGCGATTGCCCGCCATCTCGCCCGCGTGCTCGCGTTGCGGGGCGTGGACGTGAAGGCGATCCGGCGCCGCCGCTTCCGTGTCGCGCTCGATACGGTACGTGGCGCGGGCGGTGCGGTGATGCCAGAGCTGCTCGAGCGCTTGGGTTGCCGGGTGAACCCCATCAACCTGAAAACCGACGGCCTGTTTCCGCGGCCACCGGAGCCGGTGCCAGAGAATTTGAAAGCCCTCGGCGCGCTCGTGCGACGGAAGAAAGCCGACATTGGGATCGCCGTCGATCCCGACGTAGATCGATTAGCGATCGTCGACGAGAACGGTCGAGCGATCGGAGAAGACTACACGCTCGCTTTTGCGATTCGGGCCGTCCGGCCGTCGGGCCGTCAGACCGTCGTCTGCAATCTCTCGACCAGTCTCGTCGTCGAAGATGCAGCCAGAGAGTTCGGGGCGAAGGTCGTGCGCGCACCCGTAGGCGAAGCGCACGTCGCGCGCACGATGATCGCGCTGAAATCGGTCATCGGCGGCGAAGGGAATGGTGGCGTGATGTATCCGGCGCTGCATGTCGGTCGCGATGCGCCGGTCGGTCTCGCGCTGGTGTTGGCACTGCTCGCGCGCGAGCGCGTGACGGTGAGTGCGCTGGTGGCACGCGCCCCACGCTACACGATCGTAAAAGCGAAAGTGCCGCGGGGCCCGCGTCTCGAACCCGTGTACGAAGGGTTGCGGCGGGGATTCCCGGGAGCAGCGGTTGATACGCAGGACGGACTGCGACTCGCCTGGCCGGATCGCTGGTTGCATGTGCGGCCGTCGGGGACGGAGCCGATCATTCGACTGATTGCGGAGGCGCCATCGGGCGCCGCCGCGGAGCAGTTGATCGCAGAGGGGCGGCGGTTATGTGCGGCATCGTAGGCTACACTGGCTCGCGGACAGCGGCGCCTGTCGTACTCGAGGGACTGAAGCGGCTCGAGTACCGCGGCTACGACTCTGCGGGCCTCGCCGTCGTCAATGGCGGGCTCGAGGTCTTTCGCGCGCCCGGCAAGATCGCCATCCTCGAGCGCGAGCTCGGCAGCCAGCTGCCGGAAGGCACGACGGCTATCGCCCACACGCGCTGGGCGACCCACGGCGCGCCCACCACGGCCAACGCCCATCCGCACGCCGATTGCGGCGGCACGCTCGCCCTGGTGCATAACGGCATCATCGAGAACGCCGGCGTCCTGCGGCAAGCGCTGACCAAACGCGGCCACGTCTTCCGCTCCCAGACCGACACCGAAGTCCTGTCGCACCTCATCGAAGAGAATCACACGAAGGGCATGCCGCTCGTCGACGCCACCGCCGAAGCGCTGCGGCAGGTCGAGGGCACCTACGGCATCGCCGTCATCTCGAGCCGCGAGCCCGACACGATCGTCGCGGCGCGCCGCGGGTCGCCGCTGCTCGTGGCGATCGGGAATGGCGAGAACTTCGTCGCGTCGGACGCATCCGCCGTGCTCGCCCATACGCGCTCCGTGGTCTACCTCGATGACGGCGACATCGCCGAGGTCAAGCCGACCGATTATCGCATCATGGATCTCGATGCCGGCGAGAAGGAAACACCGGTCACCCACGTCGAATGGGATCTGGCGACGATCGAGCGCGGCGGCTATGCGCATTTCATGCTCAAGGAGATCATGGAGCAGCCCGAGAGTGTGCGGAACACGCTCCGTGGCCGTCTGCTCGAGGAAGAAGGCACGGTGCGCTTTGGCGGCCTGAACATCAGCGCCGACGAGCTGCTCAAAGTACAACGCATCGTGATCACGGCCTGCGGCACGTCGTGGCATTCGGCCTTGATCGGCGAGTACATGATGGAAGAGCTGGCGCGCATCCCGACCGAGGTCGAGTACGCCTCGGAATTCCGCTACCGGAACCCGATCGTCGACGAGCGCACGCTCGTGATCGGCATCTCCCAGTCGGGCGAGACGGCCGATACGCTCGCGGCGTTACGCGAAGCGAAGCGGCGCGGCGCCCGGACGTTGGGCCTGGTCAACGTGGTCGGCAGCACCATCGCGCGGGAAGTGGACGGCGGCATCTACCTGCACGCCGGGCCCGAAATCGGCGTCGCGAGCACCAAGGCATTCACGAGTCAGATCGTCGCGCTGGCGCTGCTCACCCTCAGGATGGGCCGGTTGCGGGCCCTCTCGATCCTGCAGGGCCGGGAAGTCGTGCGGGCCCTGGCCAAGCTTCCCGATCTCGTGCAGCAGGTGCTGGCCAAGGCGCCGCAGATCGAGGAGCTCGCCGATCGCCTGATTCGCGCGCAGAACGTGTTGTACCTGGGCCGCGGCTACAACTTCCCCGTCGCGCTCGAGGGGGCACTCAAGCTCAAGGAAATCTCGTACATCCACGCCGAGGGGTATCCGGCGGCCGAGATGAAGCACGGCCCGATCGCGCTGATCGACGATCTGATGCCAGTCATCTTCATCGCACCCAAGGACGGCGTGCACCAGAAGGTGATCAGCAACATCGAAGAGGTGAAGGCGCGCGGCGGCCGGGTGATCGCGATCGTGACCGAAGGCGACACGGCGCTCGACCAGCTGGCGGACTACCGGATTGAGATTCCTGAGACGCTCGATCTGCTCACGCCCGTGTTGAGCGTGGTGCCCCTGCAGCTGCTGGCCTACTACATCGCGGTCCGTCGTGGCTGCAACGTCGACCAACCGCGTAATCTCGCCAAATCCGTAACGGTCGAATAACGAGCTGCCGACGTGTAACGTGTAGTTCATGAGAGTCGTTCTGCAGCGCGTGAAGCACGCCGAAGTACGAATCGCCAACCGTATCGCGGGGAAGATAGGTACAGGCTTTCTCGTGCTCGCCGGTTTCGCTCCCGCCGACACCGACGCCCAGCTGGGCTGGATGGCCGACAAGATCCTCGGCCTCCGTCTGTTCGGTGATGCCGAGGGCAAGATGAACCGCGACCTCACGGAAGTGGGGGGCGGCGTGCTGGTCGTGTCGCAGTTCACCCTCTACGGTGACGCCAGCAAGGGCCGCCGCCCCAGCTTCATCGATGCCGCGCCGCCGAATCTCGCGATTCCCCTCTATGAGAAGTTCATCGCGTTGCTGAAGGAAAAATCGGGAGGGAAGATCCCTGTCGAGACCGGCGAATTCGGCGCGATGATGGACGTCGAACTGGTCAACGACGGCCCGGTGACGCTGATTCTCGAGCGCTAGCGCGCGGCTGGCACCGCCACGATCGCGAGACGATCGCCTTTCGGGTTCACGGCGAGGCGCGTGATGGTGGTGAGACCCGCCGCCGCAAAATCCGCGACCTCTTCCCACTCGCTGCCACGCCGCGGATCCCACTGCAACAGCTTCGTCCCGCTCGCCGTCAACACGAGGCCGGCACGCGTCCAGACGAAGAAATCGGCGCCGGCGGGGACCTTCACGAGCTGCGCGATCCGATGCGTGCGGACGTCGAGCTCGTCGAGCCACGGTCCGGCGGCGGAATCGCGCTGGACGAAGCTGACGAACGGGTGTCCCGGGACCCGCTGCAACGAGCGGCCGATGTCCCGGGCGATCACCTCTCCGCGCGCGCTTGGAGACGCGGCGTCGGCGATCTGCAGCGTGGCGGGTGAGCCGAGGACGAACAGCGCCAGGGTGTGCGCGTCGGCCCACGCGTGGTAGCCGACCGGCTTGATCGAGTCGAGCACGAGGCGGGGCCGCGATCCGTCGAGGTCGAACGCCCACAGCCGCTGCGTGGAGTCGGCTTCGACGCGCACCACCGAGAACCCCGTGCCGTCCGGCAGCGGCGTGGGAGAATACTCGCTCTCGTGGGTCGCCGTGACGCGGCTGCTCGTCCCTCGAGCGATGTCGTAGCGGTAGATGTCCGCCTGACTGTCTTCGCGAATCGACGTATAGAGGAACGCGCGTCCGTCCGGCAGGAACATCGGCTGGTTGTCGTAGCCCGGCCGGCCGGTCACGTTGACCGGCGTCCCGACGCTGGCGCGGCCATGGGACACGCGCAGTTCGGCGAGGTAAATGTCGGTCGCGGGCGGACCCTGAAGCATGAACAGCGCGATCCAGAGCACGCCGAAACTTACCCTGGGAAGGGGAGAGCGGGGGACGGTTCTTGCCGAACGACGCACCGCGCGGTATTTCAAAACCGCTAGCAATTGCAACAGTGACAAAGGCAACATCCCTGCAGAGGAGGACTCATGTCAATCCGATCGACCTTACTCCCGCGCGCAATGCTCGCACTGCCGTTCCTGGTCAATGCCTGCATCAATGAACCGACCGCGGCCGGGACGGGATCTCGGCTTCTCGCGGCGAGGCTCCTCGCAGCCGATCCGGTGTCGCTGAAGCTGGACCCGACCGCAGGCAACTTTCCGCCGCCCGACTTCACCAAGGAGACCGGCAACGGGCCGTACTCGCAGGCCCGGTGGACGAACAGAGTGGCGCTGGACGGGAAGTTCTCAGTGCTGCTGGAAAAGTCGGTGGACTTTGCCTCCTGTAACACGGCCACCCCGCAGAACGGGTGCGCGGCGTTTGCGGCCGTGATCGTGAGCGGGGTCGAGGGAACGACAATCGCCGATTTGGGCAACATCAGCTTCTCCGTGAACGGGAGCTGCGGTGGCGGCTCGCCACGGTTCAACCTGTTCTACGACACGGACGGCGACGGCCAGGCGGACGGGGTCGCGTTCTACGGCTGCGCGGCGCACGTGAGCGGTACGCCGGCGACGGGTTGGACGAGCATGTCCGCGAGCGCGGCGACGCCGGACTTCTGCTACACATTCCCGGACGCCGCCTGTACGTTGACGTCGGCCTCGACGGTGGTCGAGCTGTCGGTCCTCGTGGACGAGCTGGGCGTGTGGTACATCGACCGCGTACAGGCTGCCGCCGCCACCACGGGTGAGCCCAACGGCACTTGACCAATGGGGATCAAGGGGTGAGGACGATGAATGAACGTCCCATCGTCCTCGCCTCCGGCTCGCCGCGCCGAAAGCAGCTCCTCGAAATGCTCCGCATCCCCTTCCGCGTCATTCCGCCCGATGTGGACGAGCATGTCTTGCCCGGGGAGAAGCCCGACGGCTACGTGACGAGGTTATCGCGCGCGAAGGCCCAGGCGGTCGTCGCACGCGCGCCCGGGGACGTGATCCTGGCGGCGGACACCACGGTGGTTCTGCACGGCAAGATCTTCGAAAAACCGACGTCGCCCACCAACGCGGTCGAGATGTTGCAGCAGCTCCAGGGCAAGACGCACGAGGTGCTCACGGCGGTCGCGGTTGCCGAAAACGGCAGGCTCGAGCAGGCGCTCGACGTCTCGCGCGTGACGTTCCGGCCCAACGACCGGCGCACCCTCGAGGAATACGTCGCGACCGGGGAGCCGCTCGATAAAGCCGGCGCGTACGCGATTCAGGGTCTGGGCGCGCCGCTGATCGAGCGCGTCGAGGGAGATTTTTTCGGGGTGATGGGACTGCCGCTGCGGTTGGCCTTGGACCTGCTGGCGAAGTTTGGACGACCTTACCGCTTTACGCGGTAAACCGGGATCTTCTTTGTCTTGCCCTTGACTTGAATGGGCTCGAGCGCCTCAACGGGCGGTTTCTTTTTCAGCTGCTGGTAGAATGGTTCCGAAATGAGGATCTCGTTGGGACCGGCCTTGCCGCACAGCCGGTAGGCGGTGTTCACGGCATCGCCGATCACGGTATACTCGAGTCGCCGGTCGGATCCGATATTGCCGGCGAACACTTCGCCGAAGTTGATGGCGATCCCGATTTGCACCTCCGTCCGTCCCTCTTGCTTCCACTTGGTGTTCAGCTTCTCGAGCTCGGTCAGCTGTGCCAGCGCACACTCGACGGCGCGGTCGGCATCATCGGCGTGGGCGATGGGCGCACCCCACAGCGCCATGATCGCGTCGCCCATGAACTTGTCGAGCGTGCCGCCGTGCTCGAAGACCTTGTCCACCATCTCGGTGAAGTACTCCGTGAGGAGCTTGGCGATCTCGTCGGGGCTCATCGTCTCGGACATCGGCGTGAACCCGCGAATGTCGGAGAAGAACACCACCACGGGGCGCTTTTCGCTCGGCAGGCGTCCCCCGTCCTGCTGCTGCGAGATCACCTGCGCGATGTTGGGCGAGAAGTAGCGCTCAAAGTTCGATCGGACCAGCGCCTCGCGCCGGATCCGCTCGGACAGCTGTGAATTCTCGATCGCCACGGCCGTGAGACCGCCGAACGCAATCAGAAACTCGAGATCCTCATCGGCGAAGGAATGCGTCGCAGTGAGGTTGTCGACGTAGAGGATGCCCAGGACCTTCGAGTCCGAGCCCATCAGCGGCGTGCACATCGCGCTGCGCACACTCTGAATCAGAATCGATTTTCCCTTGAAGCGCTCGTCCGCCGCGGCGTTGTCGGAGAGAATCGCGACCCGCTCCTCGACCGCTTTCCGCGCGATCGACTGCGGTACGTGTTTGGCGGCGCTGGCGTCGCCGGTGCGGCTCTTGGAGATGCGAGGGATCAGCTCGTTGGACTTGTCGTCGAGCAGGAGAATCGAGACGCGGTCCACGTTCATGATCTGAAACGTGAAATCCACCACCTTGTCGAGCAGGCGATCGAGCTCCTGCTGCTTCGACAGCTCCTTCGACACCTCGAGCAGCAGCGACAGCTTCTTCTCGCGCCGCTCTTCCAGATTGTCGGCTTTGACCTTGAGGTGGGACGAGCCCTGGGGCTCGTCGATGACGATGGCCGGCACGCCGCCGGACACCGGAAGCTGCCGCACGATCGTGCCGCCCGGCACGCTCCCTTTGGCGGACTTGAAGTCGGCGGGCGTCGCCACGAGTTGCGGCCTGGCCACGGGCGCCGTGACTTCCTTCACCCGGAACGCCACCTTCCCGAACGTGACGACGTCGTTGGCGCCCGCTTCCGCTGCGGTGATCTTGGCGCCGTTCAGGAACGTGCCGTTCGAGGAGCCGAGGTCGGTGACGTGGACGCCGCTTTCGGTGAGGACGATTTCGGCGTGACGGCGGGAGATGGTGGGGTCGTAGATCGGCACGTCGCTCGTAACCGCCCGTCCCACCACGAGTGTGCGCCCGAGCTGGAGGTCGATCGACTGCTCGCCGGAAGTGCTCAGCAGCTTGAACACAGGCCCCGAAACTAATCGCCCGCTTTGGCGAGCGCGAGCGCCCGCAGCACAGCCTGGGCCTTGGCCTCGGTCTCCGCGAATTCGCGGTCGGGGGCGGAGTCGGCGACGATGCCCGCGCCGGCCTGGACCACGACCCGGTCCTTCAGCACGAGGGCGGAGCGAATCGCGATGCAGGTGTCCAGGGTGGTCGCGCCCCACCCCACGTAACCGACCGCGCCCGCATACGGGCCGCGGCGCTCCGGCTCCAGCTCGTCGATGATCTCCATCGCGCGGACCTTCGGTGCGCCACTCACGGTTCCCGCGGGGAAGCAGGCGCGGAACACATCGAGCGCATCGTATCCGTCTTTCAGCTGACCCCGCACTTCACTCACGAGGTGCTGCACGTGCGAGTAGCGCTCGACCTGCAGCGACTCCGTCACGCGCACGGTGCCATACTGCGCGACGCGTCCGACGTCGTTGCGCCCCAGATCCACCAGCATGCGATGCTCGGCCAACTCCTTCGCGTCTTCGCGCAGCGAGATCGCCAGGGCTTCATCCTCGGCAGGCGTCGCCCCGCGCGGCCTGGTGCCCGCGATGGGCCGCACCGTCACCTCGTTGCCCTCGACTCTCACCAGGACTTCGGGCGAGCTCCCGACGAACGTCACGTCGTCGAGCGCGAGATAGAACAGGTAGGGGGCGGGGTTCAGGGCGCGGAGGTAGCGGTAGAGGCGGAGCGGGTCGACGGCGCCCGGCACGACCTGCCGGCGCGACAGCACGGCCTGGAATACGTCGCCCGCGCCGATGTACTCGCGAATCTTGGCGACGTCGCGCTCGAACGCGGCGCGCGGATACTGCGACTCGGGCCGCAGCTTGTGCCCGGCGTCTTCGAGCCCGAGCGGTGTCAACTGATGCGAGGCACCGAGCCGCCCGATCAGCGCATCGAGGCGCTCCTGCGCGGCTTCATAGAGGCGCAGCCGCTGCGCGGGCGAGGCCGCCGGCGGCACCTCGACGTTCGCCACCACGATCGCCCGCCCGAATACGTTGTCGAGGATCACGAGCGAATCGGCGATCATCACGACGGCATCGGGAACGCCGAGCGTGTCGGCCGGACTGGCCGGCAGGCGCTCGATGCTGCGGACCAGATCGTAGCCGAGGTACCCGACGGCGCCGCCCATGAACCGCGGCAATCCCGGGACTGCCAGGCTCGGCAGCGCGCGCATCCGGTCGGCGAGATGCGCGATCGGATCGGTCGTCTGGCCCGCCGTGCTCCAGCCTGCCGCCGGACTCCAGCGCTCGATCTGCTGGCCGCGATAGCGCCACGCCTCCCGCGGCTCGGTGCCGAGGAACGTGTATCGGGCCCAACGCTCCCCTCCCACGAGTGATTCGAGCAGAAACGCGAAGGGGGGCCGCGCGACCTTGGCGAACGCGGCCACCGGGGTATCGGCGTCGGTGACCACTTCGCGGATCACCGGCACGATCCCGCCGTTTTTGGCGCGCTCGAGGAATGCGTCCCGTGGATCCATTGTCTAGATTTCGCCGCGATGCGCTGGCCCGCTGCGCTCCTCTTGCTGATCGTGCCGGTACGGGCGTCCGCCCAGGACTGGAATAGCGATTCCGCCATGGCGCTGGCGCGCCGCGCCATCGCTCGGCGAGCGCAGGCCGCGGTCGATACTGCCCTGCACGACTACACAGCTCACGCGCACGGGTTTCTCTTCTTCCTCGGCCAGTTCGGCGAAGGGCTCACCGAGCCGCCGCGGCTCGTAAAAGCGGACCAGCTGGAGCTGGAAGTGTACTGGAAGGCGCCGCAGCTGAGCAAGCAGCGCATCATCGGCTGGCGCGATCGCGCCGAGCTACCCACCGACATCAACTACCATCGCGATCATCTCGGCATCGTCCAGAACAACTTCGGCGCCGCGATTCGCCTCGGTGAGGGGGACGAAGTGCGCGACGTGCCGCACCCGCTCGCGCCGCAGGGCACTGATGTGTACGACTTCGCGCTGGGTGATACGTCGGCCATCGTGCTCTCGCAGCGCGCGGTGCAGGTGGTCGCGCTGCGCGTACGGCCCAAGCGGTTCACCGACGCCGCCATCGTCGGCACGCTGTATGTCGACGTCGAGTCCGCCGAGCTCGTTCGTATGGCGTTCAACTTCACCCCCAAGGCGTATCTCGATCCCCAGCTCGAGGACGTGAGTATCATGCTGGACAACGCGTTGCTCGAGGGGCGGTTTTGGCTGCCCTACCGCCAGGAGATCGAGATCCGCCGGCGTGCCACGTGGCTCGATATCCCGGCGCGCGGCATCATCCGCGGCCGGTGGGAGATCGACGGCTACCAGTTCAACGTGGGCCTCGCGACGAGCTGGTTTCTGGGCGAAGAAATCACGGCGCTGCCCAAGGCGCAGCGTGATTCCTTTCCATGGCGAGGGTCGCTCAGCGCCGCGATCCAGGACGTCGCGGAGCCGGTTCGCGAGAACGATCTGCAGCACGTTCGCGCCGAAGTCAGCCGCATCGCCGGCCGCCGCGCCCTCACGGGGCTCAAGCGCCAGCGCCTGGGCGCGCGATCGCTCAGCGAGCTGGTCCACGTCAATCGCGTCGAGGGCCTCGCCGCGGGCGCGGGCGCCGTGTGGCGCACGCCGAACGACGGCTTCGAGCTCCGGGCGCTGGGCAGCTACGGATTCGCCGACGGGATGGGGAAGGGCATCCTCGCGCTGACGTCGGCCGATGGTCTCGAGCTGGCCGCGTACCGGCAGGTGCGCGATATCGCGGACGTACCGGTGATCGCGCCGATGCTCAATTCGGTCGCCGCACAGGAATTCGGCGACGACTACGGCGACTACTATCGCGCAACCGGTGTGCGGTTCGGCCTGCGCATCCCGAGCGGCGTGCGGGGCGAGTGGCGTTTCGCGCTGGTCCGCGAGCGCGTCGCATCACTCGCCGTGCGGGCCACGCCGGCAACCGGACGGTATCGTGCCAATCCGAATGTCTTAGACGGCGATTACACGACGGCCGCGCTGACGCTGCGGCGGCGCAGCGAAGGCTTTGCGGTGCGCCGCGATGTGGCGGGAGAGGCGACGCTGGAGGTCGGCGAGCACTACACGCGTGCCAGCGGCGCGGCGCATCTGCTCGTGCCCCTGGGACCGAGCCGGATGTTGACGCGCGTACAATTCGGCTGGGCGAGCAGTGACCTGCCGCCGCACCGCGCCTTCGTCCTCGGCGGGCGCGGGACGCTGCTGGGAGACGCGTTCCGGGATTGGGGCGGGCGCCGCGCGGCGCTCCTGCACGTCGAGTGGCGCACGCCCGTCCCGTTCATTCGTCTCAATGCCGGTCCGGCACGTACGCCGGGCACGATCACGCTCGCCCCCTACGCCGCCTGGGGATGGGCCGCCGAGCCCATTGCGCTGACGCCGTGGCGCGCGACGCCCGGGACCCGGATGACGGTAGGGCTTGGCGCCGAGTGGCTTGGTGTGCTTCGGCTCGAAGCGGGGTACGGTGTGCAAAGTCGCCACATGCACGTCGCTTTCGACATCACGCGTGATTTTTGGGACATTCTGTGAAAAACTAGGCGCCTAGGCGCCTAGACGTCTCGTATAGACTGGACTGGCGGGCCCCCCGGCATAGCTTGGAGACAGCCTCATGCCGGTGACCTCATTCCCCGACGAATGGTTGGCCCAATCTTTCGAGGGCCTCACCCCCGAGCTCCTGCAGGAGCTGCGGGGGAAGTCGGAGTCCGGCCGGACGTTGTGGGAATGCGTGGTTGCCGAGAAGATCGCGACCGACACGGAGATCGTCGAGAAGCTGTCGCATCGCTTCCGGCTGAAAATCGCCGACGTCAGTAAGGTCGATCCGACCGCTCGGAACGCCGTCCCCGAGCAGCTCGCGCGCCGTCACCACATCCTGCCGCTGCGGCTCACCGATTCCTATCTCGAGATCGGGACCGCCAATCCGCTCGATCTCAATGCTGAAAAGGCCCTGGCCTTCAACACGGCCCGGGAGATCCGCCTGTTCCTGCTCGCACCGTCGAAGATCAGCGAGAAGCTCGATGAGATGTACAAACCCGAGAAAGCGCTCGACAAGCTGCTCGAGAACATGGGTGACGCCGAGGTGCTGCAAACCCTGAAGGACGCGCCGCCCGAAGACCTGACCGTCTCCGAAGCGGACTCCAGTCAGAAACCGGTCGTCCGCCTCGTCGATATGATCATTTCCGAAGGCATCCTGTCGCGCGCGAGCGACATTCACGTCGAGCCCGAAGAAGGTGGCGTCGCGGTGCGCTACCGCATCGACGGCGTGCTGCGGCAGGTCATGAAGATCCCGCGTCAGGCCGGGTTGCCGCTCATCTCCCGCATCAAGATCATGTCGTCGCTGGATATCGCCGACCGGTTGCGCCCGCAGGACGGGCGCGCGCGCGT
>WNGP01001242.1_pt1 | contig 20777 bp, 20 predicted proteins | sample 5407671 | NCBI WGS metagenome assembly WNGP01 (sample SAMN13153381, study PRJNA577476) | soil metagenome | isolation source: 40 cm soil or saprolite under Garry oak tree replicate 2 | place: USA:California | collected 2016-06-15 | reverse complement strand
GAACAGGAGGCACAAGCGGACACGAGTGAGCAAGTGGTGACGGAAGAGAAGCCTGTCAAGCGGTCGTCGTGGATTCTCGTGGAATGCGATGAGTTCACCGACGACATCAAGGAATACCGACGACGGCGGCGCAAGGCGCTCCTGGAAGCACTGCTTGCAATACGGCAGGGGCAGAAACATTTGTCCCGGCGGGTCATTAACATCTGGGCGTATCAACGTAGCTTGCGCAAAGCAGGGTGAAGAGTTGCAAAGGGGTGAGAGGGCAATGGATGATCTCTTGAATCAGGAGTACAACGGTTGGGAAAACAAGTGGACGTGGTTGGTGCATCTGCATCTGAGCAATGAGCAGGTATTGTCTTTGGAGATCGCGCGGTTGGTGATGAGTGAACCGAATAACGAGCCTGCTGGCCATCTGGTTGAGATGTGGGTCAAGTCGTTGATCACCAATTGGATGACGCGGTTTCCTGGACGCAACCGCTCTTATGATGCGTACATCTGCTTGCTGGTGTGGGACGTGCTCGGTTCGGCGCTGGCATATACCCAGTGGGATGACCTGGTCACATTACTGGCTGGTGGGGTCATCGTCTCCAATGTGTTCACGATGACGCTTTTACGGTGTATTGAGTCATCGCGGTGGTTGCAGGCTCATCTAGAAGTGGTCTTGCGTGAAGCTGCCAGTATCTATGCCGCTGCGGATGCGCTGAAAGCGTGGTTTGAAACGCTCGTAGCGGAATGGATAGACGAGATGGAGGTTAGGCGGAAGATGAATGCTGCCATGACGCAGGTGTTCAACGGGTTGATACAGAATGCCTATGGCTTGATCGTCTGGGAGCATGTGGCAAGGGCCTTTCGACACGATTACTAAGCTAATGACAAGCTATGCGGCTTGAATCGGACTTATAAGTCAGTAGTACAGTAGGTGCTGCTGATTTTTTGTGTCTGTTGAAGTTGTTGGACTGGATAGCGAGGTGGATGATGCAAGAGATGAAACAGGATACGGTACAACCTCTTATGACTCAAGCGAAACGGCAGAGAAGCGGGGAAGCGAATGTGAACGAGCCGCTACAGCCGTTACTCACGATTGCCGATGTGTGCAAGATGCTACATCTGAGCCGTCCGAAAATTTACGACCTCATTGCTGATGGTCTACCTGTTATGCGCTTTGGAAAGGCTGTCCGGTTCTCTCCCACATCGTTACAACGCTGGTTAGCCAGGCGCGAAGAGATCGCGTAGGAAGTAGGTGTTATATGGCAAGGCGTAAGCATGACGAGGGTTCGGTTTTCCAGCGAAAAGATGGGCGTTGGGTGGCTCAAGTGCGCTTAGAGAACGGCAAAAAGAAGCAACGCTACTTCAAGCCAGATCAAGAAAAAGAGGCGCGCATAGCCCTGCGCAAGATGCTGAACGAGAAAGAGCAAGGCACGTTACCCACTGGCCCACACCAAACGCTCAAGGCGTATCTTGAGCAATGGCTAGAGCAAAGGTATAAGCTAGCAGCTATTCGCATAGGGACGTATGACACCTATCGGGCTATCCTGCGCAATCACATCGTCCCTTCGCTCGGCCATATCCCGTTGCAGAAGTTGACACCCCAACACATACAGGCATTTTACACAAAAAAGCTCGACGAGGGTTTAAGCACGGGAACGGTTAAATGCTTTCATGCAATACTGCATGGTGCGCTGGAGCAGGCGGTTAGGTGGAATTTGGTAGGCAGAAATGTAAGTGATCTTGTCACGTCTCCAACGCTCAAACGTCATGAGATGCAGACGCTCACCCCTGAACAAGCTCAGCGTCTCCTGGAAGCAGCGCGTGGGCGTAGGTTGGAGGCACTGTTGACAGTGGCATTAACAACGGGGATGAGACGTGGCGAACTGCTCGGTTTGCACTGGCAAGACATAGATTTTACCGAGGGGTGCATACATGTGCGACGCTCAGTAAGACGTTTAGGAAAGATTGGCCTGGTAGCATCTGAACCTAAGACGCAGCGTAGCAAGCGTAAGATCATGGTACCGCCATTTGTGATCGATGTGTTGAAACAGCATCGAGAGCGGCTACCGGCCATGCGCGAACATGTGGGTACTCGCTGGAAAGAACAGGATGTGGTGTTTTCCAATAAGTACGGGGGGTACATGGATGTGGCGGTGCTGAGCCATAACTTCAAGCGCTTGCTGCAACGGGCCGGGTTACCCAACATCCGGTTTCATGACTTGCGACATACGACGGCGAGCCTGCTTGCAAAGTTGAAAGTGCACCCGAAGATTGTTCAGGAGGTGCTAGGGCACAGCAATATCAGCATGACCCTGGACATTTACTCGCATATGTTCCCGTCCGAACATGCGGAGGCAATGGGCAAAATGGATGATCTTTTCAAGCCTGAAAAGTAGGTATTGACTGTCAATATGGGTGTCAGGCCCTTAACGAGGCGCGCCCACTATCGGCCAGGTTGACTTTATAGGCCAATCTAGCCGATAATGGGTGTGCGAAGTTTAGCCAAATATCCTATAATAGATGCGATTTTTCCTACAAAATGTTAATCTATAGCCGAGGGAAGGCAGAATCATGATTGCCAGCATTCATGGTGTTCTTGAAGCGCGTCGCGCAGATTCCGCGATCATTCGTGTTGGCGGCTTTAGTTTGCGCATCTTTACCCCCTCTTCGACGTTGAGCCGCCTGGGGGAGCCAGGAGCGGAGGTTTCGCTTTACACGCACTTCCTGGTGCGTGAGGACGGCATGGCTCTCTATGGCTTCACGGGAGAAGAGGAACGAGACGCTTTCGAGAAGCTGATCACGATCAGCGGGGTTGGTCCCAAGATTGCTTTAGCGCTGTTATCTATGATGGACGCGCGTACGCTGTTCAAAGCCATCGCCGATGAGGATCAACAACGTCTGGGGATGGTGCCAGGTGTTGGCAAAAAGCTTGCAGCAAAATTAGTGCTTGAACTGAAGGGGAAGCTCCCATCACTGGTGGCCCTGGGGGGCGCATCAGCACTCTCTCCTGGCGGTAAGATACAGTCCGAGGTACTCGAGGCCTTGATGGGGCTGGGATTCTCCGCTGCGGAGGCACAGGCAGCGTTGCTAAAGATTCCTCAAGATCGGCCTATGACGCTAGAAGAGCAAATTACTTACGCCTTGCGCTCCTTCGCTCGAGAATAATATCTATGGAGGATGCTGATGGCAATCGATGCACATCTGCCGCCAGCGTGCGCTTTCGCAATTTCCGTACTTGTTGAACGTGATATGGATCCCGAAGCTGTTCCAGAAGAAGCCGTTGAGGCGGCGCAGCTACATTTAGCCACCTGCGTGCGCTGCCTTGCTTCACCTCCCGCGATCAGTCCGCCACGCAAGAAGAAAAAGCCGCGCCGCGTGATGGAGTCAGATACACAGTTCGAGAGCTACACGCCAGCTCCATACGAAGAAGCAGCTCCTCCCTCGATACCTCCAGGCGCATATGCTGCGGTGGCAGCCGATGGCGCGCTAAAGCCGGCCCCTACATTCGGGGAATCATCAAGGCCGGTTGCCGTTCCGCAGCCTAAACAACCAGCATCCACAGTTCCAGCGGCAGAGGCAGCAAAAACTCCTGCTCCCAAGACGCCAGCGCCCTCAAAGCTTCCAGCAGTCATTGATGGACCGGTGAACTGCACGCAATGCCGCCAGGCGTTGAAAGATTACGCCGAGGCGATGGATACCGGTCAGAATGTGGAATTGCTCTTTCCCGCGATGCATGAGCATCTGTTGAACTGCCAGACGGGTTGCCTGGTGCTGTTAGACCTGTTCCGGCAGGAGGCAAAGGCCAGTCGGAAATTTCGCCGCCGCCCGGTGCGCGACCCGTTCAGCGCCATTGGCTGGGAACTGTCGGGCTTTTTTCGCGGCGGACAGGTAACAATATCGCCCATGGCACTCGCCTATGGCACGCTGATACTCTTGCTGTTGATTACCTCGCTAAGCGTCTACCTCTCCATTCGTTGGGACGATGCACGCTATTATCATGCTCCTCTCCATAAGATCATTATCCCGACACCCGACGGAATTGGTTTGAGCGATGGTCTCAAGGTTTACGACGCCTGTAACGCCAGCAGTTACCAGGATAAGCGGGAGGCGGCGCAGGCATTGCAAGCCAGGAACCTGACCAGGGCCGGGAGTTTGTTTGCGTCGGCCACCAGTGTGATCAGCACAGATACGACCGGCTGCAACGGCGCGGAGGCCGCGATTTACTCCGAGGATTTGCAGGTACGGCAATCTGGTCGTCCCTATGGGGCGCTTGTAGTCAGCTTCGACAGCGGGCCTGGCTCTGCTGATCCGCAGGGCGGGACTGACCGGCATATTCTCTATGCCGCCTATACGCAGGAGCTGATAGGAGCATATATCGCGCAGCAGCAATATAACGAGACCGCAATGCAAACGCCCGGTACGCCGCTGCTCTACCTGATCCTGGCGAATACGGCCGGGATCGAGCAAGGCGCGCTGCAGGTTGCGAACGACATTGCATCACTGGCTTCAACATCAAACCTGCAACAGTTTGGCCTGCTTGCGTCTAGCCCGACGCCGCTTTTAGGAGTGCTGGGACTCGCGCCGAGCAGCCTGGTGCAGGTGGTGTTGCCCGTGCTTTGCCGGGCAGGCGTCCCCTTGATTACCCCGACTGCGACAGGATTGTTCATTATCAACCTGCTGCTGCAAACATCGCTGTATCGACACTGCGCGCCCGGCTTCGCCTTCATCCGCTTCTCACCAGATGACGCGGCGCAAAGCCTGCTGGCGGCGAACTACGCCTACGGTACGCTGCGTGTTCGCCATGTCGCCGTGTTCTATGATCCCAGCAATCCTTCTTCCGTCGGATCTGCAGATGGCTTTTCTTACAATTTCGCCAGGCGCCGGGGCGCGCAGATTGTGGCGCGAGAAACAGCCGTAGCAAGCGGGCTGCTCGACGCCAACGGTCGCCCGCAGGCCTCACCGGATGATTTGCTCGCGGGTTTGAACGATGAGCTGCAGGCGAAACCGCGTCCAGAGCTGATCTTCGCGCCGCTGCTCACTAACGACGTGATTACTCTGGCGCAGGATATCGCACGCCTTCCCGCCGATCGCCAGCCAATTCTGATGATCGGCGGCGAATTTGTGCATCCCGCCGCCCTGCAGGGACTGGTACAATGGGCGCGACAACAGCAGTTGACGCTGCCGCAGATCTTCGTCTCGCTGATCTCCGCCGTCCGTTCGCCCGATAACAGCGATTGGCAGAAACAATTCTATGCCAGCTTCTGCACCTCATTTGCCGCTCCCGGTTCGCACTGCAGCGGCGCGGCCATCCTTGACCAGGGCGGCTTACTGTTCGCCGACGGAGTGGAGATCGTGACGAGAGCGCTTGTACCCGCAAAAGCAACCACCACACCTACATTGCCAACAGTTACCGAACTGGTACAACGCATCACTAAGGAGAAGTTCTCCGGGGTCAGTAGCCCTATTCGTCTACGCCTGATTGCGGGTATACTGGTAATCAGTACGCAGGTATCGCCGGTAATCCTGGGGTTACAGGGCGATGGCAGTGTTCAGATCGTTGGATGATGTGCAACCTTTCATCTGCATTTTCAGGATTTCCCGGCCCATGTGGCCATAGTATTCAGATCGTCGGATGATGTGCAACTTTCCAGGGCGACCGCGAGGGTCGCCCGTACAATACACGTTTATCGAGTAAAATAAGCAATATGGTATTGTACGGGCGACCCTCGCGGTCGCCCTGGGAATATTGGAAATATTGTACGGGCAATCCTCGCGGTCGCCCTGGAAATAACGACACATCATGAAGGAGACAGCAATGAAGCTCGGTGTATTTCTCCCGATCTCAGGCCGCGCGGCGGGGCCGGATACGCTTATGCCGGCGGCACGCAGCGCGGAGGCACTGGGATTCGACGCGGTCTGGTCGGCGGACCGCGTTGTCACACCCTGGAAGATTTTGACTTCCTACCCCTATAGTGAAAATCACGAGTTCATCGTCCCTCCTGACCGGCCTTTCCTCGATTCGATGACGTGCCTGGCATACCTGGCCGGCTGCACCGAGAAGATTACACTTGGTATCAGCGTGCTGGTGCTGCCCTATCGTCACCCGCTTTACTGGACACGTGTGGCGGCCTCTATCGAGCACCTCTCGCGCGGTCGCTTGATTATGGGCGTGGGGGTTGGCTGGATGGAGGAAGAGTTCGATGCACTGGGCGTTCCGTTCAAGGAACGGGGGCGTATGACCGATGAGCAACTACAAATCGTCTCGCGCCTGTGGACAGAGGAACACATCGACTTCGATGGGCAATACTACCACCTGCGCGACCTGGCATTCTACCCCAAACCCACCCCGCGCATTCCCATCTGGGTCGGAGGGGAGGGCAGCGCGGCGCAGAAACGCACGGCGCAATACGGCGACGCGTGGTTTCCTTACTTCGTGGACATCACAACAGGCGAACTTCGAGATGGGTACCACAATGTGTTACGCCTGGCCGCGGAAGCTGGCCGCGACCCACAGCAGATTCAGCTCACCTGCTGCCGCCCTATCGAGGTCACGAAGCAGGCCGTGCCGCAAGATGAACGACGACTGCGTGGCACACCCGAACAGCTTGTCGAGGCCCTCAGGGCATACCGCGCTATCGGTGTTGAACATCTCGCCCTGCAATTTATTACGCCGCGCTGGCCCGACCGGGTGGAGCAGATCGAGCAATTTGCGCAGGAAGTCATGCCGTATGTGCGATGAGGATGCTCGAACCGGCATCCTCTTATATATTCAATTCCCCAATGGCTGTTTCCGCCATCAGGCTATGAAAGACGGACTGTTCTACCTCCAGTAAGGCAGCTTCTGCGAAGAGTCGCTGGCGCAGCGCGACGCAGAGGCTGTGCGCGATAGCAAGGTGCGCATCCTCGACCTGCTCAATGGATGTTGAGGGAACCAGGATCGAGAGATCGGCTAAGGTATAAAGTTGTCCGCCGCTTTGACCGGTCAAGGCAATTACCAGGGCGCCTGCTTCCTGGGCAACACCGGCAGCCGCCAGGACGCTAGGCGAGTTGCCGCTCGCGCTGATGACAATCACCAGGTCATCGGGGCGCACCAGCGCGGATAGCTGCTCCGCGAAGATACGATCATAGCTTGTATCGTTGGCCCAGGCTGTCATGAGCGGCACGTTGTCGCTGAGAGGAATCACTCGAAAGGCAGGTAGACCAGGAGCGCGTGTGCCTTTTGCCAGGTCGCAGGCAAAATGTGAGGCGGTGGCAGCGCTGCCGCCGTTGCCAAGTACAAAGACGGTACTACCTCTTCGATAACAGGAGAAGAGCATATCAGCAACTTGTGCAAGGGTGTCACTCGATATGGATTGCATCACGTCAACCAGTGAACGCCAGTAACTCGCAATCTCATTGTACATTGTTATCACCTACATTTCACAAGCGGTCATAAAACCAGCTCACGGGCGAGGACAGTGAAGATGCTTGCTCTCGTATGAATACAGGAGCATGTTGAGACGAACTCAACGTTTCAGAAGAGAACGACATACGTTCTTCCTGGGTCAGAGCATCAGTTATCACCTGCACCCCGGCGAAATCAAAATCAAATAACATCTCAACCAGACCAAGTTCGGTCATCGCTTCCCGCAACCTTCGCTGGCCATGAATCGGGCAATAGAGCAAAAGGTAGCCTCCTCCTCCAGCGCCAACAATCTTCCCGCCCAACGCACCGGCTCCGCGGGCTGTTTCATAGTAGCAGTCAATCGCCGTAGTGGAGACATTTTTTGATAACCTGCGTTTCTCTTGCCATCCCAGGTCAAGCAGCCGTCCGAAACGCTCCAGGTTCCCGGCCAGCAGCGCCTCGCGCATCTCTAACGCCAGCAGCTTGATCTGATGCAGGGAACGAATAACCTCCGGCTTCGTCTGCGTATCCCGGCGCTGTTGATCGAGAACGCTGGCCGAATTGTGCGTCTGTCCGGTAGAGAAGAGCAGCAGGCTGCTTTGCAAAGAGGCAAGTACGTTCTTCCGCAATACGAGCGGCTCCACGTATACACCATTCGCCGTAAAGGTGATGGTATTCAACCCACCACAGGCGCTTGCATACTGATCCTGCTTGCCAATGGGCATGCGCAGCAATTCGATTTCCAATGAGCAGGCAAGTTCAGCCACTTCCATCGCGCTCAGGAGCAGTCCGAGGTGGGCAGCAAGCGCGCGCACCAACGCAACTGCCATCGCGCTCGATGAGCCAAGTCCGCTTCCTGGAGGAACTTCCGAGAAGAGGTACAGGTCAACGCCCTTTTTGCGTAATCCCAGGTCGGCGAAGCGCGCAATGGCGGCTTTAGGCAATGACAGGATGCCTTCCACCTGGGGAATTTCGCCGCGCGGGTACATCTCCCATGTGCGATAGTCAGCAGAATGAATGCGGATACTGCCATCGACTGACGGGCAGACCACCGCAGAGCAATAGCGAGTGATTGCCGTGCTGACGACCAGGCCACCAAAATGGGCGTAATAGGCCGCCAGATCCGTTCCACCACCTCCAAAACTGATGCGGACAGGTGCGCGCACAATGACCATAGACTCTCCTTGCAGGCTCAGGGCCAGCTCGTTTCGGTCAACGGGGTAATGATGACCTCCTGCAACGCCGACTCAGGTGGAACCTGCGCGGCAAACACAATCACATTGGCGACAGTGGCGGGGTCTTGCAGGTTGCGCTCTTCAGGCAGCGGAATACCCTGCTCCACAAAGCGATCGAAGAAGTGGGTTTTCATCCCTCCTGGTATGATGGTCGTGACACGAATACCATCGGGTCGTCCTTCGACGCCAAGCGCCCGCCCAAAGCCAACCAGCCCCCACTTTGAGGCATGGTAGGCCGCCGCATTCGCCCAGGCTCGAGTTGCGGCAGTCGAGGCAATATTGATGATATGCCCGCTCTGCTGCTTGCGCAGCAGAGGCCAGGCAGCCTTCGCAAACAAGAATGGCCCATTGAGATTGACATCGATCACCTGGTTCCATTGCTCAATAGTCATCTCATCCACCGATAGCGTATGATCGATGGCGGCGCAGTTGACGATAATATCCAGGCGCCCAAAGCGTTCGCTCACCATCTGTACCGCTCTGAACACCTGCCCAGCATTACTCACATCACAAGCCAGGGCAAGGCTGCCAACGTCGTATTGCCCCAGGTTTTGGGAGACACGCTGGGCAGCTTGCGCATGTATATCGACGCAGGCCACAGCGCAGCCAGCACGCGCAAAGGCCAGGGCGGTAGCTTCCCCCAGGCCGCTTCCTGCTCCTGTGACCAGGGCAACTTTTCCCCGTAAGCTCTGTTCCTTCACGAGTAGTTCCTCACCTTCTGAGCGGGCATGAATTTCCCGGCTTCCATTTCCTGGATCAATTCTCCAAAGAGAGTGGTGGCATTATGACGCCGGTCTTCTACAGTGGTTGGCAAGCCAAGATGGTAGGTACCGCTTGGCAGGATGCCACACCCGCCATATTTGCGGAGCAGCAAGAACTGGACGACAACCTCCTCCCCGGCATGCTCAGGCGGCAGGCGATGCCACCAGGAGAAACCGCCCACATCCATCAATTTGGCGCGATCGAAGAGCAAGTTAGCGCCACCCACCCAGGCGATCTTGTAGCGCACGATCCTACTATCCGGGGCCAACCGCTGTTCCAGGTGCAGTGGATTGGCCGCATTATTCACCAGGTGCCGTTCCCAGGGAATACATTGCTCTTCGAACGGCTCTGCTTCTACCGGCCCCGTCCAGAGTTCGATATGCTGCTGCTGAGGCCGCATATCATCCAGATAAGCCAGGCCGGTGGCCGGACAACCTACAAAACCACAGCCTTCGGCCTGCAACACGCGCAGCATGCGCTCCATGACCGGCGGGTCTAACAGCACATCATCGTCGAGGTAATGCACATAGGGGGCGCGACTCTGCTCGAGCAAAAACTGTCGCTGTTCGGCAAGGCCCCTACGTGGTAGATGACGATGCAGAGCGACACGATGCCCATGCCAGCGCAATGCCCGCACCAGCGTCGCGATCTCTATGCTATCCAGGTAGCTCTCTTCCTCCGTCTGATCGGAGACGATGACATTGAAATCGCGAAACGTCTGGCCCAGTAGACTGGTCAAGACGACAGCCAGGCCAGTTTTGCGTCGATAGGTGGGAATCAGTACATCAATCAGCGCCACAGTTCATCCTCCATCGATGGTACTCCTGTAACTTCCGCTGAGTGAAGCGGTGCGATAGAGCGCAATCCATACGTGTGCGTCGCGCGGCGCATCCTCATCTTGTCCAGGGATAGTGGTTGTTTACCACGAGTCGGGATGCCTGGCGATGTATGCGCGTGTGTTTTGAGTAGCGTTTGATAGAGCAGATCGGTGCGCATGGCGACAACTGGCCAGGTAAAAGTGCGCTCTACTCGCAAACGCGCGGCTTTCCCCATACGATCACGCAATGCAGGCTGACTGAGAAGTTGGTAGAGGCGCACAGCCAGCATCTCCGGGTCAGATGGCGGGACGAGGAATCCAGTCTCAGCATTTTTAATAGTAAAGCGAATACCACCTACAGCTGAACCAATGACGGGTCGTCCACAGGCCATCGCTTCAAGAGGCGTGAGGCCAAAGGGTTCATACCAGGGAGTGGTGACAACTACATCACCTGCACTGTAAAAGTAGCGCAGTTCCTGTTGTTGTCGTTTGCCAACGAAGGTGATGTTGTCCGCTACTCCCAGTTCCTGGGCCAGGCTCTGCAAGATGCCGATTTCTGGTGTGGCGATGGGATTTGGTTCTTCCGTCTGGCCGCCAACCAGCAGGAGACGAAGCGGCGGCAGCGGAGGGCCAGATAGTATGCCTTGTCCTTGCCAGCACATCAATAACGCGAGAGCGCGCACGATGTTGCGTGCATCCTTACGCGGCAACATGCGGCCCACATAGACGATAAGCAGTTCGCCGGTCTCTAACCCGATGTGCCGCCGGGCTTCGTCACGCGGCGCTGGATGGAAGGTTTGCGTATTCACAGCCGATGGAATGACCACCACTTTAGCCGGGTTAACGCCATAATCCTCGACCAGCTCAGCCCATTCGGCAGGGCACTGGGCAATAATGCGATCTACCTGCTGCATGGTGGCGATTTCGGTGGCGATGCGCTCCAGTGGGCTGCTATCCATCGTTCCCTGATGGCGGTGTTTGGTTTTGCCGAGAGCATGGAAAATCTGCACTGCCGGAATATGCAGGCTGCGCTGCAACTCGGACACGACCCAGCCAGACATCCAGAAATTGCCGTGAAGAAGATCGTAACAGACATCATCACGCGCCATAAAACGCAGGAATGCCTCGCGAAAATCGGGCATGTACTTCCAAAGATCATCTTTCGCGAGAAATTGCGCTGGACCGGCACCCAGGTGGATCACCCGTACACCAGGGGCATAGTTCACGACCTCCGGCACATCATAGCTATCACAGCGGGTGAAGATATCAACAGCATAGCCACGCTGCGCCAGATTGCGGCTCACCTCATCGACGTAGACATTTTGTCCGCCGGCATCCTCGCTTCCCAGTAATGCGAGGGGGCTGGCATGTTCACTGAAAAAGGCGATTCGTGGGTGTCGATCCATATTGATTTATTCCTTCCGATGAACTATCCCTACAGGGAAAAAACAGGTCCTATGACCTCAGCAAAGGCTGCATTCCATTCGCGAATGAAACGGGTGAGGTTGAAACGATCAAGGGCAACCCGGCGAGCATTCGCGCCGAGCCGCTCTGCCAGCGCTCGATCGGCGAGCAGGGCGCGCATATGGTGAGTTAATTCGTCCATATCGCATGAAACATAGCCGCTCACGCCATGCTCGATAACTGTGGGCAAGGCGGTTGTGGCAAGGGCAACCACCGGCATACCGATGGTCATAGCCTCGATGACCGCCAGTGGCAGGCTGGTATAGCGCATGGGGCTAAACAGAAAGCGGTAGTCGGCAACGCGGCGGTGTAGATGGCGGTAGGGGATATCCCCCAGGCCGCCAAACGCTTCAGTCTCCATACCCACTGCATCGAGTGGAATGCCCATACGCGCATCGAGGAAGAGGTCATAGCCAGCAATTCGTGGTCGTTTCTGCATGCCATTGACGACAGTAATACCGCGCGCGAGTTGACCGCTATAGCGAATCGAGGGATCAATGGCTACAGTGTGTTCAATTACCTTCGTCGGCATCCGGCCATTATCCCACATGAGGCGGTTGTAGTGCGTCACGTGTACTAACAACACGCCTGGATCATCTACCGGGTGGCGCGTATCGCTGGCATGGGGTTTTGGTGTGTTATGTTCCAGGTAAATCCTGGGCAGGTGGCGCTGCTCCTCGCTCAAAATCTCGAACTGATCTTCGTAGTAGTTCTTCGGCGTCTGGTAGATAATGAGATCAAGCGGCAGATCGCGCACACGCTCGCTGGGTACCTCACGCACGTAATCCGGCAGGTCAAAGGTTGGTCCTCTGCCGCCGTAGCCTTCGGGTCGCCCTGGACGAACAGGCAAATACCAGTCATGCTCAATACGAGCGAGGCTATTGAGGTAACTACCGTGAATATGCCAGATGAGTATTTTCAAACGTCTCACAGCGTACCGCTCCTTCTCATCGATGCGCTCTCCCCCACAGCAGATACCAATTGCCAGGACGACGGACAATAGTCCAGGTCCGCGGTCTGGGTATGCAACTCGGCATCTTTGATGATGCGCAGGGCATGAACAGTATTCCTGGCAACAAAAAGGGGACGGCGCATAGCCCGCTCTGGCAGACGCTCGGTGCCTAGATCAACCAGGATAGTACGGCAACCCGCCCGGTTGCCCGCCTCGATGTCATCGAGGATGTCGCCTACAAACCAGCTGGCACGCAGGTCGAGCTGCAAATCACTGGCGGCTTGCAAGAGCATACCGGGCGCCGGTTTGCGGCAGTCGCAACGCCTGGCAAGCCCTGGAACGATGCCGTCGGGATGGTGAGGACAATAATAAATACCTTGCAGCTGCACTTCATGCGAGGCGAGTTGCTGCGCCAGGTATGCATGCATGCGCTGCAAATCTTGCTCAGTAAAATACCCTCGTGCGATCCCCGATTGATTGGTGACCACCACCAGTTGTAACCCGGCCTGTCGCAAATCTCGCAACTCCTCGCAGACCCCATCATAGAGACAGAGGTCTTGAGGACGAGAAGGATAGTGACGGGGGTGAACAAGGGTGCCATCACGATCCAGGAATACAGCCTTGTTTGTCATAGGGCAACCTCTTTTTGCGAAGTCGCGAGTTCTGCCTCCACAATATCGCAGAGCACATGCGTCACCATCATATGCATTTCTTGCACGAGAGCGGTGTCGACAACCGGGACGCGCACCGTGATATCCGCCAGCGACTCCAGGCTGCTGGGGCAATCACCCGTGATTGCGACGACTGATACAGACCGCTCATGCCCCGCCTGCGCCGCGCGCAGCAGATTCTCGGACTCGCCGCTGGTACTGAAAGCTATGAACACATCTCCCGGCTGACCAAAAGCGCAGACCTGGCGCGCAAATACATCCTGGTAACCGTAATCGTTGGCGATGGCGGTGAGAATCGAGGTGTCGGTGGTGAGGGAGAGCACCGCGTACGGCAGGCGTTCCCGCTTAAAACGGCCCACTAACTCAGCCGCGAAGTGCTGCGCTTCGGCGGCGCTGCCGCCATTGCCCGCGACTAAGGCCTTATGCCCGCTGCGAATTGCTTCAACCAGCAGGGCAGCCACCTCTGCTAATGCCGCAGTGCGCAGCATAAGAGCGGTTAAGGCCGTATCCAGGAATTTACGCCGCCAGGTCAAGGCATCCAGAACGGACTGGTGGAAGTTTGTATAAGCGTATGGCTGGATAGGGGCGACTACAGTCAAGGTCTCGTTTTGGCTGTACAAATTCATGCTTCTCTCTCTACACAATAGCGATGTTCTACTGAATATCTATATGCTCTATAACAAATTGATGAGTTTAGCACTCACACTTTGACATCAATATCTTAATCAAAGCAATCTCATTCGTACAAGTCAACAGTAACTTTCCTAAGAATTCTCTAAACATTTTCTAATTTCTACCTAATGTGCTGTACAGGTATTAGATACAATTCGAGGAGGAAATCAAAAAATAGCCCTCCCTGGTTAGGGAAGGACTATTCTATATCAATCTTACTGCGCATGTCCTAGTTGACAGGAGTTGTTTGCTTCTCTGACATGAGAGCCGCGCGCAGTAAGGGTTTCGCGCGTTGGAAGTATGTTTTTGCCGTAGCTTCGGGCATACTGAGCGCCTGACCAATCTCGGCAAAACTCTGTTGACCAGCATAACGCAGGAGGACAACAGAGCGATACTTGGGGGGTAATCCCTCAATGGCGCGACGCAAATTATCCTGGAGATCGTGTCGTTCCGCGACCTCTTCAGGCATCGGGCTAGGATCGCGGAGGGAAGCAAGCAATGAAACCTCATCTTCGTCGTCCACCGACTCCAATGTAGAGAAGTGGATGGCGCGTTTCTTTCGCAATTCATCCAGGCAGCGATTACGGGCAACCTGGAAGAGCCAACCGCGCAATGATTTGCCCGTATTCAGGGTAGGCAGCGAAATATACAACTGGAGAAAAACCTGCTGCAAGATATCGCAACTCTGATCATAGTCGCCTAAGATATGACAGATGAAATTGAATAATGTTGGACGATAACGCTGTACCAGAGCTTCAAATGCTCGCTGGTCGTTGACGAGACTCTTCTGAGCCAGGACGCCATCAGAAAACTCCGACAATCGCGTTTTTGTATGTTCACGTATCTGTACCACGTTTTTTCTCACTTTCTTGTAGGGGGTTTCGAATTATTTCATCTTTGCCAATGCCCTATGTCACTAGCATAGGGAATTCAAGTATAAATTTCAAGTGATTATTGCTATTATAAACTCTTCCGTAAGCTACTCTCAGTAACAACTAATGTATATTAAGAAATGTATCTTTTCATTAGAAGAATATATATCTTTTTAATCTCATTCTAAGGAATCGCCTTTGGAAGCGCATAGAACAACAGAAGAGCGGAGAGGATGGCAGAATAGCACTGCCCTCTCCGCTCTTTTGAAAAGGTATTGCCAACAAAAGAGCAATACTAGCCGTTATATGGATCGCGATCTGGGGGTATCACCGGTTTACCCACGCCACTCTGCGACGGCATAGGAGCAGAGCTAGCAGTTGTACCTGCATAGGGCCGCTCCTGGATGATGTCCTGATCCATAACAGGGCGGTCGGTGCGATTGGTTTCGCCCATCGTGGCATCCTGGCGGCTCGTAGTTGTCCCCTTGGCAGCCGCGCTTCCACTATGAAACAGGTAGTTTGAAGAAGTGGGGTCGAGCGCCCCCGGCGGTGCCTGGTCTACCATACGGGCAAAATTTTCCAGGTCATGCTGCAGCGCCTCATCAAAGCGCTTGCCAACGCCCAGATTCTCACCTACATCACCGAGCACTCCAGCAGGTGGATTGTAAGCGATATAGACATCGATGCGTGTCTGGTTGGGGCCAACCGGCTGAAATGTCACACGCCCCATGTTTTCCAGGCCATTGGTCGAACGCCAACCAATCTGGCGATCTTCTATCCAATTCTCGTTAACCGCGTCCCATTCGTGATGACCCGCGACTTCTGCCACCCAGTGGCTGCGCTGATCATCATAATAGGTGACCTCTTTTACAAAGCTCATAAACTTGGGAAAGTCATTGAAGTGACTGAAGAGCGCATAAACCTGATGTACAGGCGCGTTCACGGTAACAGATGCATGATGCTCTGCCCAACCTGTTCTGTCTTTCATACTCTCTTTCCTCCTTTTATCGTAACTATTCACGTTCTTGTTCCATGCCACCTGCGGCGGCTAGTGAGGAAGTAGCATAAGAAGCGGGAACAACCCGCACCCTTGCAAAAGTTTTCCAACTTCCTGCCTCCCTCTGATTACTTACCATAACATAATTTTTGACACGATTTCAATAAATAAAGCACTACCATACTAAAAACTAAGCCTATTCTAATAGTTCCAAAAAGTATGGCGTTTTATAGGCACCGCACTTTCTGTTTGATTTAGACGATTATCGCTAACCGTAAGGGCTGAACTACGTAGGCCGCTATTCCCTCTGCTTTGAAGGCATCAGGCTTACTTTTACGTAAAATGTTGTAGGAACCGTTCACATCCGCACAAATCACACGTCCGTCTTCTGTGCGATACAAACGATTTCTCCGTCCAAATCTCTTCCCGCTGAATGTGTACTCGGTGTCATCATCAGGCTTGTACGTGGGGATGGGATCAAGATCAAGAAAGCTGGCTTTTGATGTGTAGCTCTCTTCCTGTACCTCTACTTGGATGCCTACTAACGCCGCTTTGTACGTGAGTATGTCAATGAATCTAGCATGAGGTATCTGGACAAAGTTCTGGTTATTCCGTCTGCCCATACCGGCCTCCTGCTTCCAGAGCGGATTTTTCCCCACAATAACCGTTCCCACTCCCTGCTCGACCAGAAAGTCAATAATGCGCTTGCTGGCAGCGTGCAGGTAGTGGTTCACTTGACGATTGCGCTTGTTGGTAATCTGCTCCATTTGCTTCGTGACACGCTCTCGATTTTCTTTAGGAAGGCATAACTTTAACTCTTTCATGCGTTTGTTGTACCACTGGTTCATGGCCTTGAGCGTCCGACCGTTAACCAATCGAGGCACGAAGCCCTCTCGGTTTGAAGTTATCGCCGCTAAGTTGGTGACGCCAAGATCAATGGCAACACAGAAAGCAGGGTCTACTTGCGCCTGGACGGGTTCTTTGCTGTAAATCACCTCTACGACATAATGCCCATTTCGGGGGATAATGCGAACTTGATCGATCTGCTTGGGGTCTTGTTGCGTTTTCACCTCGATGGGCAACATCGAGGGTTTGATAATGCCACGTTGCAAGCTTCTCTTCCCTCTACTCACAGCTTGCATAGTGTAAATAAGGATATTGCGCCCCTCAGTCTTGTGCTTGTACTTTGGGAGCCGTGGCCGTCCGGTGAACTTGGACGGGTCTACTTCGTAGGCCGCTTTCGCCTCGCGGAACGCTTTCCACGCATCAGCGAGTTGCCTGAGCACCTGTTGGGACACCTTTGCCGGAAGGGCTTGGTAGGCTTCATGTGGCTGCATGCGTTTATCCATCTCTTCGTAGGACAGGTAGATGCCGTGATGGATAAACTCCTGACGCATCTCGTACAGGGCCGCATTGTAGAGGTTCTTCGATTGGAAGGCAGCGGCATCTATCACGGTAAAACGTGGGTCTCTCCGATCAATGACATGCTGTTCGACCAGTTGCATGATGCCGCTTGCTCCTTTCGTCTCTGGGTACTCGCATACTAGCGTGCGTAGGTCAGTCCTTTGGCAATAGTTCCAACCACCCATCCCAGCCGATGGAGATAGGAAGAAGGCTCTACTCCGATGGCCTGGCGTAATCGCTGCTCTGCCGCTGTGATGCGACGACTCAGATTCCATTCCACTTCATCTAGCATCTCTGCTTCGGTAAGCGAGGCTTCTTCGTAGCTATCGAAGAAGAACTCATGACTGACATGCACACCGCGCTGAAACTCAGGATGCTCAAGCAGAGCGGAAAGCAACGATACAAGGGTCGATGCCTGCATGCGATCAAGTTGCTCTAACATAGTGTGCGCCTCCTTTGTGCTTGCTTGACATTCGACTCCCATGCAGGTATCATCCCGCCTGAGAGTCTGGATCGGTGTTTACTAGCTAGACCCTCACGGCTAGCTACGTGGTGAGAACACGTTAGCCAGCATTCTAAGACAACGCCACTTATAAAACTACTATACAATATAAACCTCCAATATCTATTTTAACCTTACCATAAGAAATGCCAATTGTCAATATCATATAAATCTCCAATATGCTACAAACTTTCCTGGTAATGCTATAATTACACGATAACGACAGCCTCAAAGGGGAAACACAGCGCATGCCAAAGAGAGCAAAAGCACCAAGTGGTTTTTATACAGCATCGGAAGTCATGCAGAAACTAGGCATAGGAAACTCAACATTGTATAAATACATTGACCAGGGAAAAATCAAACGAGTCGTCCCGCCTGATCGAAAAGACGGATACTACATTAAGGCGGAAATAGACAAGATGGTGAGAGCAAAAGAGCTTTTTATTCTCCAGTACTCCTCGTCTCCCTCAGAGTTTATGAAAGCATCGGAAGAAGACATTCAAGGGATTTATGATCTTTGTGTGAGCCTTTACGGGGCAACAAACATTCCTGGTTACGAGAGACGCTTGGAATGGTATCAGAAAAACCCCGACATCTATTATGTCGTCAAGCAAGATAGAATTGTCACCGGATTTGCAAGCTTACTGTATCTCACAGACGACATACTCCAGCAAATCATGAATACAGATCATCCCCAACCTGTAAAAGCAGAGCATATACGTCTTTTTACTCCAGGAGAGCCGATAGATCATTTGTTTATAACAGTGGGTATACGACCAGGACTAGACTCAACACTCCGTCGCCAGCATGGTAGCCATCTTCTTACCGGAATCATCGATGTACTAGAAGATTTCGCTAGAAAAGGGATGCCTGTGAGAAAGCTCTACGCGACAAGCAGGACTACCGAAGGGATCAAACTGTGTCGTGATCTAGGATTCAAAGAAGCACAGATAAAACCTGAAGATGACACGTTGCGTTTCGAGCTTGATCTTGAAACTTCCGATTCTCCTTTCTTGAAGAAGTACCAGCAAGCCATCAAGAGGCGTGCCCGAAAAGTACGCTTTGCCGAAATGTAGAGAGGAAAAATGTGGAATAAAAGTCCATATTTGGCTACATTTGTCCATATTTTTTAAAACATGTTTCTAATACTCTATAAAGTGGAGATTAGATATTGTTTAGCAGGTTCTCGGCAACCTTCATTACCTGGGCAGAGGTGATATGACTCAGGCAGGGATGATCGATGAAAGGACATTCCCAGTAAGCGCAGGGGCTGCATGGTACGGGGTGACGCACTATGAGATGGCGGGATTGCTGTAGAGGTGTCCAGCGTCCATAGTCCGCCGGGCCAAAGATGGTGATACTGGGAGTGTCAAGGGCATAGGCCAGGTGCGCGGGGCCGGTATCATTGGATATAAACAGGTCCAGTTGACGAATCAAGGCGGCCAACCCTCCCAGAGAAGTCTTTCCTACCAGGTTTACCGGCTGCGTTTTCATGTCCGCTATGACCTTCGAAATGGTTTCTCTCTCATGCGGAGCACCCGTTAGGAGTATCTGGGCATTGCATCGTCGCACAAGTTCATCCGCAAGCGAGGCGAAATAGGCTGCAGGCCACCGACGGGCTGGTGGACGAGCGCCGGTATGCAGTCCAATTCTGGGGCTACTGGTAGATGGTAACTGGCGCAGAAGTTCAGCAGCTTCGCGATAATCCTGTTCAAATAATGGGAACTCTAAGCTGGGAACAGCAACTGGACAGCCAAGCAGCTTTGTCAGGCCCAGATTACGCAACGCTTCCGGCTGATCGTCAGGGTAGGGCGCGCCCAATGTAAGCTGTGCGGGTGGCTGGTCTTCATAGTAACCCACCGTCATGCCAGCTTCAAGAGCCAGGACAAAGCGATTGCTGATGCGGCCACTTCCATGCATCTGAATCGCCAGGTCATAGCCATATGCTCGCTGATTCTCGATAAAACGCGCAGTACGTTCGGGGTCAACTCCTACCTCGGTGATGCCAGGGAAACCTGCGAACGCCACAAAACGGTCAAGATAAGCGGGAAAGCGTTGAAGCAGAAATTCCGCCCACGGCAGCCCTATCAAAGTAATTTCAGCATTCGGGAAACCTGAGCGGATAGCCCGTATCGCCGGTATCGCTTGCAGCATATCGCCCAATTGCAGGGCGCGGAAGATGGCAATGCGCTTTACTGTGTTTTTTGCAGGGATGCTCTGATGAGATATGTCGGGTATGTGCTGTAGGGGAGGTGTGAATGATTTAAAGATCATTGATGCATCTCCACAGATTTTTGAGAGAACTTCCCCACCTCGATGAGCAACTCTGTGGCGGCATCGACGACCATTTGGGGTGAGACGAGAGTCAGGCACTCGTGACCGTAGGGACAGATACGGTTGTAACAGATACGGCAGGAAACGTCGTGATAGAGTTGTTTGTGAGGAACGCCCCAGGGTCCCCATTGCTCAGGCGGGTTCGTCAGAGCAAAGAGCGCGACAACCGGAGTTTTGACCGCCGCGGCAATATGCATTGGCCCCGTATTGTTGGTAATGGTCAAGTCGGCGGTCGCAATTAGGGCGCACAAATCGGGAAATGAAAGTTTGCCCGCGAAATTGAGAGTGTGCTCGCGTGTCGATTCCTGGGCACGGCCAAGAATGCGCTCAACCAGCGTTTGCTCATCGTTGGAGCCAGTGAGCGCGACGATTGCGCCCAGGCGCTCAACCAGCACATCAATGACGGCGGCGTACATTTCCCAGGGGTAGGTACGAGCGGGCATGCTGCATCCGGGGTGAACGACTACTAACGGGCGATTACCTCTTCCATTGGAAGCAGCGAGCAGAGTATCAATGTGCGACCTGCTTTCCTCCGGCACTTGCAGCACAAGGTCGCGATCAGGGGTTGTCAGACCAATCGCCCTGACAAGGTCCAGTCCACGTTCAACCTCGTGCATCGTGCGTACCGGGTGTTTGTGGCGGGTGGTCAACAATGAGCCGGGGCCGTCAATCGAGGCTGCCAGTCGCAGGGGGATATTCGCCAGGTAACAGAGATAGGCTGCG